>RRZU011197785.1_pt1 | contig 53383 bp, 42 predicted proteins | sample 2165561 | NCBI WGS metagenome assembly RRZU01 (sample SAMN10456909, study PRJNA506462) | wastewater metagenome | isolation source: wastewater sludge | place: USA: Moscow, Idaho
AAGAAATTGAAGCTGGTAAAAACAAAGATAAAGAGCAAGATGGCAGATTAGATGGTCATGATAAAGATATTCAAGCTGGTAAAGATAAAGATAAAGTTCAAGATGGCAGATTAGATGGTCATGATAAAGACATTCAAGCTGGAAAAGACCATGATAAAGTTCAAGATGGTAGATTAGATGGTCATGATAAAGACATTCAAGCTGGAAAAGACCATGATAAAGTTCAAGATGGTAGATTAGATGGTCATGATAAAGACATTGAAAAGTTAAATGAAAAAACAGATAATATGCCAATTAGAGGAACTGGAGACCCAGATAGTAAACATCCTAAAACTCCAACTGTTGATGGTTCAAATAGTACAGCAATTGGTAGCAACAATAATGTTAAAGGTAATGAAACAACTGGTTTGGGTGCTAATTCTAATACAACTGGTAATGGTAATGTAAATATTGGTAGTAATAACAATGTTACAGGAATGAACAATACTGTTACTGGTAATGGTACAGTAGTTGAAGGTGATGGAAATACTACTTATGGAACAGGTAATACTGTAAAAGGTAATAAAAATAGCACATTTGGTAAAGATAACTTTGTACAAGGTAATTCAAATATCAGTGTTGGTAATAGAAATGAAATGACTGGTGAAAATGGTATTAACATTGGTAATGGAAATAAAAACATTGGTAATGATTCTATTACATTAGGTAATAGAACAGAAGCAAATGGTCAAAATTCTGTTGCTATTGGTGCTGGTGCTGTTGCTGGTGGTCATAACAGTGTTGCTTTAGGTGCTAATTCTTTAGCTGGTGCTGCTAATAAAGGACCTTATGTTTATGAAGGTGGTTCATTAAAAGGTAATGATGCTAATATTGCTGGTAAAAATGCTGTTGGGGTAGTTTCTGTTGGTAGTGCTGGTCAAGAAAGACAAATTACTAATGTTGGTGCTGGTAGAGTAACTGCTGATTCAACAGATGCTATCAATGGTTCACAATTATATGAAACCAACAGGTCAGTAGAAGCTTTGGTTAATGCTACTGATAAATTACAACAAAATAGCAATAATGTTAATAATAACTTAACAGAGTTACATAAGAAAGTTGCTAATAACACTAAATTAGCTCATGAAGCTAATGCTATGGCTGGTGCTGCTCATGCTACTGCTTTGGCAGACCCTAATTTGAGACAAGTTGCTGGTAGAAGTTTTGCTGGTATGGGTGCTGGTTTCAATAGTGAAGGTGGTGTAGCTGTAAGTGCTGGTGTTAACTACACATCAAAAGATGATAAATATAGTGTTGGTGGTTTAGTAAATTTTGCTCATGGTAGTAGTGGTGGTGTTTCTAAAAACATTATTGGTGCTGGTGTAAATGCTAGTATGGATATTACTGATATTAAATTAGGTAAAAATCCAAAAGAAAATAAAGTTGAAGCTGGTGGTGTTACAAATGAAGCTAAAAGAGATGAAATTCCAGTAACATTTAGTTCTAAAAACATTACAATTGATGATGAAACAACTAAATCTGGTATTGTTAATAACAAACAACCAAAACCAGAATAAGTTATAAAAAATCATAAAACTCTATGTTTTTAACATAGAGTTTTTTTATAATATGTTTTTTAATATAATATAATTAATGAAATATGAGATTTTGATTATGGAAACAAATAAAAATACATTAAAAGAAAAACCAGTTGAAACATTTGTTAATGAAAATAATGAAATAGAAGTTACTCAACCATCAACAACTGATTCAACAACAAAATTAGATAATAGTTTTACAGAAAATGGAATTTCAGATATGTTAAAAAATGATATGAAAAATGATGATTTAAATGAAAATATTAATAATAACAGTGTTGATATTTTTACGATGCAAAATATAAAAATAAATGATTATACTAATGATAAACCATCACCAAAATTAACACCAAAAAATGATGTTTCAAATAGTTATAAACCAAAACCAACTTAAGTTATAAATCAATTAAAAAACCAGTAAATTATTTATATTTACTGGTTTTTTATTAAGTATTATTTATTTTTAACTTGCTAATAAATTATAATAAACAGAATTAATTAATTTCAATAATTCATTAATCATTATAATTTCTCTTGCTTTCAACTTTAGTAAATGTTCATCATGTTCTTCATCATCAACTTTGTTATATTTAATTTTAATTCCTGAAAAATTTAATTTTTCATCCAAAACAAATGGAATTTCATCCTCCATATCTTTATTTAAAACCAAACTAATTTTTGTAATTAAATTGTTTTCTGTTTGTAAGTGATGCAAAACATCTTCAGATTCCAAATTAATTTTATCTACTTTAACAATAGATGGTACTTCTTGATTACAATTAATATTAATAGTGCAATTAGTTCCAGTCATTATATTAGTATTATTAATATCTAAATCATTAAAAAAGTCTTCTTTAATAAATTTTGTAATAGTTGATGCTACAGGTAACTCTGCTTGTAATCTTGATAAGCCAACTTCTTCATTGTTTTTAATGTTCTCTAACAACATACGAAGAACAATTCCAGTTGTATTTTCACTAATAGAATCAATTAAAATATATTTTTTATTTTCAACAAAATCATGAACAATTGAAAAACTAATAACATTATTTTTAACAAATGCTTTTGGCAATAAATTGTCAGTAATTTTTTCTTTTAACTCTGCTTTTTCTTTTTTTCCTACATTTCTATTTTCTTCAATAAGAATTCTCTTAATTTCATCATCTAAAAACTCTTTAATTACTGATGCTGGAAGCATTTTAGTGCTAATTTTTACTTTACCAGAAAATGATTTAAAGCTTTCTGTTTTAACTTCTAAAATATTAACATCATTAAAAAAAGGAATAAATCCACTAGATGATTTATCAAGCCCAGATGGAGGAACATGCATCATTTTAGAAATAATTTCTTCGATTTCTTCTATTGTATCTAGTTTATTTTCAAAATTATAAACACTTAAACTTTTCATAACATTCTCTCTTTAAAAAATATTATTCAATTTTACATTTTTTAATAAAAAAAAGCAAGATTTTAATATCTTGCTTTTATAACACTTTAATTTAATGATTTATTATGAATAACCTCTATCACAATAAATGTGTGCTAATGCTTCCATACCTGGAATATTTTCATTAGGGTCTTCTGAATAAAGTCTAATTCTCCAAGCATCTTGACCAGCATAAGTTGTGTTTTCAGCAATATTATTTAAAACACCTTGAGATTTAAATTTAAATCCAGTAATGTTTTTATCAGTATCTTGTTGAATATCACCCTCAGTAACATATGATGTTAATTGTGTTGTTTGTGGAGTGATAATAATTTTAGGTATCATGCCATGATTACATTGTGGTTTAATAACAATATTATTAACAGTGTTATCTACTTTAAATGCTCCAACACTGATATAACGTGGAAGTAAATCTGATAAGAAACCAGAGTTATTACCATGAATATTTCTAATATAAATATCTTTAACACTAATTACGCCATTAGTAGGAGTAGGTTCACCTGTGTAATAACCATCTTTTGTAGTGGTAACTAAAGCAGCAACAGTAGTATCTGTTGGGTCTCCAAATACAACACCTAATGTATCTTTTTCAGCATTAATATAATTTGTATTTAAAAAATTACTGTCTAATCTATCTGCTACAACTTGTAAAGCAGATACTACACCATCAGTAGAAAAACCAGTATTAACATTTGGAGTACCAACACCAGAAATTGCTTGATTTTTATGGTCTACTCTTGGACTGTAACTTGTATTACCAGATTGAACTTTTCCAGTAACATCCATTTTTCCTTTAGCATTAACATCACCACCAATACCAAGTGCTTGACCACCAGTATTTAATTCTCTAATATTATTAATGTCATTATTATTCATATTTAAGTTACCAATCATAGGTAAAGTACCATCTCTTCTTAAATATGGTGAACCACTATTAATACCATACCAAGTTCTATAAAATAATTGTCCTGAACCTTTAATAACAGTTGGGAAATTTGCTTTTGTTTCAGTCCATGTACCACCACTACCAGTTACATTATCAGCACTAAATAAAGTAACACCACCTAATACACCAATTTTATTTGCTGCACGATTTAATAATGTGTAATCTATTTTACCTTTTACATTCCAAGTATCAGTTGAAACTAAACCATAAACTATTTGATTGCCATCAGTTCCAGCAACTCTTCTTAATTGGATATTATAATTACCAGCAATGTTTGTATCTTTATAATCTGCTGGTAAATATCTACTGGCAATTAAAGAATTAATTGTTACTGTTGGTAAAGCATTTGCTGTGTTTGATAATGTTGCATAATTATTGGAAATATAACCATCTAATGCCATCCCAACTTCTGTAACTTGACCAGCTAAAACATCTGCTCTTGTTTTCATTGCTCTTTCATTTTCAGCAATTATAGCCATAGCTGCAATAATGCTAATTATTACCAGAACAAGCATTAATTCAACAAGTGTATAACCTTGTTGATTATTCTTTTTAAATTTTTTCATTTTCATATCAAGTACCTGTTTATAATATAATAGTTTATTTTTTATCAAAAATAAAACTCATTACTAATTATATAAAAAATTTTTGTTAAATTAACAATTAATTTATTGATAATAATATACAAAATTAATTTAATTTATTATATTAATAAAGTAAATTATGGTTTTAATTATATGAAAAATGAAATAAATAATAAAAATAAATTATTAGTTGGTGTTGCTTTAATAGCAATCAGTATTATTCTATTTGTTTTAAGTTACTTTAAAATTAGTTTTAATTTTTTTAACAGTGATGACATAGAAACAAATCCTGAAAGATATATGGAAAGAATGGAAAAAATAAATAATGTTAAATATTTATACTATAGTGAAAAAACAATGGATAAAGTCAATTACAATGACAATGTAACAAGTAACAATCCAGAAACTTTAAATGACTTTTATAAAAGCCAAATATATGAGCCAGATTTTGTTTTAAATAAAGATTTAGATGAAACATTTGCTTTCATTTTAGATAATAGCAAGAACCCTAAAACATTAACTGTATATATGGTAAATAATATGAAAAATTGTCATGACTTTAAAAACACAGTTAAATCAATTAAAAATTTCAAAACAACAACAAGAAATTTTTATTATCAATTTAATGATGATGAATTAATAAAAATAAAAAATATTATTGATAAATGTTAAAACAAAAAAAATGCTCTTAAATAATTAAGAGCATTTTTTGAAAGTTTAAATTTATTTAATTACATTTTTATTTAATTTAGTTTTATTCAAACTGGCTAAAATTTCATCAATATCATCATCATTAATAATTTCTTTTTCCATTAACATTTTTGACATTGCATCAATAACATCTTTATTATCTTCTAGTAATTTAATTGTTTTTTCTTTTTGTTCAGAAATAATATCATCAATATTATTATCAATCATACTTTTTTTGTATTCAGATAATTGAGATAAATGATAATTATCATCAAAATATTTTCTTTGTGTTAGTCCAGCAAAGTTATTTAAACCATAAATTGTAACCATTTTCATAGCTATATCTGTAATAACTTTAATATCATTACTTGCGCCAGTCGAATTATTATTATAATAAATTTTTTCAGCACAATATCCACCTAATAAAACAGAAATTTCATTTCTTAATTGTTCTTCTGTGTGATGAACTCTATCTTCGTTTGGAGTTGAATGGGTGACACCCAATGCAAACCCACCACCAAATGAACGTGGTTCAATTGTAACTTTTGTAATAGCATCACAATTAGGCGTAAATAAGGCAACCGTTGCATGTCCTGCTTCATGTCTAGCTGTTCTTAATTTATCTTTATCTGTCATTTTAAAACTAACAGCAATACCCATTGTTACTTTATCATAAGCTTCTTCAATACAACCCAAATCAATTTTATCTAAATTTCTTCTAACTGAAATGATAGATGCTTCATTAAGTAAGTTTGTAATACTAGCACCTGAAAATCCATATAACTTTTGTGAAAATTTATCAAAGTTTATTTCATCTGAAATCTTATACTTTCTTTTCTCAATTAACTTTAACAGCAATTTTTTTCTACCATCAACATCAGGCAATGGGACATTAATTTTTCTGTCAAAACGTCCAGCACGAAGAATAGCAGGGTCTAACATATCCAATCTATTTGTTGCTGCTAAAATAAAAACATTCTTATTGGATGTTAAACCATCCATTTTCACCAACAATTCATTTAAAGTAGCTTCTCTTTCATCATTACCACCGCCAGCAGAGCGTTTACCACCAATAGCATCAAATTCATCAATGAAAATAATACATGGTGAATGTTTTTCAGCTTCTTCAAATAATGCCCTAACTCTCGAAGAACCAAGACCAACAAACATTTCAACAAAACTACTACCTGAAACACTAATAAAATTAATACCAGATTCTTTGGCTAGTGCCTTAGCAATCATTGTTTTACCTGTTCCTGGGCCACCACTTAAAATAACACCTTTAGGAATAATTGCCCCTGCTTTTTTATATTTTTCTGAATTAGAAAACATATCTCTAATTTCCAAAAGTTCTAATTTTACTTCATCAATACCTTGAATATCATCAAAACCACTCTCAATATTATTTGGATTAACTACTTTTAAATTAAATTTTTTATTTAACCCACCCATTTGATTTTTCATAAAGTAACTTAAAACAAAAAACATTAAAACAATAGGCAATAACATCAATATAATTTTTTTCAAAGCACTTTCTTCTTTGATTGTTAATGTATTGATTTCAATATTTTTATAATTATCAGGGTTTTTGAAAAAATCATCCCAATATTGAGCAAATGGAGGCAAACTCACTTTATATTCAATATTTGAATTTTTATCAAACTTGTAATAAATATCTTGTGAACGTGTGTAAGAATTTTGAATATCAAGTTTTTGAATTTTTCTTGATTTCAAATCCATTACAAACTGATTATATGAAACTGATGTTGCTTTACTGTCACTTTGATTATTAAAAATAAGCGCAATAAAAAACGCTAAAATAATAAAATATAAATACTTTTTATTGATTTTCATAAATCACCTTTATCAAATAATATTTTAACATTATACATTATTTTGATAGTAAATTATATGTTTAATAAATATTTACAAAAAAAATAGATAAACATTTAAATATTTATCTATTTTATAATTTATATTTTTATTAAATTAAATTTTAGGTGATGGTGATGATACTATCTTTTTTTCTGGAAATTTAACAGTTAAATTTGGATTGTGTTTTTCAACAATTTCTTCATAACTCATACCACTTTTAACCATACTTTCTAAATATTCATTCCAATCTTTACAACCATTATTAGGCTTTCTTAATTCAAAAATTCCAGTTTTAACATAATCTTCATCAAATATGATTTTTCCACAAATTTCTTTAAATACACTATTTTCAACATCTTTTTCAGATACCAAAGACCCATCTTTTATAGCTTCTGATACATCAAATTTTAAATTAGAAATTAACTCTTCTGGATATAAACCATCCATAAAATTATAAATATCATCAACAGATAATAATTTAGGGTTAAATGTCTCAATCTTTTCTAAATTATGATTTAAAAATTTATCATAAACCAAACTATACATACTTGGCATAAGTGACTGTAAAAACAGTTGTGAACCAGTATCATGTTCGTAATTATCTGGTGCTAAAACAAATTTAACATCTTTATAATCATTTAACATGTGTTCAAAGTTTTTCAAAATCAATTCTTTTTTCAAACCAGACATACTTGCTACTAATGCCTTTGGATAAATATTTCTAAAACTAACAGCATCAATAGCAGCTTCACAAAATGCAACAACCTGTTTTTCTTTTTTATCAATTAATGAATATCTTTTATCTTTTGAAATTTCAACAGTAAATTGAGTTTCATTTGTATTAGTGTTTGTTGTTACTTTTTTTATTCCATTATTATATATACCACGAATTTCAGCACTTGTTTTAGACATAAACACACAACAAACTTCTTTTGCTATAGTATCATTTGATGACGGAACAAATGCCATACCTTGATATAAATTACCTTTTTTAAGTAATTCATCAACTAAACTTCTTTCAATAAATCTTTTTTGTGTTAAATATTCTATTAAATCATTATTGTTATCACATTTTTCTGGTAATACAACTTCACCACCATTTTTAACAACAACATTTTTAATACTTGAACTTTTTAAGTTTGATAACTCATGAATATCTTCACTAATATTTAAAAATTTATTTCTAAATATTTCAAGAATTCTATAATCATTTATATTTTTATCACCTTTTAATGCTAATATTTCTTTAAAAAAATTAATAGCACCATAAGCTGTTATATTATCTTGAAAAAAATGAACAGCCTCTAATGAAACACCAGATTTTGATTGAAAGAAACCAAAAGTTCTATCAAAAATTTTATATCTTTCATTTCCAGATTTAGTATATTCATTATTAAAAAAGCTATCTAAAACCCATGTGAAAGGCAATCTTTTAAAAAACTCAAACTCTTTAATGTTATTAATGTATTTGTTAAAGTTTGTTACATTAAAGTTTTCATTATTAGTTTGCAAAAAATCAGAAATCATTTTTACAAAACCATTGCCATTTGAAACCACATTTCCATTAATATCTTTTATAATAAATTTTTCATCCAAATCTTCTTTGTTAAAAAAAGCAATAAAATTATTTGTTTTTAATTCATACTCTGTTTTATTATTTACACTAAAATCAAAATTTAAATTAGAATTTTTATAATTATAGTATGACTTAAATTTATTTAATAATTGATAAATATCAATATTAACAGATTTTACAATTTCAATATTATTTAAATGATAATCTTTAAGATAATCTTTAAAGTTAAATTTGGTTTCATCTGTATTAGAATAAATATTATATTTTAAGAGTTCTTCTAAAAAGTTTTTCTTCTCAACTGTATCATTTGAATTTTCATTAACTTTTTTAGTTGTTTCATGTGAAACATTTTCATTTTTTAATTCAACTTCAATTTCTGATTGATTTTGACTTTTTGATAAACTATGGTAATTATCAACTTCATCTTTTGGAATAACTTCATTATAATCTTGTAAATTTAAATGTGTTTTTTCAAAATCATTTAATTCTTTTTTTGCTTTTAAAACATCAATATGATTATGAACTTTTTCTTCAATATCTTTTTTAATTAATTCATACTCAATATTTTTTAAATTTTTAATTATGTTTTCAAAATGTTTATTAATATTTAAATCTTCTTCATTTCCATTAAGTATGTTTATATATTTAAACATATTAATTATCATGCTTTTAACACCATCACCAGCCATTTTATTTTCAAATAAATACCAATTATTATCATTCGCACATAATGATACTTCTAAATTATTTTTATTCTTAATAAAAACTCTTGGGTATTTATATTTTGTGTTATCAGGTTTTAAAGTGTCTATTCTCTCAACTTTAACATATAAACTATTGTTAGAAAAATAATTTAATATACTTTCTGCAGTATATTTGTTTAATAATTCAATATCTGAACTGTATAATTCATCATATCTGTTTTTAATCAATACATTTAAATCATTCATAACATCATCTTTATCTAATGATTTTATTTTAACATCTTCAATGATTAATTGTCTATTCATTTCATTATTATCTTTGTTATCTTTTTTATCTGTCATTACACTTTCTTTATTTATGTTATTAGGTTTACTTTCACTATAAATTTCTTCTTGAATATAACTATCTCTATCATAATCTATATCATTATAACCTCTATCTTCATAAAAATAATCATTATCAAGTGGTGGTATATCATCAAATGGCATATCTGAAACATATTCATTATTATCTAAATTTTGATTATTATAGAATTGTTTTTTAACACTATCATCATTTAGAACTTCATGTATTAAATTAGATGATACATTAATAAAATTTACATCATTTAATTGATTTTGATTTGATGAATATTCAATTGTATCTTCTTTTGATTTACTTTCAAATTCATTATTAACTAATGGTTCATTATTTGATGTATTTATAATTTCACTATCATCATATAAAACATTTTCATCATTTTTTTGGGTTTCTAAATTATCAGTCAATATAACTTCTTCATTTTTTACATTAATATTATTAAACACATCTAAAAAATAATCAGTTACTAATTCATCTGTTTTTGAGTAATCATGCGAATATAAATAACTTAAAGCATAGGCAAATTCAAATGATGTTGTTCCATTTATATTTGTACCAACAAATATAAACTTATCATTATCTAATTCAACAAATGATTGAATTTCTTTCAAATAATACATATTGTGATTAATTTTCTGTCCAATAAAATTAACAAAGTCAATTACTTCTATGTGATAATCATTGATATTTATCTTGTTTAATAAATCATAATTATAATTTACTGTTTTTAATAATTTATTTTCACTTTCATTTTCAACTTCATTTATATTATTTTCTTGATAAAAATCAGAAAATTTTTCAAAAAAGAAATCATGAACAGCTAAAACACCCTGTTCTTCATTTAAATGATATTTAATTCTAAATATATATTTTAAAAATGATAAAAAATCTTCTCCATTAGTTATAAATGTATCTGTGTCTGTATTTTTATTTATCCAACTAAAATTATTATTAATTAATTTGAATTCAAATAAATCATTTGGCTCTAAACCCCTAATGTAGCAATCAACAGAGTCACCATTATTTGATTTATTATCAAAGGTTATTTTGTTTCCAAACCTTTTACTTTCTTTAATTCTATTAATTAATTCATAAATTAAAAACTCATTATTTTCATTTGTATCAATTGAAATATCATTGAAAATATTAATATCAACTTTTTTTACAACATCACCACTGTTACTTAAATCATCTCTAAATAATTTTACAGGAAAATCATCATATAAATTATCAAGCTTCCCTTCTTCAATAGAGTGTTGGGTAATAGCATTAACATTATCTAATGTTTTCTCAGCTTTTTTTGCATTATTTATATCACCAAAGAAATCATCAATATTATAAGCTTCTTGTTTATTTATAGTGACATTAATTTCTTCAATATTATAAGTTTGTTTATTTTCCATAATGTTTATTTTATATATTTATATATTATAAGAAAAAAACCAATATATAAAATAAAAATAATGATTTAAAACTAATATTTTAAATCATTATTTTATTATTTATATAAATATAATTTAAACAGAAATTTCTGCTTTAATTGAATCATGTGGATTATAATCAACAATTGAAATATCATCATAAGTAAAATCAAAAATATTTTTAATATTTGGATTTAATTTTAATTTAGGAAATTTTCTTGGTTCTCTTGATAATTGTAATTCAACTTGTTCATAATGATTAGAGTAGATGTGTGAGTCACCAAAAGTTAAAACAAATTTACCAACATCTAAATCACAACATTGTGCTATCATATGTGTTAATAAAGCATAAGAAGCAATATTAAATGGAACACCCAAAAACAAATCTGCGCTTCTTTGAAATAATTTACAAGATAATTTATTATTTTTATCAACATAAAATTGAAATAATGTGTGACATGGTGGTAAAGCTTGTTTACCATTTAAAACATTTTCTTGTGGAGATTTACTTTCATCTGGTAAATATTCAACATTCCAACCAGAAACAATAATTCTTCTTGAGTTTTTGTTGTTTTTTAATTGTTCAATAACATTGGCAATTTGATTAATTGTTTTTTCACTTTGAGTTTTCCAACTAGTCCATTGAACACCATAAACAGGGCCTAAATCGCCACTTTCTGTTGCCCACTCATCCCAAATTTTCACATTATTTTCTTTTAAAAATTTAATATTACTATCACCTTTTAAAAACCATAACAATTCAATAGCAACACCTTTAAAAAATACTTTTTTTGTTGTGATTAATGGAAATCCTTCATTTAAATCAAATTCCATTTGACCACCAAACAATGATTTAACACCAGTTTTTGTTCTATCATCTTTTTCTTGACCAAATTTATTAACATAATTTAGATAACTTTCATATCTATAATTACTTGGTATTGAATTTAATACTAATTGAGATTCAAGGTATTCCTGATAAATTTTATTACTCATTAATTCTCCAAATTTTTACATATAATTTAAAAATTATAACATAAATTAATAGTAATAAAAAGTTTGAATTTTCAAAATTAAAAAATGCTTTTAAATAATGATTTTATTGTAAATAAAACAATTATTTTGATATTAAAACAACAAGTATATTTTGTTTTTTATTAAAAAAAATTGATTTTATTTTTTTTTAATATATATTTATGTTTTAATAATAAGTATATATAATAGGGAAAAGTATGTCTGATGTTTTTGATAATAAAGACGATAATGAGTCTAAATTTGTATTAACAGAAAATTTAATTGAAAAGGGTAATGAAGGTGATATATCATCATCTGTCTATGAGATGTTTAGAAATGATTCTGAAAAAAGAATAAGAGATAAAGTTAAACCAGAGTTTCATGAAGATTTTGATGGAATACATTGTGTTGAATGTGGTGATGAAATACCAGAAGGTAGATTAGCCTTACAAAAAGTTAAATGTGTTTTTTGTCAAGAGGCGTTTGAAAAAATAGAAAAAATGTATAATAAAAATTCATAAATAAATTTATAACTAAATATATTTTTTAAAATGTAGTTTTTTTAATATTATATTTATATACATTTATAAAAGGTTTAATTATGAGTACAAATGGAAAATCAATTGATGAAACAGATTTAAGATTAAAAAATCAAGAAATTAGTCGTGGAATTAGAAAAGCTGATAGACAGTTTTTAAATGACTATATGCATCAAAATGGCAGTATGGAGGTTGCAGAAGAGAACTTTAAAAAGAATATTAATAAAGTTCAAAAAGATATTGATAGAATCTCATCAATGACAAGTAACCCAAAATCATCTGAATTATTATTAAGTAGAAAAGTTTCATTAGAAAAGCACAGCGTTGAATTCCCTAAATTTGTTGGAAATAGTTCTACAGATAATGATTTTCAATCTAGAATGAGTGTGTTAGCAGAAAAATTAAATAAAAATAATTTAACTGAAAAAGAAAGAAAAAATATAGATAAAGAAATAGATAAAGAGGTAGAAAAATCAAGTGAAGTTTCAAAAGAAAAAATAATTAATTTTTCTGAAAAATCAATCAAAATCCAAGAGGAAAATGTAATGAAAAAAGCATCACCATTTATTTTGAAACCAGAATAATTTTATATTTACAAATAATTTAAAGTTAAAAATCAAATATAAGTATTTGATTTTTTTTGTTTTATTCTATTCTAAATATAAAATTATTTACATTTATTAACTTTTTATTTATAATATCTAAAAATTATAAGGCAAAGGGAATATGGATAAACAATTGATTAATAAAAATAAATCTATTTCTAAAATAATTAAGAAAGTTGATATAAAATTTATTAAAAATGTTTATACATGTAAAGAAAGTGAAACACAAAGACATATAGATAATTATAGAAAAAACATTGAAACTGTTTCTAATAAAATTTCATTAAAAGCAGAAAGAAGTTTGGATAGAAATGTTGATTTTGCTTTAGAAAGTAGAAATTATAAAACTCTTACAGACCATATGAATGAAATTTTAGAAAGTATTGAAACCAATGATTTATTAACAACATTGAAGTTATCAAAAGAATTAATACTTAATGAAGAGGAGTTGGTTTTAAAAGATTACAATAGAAATACTAGTCAAAATTTAGGTTTTTTAAAAAGTTTATCATAATCTTTTAATTATATTATTTAAAGGTTGGTTTTTTATGAACAGTTTTTTTTGACTGTTCATTTTTTATTTCTATAATTTTATCACTTACATTTTTAATAGTATCATCAGCATTTAATATATAATCAAATTTAACAATATCTTTCCATTCGTTTTCTATAGTTAAAATATCACTAATTCTTTTTTCAGCATCAACATCCCCACGTTCTTTAAGTCTGTTAATAGCAACATTGCTAGAAATATCAAAATAAATAGAAACAACATTATGGTTTGTATGTGTTTTAATAAAATCAATAGCATTTTTAGCTCCAACACCCTCTAAAATAACATATGGTGAATGATTTTTTTTAATACTGTTTAATGAATCTAACCCTAACCCATAATAATTTCCTTTTTGATAAAGATGTTCAATAAAAAGATTTTTACTTATATTGGCTTCAAATTCATCTTTTGTTTTAAAAAAATAATCAACTCCATGTACTTCACCTACTCTTGGTTCTCTAGTTGTAGATGTAATCATTTTAGAAAAATTGAAATCTTCTAAATTTTTCATAACAGTTGTTTTACCAGAACATGTTTTACCAACTATTATATAAATTGTGTTACTCATTTTAAAAGTCCTTTTATAATTATATATTTTTAATATTATAATTGTTTTTTTTAAATTAATAAATTTATTATTCAAAGTGTTAAGTTATGTAATATTCAAATTAAATGTAGATTTATTTTCTTAAATACTGTATATTATTACTTATCAAATCAACAAATGGCTAGTGAATCCTGATGGCTTCAGGAGGTGGTCTGCAAAACCATTTTTAAATCAGTTCGATTCTGACACTAGCCTCCAAAATAAATCCTATGGTGTACATAGTTTAGTGGTAGAACAAATGTTTGTGGCGCATTTGGTACGAGTTCGATTCTCGTTGTACACCCCTCAAAAAAATTAAAAATAAAATAAAAATACAATTTTAAATTTGAATTAATAAAGTTAATATAATATATTTATTTCTATATATAAAAAGTTAAAAAGAATGGATATAAATATAATTTATGTATTAATTATTGGTTTAATTGTAGGGTATTTTTTAAACTCAATTATAGCTTATTTACCTGAAAAAATTATTAAGGGTTGGGATATAGTTGCTAAAGAACACTTAAAAATGGATATTAATGAAAGTGATAAAGTTAATATCAAATTTAAACTATTTTCTAAACCATCTAAATACTTTCATTTAGAAATATTAACAGCTTTATTATTTTATTTATCATATAGTGTTTATGGTTATAGCTACATAACATTATTTTCATTTATTATGATTCCAATGTTATTAACTATGTCTTATATTGATTTAAAGTATAAATTATTATTAGATAATTTAACTTTATCTTTCTTATGGATTGGTTTGTTATTCAATTATTTTACAAAATTTATCCCATTAGAAGATGCTGTATTAGGTGCTTTTTCAGGATATATGTTTTTTTGGCTAACATTTCAAATCCACAAATTTATCAGAAAAATTGATGGTATGGGTTATGGTGATTTTAAATTATTTGCTGCTATTGGAGCTTGGTTAGGTATATGGATGTTGCCAACAGTATTATTAATAGCAGCAGTAACAAGTTTATTTTATGGGATTTATTTAAAAATAAAGAAAAATGAAGATACATCACCATTTGGACAGTCATTATCATTTTCTTGTTTTATAGTATTTATATACTTTAATCAAATATCAGAATTTATTAAAACTTTATAAACAAAAAAATGGTAGATATAATTATCTACCATTTTTATTTCTTTACTTAGTTACAAAATAGTTTATTGTTATTCAGTAATACTATCTGTTTCTTCATCATAATTTTCATTATCCTCTGAAATAAAACCTGAATTTTCATTTTTAATACTATCCATAAGTTTATTATAAAGTGTATCTATAATTTCTGGGTTTTCATTTAACCAATTAGAAGCATTATCTTGTCCTTGACCAATTTTATTCCCATTATAAGAGTACCATGAACCAGCTTTTTCAATTTCACCACTTGCTACACTAAGATTTAAAATTTCCAATGCTCTATCAACACCTTGACCAAATTTAATTACAAAATTTGCTTCACGGAATGGTGGGGCAACTTTATTTTTCACTACTTTAACTCTTGTTTCATTTCCTACAATATCCTCACCCTTTTTAATTGAACCTGTTCTTCTAATATCTAATCTAACAGAAGAATAAAATTTCAAAGCATTACCACCAGTTGTTGTTTCTGGTGAATTATGAATCAAATCACCACCATTTAAATAAACATTTCCAACAACATAGTTATGATTACCTTTTACTGTAATATCATATTTATTTAAATCAATATTATCACTATGTTTAGGTTTAAATTTAGAGAGTTTTTCAACTCTTGATACACTGCTAACTAAAATAACATCAGATTTAAAATTAGTCCAAAATACATCACCATTTCCATTTTCATTAATAAGAATATTATTAATTGATGATGGAATAAAGTTCATAATTAAATCATTAATTTTCAATGAACTTTCTTTATCAAAAATTACATGTGATTTATCAGCCTTATTTTCAATAAATCCGAATCCATTTTCTTCAAACAATTTTTTAATGTTATTTTTTTCATAAATACTTAATTTCAATTGATATACTTTATTTCCATCAAATTCAATTAATGTAGCTCTTTTCATAAACCAAATAGCCATTGTCAAAGGTTCAATTTTTTTATCATGAAAAATTTTTTCATATTTGCCATTAAAATTTTCAATAACTTTTAATTCATCACTTGAATACCAATTTGAAATAAAGTGATTGTTTTTGGTTTTTCTGAATTTTAATGCTGTTAATTTTTCAGCCAACAATGAATTTAAAGCATAATTGTCATCATTTTCAGATTGTTTAAATTTAATTTGTGTATCATTTCCATCATTCTTAAACAAAATATGTGCTGCCAACAAACCTTGCATAATTTTAATTACATCTGATGTTAAGAAAGATGGAGTAACTGATTTCAAATAATCACCAACTTTTAATTCTGATGTTTCTTTTTGAGTATCATCATTCATATAATTTTTATGAACTGGTGTTAATGCCTTAAAAGTTGTTTTTTCGCTACTTGTAGATTTTGAAATAACAGCTAAGAAATCAGATTGTTTTTCAACTTGACCATTAATTTGCCAATCAATAATTTCATGATATTCAAATTGTTTTGTGGTTTCATTATAAGATAATACTTCACCAGTAATTTGATTGTTAACAATATCAGCAATTGTGTGAACTGAACCATCTTTTAATGTTAAAGTATTATTGGCTTCATTACAACCAAACATAACACCAATTTTCATACGAATTTGATTAATAAAAATTACCAATGTATTTGTTTGTTTAATGTGACCTGTAACTTTACGCAAAGCTTGACTCATTAAACGTGCTTGTAAACCAACATGACTATCACCCATTTCACCCTCAATTTCAGCGCGTGGAACAAGAGCTGCTACTGAGTCAATAACTGCCATGTCAATACCACCAGAGCGAACCAACATGTCTAAAATTTCCAATGCTTGTTCACCAGTATCAGGTTGACTGATAATTAACTCATCAACTTTTACTCCAAGTTGAGCAGCATAAATTGGGTCAAAAGCATTTTCAGCATCAATAAAAGCACAAACGCCACCATTTTTTTGACATTGAGCAATAGCTTCCAAACACATTGTTGTTTTACCAGAAGATTCAGGACCATAAATTTCTACAATACGTCCTCTTGGGAGACCACCTACACCTAATGCTTTGTCTAAACTAATAGAGCCAGTAGGAATAATCTCAACAGCTTCTTTTTGACTTCCATCCATACGCATAATAGCACCTTTACCAAAATTCTTTTCAATCATAGCAAGTGCAGCATTTAAATTTTTTTCTTTAGCAGATTTATTAACATCATTTTTTTCATCAACAATTGTATTAACAGTTTTTTTAGCCATTCATTTTCACCTTTTTATTTAAATAGTGAAAGAATTTTAACTATATATACAATTAAAGTCAATTGGTAAAAATAGGTTAATTTATATTTATATGAATTATAAGTAAATTAATTTATTTTTTTAATATGATATAATTCATGTTTTGATTTTAAACCCTTAAACAAAACCTTGTCCCCGACTTTAAAATCATCATTTGTATATATGGCAACTCTTGTACCTCTTTCACCTTGAACAATTATTTTAATTTGATTTTTTGATGATTGAACTTTTTGCACTTCTACAACACTTCCATAAAAATTACTTTGTTTCCAATTATCATTATTATGTTTGAATTTTTCATTGGCATATAAAGATTTAGTTCCATTTGATACATCTTCATATTTAACTTGTTCAACATCAACATCAGAATTTGTATTTTTTGTTAAATCAACTGTTGTTTGACAACCCATTAATACTAATAATGATGAAGTTACTAAAGTAATGTTTAAAATTTTATTTTTTTTCATAATAGACTTAAATTATATGTTATTATTTTAAATATATTTTATTTGTATTAATATTTCAATGATGTTATATTATTAAAATATTTAAAAGATAACTAAAAATGATATTTTTTCCAAAAATCAGTGAATTTATAAAAAAAAGAAATGAATTAAAAGATAGAATTGAACCTGATAATTTTTTTAAGAAATATTTTCCATATATTTTATCACCGTTATTTGGTGGAATTATTATAACTATATTTACAATTATAATTTCATCATACATAGTAATATCTGATTCAAGTTACAATCAATTTAATAACAAAAACAAAGCTGAAACTATTGCTTTATTAAGTTCTACTTTTTTTGTAATATCAATTTTTATGTCATATATATATAGTTTTTTAGTGGTATATCCAGTAAATTATTTTTTATATGCTAAAACAAAGGCAGTAGGTTTTTATGTTGTAAATTTTTGTATTATTTTAATTGCTATAACAATATTAACTTCAATTTTAAATAAAGCAAATTATAGTTTTTATTACTTTCCAATTTCTTTATTTCTATTATATCTATTTAATACATCTAATTTGAAATTTTTATTATCAATAAGAAATGATAATAGCATTTTAAGTGCTGATGAAATAAAAGAAATAGAAAGCTCTAAAAATGGAAAAGTTCCTAAAAAGAAATAAATAAAAAACCTTAATTAAATTAAGGTTTTTTATTGTTAAAATTAAATTAATTATTTATTATTAACAATATCTTTAAAGGTTTGAGATTGACTAAAAGAAACATAGCTAATTTCGCCTTCAACTTTTGTTTTTGTTTTTGGATTACGAGCATTTGGTCTAACAATTTTTTTAAATTTACCAAAACCAACCAATTGAACCTCTCCATCTTCTTTAACTTTATTTGGAATAAAATCAAAGAATGTATTTAAAACTTTTGTTACTTCTGATTTTTTAACTTCACTTAATTCTGAAATTGTGTTAATTAAATCTTGTTTTTTCATTTTATAAATCTTCTTTTCTTGTGTTGATATTAATCATTTATAAAATTAAAATGTTTTAATCAATACTTTTTTACCAAAAAAAATCATTTTGTAAAAATAAATTTACAAAATGATTAGAAAGTGCCTACAAATATGATGTTTTGACTAATTTAACTAAAAAAATTAGAACTTAAACTTCAAGTTTAAGCCAGCAGTTGCTTTTACATCATCATCATCTAATTTAATCGCTCCAACAGTAAATCCAGCTTGAATATCATTATCTTTAATTTTAAATGTATTGTTATGTTCTAAACTTGCTGAAACATAATCTTTATTTTTATCATCAAAAAATCTAATCCCACTTTCAAGAAAAGCTCTTGTTTCATGATTTACAGTTCTGTTTTCATTTTCATTTTTAAATGAAACTCCAACAAAACCACCTACTGAACCATTTTCTGCCATTTTTTGTCCAATATTAAATGAACCTTTAACACCAGCAAATGTATTTAATGATGATTTATCACCTGAAATGTTTTCTTGTTCATGTAATCTCCACTCTCTTGAAACACCACCATGAACACTAGCATAATTATCAGTTGCTTTTACACCATCTTTTTCAAATTTACTATTAATATATGAAGCTGATAAATCAAATCTATCAGTAACATTATCATTTTTAGTTTCAAATGTTGTGCCTAATGTAACTGCTTTATGTTTAGCATATTTTTCTTCACCAATTGCTAAGTTTCCAGAAACTTTAAGTTTTTTGTTGTCTTCATCAATAACATTGTAATCAGCACCTAAATTAAAAAGACTACTATTATCATCAAAAACTTTTGCTCCACCTTTTAATTTAAATCCACTACCAACATCATTAACTAAATTACCAAGTGTATTTGAATTATTATTTAACCACATTAAATCAGATTTAAATTTTTCTTCCTCTTTTACCACAACACTATCTGGTGTAATTGGTGGGTCAGTTGGTTTAACTGGTGGTTCAGGTGGGTTAGTTGGGTCAGTTGGTTTAACTGGTGGTTCAGGATTAGGTTTAGTTCCAATGTCAACATTTACATTTCCACCAGCTTCATCAATAATTATATTCCCACCATTACCTGTTTGTCCACCATTATTTATAACTCTTGCCATATTTTCAATCCTTTTTTTTTATTATTTTAATTTCAAATAGATACAACAATATTATACATAAAAATTGCATCATTATTAAATATAAGATATAATAAACATCAATAATTAAGATGAATTTATGATAAATATTAAAAGGGTTTTTAAAGAAAATTCCATTAAAGAAAAGATGTTTTTTAATTATGAAAATAGCATCCAAAATAAAGTTTTCAATAATATAATGTTTATTGGAGACCCACATATCATGTCAAAAAACATTTCTAGAAGAAATGATGATATTCAATTAATGGATGTTATTTTAGATAAATTAAGTCAATGTGCTAAAATTTCACATGAAAAGAAAGCTTACCCAATAATACTTGGTGATTTATTTAATTCTAATAATGAAAATAATATAGAGTTAATGACAAAATTAGTAAATGTTTTAAATTCTTTTTATGAAATTCCAATAACATTAATTGGCAATCATGAAAAAACAGAAACTACTATTGTTGATAGTGATATGTTAAAAACATTAAATGATTCTGGTGTAATTGATGTTATTAATGAAAATGAATTATTTGGTATAATTTCTATTACAGATGAAAATAATAATGTAGAACAAGTTGAATTTGGTGGAACACCATATGGAATGAAAATCCCACAAAAAGTAAAAGCAAAAAGTAAAAAAACCGAAAGTGTTATTTGGGTAACACACCATGATTTAATGTTTAAAGATTATTATCCAGGTTCTACTCCATTGCATTCAATTGATGGTGTTTGTATAGCTGTAAATGGACACATGCATAAAACTCAACCACAAATTCAAATAGGTAATACATATTGGTATTGCACAGGTAATATTTTAAGAATGTCAACAGATTGTGATGAACATATCCCTAGTGTTTGGTTATGGAATCCAATTTATCATAATAATAATTATGATAAATTAATTCAAATTCCATTAAATTATAAAAAAGATATTTTTAATAAACCAAAAAAATTTGAAGCAACAGAAGTATTGGATTTTAACTTTAAAAATACAAATGAAAAATTAAATTTTATTAAACAAATGGAGTTTTCTGAACAAAATGATGAAGAAAACAAAACTGATGATAAACAAATAGTTAGAGAATGTTTGGAAAATTTAGGTGAAGTTTATAATTTACCTAAAACCATTAGAGATGAACTATCTGATTTATTATCAAATATTAATGATGATTAAAATCATAAAATAGGGGGAAATATAATATGTTAAGTGAATTTTTAAATAATAATAAAGAAGAAATTGATAAGTTAAATAATGGAGATGATAAAGTTTTTTTAAAGAAAGAAAAAGAAAAGTTTATCAGTGGAAACAAATTAAAAGAGGAAATTATTAAAGTTAATTATATAGAACAATTTAATGATTTTATTAAAAAGTCAGATAATTATAATCTTGGTTACATGATTAAATTTAATTATAATTCTGTTTCAATTTTAACATCTGATTTATTGCTAAAAAAAGTTATGGGTATTCCCAAAAGTTCATTTTTAATTGCAACATTAAAAAACTTTGATGAGTTTGATTCAATTGAACACTTTATTTTGCTTAGTGTAAGTGATTTTTCACAATTAGAAGATTCAAAAAACAGTCAATTAGAAATTATTAATTTATATAAAAGTAATAAAATGATTGAATCAAATAATTTAAAAGAAAAAGATTTATTTGAATACAATGGCTTTGATTGTAAAGTATTAGGTATGTTTTATAAAGATAAAGAAAATGAAAAAATATTTAACTATACTCCACAAGTAAATTTAATTTTATCACCAAAAAACTATATTGTTTGTAAACCTAATGATGAGATAAAAAATATTATTGTAAACCATAAAATGATTAAAGCTGCCTTTAAAGAAGATTTTAATATTTTTGAATTGGGTTTATTCAAAGAAACAGAAAGTGAAGTTTTTACAAATGAAACAAATGTAAAAGCATTATATGATTTAAAATCATTTGTAAATAAAAGAACAGCATTATTTGGTAAAACAAGATTAGGTAAATCAAATACAAATAAAGAATTATTGTCTAATTTTATTCAATATAATGAATTACATAAACATGATGTTTCACAAATGGTTGGCAATGTTGTTTATGATGTTAATGGTGAATATGCTAATAAAAATAGTCAAGATGGGACATCATTATATGAAAAATACAAAAGTACTAAATTGGTAAAAAAATATACATTAAATAAAAGTGAAAAAAATAATTTAATGATTAACTTCTTTATCAATCCAATTGAAACTATGAGTGTTTTTTCATATGTATTAAAAAAAGAAAAAAGTTCTATTTATTTAGAAAGTTTTTTGAATATTGAATTTTTTAGAATTAATTATAATAAATCAAAGGTCTCAAGAAATGAAAAAGTTAATTTAAATTATTTTCAATTAACTTTATATCAGCTATTTTGGGTATTGTTACAAAAATCTGGATTTAAATTATCAGATGAAACTGTAAGTTTCTTATCTAGTAATATTGATGAGCCATTTATAATTAACAATGAAATATATAATTTAATTTATAATCTTATTGATGAATCAAATAGAGAAAATTTAAGTGCTAAATACAACAAATCAATTTCTGGAAATAAGTTAAGTGATTTAGACAAATTTAATCTAATGAATGATATTTATCAAATCTTAATTGATAAATACATTGAAAGTGGTTTAAAAAATAATGTTAAATTTATGTATTTAGAGCCAATATTAGAAATGTTTAATACATCAAACAAAGCTGGTTATAAAATTTTAAGAAAAACAATTGAATATCATTCAGAAAAATCAAATAATTCAATTTCAGAATTAATTAAAGATGTATGTGAAAATGGTTTGGTTGCTATTATTGATTTAAGTAAGACAACATCAAGTGATGTAAAAACATTTTATGCTATGCGTATTTCTAAAATTATTTTCAATGAAAAAGTAAATCAATTTATTCAAAATAAAACAAATGAAAATCCAAATGTTATTAGTTGGTTTGAAGAAGCTCATAACCTTTTCCCACAAGGAGGAGATGCTAAAGATGGAAGTATTTACTTTAAATTAGCAAGGGAAGGTGCTAAATATGGAATGGGCATTGTTTATTCAACACAATCACCATCTAATATTTATGATGAATTATTAAATCAAACAGAAAACTTTTTTATTGGTCATTTGTCATCACCAAAAGAAATAGCTGCATTAAATTCATTAACATTTAATTTTAAACACATGTCAAATGATATTATGGAAATTAAAAAAACAGGGTACATGAGAGTGTTAACTGATAATCACAGTTTCCCAATATCAGTAATGATTAAAAAATTTGAATAATAAATAAACAATTATAGCTTAAGTAATCCATTATTTTTTTAATGGATTATTTTTTGTTTTTTTGTTATACTTAATTAATTATTGAGAAAAAATATGATTACAAACAAACAATTTTATGATAGTGTTGAAAAAGTTATTGACATTAATGCGTTAGCACAAAAAGCACATAATTTTTTAAATAAAGAGGCTATAAAAAAACAAAAAAAATTAATTATTGAAGAAACCACTGAAACAATAGAAAAAGGTGTTTTAAACAATAATATTGAAGAGGTTGTTGATGGTATTGTTGATGTTTTTGTTGTTGCTAGTTATTATGAATTTTTATTATGTGATAATGAAGAAGATTTTAGAAATGAAATGAAAAAGCAAGTTGATTTATTTACAATTGATTTTTCAAAACCAATTGATATAAACAGTGTGTTAAAAAAAATGTTAAATCTTATTGTAACAACTGATAAAAAAGGAAGTATTTTATCGCTTTTATTTACTTTGTTAAAAGTAGTTGATGTTGTAAATAAAAAAGACATTTCATATAAGGCAATTTCTGATGTTGCTGAAAATATGTTTTTGAAGTTTCCAATTTACAAGAATGAAGATACTATAAAAAATGAGTTAAAATATTTAGAAAAAAAATATCCAGATAGAAAAGATTTTGTAGCTGTTAAAAAAGGTGAACATATTGTATATTTAGATGATAATGGAGTTGGTAAATTCTTAAAACCATCTACATATAAAGAAGTTGATTTAACATGGACTAAAAAAGAAGCATCAACATTAATGGCAGAAATAAATAAATTATCAAATAATGATTTAAAAAATGAGTATAATGAATTGTTAACAGTTATTGAGTTAAAAAAAATTAAAACTAATTAATTTAAAAATAAAAAAGGACATATATTAATTATATGTTCTTTTTTATTAATCTATTTATTAAGCCATTAAAACAAACTTAAAAAACTCTTGAACAGATTTTCCTAAATTCATTAAATTTGTAATATCAAATAAATAAAATATTAAGAAGAAGAATACACATAAAACTGGTACTCCTAATAAAAAGTTAATAATTCTATTTTTTGTCATTAATTTTGTAGCATACTCAATTGTTAATTTATTATTACCAGCAGAATATTTTTGAGACAATTTAATAGATTTCATTCCCTTATTTACAACAAAATAATTAGCTGTTAAAGCAGATAAGATATTTGGCATTATAATTAAATATTCTAAGGGTAAGGACACCATTAAACCATAATAAGAAATAATACTTGATAAAACCATAATAAAAAATAATTCTAAATATAATCCATGCCACATAAAGAAAAAATAGAAAAAAATAAAAGCAGAAAAATTAAAACCATAAAAACTTTTATAACCCATTTCATTATATTTTTTTACAAACATTAAGTAATTTAAATTACTACTTTCATATCTGGAAAACCTAATTTCTTCTAAAAGTTTTTCATCATTGTATTCATCAGAATTTAATTTCATTAAAGTGTTTTTTTTCATTTCTAACATACCAATTAATTATAAAAATATAAATGTAAATGTAAATATTGTCAATTAAAAAGAAATATATATAATTCAATTAGTATATTTATACAATATTAAATTATTAAATTAACATTTTTTTTATATAATATATAAATAAATATATATAGGTGTAAATTATGGCTGGCGGAAAAATGTTAATTACTGATAATGAAATTAATGCTAGAATTCAAAATAATAAAGAAGAAATTAAAACAAATGGAAGTGATAAAGGTATTCTAAGCAGATGGTGGAATGATGATGAAAGGGTTAGTGCTGGTGAGTTAGCAATGGATGCTATTAAAGGAGACCCTAAAAAAGCCAAAGAAAAATGGGATAAAATGTCAACAACTGATAAATTGTTAGTTGGTGCTGATTTAATTTGGAATGCTGCCTTATTAGTTTCACCTGGTGGATTATTTGTTGCTGGTGCTAGAGGGGTTGTAAAAGCTGCTGCTGGTATTTATGGTAAAAAAGCAATAACAAAAATTGCCAAAGAAGTTGCTAAAAAAGAATTTCAAGAAGTTGGTACTAATAAATTGAAAGATATTGCTGTAAAAGCAGTTAAATCAAAAGCTGATGATGTAGTTAAGAAAACTGCTCAGTCAAAAGATGTGGCTAAAACTGGTCTAGGTAAAAAAATTAATGAAAAAGTAAATGATGTTGCTGAAAAAGTAGCTAAAAAATCAGAAGAGGCAATTAAAAAATCAGATGACATTAAAAAGGTTGATATGAAAGTAACAAAAACAATGAAAAATCAAGATAAAAATCAAAAAATCAAAGATTTTGTTAATATACAACCTGGAAAAAATTTGCCAGCAGAAAGCAACTTAATAAAAAGAATGGTAAATCAACATATTAAAGATTCTAAAAAAGGTGTATTTATTAGTGGTCCAATTATGGCTTCTATTATGTTTAGAAAAGAAGAAGCTAAATACATTGATAGAGAAGCTAATTTAAAATATTTCATTAATAAATCAAAAGGTGTAAGTGATGAAGAAATGACAAAAGAAAAATATGGTAAAAATGCTATCTTATCAAGAAGTGCTTCGGAAAAAGCTAATAAAAACTTAGGCATTCAAAATCAAAAAAATATTGGTGAAAAAATACAAGATGATATGGGTAAACAATTTAAGAAAATTACTGTTAAAAATTTAAATGGTAATGGTGGTGGTTAAAATTTATTAAGTAAAAAAGAACATAATATTATGTTCTTTTTTTATATATTTATACTATTGCTTCATCTTTTTTCTTATGTAATCTTCTATCTCTACTTTCAATATAAAATGTCACTGTTGCTGATAGAGTTTCATCAAGAAATGGTTTTCTTAAAAAAACAGATACTCCACTATATAATGGTTGCTTGTTTGAGCTTATCATAATAACAGGTATTTCAGAATACTTTTTATTTTTATGAATACTTGCTACAAACTCTTGTCCAGTCATTATAGGCATATCATTATCAATAATAATTAAGTCTGGTATAATCATCTCATCATCATTATTTATTTTTTGTTCAATATTGGTATTGTTTTTGTCTAAATTTAAATAATTAAAAGCATCAAAAGCGTCAACATAACCAATAATATTATATTGATTTGATAATATCATTTCTACTTTTTTACGAATAACAGCACTATCATCTATAATAAAAATATTTTTTTTATCATCATCAATTTTAATATTATCTAAATTTGTTTTTTGATTAATATCTTCATCATCATCTTCTGATGAAATAGTCCAACTTAAAGGACTCTCGTTATACTTTGTTTCTTCTTCCTCTTTTTCTTTTATTATATTTGGTGGTGTTATATAAGAAAGTTTTCTTTTTTTCTTTTGTATGTATTTTTTGTGTTTAAAAAAATCTGAAAAGAAATACAAAATAATTAAAAAAACAATTACATTTACTAATACAAATAATCCTAATACTACATCTAAAAATGAAAACATTTAAAAGTTCCCTTGTCCTTTATTTTAAATTATGCATTATCTATTACTAAATATTCTTGGTATAACTCTGAATTATTTTGATTTAAATTTTTAATAAATAAATCAGATAAATCTTTTCTTTTAACCAAATATTTAATAAATTCAAATGGTAATCTATTTGATATATCTAATGTAAAAATTAAATTTGCACAAAATAATTTAAACAAATCATTTACATCATCAGAAAAAATAAAGTCCAATAATTCATTATTAGCATTCAAAGCTGCTTCAACTATTTCTGAATCAAAAGAAAGGAATCCTATTTGAAAATAAATAAACAATTCACCAACAGACATATTTTTTGATAATGAATTAAATTTATTCATAAAACTTGTCTTTGATTTATAACAAATCTCTAATTTATCTAATGTATTATCATTAAAATTATTTTCAATGCTTTCTATACCATTTGAAGCATATGTTGAAACATCAAAAACCTCATCAATTAAAGTAATAATTTTTTCATCTTCTAATGTTCTATTGTAATCTATTGCTTCTTGAAAATAATACAATTTTCCTTTATCACTAATAAACTCTTCTGTTTCAGGATGAACATATATTCCAGTTCTTATAATTTTAATTTTATTTAAATTATTTGCAAATTCATTTTTATGTAAAATATTTACATTTTTAATAATATTAAAAAATGTAATTAAAATATCTAAATATTCTTCTTCTGATATTATTTCATGATATTTATATGTATTATGTTTTATTTCTGTTTGATTTAAATTATTTTCCATTATTTTTTCCAGCTATTACTTTCATTTTAATAAAAACTATTTTAATTTTCAATTTTTTTTATTAATTTAATAATATAACTTATAAAATGGTGAAAATGTGGAAATAACATTAAATATAAATAATGTGGATTTTTCTGTTTTAAACGATACTTTAGAAAGATATAGTGAAATTAATTCTGAATATAGAAAGAATAAAAAACAATTAAAATATGAAAAAAGTAAAGTAGTACAATCAAAAAATGGATTATTTTCATTTTTTAATAAAAAAAATTCAGAGGATAATAAAGATTATGTGTTTAAATTAGAAAAACAAGTAAGAGAAGAAAGAGATTTGAGAAATCAAATTTATATCTCAATATATAAACAAATGACAAATTTAATTAATAACTCAGAAGATAATAAAGAGCTTTATATTAAATATTTAGATTATGTTAGTTATACAGATGATATTTATCAAAGATATAAAAATCAAATGTTATTAATTGAAAGAAAACCATCATTAGATAAATTTTTTAATGATTTAAAAATAATAGTAAAAGATAATAAAACCATAAAACCTGAAGTAATAGAAAAATTAGAAAATATTTATAAAAAGAATATTGTTTTTTTGAAATCTGTATATAAAGAAACAAAGTCATTAAAAGATAGTGAAGTTAATGAGCAGCTTAATTTTAGTAGTGAATTAAATCTTAGTGATGCTTATACATTACTAAATATTATTTCAACATTATATTCAACAATAATTGACCCTGTTTATATTAATAACAATGAAATATATGTTGATTTTAAATATAAATGTGAATTTGTAAAAGAATACAAAGAAAAAATAAATAAAATTACAAATAATAAATTAAATGATTTTAAATCAAATAATATTAAATAAGCTTGAATATAAACAATATTATGATTATAATTTAAAACATATTTTATGAAATAAAGTAAAAATATGAAATACATAACTTATGAGGGTGCTAATAATAAAGTAGGGGTATATATTGAAAGTTTTTTAAATAGTAAAGGGATTCCTGCTGTTTTTATAGAAAATCCAGTTGACTTTAAAGATTATTTAAGTGAAAGTAAATCAAACTTAAATGATAAATTAAATCTATCATTTTTATATATTATTTATTTACGAACCTTTTATAACAAAATGATATTTCCAATATTAGATGAAAATAAAAATAAAGTTATTATTTTAAGAAATATGTATGACTATATTTATATAAATAAAATTTTTAATTTAAATGATAAAGATTTTAGAAATCTATCTGTTTATAACCCAATTGAAAGTGATTTAACCTTAATATTTATAAAAGAAGATGATATTGAAATAAAAAAGAAAAAAAATCTATTATTTAAATTTCCCAAAAAATGTAAAATTATTAGACACAATAATAGCTCAAATGAAATTAATGAACATTTAGAACAATTTATTAAAACAAAAGATTTAACCTAATAAAAAACCAGATATTTAAAATCTGGTTTTTTTTATTTACTTTTTAAAAATTAAAAGTTTTTCCTACATACTCTTTATCAACCATTAATATATTATCTTCATCTAAATCTAAATCATCATTATATTCATAACTATCATCAAAGTTTTCATTATCATTTTTAACTTCATTAATAACATATTCAGATAATTCCAACTCTTTATCAGATTCCTTTTTTTCTATTGTAAAAATTAATTTATTATATTCATCAACACTTAAAATTGTTTGTAATAAAATTTTATTAATTTCATCAATTTTATTAACAACATTGCCAATATTTAATGTTGATACATATCTAACATATTTTTCATTAATAAAGTTTCCATTCATTAAATCAATTTCTTTATTTAAAAACATATTATAAATATCAAAATTATTATTTTTACCATAAATAGAATTTATATGATGTAATTCGCTATTAATATACCCAATATTTAATTTTAATAATTTTAATTTTCTATCTTTTAAGTAATTGTTCTTTTTATATAAATAATAATTAGAATAATTGTTGTCATTAATAAATTTAATTTCATCTTGCATTATTGAAGTACATTTGTTTTTAAATCTTTGTAGTAAATCAATGTTATTTTTTACATTTTCTTTTAACAATAATTTTTCATCATTACTTAGTTTATCTTCAATAGGATTATAAATTAAATTAGCAATTAAATTATTGTAAAAACATACAACAACTTCATATTTAATAGTTTCAAGTATGTTATTTTTATAAATATAATTAGATTTTAATTTATTATAAGTTACAATTTCAGGTTTAATTAATTCATATCTATCAATGTTTTTATTCAACATATCTTCACCAGAATCAATTAAGAAATTCTCCAACATTTGTTTTAATGTTTTTTGAGACTCTTCTTGATATTCATATAAAGGATTTTTTTGGGCATAACCTCTTAAATGAATTAATTGTCTTATTTCTTCCATTTGTGATAAATATAAAGAATAATTTTTATCCAATGAATTTAATAAAACTTCTTTTTCAAAGGCAATAACATAATCATCATTAATTCTTTTATCAAATTTAAATTTATTTTCATAATATGAGAATAATAAATCAGAAAAATGTTCTAAATTTTTATTATCATTTAAAGAAAAAAAGTATTCTTTAATCTCTTTAAATTTATTATCAATATCATTTTCAAAGAAGTCATAATTATTTTTAATATATTTATCTAACATAACAATTGATTTATAAAATTCTTTTAACTCCTTTTCAACTTCATTACTGTGTTTTGCTAATAAAATATTTTCATCATCATGAATAAATTGATTTTGATATTTTTCAAATATAACAGCTTCAAAACAATTTAATGGTAAACTTAAATTAAATACACTATCAACTTCTTTTAATCTAATTTTTTCATAATCTAATATTTCATTTCTAAAAGCATAAACTTTATCACGATGTTCACTTAACACCTCATCATATTTTAACAAACTAACTCTTCCATTTGCATCATGGTTTTCAATTGCTTTTTGAAATCTCTCAATAGATGAAGATACATTACTACTTGTTAAGTATTTTTGATTTTCTGGTAAAAATTTAACTATTTTTGATAAAATATTTTTTAGTTTTTCAGATTCGCCTTTAAATTTTAACAATAAGTTATCATCAAAAGAAACATAAAATTGACTTGCTCCAACATCCCCTTGTCTACCAGAACGTCCCCTTAATTGATTATCAATACGTCTTGATTCGTTTTTATCAACACCAATAACCATTAATCCACCAGCTTTTATAACAGCATCTCTGTTATTTTCAAATTCTACTTTAATTTCTTGTATTTTAACTTCCTTCACAATATCAGAAAGATTGTCATTATTTTTTATTTCATTAATTTTTCTATTAATGTTACCACCTAATATAATATCAGTCCCCCTACCAGCCATATTTGTAGAAATTGTTATAGCATTTAATCTACCAGCTTCTTCAATAATAATAGATTCTTTTTCATGATTTTTAGCATTTAATAAATTATATTTTAAACCCATTTTGTCTAATAAATTTGAAACTTTCTCAGAAACATCTACACTTGTTGTACCAATTAAAAGTGGTTGTCCTGTTTTATGATATTTTAAAATATCAGCTTCTAAATAATCATATTTATCTTTTTCAGAAAAAAACAAAATATCTTCATAATCAACTCTTTGTATTGGCTTGTTAGTAGGAATAATAACAGTTTCTAATCCATAAATACTATATAACTCTGCTGCCTCTGTATTTGCTGTTCCAGTCATTCCAGATAAATTGTGATATAATTTAAAGAAACTCTGATATGTTATTTTAGCATTTTCAATGTTTTCAGATTTGATTTCAACATTCTCTTTTGCCTCAACTGCTTGATGTAAACCATTAGTCCATCTATTATTCTCTAACAATCTACCTGTTTGTTGGTCAATAATAATAATTTCATTATTTTCATTAATAATATAATCTCTATTTTTTAAAAAAGCATTTAAAGCAATTAAAGCATTTTTTAAATATGTAGCATGCTCTGGATTTATATAAACTTCATTTTTATCTTTAATTAAATTTTTAGATAATAAAAAATTCTCTAATTTTTCATAACCTAATTCTGATAATTGAACATCAGCAGTTTTTCCATCAAAATAATAATCTACATTTGGAAAATCTTCTTCTTGATAGCCATCTTCAATAGTTATATTATTTTTTACCATTTCAACCATAAAATTTGATTTAACTTTTTCAGATATAAATTTTGATTTAATCATTTTTGCTGCTAAATCTCTTGCCCAATAGTAATCTTCAAATTTACTATCACTTTCACCTGAAATGATTAATGGGGTTTTAGCACTATCAATTAAAATAGAATCAACTTCGTCAACAATGGCATAAGAATTTTCTAAATTAGAAAATATTTGGTGTTCTTTTGAATAAACTAAATTATTTCTTAAATAATCAAAACAAAACTCACTATTTGTTCCATAAATAACATCAGCTTTATAAATATCATTCTTCATCAAAAATTGAACTTTAGATGAATTAAAAGAAATGGAAATATCAAAAAAATCATAAAGTGGAGTTAAAATATTTTTATCACGCTCTGCTAAATAATCATTGGTTGTAATGATATGTACTTTAACACCTAGTAAAGCTTTATGAACTGCTGGTAATGCTGATACAATTGTTTTTCCTTCACCAGTCTTCATTTCAGAAATATTGCCATATAATAAAGCTAAACCACCAATAATTTGAGTGTCATAATGTCTCATTCCAAGAACTCTCTTTGAAACTTCTCTACAATAAGCAAATGTTTTCTCAACAGTAATATTTTTACTTTCTTTGTACTCTAATATTATTTTTTTCAATTCTTTATCAGTAAGTTGCTCAAAATCACTTTCTAATAAGTTAATTTTGTTAACTATTTTTTGATACTCTTTTAAAGTTCTCTCATTTTTACTTTTAACAAGTTTTTTAAATATTTTTAACATAAAAACAATCTAATAATTATTTGAAGTATAACAATTAAATCATAAGATATAAAGGGAAATTTAACAAAAAAATAATATTTTTATGATTAGATTACTATTTTGTGATTTTTTTTCATAAAATATTAAATATAATATGGTAATTTATAATGAATATAGTAAAAGGTAATATTAAATTCTATAATTATAATATTTTAAACTTATTGAATTATATAATATTGTTTATTTTTACAATGTTTTTTAGTGTTTATGCTTATGCTGAAAACACAAATAACACTGTTGCTCAAAATGCAGTAAATTTAACATCAACTAATATTTTTCAACCTGTTCAAAATGATATGAGTATAGAATTATTGGCAACACTATTTGGTGGTATGCCATTTTTCGGTAATGGTGCTGATGGTTTTCAAGAAGTATTTAAAATTTTTAATATTTCAATACTAACTGTTGGCGGTGTTTTAGCTGCTTATACCATTATGTTAACTTCTATTGGAACTGCCAAAGAAGGTGAGGCAATGGGTAGACAGTATGATACTACATGGATTCCAATCAGATATGTTGCTGGTGTTGGAACTGTGTTACCTGTAATTAATGGTTATTGTGCTATTCAAGTAATTATTATGTGGTTCATTATTCAAGGTATTGGTATTGCTGATATTGTATGGCAAGTATTTACATCAGAAGATAATTTAAAAGGTTCATTAGCAGTTTCACCTGTAACACCAAATGCTAAAGAATTGGCTAAAAATACATTACAAGCTACATTATGTGTAAAAGCATTGGCTTATCAATCAGCAATGAATGGTGATGATTTAACATTTGGTATTACAAGACTAAATATGAAAGGTGGAGAATTAAGTAGTGTTGAAAAAGAATTAGTATCAAAAGCTGGTGTTGATGCTTCAAAAGACATGAAAAGCACTTATTTATTATTTGGCGAAATGAATGGAGCAAATGGTATTGCTAAAGATGCTTGTGGTAGTATTGAAATTAAAAATTTCCAAGAGGGAAGAGATGGTGTTCTTGCTGGAATTGATAAAAGTAAATTAGCTACTGAAGTAATTAGTACAGGTACAAATGCTTATGCTACTATGCATTTTGGAAATACAACTGGTAAAGTTGTAACAGGAACAGCAGCATTGTTTAGTGGGATACAAGCTACATTTGGCACTTATGAAGAAAAACAAACATATAAAAGATGGTTAAAGGATATTTCACAAGGTCATGAAATAGCAATAGAAGTATTGTTAACAAGAGCAGATGAAATATCAGATGCTATTATGACACAAATAGCAGAAAAAGATAAAAAAGAATTTGCTGAGTATGAAGCAAAAGCTAAAAAAGTTTTAGAACAAAACCCAGATAAAAATATATCTATTGCTAGTATGGGTGATGTAACTTCTGCTGAAAGAACAATCAAAAAAACATCAACTGTTAAATCAGAAGATATAGCAAAAGAAATAGATGGATTAGCATCAACATACCAAAATGCTATTAAACAAATCGCAGTTTCTAGATATAAAGATGGTGTTGCTTATAGTGAATTAGTAAAAGCTTCTAATCAATCAGGCTGGATTATGGCTGGTGCTTTCCATAATAAAATGGCTGATATTACTGATGCTGTAAATAAAATGGTTTTAGAAGTACCTGCTTCTCAATCTAATCCAGTTTCTCCAAATGCTTTAAAAGTAAATGAATTAAATTCAAAATACTTATCTGTTTTAAATGATTACTATGGTCAAACATCTAATTATAGTAGTAAAGCTGAATTTGTTAAAACTGTTGATAAACCAGTAGGTGATGATAAAATGTCATGGAAAAAATTTGGAGAAAGTGGTTTTAGTCCAAATTATATTTTAGATAATATGATGACTTCAGCAATTGACATGTCAATTAATGATAATGAACACCCAATTATTCAATTAAAAAGATTAGGTTCTTTAATGATTGCTACTGCTGGTGCTACATTAACATCTACAATGGCAATATTAGATGGTGAAAATGGTGGCGAAGCTGGAACTATGTGGTTAATTGCTACATTTGCCTATACATTAGTTGTTGCTTTATTATCTGGTGGTATTACATTAACATACATACTTCCAATGTTACCTTTCTTTATTTGGATGGGTATGGTTTTTGGTTGGGTTGTGTTAGTAGTCCAAGCTGTAATTGCTGGACCAATTATTATGATAATGCACTTAACACCAAATGCACAAGATTTAATGGGTCAACAAAGACAAGGGTATAATTTAGTATTCAGTTTAATATTAAGACCATTATTAATGGTATTAGGTGTAATTGCCACAATAATTTTAATTAATGTGCTTGGTATCTTTATTAATAAAATATTTACAACTGTATATATGTATTCTCAAACATCTGAAAAAGGTTTGTTAGCAGGAATTTTTGGATTGCTAATTGTTCCTATAATGTATGCTGTTTTTGTTTATATTATGTTAAAAGAAATACTTTCTATTATGTATAAAGTCCCAGATGAATTATTAAGTTGGATTGGTTCTAATGGAACAGCATTAGGTTCATATGCTCAACAAGTCAGTGGTAACTCTACACAAGTAATTGGTGGTATTGCTCAACAATCAATTAGACCAACAGAAAATATGCGTAATGCTGTAAGAGAGATGAAAGACTTAAATATTCAACAAGCCAATTTTGATACAAATCAAAAAGAAGCTAAGAGTTCTGAGTTAAGAAATAGACAAGGTAACTTTAATAACACAGTTGATAATTTGTCAGCATCAATTGGTGGTGGAAGTAAAGCTCGTGCTGCTTCTGATAGTATTAATAATGTTGCTAACTCTGTTGCTGATGGTCATGTTAAACCAATGAATAGAATGGATAATGAAAATTTCCAAGATGCTATGAATGAAGAGTATAAATATAATCAACCAGCTTTCCAAGAGGCTTTAAACCAAGAGTTGAATAATTTAGCTAGTTCACATGAGTTAAATAAAAACAACGAAAACTATGAACCACCTACTTTAAGTGATGTAATTGCTAATGCAAGAGAAAGAGCAAATGATAATTTATATGGTGATAGTGGTAATTTCGCAAGAAAAGTTGTGGGTGGAATTGATGCTTATAATCATAAGTCTGGTGATATATATGAGAGAAATGGTGATACAATGAATCGCCAATTATCAAGTGTAGCAAATAAAAACAATGTTCCAGTTTCAGATGTTGCTGAAAGATTTGCTAATAACTTAAGAAATGTAGCTCCAAACTTAAGTGCTAAACTTGAAAACAATGAAAATACTATGTCACACGTTAAAGAGTTTTCAAATCCAAGTAACCCAAATTTTGAAGCTAATAATGCGGAAAGAAAAGCTATTAAAACTGCTTTTGACCAAACTGTTGCCAGTTATTCAAATAATGATAATGCAACAAATGGTGCTTCTGAAAACATGAATAATGCTACTAACACTGGTGGTAATGAAACAAATAATAATGGTCAAACATTCAGTCAAAATAATAACTATGGTAGTGATTCAAAATGGAATCAAACATATTCTAGTGGTTCAGGAAATGGTTTTAACTCATCTGAGTATAAAAACATTAATTTAGATGATAATGATAGAGTGTAATTGATAAGGCAATAATAAAACGCAGTGTTTTAAACACTGCGTTTTTTTTATAAATGTTTTTTAATTTAATTAGATAGAAAAATCAGTTGTTTCAATAAAACCAGAAACATGATTAAGTTTAAAACCAATAATATATTCATTCAAATAATCAATAAAGGGGTTTAATGTTTCAATGTTCATATAACTGTATAAATAAACAAAATTATAAACATCTTTATCAGTATTAAAATTTTCATAAACTTTACTGGTTTCTTTTTCTTTGAAATTTTCATCAACCTTAACATTAATTAATTTTAAATAATCTTCAACAAATAAAGAGTTGTTATATTTTTTATCCCCCTTAATTAAACTAATTAACCAAACTGTGTACATGAAATATTTAAATGCTCCATATTTAAATGAAGATATTTTATTATCAAAAGCATCATCACTCTCAATAACATAATCAATATTTTTAATATCACTTATATTCATTAATTTTACTAAGCGTTTACCAGAATTATTTAAAAATCTTTCACTTTTAATATTGAAACCAATTGATAATGCTAAACTGTTAATAGAGTATTTGTTAATATCATTTAATAATGTTTTACAAAACAAATCAATAAAACTTAAATACAAATTATGTTTACTTTGATATAATGCATCAATAGTGTCATTGAAGTTTATGATTTGACCATCATAAACATTAAATTTGTTTTTTAACAAATTTTTAATCAAAAAATTATGTTGAAAATAATCATATTTCATAAGCTCTGGTGATTTTGATTTAACAAGAGACTTATATTTTTTATTCATTTCAATTTCTTGAAAATTTAAATTATTACTGTTTTCTTTAATATCCATTTTAAACACCCTGTAAACATTTATATCTATATAATAATAAAATCCATAAAAAGATTGATACTTTTTTAACATTTAATTGTTATTTTTAAGCAAACTTAACATTTTTTAAATTGTATCATTAAAATTAATAAAAAATACTTATGAATATTTGTTAAAAATAAATTTACACATTAATAATATATAAGTTATTGTTTATTATATAAAAATAAAAATACAGTAAATAAAAATTTACTGTATTTTACAATGTTTCTAATTGACTAATTATCAATAAATATGGTTACAGATAATTATTATTAAAAAACATATTTATTTCCACCTTTACCAAAGGCATCCTCTTCAAATTTTTTATAATTAATATTAAACTCTTTTTTTACAGAATTTAATTTTTCTTCATCAAATTTATTACAAACACTATCAATACCATTAAATATTTTTTTATTTTCAGCATTTAAAGAATTGTAATATTCTTTACTATAAATGCTTTTGTAAATATAAGAATAAATAATAAAATTTCTTTTATCCATTTTATTAGTATCATTACAATATGTTAAAACATATCTTATGGCATTTGTAGCTGTTCCTTGATTTGTATTTTTATTAGAAAATTCTTTTTTAATGTTATAAATATAGATATAAAATTCTCTATCATTAATTTGGTTTTCTAAATAATAAAAACCAAAAGGCTTTCTAGTTTCAATATTTGAAACTTTAGCTTCAACAAATTTAATTTCATTATCAGATTTTTTATTTGTAAGATTATCTGAACTTCTGGCATTTATACTCAAAAAAATAAAAAGTATAATAGAAATAATAAAAAAAACTAATGAACCAAGAATCAGCTTAATTATTCTTTTGTCATTGTTCTTAAACACATTCATTATATATAAAACAATTTTACTATTTTTAATCTTATAAGATATTTTTTGGCTTTTATTCATAATTTTTATAAACTCATCATTATTAAATATTAATCAATATTTAAAAAATCTTCAACAGTAAATACATTTTTATTTTCATCACTTTTAATTATACGAATACCAAGAACATTGTTTTTAGATTTAACTTGAAATGGTTTGATTTGAGTTACAATAAGTTGATTATCATCTAACAAAATTCCATAAGGATTTTTATCAGCATCATATTTAAGACCATCTATCACATACTTAAATGTAAATGAAATACTGTCTTCATCAATTAACTTACCAGATTCTCTATATAAATAAATCTTAACTGATGTATTAATCTTTATATCTAATTTATGTTCATATTTTAAAATATTTAAAACATCTGCCATTTTTTCATGCCAAATCTTTTTATACTTCATCATTTCAAAAGGTTGTGGTTTTTTTTGTAAATATGCCATTACTTGATTTAGACTTAAAACCCTACCACCATAAAATAAAATATTAATCTCATTATCTGATACACTAACTTTTATTTCACTACTTTTAATGGCTGAACATATATCATTAAAATAATTGGATTTTTTCTTTGGTTTTTCATCTGTTTTATTTAATTTTTCATTATTATCATCTATAAAACCAGTATTAAAATTAACCCTTGAAACCTCTTTTGAAAAATCTAAATCAATAGATTTTTTTTTATTATCTTCACTTTTTAATATAACATTACTTTTTGTAGAGTTTTGATTGTTAATTGGAAATTTTTCAACATCTTCATTTTCTCCACCAAAAGAAGAATTAATTTTAATATTTTTGTTCTTTAACATCAATTCTAAATCTTTTGCTGTCATTTTATTTTTAGTCATTATTAAAACTTAAATTATTACTAATATTTTATACATTTTTTTGTTAAACAGTCAAACAGTATTTTCTACACATAAAATACATGTAAATAAAATGCTATTTTTTCATATAAATAAAATTTTATTTCAAAAAAATAAATGAAAATAATATTAATAATGAATTTAAATTATTCACATTCTAATAACACAATATTAAAATAAATGTCAATACATTTTGAAGTTATATATTTTCATTAAATAAACAATAACTTAGTTATTTTGTAATTTATTTTTAACAAAAAATACTTGACAAGAATTGCAAAAATTGATAGATTTTGGGGATTAAGGGGAAGCGTTTACTTAAGTTAATCTAGTTTTACTAAGATTTTTAGTTAAAGTTACTTTAACTTTTATATAGTTATATTATATAGGTTACTGTACTAAAGTACATTAAAAAAATTAACTTAAGTACTAAAGAATAAAATTTAACTATAGTACAACATTTTTTTTCTTTGAAAAAAAGAAAACCTTTTATTCTAGTGATACAAAAAATATTATGCTAATTAATCGCAAAATACATCAAATAAATTCTAAAAAAAAATAAATTATTAAAATTAAATTTCAAAAATCAGTTAAATTATAAATGTGTTAAATAATTTGATTATTTTTTAATCTTTTATTTGGATTTTAACTCAATTTATATTCATATTTTTAAAAAAATCTATAATTTGTCTTGTTTAAAATAAATAAAATTTGTAGTTTATATATATTGAATTTAAAGAAAGCAAATTACACATGGCAAATTTAAACAGTAAAAAGAATAGTAATGTAACTGAGAGCATTTATTTTACAATGCCACATGATTTTGACAGTATTTCTGATTTTTACATTCCAGCAATAACCCCTAGAAGTGGAGTATATTATCCTGGTGCTGTTCATATTCATACAAATGATTTTATTGATGACATTGTTGATTATTTACATACTCAATGTTTAAAAAAACAAACTGATGACTTCTCAATAAGATTTAGAATTGCTAATGAAAAAGAAACAATTATTTTTAGGGGAAGAAGAATTAAATCTATTGATTGTGATTGGTTCGCATTAAGAAGATTACCTAAAAAAGTACCAGAGTTAAGTCAATTGAATTTTCCTAAAAATCTTTATGACTTTTTTAAAAGTGAAAAAATTGAAAATGGTTTATTTATTGTTTGTGGTGAAACAGGTAATGGTAAAACAACTACATTAGCATCAATTATTAATTATAGATTAAAAAATATGGCATCTTTTTGTATGACTATTGAAGACCCAATAGAAATGCCATTAGAAGGGTATTATGATAATTTTGATAAAAATAACAAATATACTGGTAGGGGTGTTTGTATTCAAACAGAAGTATCATCTGCAGATGAAAGAGAATATGGTTTAGCTGTAAAAGGTGCTTTGAGAAGTTATCCAACATCAAGTAATTCAATTTTGTTTTTAGGTGAAATTCGTGATGGTTTAACAGCAATGGAAGCATTGAAAATTGCTGCTTCTGGTCATTTAGTAATGACAACGCTACATGCTAATGATATACAAAGTGGTATAAAAAGATATATGGATATGTGTAAATCAACTGGTAAATCTATTGAAGAAATTAAATCTTTGTTATCAAGTGTAATTAGAGTTATTGTTCATCAAGAGTTAGTTAATGTTCATGGAACAAAAGATAAAAAACCAAGTATTAAATTAGCATATAGTCAAGATTCAAAATCACAATTGGCAGGGGCAATTAATCAAGAAAAAATGGATAGTGGTTTACCATCAGTTTTACAACTTCAACATGCAATTGTTTCATCTGGTAAAAATATTATTGAAGAAATTACAAAACCTTAAATTTAAAACTAGATTAATTTTCTAAAAGATATTATATTATATTGTAATAAATACATTAAATTAACACACATTTTATATTAATTTACATTATATAAAATGTGTGTTAATATTGTATTTGTCTAATATATTTAAATAGGATAAATGAAAATATGTCTAATAAAGATAAAAATGAAATTGAAATTGATAATGTAGATGAAAATCAAGAATTAAATTTAGTAGCAAACACTCAAGAAGATGAAGAAACAGAATTACATGAAACATTAACTACTGAAGAACTTAATTCTTTAAATAAACAAAATAATATACAAGTGCCAATTATTGAGTTTGCAGAAGAAAGATATTACAATTACAGTAATGCTGTAATTACTGATAGAGCATTACCTAGCTCATTAGATGGAATGAAACCTGTTCATCGTAGAATTTTGTATTCTATGTTTGCTTCAAATCAAGTTACAAGTAAACCATTTGTTAAATCTGCCCGTATTGTTGGTGATGTATTAGGTAAATATCATCCACATGGAGATACAGCAGTTTATGAAGCAATGGTAAAACTACAACAACCTTTTAGTAAAAATTATCCATTAGTAAGTGGTCAAGGTAACTTTGGTTCTATTGATGGTGATGGTGCTGCCGCAATGCGTTATACAGAAGCCAGACTTAGTAAATTAGGTACATATGGTTTGTTTAATGATATTAACAAAGATGTTGTAAACTTTGAAGAGAACTTTGATGGAACAGAACAAGAGCCAGCATTATTACCAGTTTCTTTTCCTAATTTATGGGTAAATGGTTCTGAAGGTATTGCTGTTGGTATGGCAACTACTATTCTTCCACATAATTTGGGTGAAACATTAGATGCTGTCTTAGCAATCCAAGAAAATAGAGATATTTCATTTGAAGAAATTGCTGAAATTATTCCAGCACCAGATTTTCCTACTGGTTGCACTGTATTTAATCTAAATGGATATAGAGATGCTCTTAGAACTGGTCGTGGTTCTGTTACTATTAGAGCTAAATATCATGTTGAAGAAAAGGGTAAACAAAAAATCTTGGTTATTGATGAAATTCCATATCAAGTTAATAAACAAAATTTAATTAGAAAAATTAAAGATGCTTTAAATCAACAATTATTTCCAAAATTAAATGAAAGTATTCAGTCTATTCAAGATGAATCATCTAAAACAATTAGAATTGCAATTGCTTTGAAACGTGATGCTATTCCTGAATTGGTTTTTAATCAATTAATTAAAAGTCGTTTTGATGTTCAAGTATCAATGAGCTACAATTGTATGGCTTTAAACAAAATGAAAAGACCTCATTTAATGAATATTAAAGATATTTTAAATGATTTCTTAGATTTTAGACTTGAAATTGTTACAAGAAGAACGCAATTTGAATTAAATAAAGCATTGGAAAAACAACATACATTAACTGCTTTAATGAAAATTGTATCTAATCTAGATAAAGCACTTGATATTATTAAAACAAGTAAAGAACCATTAGTAGCTAAAGAAAAATTAATGAATGAGTTTGAAATTGATGATTTACAAGCAAGTTATATTCTTGATACAAAACTTCAAAAAATTACTGGCTCAGAATTAGAGGCAATCAAAAATGATTTTGATAAAATTACTGAGTTAGTAATAGATTATAAAGATATTTTAGCAAAACCAAGTCGTGTTAATGAAATTGTAAAAGAAGAGTTGATTGAATTTAAAAATAAAAATGCTGACATTTCTAAGAGAAAAACAGAAATTTCTTATGAAAGTAAAGATATTGATATGGAAAGTGTAATTAAAAAAGAAGATGTTTTGGTTATTTTAACTAAAAATGGTTATGTAAAACAAATGCCATTAAGTGATATTTCTACTCAAAATAGAAATGGTAAAGGAAAAAACTCTATTTCTATGTATGAAGATGATGAAGTTAAATCAACAATTAATGCTTCAACACATGATTATATATTATTCTTTACAAGTGATGGTAAAGTGTTTAGTAGTAGAACATGGGATTTACCAGAAAAAGGTAAACACATTAAAAATATTTTTGAAGATGTGTCAGGTGATGTAATTAACATTCTTCCTGTATCTAATTTTGATAATGGTGAATATATTGTTACTGTTTCTAAAAATGCTAAAGTTAAAAAGACATCATTAAGTGAGTACTCAACAGCGATTAAACGTAAAAAAGGTATTATTGGTGTTAATATTGCTGATGGTGATGAAATTGCCTCTGTTTTAGAAGTAAAAAACTCAGACCAAATGTTTATTGTTTCAAGTGGTGGTTATGCTAATAGATTCTCAATTGAAGAATTGAAAGAAACTTCAAGACAAAGTATGGGTGTAAATGGTATGAATTTAAAAACTGGTCAATTTGTTGCTGATTCTATTGTGATTAAAATTGAAGAAAATGAAATTAAATATAATGATGTTGAAGTGCCAACTTATGAAAAAGTAGATGATAATTATTCAGGTAAAATAGATAGAGTTGTTGGTAATGGAAAATACATTATCAATGGCACTAAAACAGTTAAAGAATTTGATAATACTGAATTAGATATTGGAAAATATTTACTATGTATTGGTAAAAATGGTGTTGGTAAAAAAACAGAATTAAGCCAATTTAGTTTATCAAAAAGAAAAGCAAGTGGATTGAAAGCATTTAATGTAAATGATAAAACTGGTGATTTAATTAAATCTTTAATTGTTAAAGATGAAGATGAAGTTGTTATTACAACAGCAAATTCAAAACAAATTAAAATTAAAGTTGAAGATGTAAGAGATTTAAATAGAATGACAAGTGGAACATATTTAATGAGTGTTGATGCTGAAGATGAAATTGTTGATATTATTATTGCTTAAATAAATTAAAATCATAAAAAAAAACAGACATTAAATTATGTCTGTTTTTTTTATTTTTCTAAATATTTTTTAGTTTTTTGGTTTCTTAGTTTTTTTTTGAGTATTGTCATTTAAAGTTACTTCATTTTCAAATTCTTTTGCTAAATTTATTTTTATTTTGCTTTCATTTGAAATTTCTATTTCATTAAATTTAACCTTAAACATTTGGAATAAACTTTTACTTGTGTTAAAACTTTTCTTCCATCTTTTATGCATATCATTATTTTCAAAATCTAATTTTTCAGTAACAACATGATTAATTCCAGTTGATATAATTGCTTTCGCACAATTGATACAAGGGCAATGTGATGCTATTAAAGTTTTATTTGATAAGTATTGAGATAATGTATGAAATATTACATTTTTTATAGAACCGCTTCTGTATTCATGTGGTATTACTTTATCTTCATCAAAATCATTTTTACCAATTTTTTTTATTAAATTTAAAGTAATGCCAGAATATTCTGTAGAAATCTCAGAGTAAGATTTCATATCAATTAAAATTGATGTTGATTTTGCTTTTTTATAAACTTCATTTTCAGTATCCCTATATTGATAAATATGAGCTAAATCATCATTGAATAAATCCATAATATAAAAATGTTTTTTTATTTTCTCTAATTTACCTAAAACAAATTCAATTGTTTCATGTGAAACATTTTCGTTTAATTTTAAAATATCACCTTCATTTTTTATTTTATGAATATTTGGAATAAACAAAATTTCTGTTTCTGATAAACAATTTTGAATAAACTCTTTGACATTTAGGTTATCATAATCTTTATTACAAATAACAAATTTAATTCCAGATGAAATAATAGCTCTAAATTCCTCTATATCTGGCATTTCATTAGTTAATAAAACAGTATTTAAAAATACATTCTTTACATGACCAATGTTATATAATGCATTTCTTTCAGCATGTTCAAAATAACTGTATTTTAATGGAAAAATTTCATCAACTTTTCTTGTGTTTCTGTTTTTTAAACCATCATTCATTCCTCTAGGAATACCATTATAACCTGTTGAATAAATATTATCATTTTCATCTAAAATAATTGCACCAGTTTTTGTTGAATTATCTTTTGAAAAAATTTCAGCAGTAACTATTGATTTAACTAGCATTTGCTCTTTAATATCCATTTAAATAAACCTTTTTAAAATATATATTTTTATATTATACAATAAACAAATAAAAAAAATGATATTTTAAAAATATCATTTTACAAGTAGTAGTTTTTTTTATTTTTAAATAACAAAATTACATATTAACTTTAACAAAACTAAATACAGTTGATTTATTAGCACTAGAACAAGTTGGTATCATGTTTGATTTAAATTTATTGTCACCAATATTTTTAACAACTGTTGACCCAATTGAAATCTCATCAAACATAGGCTCTAATCTCATAAGTAATTTTACACAACTAGCATCTTGGTATCCAGTTGCCTCTATTAGATAACCTTTATATGAAATAGAATTATATGTAACAGTTGTATCTTTAAAACTAATAGATGGAGATAATTTTGTTTGTATTTTATTGTCTTTAATATATATTGATTGTATTACATTATTAGCAATTAGTTTTTCAGTTGTTAAGTCATTCCATAATGGATTTGATGTATTTCTAGGAGAAATCATATCAACATATAAAGAATTTAATCTTGATGTTGTTGAATTATAAAATTCAAATTCTGAATTTACTTTATTATCATTATTTACTTTTAAATAAGCTCCCAATAAACCAATTGTAAGTAAAGCAACTAATATAAAAAATATTGTTAATTCCAATAAGCTAAAACCATCATTTTTATTAATATTTGTTATCATATTTAACTTTTTAATATTTATTATATTATAAGATAATAAAAAAAATAATAATAATAAATGTTTATGTTAATAAATATATATTTTTTTGTTATATTATTAATTAATTGTTTTAATAGTTTTTTATGAAAAAAAATAAAGATAATTTAAATTCAGAAATAGAAACTGAAAATATTGAAGTGAAAGAGCCATTAATAGTAGATGATAAATTAATGTATAAGAAATTTTTATCAATAGAAAAAAAATATAGAAAAATAAATGGTGTAGAATGGGATAGGTCAATTTCATTTTTTTATTCACCTATACTAATATTATTCTGTTCTATATTTTATTTTATTTTTTCAAAATCTAACATTTCATTAATTTCAATTATATCAATAATAATATTAAACATAGCATTTTTTACATATAGATGGTTAATTTATAAAAATCAATTTGTTGTAATTTACCCAAATAGAATTAGATATAAATTTGGAGTAATTAAACAACAAAAAGTAATTATGCATTTTTCATCTGATATTAAAAATATATATATAGATGATTTAAAAGGTAACAAAATTAAAAAAATGTTAAATTTAGATTATTCTGATGTAATTATAGAGTCTAATGATGGTAAAATGTATGTTATACCATTCTTAGCTGAACCTGATGAATTTTCAAAACTAATTATAAAGAAAAAGAATGAATATTTAAATGAATTGTTTGAAGATGTTGAAAATGATAAAAATAAAGAAAAAGAAAAATCACTTAACTTAGTTAAGAAAAAAACATTAAGTGAATTAACAGATAATGAAGAAAATAATTAAAATAAAAAGACAACAATTATTATATATGTTGTCTTTTTATTTTGTTTTAATATTTAAACTTAATTATAATCAGAATAAACTTTTTTAGCATTTAAATATTTTGCTGTAATTGATTCATTATTACCAATATTTTTTGGTTTATCAAAAGATTTTCCAGAAGTTGCTGGTGGAGTAACAGTTATTGGTTTGTTTGATTCTTTTATTAATTTAGATGTTTTCATATCTTTTATACCAGTATTAGCTATTTCAGAGTCATAATTAATATTTTTACCTTTTTCAAAGTCAGTAGATATATCTGAGAATACAGTTTTATTTCCTTTTACAATATTTGTAATACCAGCTTTTTTAGATAATTCTTGTATTTGTTTCATTTCAGCAGCAGTTAATTCTATTCCATCTACAATTTTTTCTCCAAGTTTAGGGTTAATACCCTTTCCTGAAACATAAAATAATCTGTGTATTTCCATAACTCTAGTATCTGTTTTTCTACCAGTTTTTGTACTATAAGTATATACAATGTTTTTAGCATTTTCTTGTAAATGTTTATCTTGATTTTTTAAATCTAAACCAGCACTAATTGTACCATTTAATAATGTTTTAAATCTTCCAAATCCAGCAGAGCCACATTTATAAACCCCTTGTTGTATAACAGAAAATGCTGATGCTGGAAGTTGATTGACAACTCTATGAGTTAATCTTGATTTCATATCTTCATATTCTTTAGTTCCTTTTTTATAATTACTAAGAATTTCAGATGCAAATTTATTTCTCTCTAAATTATTTTTTATTAATTTATAAGCTTCATTAGTATATGATGGTTCAATTGCTTGAAACATTTTATAATAATCAGAAGGGCTGAATTTTGTATTTCTCATATTTGGAGTAATATTTCCACTTCTAATAGCTCCCCTAATCTCATCAACAATTGGAGCAGCACTAGTTCCAGCAAAAATTTTATCTAATCTTTTTGTTTGATATGTTAATGTAATACCAGGATGTGTATTAATTAAAACACCTTTATTACCACCACTAGCAGGGTCATGGTAAAAAGAATCTCTAGTAATCCCCTCACATAAAAAAGTAATTCCAGCAAAATAATCATTTTTACTTAAAGCAAACTTAGCTGATGGTCCAGTTAAACCAGCATAATGTTTTGCTGGAACAATAAAACCACTGCTTTTATCAAATTTATTTATTGTTGCCATGTTAAAGCCTTTAATATTTTAAAATATTTTAACATATTTTGTCCAAAAATTTAAATTTGGTAAATAATTATAGTTAATTTTAACATAAAGTTATTGTGTTTAATTTTAATTTACATTAAAATCTACCTTAACTTTTAAAGGTAATAAAAAATGATGAATATGAATAATTTAATTTATATTGGTATAATTGTAGTAGTTTTTTTTGTTTTCTTGGCTTTAATTTTATCGGTTATGAAAAAATTGTATATTAAAACGACAAAAGGAAAAGCATATGTAAGAACTGGTTTTGGAGGAGAAAAAATTATTAAAGATGGTGGTACTTTTGTTTTACCAATTATTCAGAATTTAACACCTGTAAATATGAATACAATTAAATTGGAAGTATCTAACTCAAATGAAACAGCATTGGTTACAAAAGATTATCTTCGTGTAGATATTTCTACTGAGTTTTATTTAAGAGTAAAACAAGATAAAGAAGCAATCTCTATTGCTGCTCAAACTCTTGGTGAAAAAACATTAGAGCCAAAAGAATTAAGAGACCTTGTTTTGGGTAAATTCACAGCAGCTTTACGTTCTGTTTCTGCTTCTATGACAATAGAAGAGTTACATGAAAAACGTGTTGAATTTGTTCAAGCTGTTCAAACTGTTTTAAATGATGAATTAAATAAAAATGGATTGGAATTGGAAACTGTTTCATTAACAAAGTTAGACCAGTCTAGTTTTGAAAACTTTAAAGAAGATAATGCTTTTGATGCTAAAGGTAAGGCAGTAGCAATTAAAGTAATTGAAGAAAAGAAAAAAGAAACAAATGAAATTATTCAAACAAATAAAATTGAAATTTTCAAACGTAATCAAATTACTTATCAAGAAGAAAATAAAATTAAAATTGAGAAAGAACAATTAGATTTAGATACAAATAAAAGAATTGCCTTCTTAAATGCTGAACAAAAAGCTGAAATTGAAAAAGAAGAAGCTATTAAAAGACAAATTGGTGAAGAGGCTAAGATTAATACTGATAGAGAAATTGAAAAAACAAGAATTAAATCTAATCAAGAAATTGAAGAACATATAATTCAAAGTAAAAAAGAAATTGAAGTAAAAGAAATTGAGCGTAAAAAAGAAATTGAAGCAAGGGAAATTGCTAAAACAAAATCAATTGAACTTGAAGAAATTGAGAAAGAAAAATCAATTGAAATTGCTAATCAACAAAAACAAATTGAAATTGCTGATAAATCTAGTGAAGAATTTAAAGCAAAAACTTTAGCTGAAAAAGAAAGAGCAGAAACAATTAAAGCAACAGAAGAAGTTGAAACAAATCGTCTTGTAGCTATTACTCAACGTGAAAAAGAAGTTCAATTAATTAAAACACAAGAAATGGTTGATACCGCAAAATATAAAGATGAGGTAAACGCTAGAGTTCGTGTATTTGTTGAAACACAAGAAGCAGAAGCATTAAAAATTAAAACAAATGCTTTGTATGATAGTGAAAAAATGAAAACAGATATTAAAGCTTATGAGATTAGTAAAACTGCTGATGCTAATAAAGAAGCAAAACAAGTTGAAGCCGATTCAAATGCTTATGCCATTAATAAAATTGCGGAAGCTAATCGAACTCAATATGAAGTGGAAGCAAAAGGTAAAGAGTCATTAATTAATGCCGAAAATCAATTAAGCCATGAAATGATTCAAATGAAGTTACAAGAATTATTGATTAAAGCATTGCCTGAAATTATTGCTCAATCTGTTAAACCAATTGAAAGTATTAAAGATGTTAAAATGATGGATTTTGGTGGAAATGGTTTGAATGGTTTAAATAATTTATCTGGAAACTCAGTTGATGGTAATGATAATAATGGTGGAGATGGAATTGATAATTTGCCAAATAAATTTGTAAAATCAGCATTAAAATATAGAGCATATAGCCCATTAGTTGACAATATTTTAAGTAATTTTAATATTAATAATGTTAACTCATTAGTTGATGGTTCATATTTGAATAATATGTTAAATGTTAAAAATGATACAAATGAAAATGATGTAGAAATTGTTTGAAATAATTTGACATTTAAAAAAAAGCCAGTTTATGCTGGCTTTTTTTATTTTAATATAGAAAATTAAATGATTAATATGTATAATAAAATTATATATTAAATACAGAGAGACAAAAATATGATTGAAAATTTATTAATTTTTATGAACAATTATCCAATAATTTTTGCATTAGGTGTAATAGCAATTACATTGGCTATTATTGAAATTGTTATGGCAATGTTAATGGGATTTAATTTATCATCAAATATAGAAGTTTTTTTACCTGATGTGGATATTGATGCTGATGCAGACACTTTTTTTGTATCATGGTTAGGTTTTGGTAAAGTTCCATTTGCGATTACATTATATATTTTATTCTTATCAATGTTTGCTATATCATATTTAATTTCATCTATGTATGCATTTAACCAGATTTTAATGTTTTTAATTTCTTTAATAATTTCTTTAATATTTGTGAAGATGATTAATTCAAAATTAGCTTTACTATTTATTGATAACACAAATTCAGTTTCAGTAAAAGAATTATTGGGTGCTTCTGGCTATGTTGTTATTGGTGTTGCTAAAAAAGATTACCCTGCTGAAATTTGTGTAAAAGATAAATTTAATAAAGACCATCATTTTATGGCTGAACCAGAAAAAGATGAAGAAATTCATTCAGGTGAAAAAATAATTGTTTCAAAAATTGATGAAAATAATAAATTTAAAATTATAAAAGAAAGTGATATATAATAAATTTATTATATATAAAAACATTTAAACAGAAGATTTTATCTTCTGTTTTTTTTAAATTTTATATTTGTAAATTTCAGTAAAAATATATTTAATAAAATCATATAAATATATAATATAATTATTATAATTATAAACTTATAGGTAATCCAAATGACTTATATGGATATGGAAATGTTAATTTAGAATTTGATTTATCTAAAAAAGATGGATTAAAAAAGAGAATAATGTAATGGTTTCAGCATTAAAAAGTTTGAGTGATGGTGTTAAAAATTGTAACAAATATGTTATTGAAAATTGGTTTAACATTGATAATGTAAAAAATGAGTTGAATGATAATGATGGATATAAATTAGATTATAATGATGTTTTAGAAACATTTGTTTATATTCTAAATTTATACAAAGTTAAATATTATAATGAAAACAGTGTTTATGATGAAGTAGAAAAAAACATAAAAAACACTTTCATTAATATTTTTGAAAATAAATTAGATGATGTTAATTATGAATATGATGAAGATTTTGAAAATGATTTGCAGTTATTAAATATAAATATAAATAAAAATCTTAAAATAGTTAATATATCTTATAAAAAAGATGAAACAATAAATGATGCTTTAATATTAGAAATTTTAAATGACTATATTAAAACATTAAATATAATTGGTGTAGATGTTTATCATTTCATTACATCAAAAAAAATCAACAAAGAGATGTTAAATAATAAAACAGATGAGATGAAAGAAATTTATATTAATGAATTAAATAATTTTTATAATAAGATTACTTACATTAATTATATTTAAATTACTTAATAATAATTTACAAAAAATACCAGAATTTAAAACTCTAGTATTTTTTTGTAAAGTTATGAAAAACATAGGTTTTTTACTTTCCTTATATACTTTTATTTGTAATAATATATAATCAAACACAAATATGGAGAAAGAAATGACTGAATTAAATTATATGAATGGGGAAAACTGTCAAGACGGTAGAGCGAAGATGTTAAATAGTACAATTAGTAATTTAAATAGTGATTTAAATAAATTGTTAAGTTCACCCAACAATGATTTGAAAATTAAATCAAATCAAGAAACTGTTTATGAAATTTTTAATAATGTTTTAGAAATTTATAAATTTTGGCTTGGAAGTGAAAATAACTCTATGGATGTAGAAGAAAATTTTAGGGGTAATTTAGAAAGTATTGTTGATGAAGTCAAAGGCGGCTATTTAATTATCAAAGATAATCATCAAACAAATAAATCCTTATTAGACCTACATATATCAAAATTAAATTACATTACAAAATTATTAAACTACAACCCACAAAGTATCAACAATCAAGAAGTTTTTAAAAAAATCAATTTAACATCAACAGTATTAGACACAATTATCATTATTTTATCAGAAATCAATATTGACATAATTTCATTAATTACTTCAAATGAATTAAATGTTGATATGGTAAAAAATAATGAAAAAACAAATTCAAATGAAATTTATTTAAATCATTTGAAAAATTTTCCACATCTTATTTCAAGTAACAAAAAAAACCACATACAATAAAATTAATTATAAGAATTTAATTATTTATAAAATATTATAAGTAAGTTAAAACTATGAAAAAATAAAACCACTTTTTATAGTGGTTTTATTTTTTAGTAATCAAGAATTTAAATTTTATTTTTGTTGCCATTATTATTAGTAGCAAGAGTTGGGGAGGCTTCATCATTAATATTAATATCAGCTAACTTAAATTCTTCTGTTGTATTTTTATTTTCAACAAATTTAACAGTATCAGGTTTATTTGCTTCATTAATGGTGATTTTTGAAAAACCATCTGGAGTTTTACCATCTTTTAAGAAATCTAATTTAGAGAAAGATTTTTTATTTTCTTCATCAGAATTTCTGGCACTATAAACAACTCCCAAATCAACAACTTTAGAACCATCTGATATTTCTGGAATTGGTTTTATTTTTGTAAAGTCTATTTGTTGTGTTAGTGTTGATTTAGCATTATCTAAATTAACTTTTGCCGATTCAATACCTTTATTAGCTATATTTCCAGCAATGCTAGAAACAATTCCACTATTTTCAATAACTTGCTTGTATTCATTTTGACTGTTAGTGGCAATATTACCCATTAATTTTTCAAGTGGAACACTTTTATCTGCATGATTCATTATTTCAGCATACAAACCATTTGAACTACTGTTAATTGAAACTGGAGTCATTTCTTCAATTTTATTTTTATTACCACTAAATTTGTTAACAATGCTACCTTTAATATCTGTAATTTCTGTTTTTAAACCTTGTCCAATTTCTTTAGTATCATTACCTAAATTTGAAATTGTATTTTTAGTTGAACTAAAAATATCTTTTGCTAAATTAAAACCACTTACATCTTTTAACAAAGAAACAAGTTTGTTTTCACTTAGTTCTGAATTTTTTTTAGTAAAAGTAGAGCTTACATCTTGTAGTGTGTTTGAAACTATATTTGATTCAACACTTTTTGGAGTAACATCATCTTGATTTTGAATTCTAGCCATGTTATTTATCTTTTCGTAATAATAATATTATATAAAATTTAAATTCAAAACAAAAAAATGAAGAAAAATAATTAATTTATTTGGCTAAACATAGTTAACATAAATTCTATTTAAATCTATTCATTGATTTTATATCCTATTGAAAATAGGATATAAAAAATGAGAATATTAAGTATAGGAAAAATAGCAGAATATCATGGTGTAAGCAAATCAACAATATATC
>RRZU013488754.1_pt1 | contig 53375 bp, 49 predicted proteins | sample 2165561 | NCBI WGS metagenome assembly RRZU01 (sample SAMN10456909, study PRJNA506462) | wastewater metagenome | isolation source: wastewater sludge | place: USA: Moscow, Idaho
GGTATCAGACTGACTATTTTAAGGGCATCAGGTCGCTGTCAATTCGTTGTCATGCGGGATGAAAAAGAAAAAGCCCCAACCGATTAAGGTTGGGGCTTCATTTTGGTGGGCCCGCACGGACTTGAACCGTGGACCAAAGGATTCAACCGTGCCTTGATTTTCATCGCAAGCGGGAGAACCCGCTTGTTGCCGGCTGGACTATCTCATCACCTTCGACACCGGTTTCCCGGTTCGGTCAGGCGTCGGGCGCTCAAGGCGGTTATTAAGGAAGCTCAATTCCTCCGCTAGTCTCTGCACCTTCCGGAGCTGTAGCCCCGGCTTGGCTCAGGGTTGCCGTACGCACAATGCTGCGCGCTTAGGTTTCCCTGAATTCACCCGATTTTCGATCGCCATTTCTGACGAAAGTCACAATTACTTATGAGTCCTCTGCTCTAACCAACTGAGCTACAGGCCCCAGTTGCAGCGCATGATTATACCCGTGTGCTGCGAAGACGCAAACAAAAACCCCCGAAATTATCGGGGGTTTTTAGTTTTACTCATCAAGGAAGGAACGTAAATGCTCGCTGCGTGATGGGTGGCGCAATTTGCGTAGCGCCTTGGCTTCAATTTGACGGATTCGCTCACGGGTCACATCAAACTGTTTACCAACCTCTTCTAGGGTGTGGTCAGTATTCATATCAATACCAAAACGCATCCGTAGAACTTTTGCTTCGCGCTCAGTGAGGCCACCAAGTACATCTTTAGTGGCTTCTTTGAGGTTTTCAACAGTAGCGATATCAATCGGCGATTGCATAGTAGCGTCTTCGATGAAGTCCCCTAGGTGTGAGTCTTCGTCATCACCAATGGGCGTCTCCATAGAGATTGGCTCTTTGGCGATCTTGAGCACCTTGCGGACGCGGTCTTCGGACATTTCCATACGCACACCCAGCTCTTCAGGAGTAGGCTCACGGCCCATCTCTTGGAGCATTTGGCGTGAAATACGATTGAGTTTATTTATGGTTTCAATCATATGCACGGGAATACGAATAGTGCGCGCTTGGTCAGCAATGGAGCGGGTAATTGCTTGACGAATCCACCATGTGGCATAGGTTGAGAATTTATAACCACGACGGTATTCAAACTTGTCGACAGCTTTCATCAAACCAATGTTGCCTTCTTGGATAAGGTCCAAGAACTGTAAGCCACGGTTGGTGTATTTTTTCGCAATAGAAATAACCAGACGTAAGTTTGCTTCAACCATTTCTTTCTTGGCGCGGCCAGCTTTGGCCTCACCGATCGACATGCGACGGTTAATGTCTTTGATGTCAGCAATGGTTAGCGTTGTTTCTTCTTCCAAATCAATTAAGATTTGTTGGTTACGCTGAATTTCTTCTAACAATGGAACTAAGTTGGCTGCATACCGAGCTTTACCTTCGCTCAGTTTTACCGCCCATTCTAAGTCCACTTCATTGCCCGGAAACTGCTTGAGGAATTCGGCGCGGGGCATGCGAGCATCACGTACGCAAAGCTGCATAATGGTGCGCTCTTGCTGACGAATGCGGTGTAGTGAGCTACGCACATGCAGCACTAGAGCGTCATATTGCTTAGGCACGAGTTTAATCGGCATAAACAGCTGGCCAAGCTCTTCTAGAGCGGCGACCGCTTGCTTGCTATTACGCTTGTGCTTGAGAAGAATTTTATCAACTTTAGCAAGTTGCTCAGCAACTGCGCCAAAGCGCTGCTTGGCTACCTCTGGATCAGGGCCGCCATCGCCTGCTTCTTCCTCTTCTTCCTCTTTATCCTCTTCGTCGTCCTCTTCCTCTTCATCGTCATCAGCAGCTTTTTTCGCGGCTGCTGTGCTTTTCGCCGCCGCCGCTGCCGCAACAACTGCGGGCTGAGCGATTTCATCATCAGGGTCAATGTAACCGTTAAATATATCGGTTAAACGTGTGCCTTCGGTGATGGCGGTGTCGAAGCTACTGAGAATACCTGCGACAGTACCTGGGAAGTGAGCGATAGCGCCCATAACCTCACGGATACCTTCTTCGATACGCTTAGCAATTTCAATTTCGCCTTCACGGGTCAGAAGCTCAACTGTACCCATTTCACGCATATACATGCGCACAGGGTCAGTGGTGCGGCCAATGTCGGTTTCCACTGCAGCCAATGCCGCGGCGGCTTCTTCAGCAGCAGCTTCATCGGTGTCAGCACCAGCCAAGAGTAAGGCATCAGCATCAGGCGCAGCTTCAGATACATTAATTCCCATGTCATTGATCATGCGAATAATATCTTCGACCTGTTCTGGATCAGAAATATCTTCAGGAAGGTGGTCATTGACCTCAGCGTAAGTCAGGTATCCCTGCTCGCGACCGAGGGCGATTAATTCTTTTAAACGAGATTGTTGTGATTTTGCGGACATATCACCCTATCCATGAAAGGTCTGGGCCGAACGGCAATTAAGATTGCATATTATACTGTATATAGCAGCTTAATTGCCAGTTTCAGCGGTACTTGGTGCATTGTTATGCTGTTCAAACAACTCACGCAAGCGTTGTTTTTCTTCGCTAGAAAGATCATCAGAGCGGGCCTTGCTTAGCAGTTGCTCAATAAGGCGATCGCGTTGACGTGATGCTAGACGAGTTATGGTGTCGAAAAATTGTTGTTCAAGGTTATCGGCATCAATGAGCCATTCTTTTTCAGCTAACGCACGCAAAAGGTGGCCCTGTTCGGTGCCATGCCATCGTGTAATTAATTGTAGTGAGCTGAGGTCGGGGCTTTTCTGTAACGCTTCCAACAATGAGACGAGCAGTTGTGCGTAAAGGTCATCTTCTGCAGCAAGTTTGCTGGCGTTATCAACCTTTAGCGCTAGGTGTGGATGATGCAGCAGGGTACGCAAAGCGGCCAAGTGCGGGGTTTCTACAGCGGCTTTAGCGCGCTTTGATTTAGGTGCGGAGCCGGCTGTGCGCGACCAAGAGCTATCGTTGTGACGGGGCTTGCTCGGTGGCTGTGGCGACGCTTGCGGCGCCAGTGTTGAGTAGTCTTGCGCATGGTATTGGGCGTAAGCGTCAAAATCTGCGCCATCGTACTCGTACTCCGTGGGCGTCGCTCGATCGAGGTTGGCTGCTGGAGCGGTGGTGTTATCTGCGCTTGGGGCGCTGCTCAAACCCGTAATATGGGTTAGTTTTTGGCGCATTAATGCGCGTAAGTTAGCTCCAGGAATACGCTCAACTAGTGGTGCGGCCAGTGTTGCTAAATGCGCCTTACCTTCCAGCGAGTCGAGGTTCACTTCAGCAGATAAATGCGTGAAAAAATATTCGGTTAAAGCGACTGCTTGTTGCGCGATGCGCGCTTGAAAGGCTTCTAGGCCTTCGCTGCGAATTAAGCTGTCTGGGTCTTCGCCGTCGGGCACAAACAAAAAACGTGCTTGCTGGCCATCTTTGAGGTTGCTTAAAGTTGCTTCCAGCGCGCGCCACGCGGCTTTGCGCCCAGCGCTATCGCCATCAAAGCAGAATAAAATATTGGGCACTACACGAAACAAGCGCTTGATATGCTCTTCACTGGTGGCTGTGCCTAAGGTGGCCACGGCGTTGCGCAAGCCTTGCTGGGCAAGGGCAATAACATCCATGTAGCCTTCTACAACGATAATTTCATTGAGTTGGCGATTGTATTTGCGCGCTTCATAGAGGCCGTACAGTTCTTGGCCTTTGTGGAAGACTGCGGTTTCCGGAGAGTTCAGGTATTTGGGCTTATCATCGCCTAAAACACGACCACCAAAGCCAATAATGCGCCCGCGCGAATCATGAATGGGGAAAATTATACGGTCGCGAAAGCGGTCATAGCGGCGCTGACTATCGGCATTTTCAACCAGTAATCCAGCATCAATTAGGGCTTGCTGCTGCAGGCTGTCGCCGCCCAAATGCTTGCTCAGATTGTCCCAGCCGGGCGGGGCAAAACCTAAAGCAAAATCGCGGGCAATAATCCCGCTGACGCCGCGCTCCTTGAGGTAATTAACGGCAGCATTACGCTGAGGGTGGTTTTTTAAGGCAGCGCGATAGTAGTCGCTTGCGGCGGCTAGAAGGGCGTACAGTGGCGAATCGACTGGTTTACGGGGCTTTTGTGGTCCACCGCTGGTCTTTTCGCGTTCGACTTCCACGCCTGCGCGCGTCGCCAGCTCCTCCACGGCCTCGGGAAACTCCAAATGGTCGTGATCCATAATGAAGCCGAGCGCATTACCGCCAGCGCCGCAGCCAAAGCAGTAGTAAAATTGCTTGTCTTGGCTGACTGAGAATGAGGGCGTTTTTTCTTGGTGAAAAGGGCAGCAGGCAGTGTAGTTTTTGCCGGATTTTTTCAATTGCACACGTGAACTTACCACCTCGACTATGTCGGTGCGGTTCAGTAAATCGTCAATGAAACCTTGGGCAATTAATCCTGCCATGAAACTCCTACAATGCTTGGCTGATACCACTGCAGCACAGTTAAATACGAGTGTCTGCATAAAAGCGCACGTATCCGTGTGACAGTAGACTGGTGTCTAAGTTTTGCAGAGCTGACGTCTTTAATGCTCGGTAGGGTGCTAGCTGGATAGCGTTGGTTAGGCTACAGCTGTGCTACGGGGCAATATACTGGTGTTGGGTAAAAGATTTTAAAACGACAAAACCCGGACGAGTCCGGGCTTTGCTAAGCACTAGAACCTGTAGAACTTAATACAGGCGTTCGTGACGACGTTGTTCGCGTTGTACTTTCTTTGCGTGACGCTTAACTGCTGCTGCGGCTTTACGCTTGCGTTCTGCAGTTGGTTTTTCATAAAACTCGCGACTGCGTATATCAGCAAGAACACCGGCTTTTTCGCAGGAGCGCTTGAAGCGACGCAGAGCAACGTCAAATGGTTCGTTGTCTTTAAGTTTGACAGTTGGCATCCGATTCGTACCTTCATCAATGACCGGGTTATTAAGATGAGTATTGGATAAATACACATCCGTTTTCAAGGGTTGCGGATTATATCTGCTTTTTTTTAGAAAAGCAAAGCTCGTCTAAGAAAAGCATAGAACATCACCGCTAAGCCGCTTATGATGCTTGGTAATTCTATTGTTGTAAAGTTAGGCAGGTTAATTACATGCTGGTGTTGGGTTTAGAAACATCCTGTGATGAGACAGGTGTCGCATTATACGACAGTGAGCGGGGTTTATTGGCTGATGCACTTTTCAGTCAAATCGACCTGCATCGAGTCTATGGAGGTGTAGTCCCAGAGCTGGCCTCGCGCGATCATATTAAGCGTATGTTGCCGTTGATTGAGCAGGTCTTAGCGGATGCGCAGTGCAGTGCTAAGGATATTCAAGGCATCGCTTATACAGCAGGGCCTGGCTTGGTCGGGGCTTTACTGGTTGGCGCGGCTTGTGCACAAGCGCTCGCTTTTGCTTGGGAGATCCCCGCCATTGGTGTGCATCATATGGAAGGCCACTTGCTGGCGCCCATGTTGGAAGAAACACCGCCGCAATTTCCTTTTGTCGCTTTATTGGTTTCAGGTGGGCATACCCAATTGGTGCGTGTTGATGCTATTGGTCAATACCGTTTGCTGGGTGAGTCTATTGATGATGCAGCCGGTGAGGCATTTGATAAAACTGCCAAGCTTATGGGCTTGAAATATCCCGGCGGACCAGAAATTGCCCGCGTGGCGGAGCAGGGTGTGCCTGGGCGCTTTAAGTTACCTAGGCCAATGACCGATCGACCAGGTTTACAGTTTAGTTTCAGTGGTTTAAAAACAGCTACCTTAACTGCGTGGCAGAAATGTATCGCAGCAGGGGATGATAACGAGCAAACCCGCGCTGACTTGGCGCATGCATTTCAGCAGGCAGTGGTCGCGACTTTAACCATTAAATGCCAGCGAGCTCTGGAGCAAGAGAGCTTACAGACCTTGGTTATTGCGGGGGGCGTGAGTGCCAATCAGGCTTTGCGGCGTTCACTGGAAGCAATGCTGAGCAAGCGTCAAGGGCAGGTGTTTTACGCTCGCCCAGAGTTTTGTACCGATAATGGCGCCATGATTGCTTATGCCGGTTGCCAGCGCTTAATGGCTGGACAGCAAGAAGGTGATGCCATTCATGTGCGTGCCCGCTGGCCGATGGAAGAATTGCCAGCTTTACTGTGATGGCTACTCGCGGAAGTTGGGCTCATTGCCGGCCAGTAAGTTTTTTAAGTTGTTACGATGCCGCCAAACCAACAGCACGCTAAGCACACTAACCGGCAATAAGGCCTGTGGTTGCTGCCAAGCGAGGAGCGGTAAACACAGCGGCACGCTGCTCAGAGCAGCCAGTGAACTGATGCGGGTCAAACTAAAAGTGAGTAACCAAACAGCCAATGCCAGCAGTGCTGCTGGAGGGTATAAACCCAGCAACATGCCAGCGGTGGTGGCAACGCCTTTGCCACCGCGGAAGTTGAAGTAAATGGGATACAAATGCCCGATTACCGCGGCTAGACCGACCCAGGCTTGTTGTTGTGGGCTGTAATCGAGGGCTTGGGCAATTAAAATTGGCAGTAAACCTTTGCTCAGATCGCCAAGCAGGGTCAGAATAGCCAAACGTTTACCGGCCACCCGCAGCATATTAGTGGCCCCAGGATTACCGGAACCTTGCGCGCGAGGGTCGCTATTGCCGTAATAGCGACTTAAAGCAATGGCAAATGAAAATGAGCCAAGCAGATAAGCGCATACCAGTAGTAATTCATACATTTGAATGATCCAAGGCCAGCGAGTCTTGATTCTAACGAGGCAGAAGCAAAGTGGACACGGTATTTATCGAAAGTCTAGAGGTAGACACTGTTATTGGTGCCTATGACTGGGAGCGCACAATTCGTCAAAACCTCTTGGTAGACTTGCAAATGGGCTGGGATAATCGCCCCAGTGCTGCAGATGATGCGCTGCATTTAGCCTTAGATTACGCCGCAGTTAGCGAGTCTATCAATGCTTTTGCACAGGCCAGTCATTTTGAGCTGGTAGAAACTTTTGCAGAACGCTTGGCAGCGTTGTTAATGACTGAGTTTAATATTCCTTGGTTGCGTTTAAAAATCACTAAACCCGGTGCAGTAGCGAATGCACGTGGCGTGGGTGTGGAGATTGAACGCGGATGTCGTTAGTTGATGTGTATTTAGGATTAGGCAGTAATCTGGAGCGGGAAAAGCATCTCAATGCTGGTTTAGATGCCTTGCAAGCCTTGTTTGGAGAGGTGCAGTGCTCGCCAGTGTTTGAAAGTGAGCCGGTGGGCATCCGCAGTGCGTGCTTTCTTAACCTGGTGGTGCACATTAAAACCCGGATGCCGTTGTCCGAGCTGAATCAGCAGCTTAAGCAAATTGAAGCAATAAATGGTCGTTATAGTCAGCCCAGTAAAGTTTTATCGCTGGATATTGATGTGCTGTTGTACGGCCAGCAAACTGGCGATTACGCGGGGATTACTTTGCCCCGTGCTGAAATCTTGAAAAATGCTTTTGTTTTGTGGCCCTTAGCGTTCCTGGCGCCTGAAGTGGTGCATCCGCTAGCGCAGCGCAGTTTTTTAGAGCTGTGGCAGCAAACGCCGATTAACCAGCGCTTATGGCCGGTACCTTTCTTTTGGCGTACATGGCAATTAACACCGCCAGCCTTACTTAAATCTAGTGTAGTTTAAGCTGCAGTGCAGGCTGCTGTTGGGTGGCGCTGCAGATGATGACTGAGAGCTTGAACTGGGAGGAAATATGCGGGTTTTAGTATTAGGTGCCGGGGTGATTGGGGTGACCACTGCCTACTATTTAGCCAAACAAGGCTATCAGGTGGAGGTGGTTGATCGTCAGCTGGGTGTGGCTGATGAAACCAGCTTCGCCAATGCCGGGCAAATATCCTCTGGCTATGCCTCGCCTTGGGCTGCGCCCGGTATACCGCTAAAAGCAATCAAATGGTTGTTTCAGCAGCATGCACCTTTTTCTGTGCGCTTAACAGCTGACCCTTTTCAGTATCAGTGGATGCTGCAGATGTTGCGTAACTGTACTGGCGCACGTTATGCGGTGAATAAAGAGCGCATGGTGCGCTTGGCTGAATACAGTCGTGACTGCTTGGATAGCTTGCGCGCGCAAACGGGTATTGAGTATGAAGGTCGGCAGTTGGGAACTACGCAATTATTTCGCAGCCAAAAACAGCTCGATAGCGCCGCGCAAGACATTGCTGTGCTGGAGCAAAGCAATGTGCCTTATCAATTGCTAAAACCTGCTGAAATTGCGCAGGTGGAGCCGGCGTTAGCGGCGGTGTCAGACAGCTTAACCGGTGCTTTACACCTGCCCAATGATCAAACCGGAGATTGTCATTTGTTTACCCGCAATCTAGCCAATCTGGCAAGGGAGTTGGGGGTTAAGTTTCGTTTGGGTTGTACGGTGCAAAGTATTCAGAGTACCGGTGACCGTATCACTGGTGTTTGCGTTGATGGCGAGCTGGAAGTGGCTGATCAGTACGTGGTGGCGCTTGGCAGTTATTCGCGAGAAATGCTAAAACAGTTGGGGATGAAAATTCCCGTCTACCCTTTGAAAGGCTATTCATTGAGCGTGCCCATTATCGAGTCGTCAATGGCCCCGCAGTCAACGATTATTGATGAAACTTACAAGGTTGCGATTACACGTTTCGATCAGCGTATTCGCGTGGGTGGGATGGCCAATGTTGGTGGCTTTGATTTGGCACTGAACCCTAAGCGTCGTGAAACCTTAGAGTACGTGACGAATTTGCTCTACCCGCAAGGCGGCGACTTAACGCAGGCACAATTCTGGACCGGATTGCGTCCGGCCACTCCCGATGGCACGCCCATTGTGGGTAAAAGTGCTTATCGTAATTTATTTCTCAATACGGGGCATGGCACTTTAGGTTGGACAATGGCCTGCGGATCAGCCAGTTATTTGGCCGATTTAATGAGTCAGCAAACACCACAAATCAGTAGCGCCGGTTTAGATATGTTTCGCTATTGCTAATGGGCAGAACAGGGTCGTAGGGTTAACTCAGCGGCCAGATAAAGTTAACTTGCAGCATCAATTTGGAGAATCAGTAAACATGCGTCCAGCGCGCGCGTTAATTAATTTACCAGCCTTGCGCCATAACTATCAGTTAGCGCGGCAGTTATGTGCAGATAAAGCTTTAGCGGTGGTTAAGGCTGATGCCTATGGGCATGGTGCAGTTGCTTGCGCCCAAGCTTTACATGACTTAGCTGATGGCTATGCAGTGGCGTGTTTAGAAGAGGCCTTGCAGTTACGTGCGGCAGGTATCACGCTGCCTATACTACTGCTGGAAGGTTTTTTTGCTGCCGATGAGTTGGAGCAGATTGTTGAGCACAACTTGTGGTGTGTGGTGCATGCTGACTGGCAGCTAGACGCTATTGAGCGTCAGTCGTTAGCAAGACCGTTAACGGTCTGGTTAAAAATGGATTCAGGCATGCACCGAGTGGGTTTTTTTCCAGGTGAGTACCGTGCTGTTTGGCAACGCTTGCAGGCCTGTGAGAATGTTGCAGCAGTGGTGCTAATGACGCACTTTGCTCGGGCTGATGAACTGCAATCATCTGCTACCCGTGAGCAGTATCAGCTGTTTAGCGCGGCAACCGCAGGCATGCAGAACTTGATCAGTGTTGGTAATTCCCCCGCTTTATTGGCATGGCCAGAAATACGTAGTGATTGGTCGCGACCGGGGATTATTTTATATGGTAGCCAGCCGGTGGCTATGGCCAATCCTGGCGTGGGAGAGTTCCAGCCGGTGATGACCTTGCAGTCGAAGATCATTGCTGTGCGCGAGCTGCCAGCAGGAGAAGCTGTGGGTTACGGTGCGCAGTTTATTGCGCAGCAGCCAGTGCGGGTGGGGATTGTGGCAATCGGTTATGCGGATGGTTATCCGCGGCATGCCCCGACCGGCACGCCAGTGGCGGTGGATGGTCAGCTGAGTCAGTTGCTGGGGCGCGTGTCTATGGATATGTTGGCTGTGGACTTAACCGAATTGGTTGGGGCTGGTGTTGGCAGTACAGTTGAGTTGTGGGGCAATACTGTATCAATTGATCAGGTGGCGGCCTGTGCTGGGACTATTTCTTACGAGCTGTTATGTAATGTAAAACGGGTGCGTTATGAGTATTTACCCATCTGAATATTTAAAAAGCGCTATTGCAGCGCTTCAGCTGTTTGCCTGAGGGCAGGGAGTGGTTATACTGTGCAGAGCTCGCAAAAGACCTGTTGCGAGAAAGAATTGCCAAGAGCCAAGAAAATAGAGGGTGTACCGTGAACCTGATTAAAAAGATTTTGCTAGCCCAAGCAACTGTTCTAGCCTTATGGACAGTCAGCGCACAAGCAAACATTGATGAAAATACTGTTGAAGAAGCTATTGTTGTAGAAATTGCACAGCGCATTAAGCCAGTAGCTGTTGTGTGCGTTGAAGGTGATGAGTGCGATAAGTCAGCAGCTGTTGCTGGTGCTGCTGATACTGGAGCCTCTACTGCCGCAGCGGGTCGTGATGCAGACGCAATTATTAATCAGTACTGCTCTGTATGTCATGCAACAGGCTTAGTTGGTGCACCTATTATTGGTGAAACAGTCGTATGGCAAGAGCGCGCAGATGCTAAAGGTGGTATTGAGGGCCTATTGGCAACGTCTATTTCTGGTATTAATGCGATGCCGCCAAAAGGCACTTGCAGTGACTGTACTGATGATGAGCTCATGAGCGCAATTAAGGCGATGTCTGGCTTGTAAGTCGACTCGCGTAAATAAAAAACCGCCGTTGGGCGGTTTTTTATTGCCTAGGTAATGGGTGTAGTAAGCTCTTGTTCGGGCGTGTTCTATAATGGCTCCGATAAGGCGCAAGATCACTAGATAGCTGCAGTTCAATGGTATAGCCCTACAGATACTACGTGGATAAAACCCCCGTAGATGCTATACTCTGATGCTTAAAGCAAGTCGGAACTGCTGGCAATTGAATCAGCTGTCCGCTATTAGGCTTGCTGATTGTGCCTCGTCTGATGTTATTGGAGAATAATCATGGCTTTTGAATTACCTGCACTTCCTTACGAAAAAAATGCACTCGAACCGCATATCTCTGCAGAAACCCTAGATTTTCACCATGGCAAGCACCATAACGCCTATGTTGTGAACTTGAATAACTTAGTGCCAGGCACTGAGTTTGAAGGTAAAAGCTTAGAAGAAATCATTAAAACCTCAAGTGGTGGCGTATTTAACAACGCTGCACAAGTATGGAACCACACATTTTACTGGAATTGCTTAGCGCCAAATGCTGGCGGTGAGCCAACAGGTGCATTAGCTGATGCTATTAACGCAGCATTCGGTTCATTTGCCGCGTTTAAAGAAGAATTCACTAAAACTGCAATCGGAACCTTTGGTTCAGGTTGGGCTTGGTTAGTTAAAAAGGCTGACGGTTCTTTAGCGCTGTCGAGCACCATTGGTGCCGGCTGCCCGTTAACCACTGAAGACACAGCTTTATTGACCTGTGACGTTTGGGAACACGCTTACTACATTGACTACCGTAATGCGCGTCCTAAGTATGTTGAAGCGTTCTGGAACTTGGTTAACTGGGACTTTGTAGCAAAAAACTTTGCTGCGTAAGTTGCTAGTGTAATACCAATAAGCTTCACTAAAACCCCCAACTGCTGCAAGATCAGCGTTGGGGGTTTTTTGTGCTCGCTAGTATTTTGACAAGATGTTTTATTTATGTTTTATGGGGTGTAAGTCGGGTCTTATGGCGCAGTAGAGATAAGAGCGCCAATTAATAAAATCAACAAAAGGCACGTATGTGAATATTGAGCGCAAAGACAGTCTCTCTTTTAAACTATTGCGTTGGGTGCTTAGCGCTGCCTTATTGGTAGGGGTTTTGTTTAGCTTTGTACAAATTATTTATGATGTTTATGTGATCAATCAGCAGATAGAAAGTGACGGGCAGCGTATTTTGGCCATGTTTAAAGATCCGTCAACCCAGGCACTGTACAGTCTTGATGAAGATATGGGTAAACAGGTGGTTGAGGGGTTGCTGCAGCATGGGGCAGTCAGTTCAGCGAGCATCGGTCATCCGGATGAGCCGTTCCTGGCATACCGAGAGCGGCCCAGTGAAGACGAGTTTTGTCTGCGCTGCATAGATTTATTTATGCCGGCAGAACGTGTTTTCACCATTGCTTTGCAAGGCCATGGCGATGAATATTACGGTGACTTACAGGTTGTACTTGATACTGCGCCCTACGGTCAGCGTTTACTGACCAACGCAGGGGTGATACTTGCTTCAGGTATTTTGCGTGCGCTAATTTTGGGTTTGGTGCTGTTCTTAATTTATCATGCGTTACTGACGCGGCCACTGGCGAAAATTATTCGTCACCTGGGGCGCATTAATCCAGACCGCCCCGCAGACTATAAACTGCCCATCTTACGTGGCCATGAAAAAAACGAATTGGGTTTATGGGCGCTGAAAGTAAATCAGTTATTGGCGTCTATTGAGCGCAATACCCGTTTGCGCCGTGAGGCTGAAGACAGTTTATTGTTGATGTCACAGGTTGATTTTCTTACCGGTTTACCTAACCGCCAAGAGCTACAGTTACAGCTGGATAAAATCATTGATGATGCGCACGATCAGCAGCAAGGGGTAGCAGTGCTATGTTTGGGCTTGGATGATTTTAAAAATATTAATGAGCAGCATAACTATCAAATCGGGGATTGGTTATTGCAGGGTGTGGCGCAGCGTTTGCGGCTCTTTGCTGAGCATGGTGCTTGCTTGGCGCGCTTAGGCGGCGATCAGTTTGTTATTGTGCAGTCTGGTATTAAAGATCCAGAGCAGGCTGCAGTGTTAGCGCAGTCTATCCTTGAGCAGTTAAATGAGCCGCTGGTGATGAGCAAAACCTATAATCGCGAGCTTTTGTCGATTCGCTTGAGCGGTACTATAGGTGTGACTCTGTACCCAGATGATGGGCAGAGCACTGAGCTGTTATTGCAGCAAGCTGAGCAGACTATGCAGTTGGCCAAAAAAGGCTCACGCAATAGTTACCAGTTTTTTGTGGCCAGCATTGACTCAGAAATACGCAAGCGCCGGCGTTTGCGTAAAGAGCTCAAAGAAGCGCTAAGTAAAAATCAACTGTATTTGGTGTATCAGCCACAAATGAATTACCACACTCAAGAGGTCGTGGCTGTGGAGGCGCTGTTACGCTGGAAACACCCTGAGCTTGGGATGATCTCGCCAGAAATATTCATCCCCTTGGCTGAGGAGAGTAATTATATTATTGAGCTTGGCGAATGGGTGTTGGATCAGGCCTGCCAGCAGTTGCGCGCTTGGTTGGATCTGGGGGTGACGGGTTTGAGTGTGGCGGTGAATTTATCGGCAGTTCAATTGCACCACAGCGAGCTGTTATGCCAAGCCCAGCACAAACTCGCTTTTTATCAGCTAGAGCCGCACAACCTCGAACTGGAAGTCACTGAAACGGGTCTGATGCAAGACATTAAGGCGGCAGCAACCAACCTGCGTGGGCTGCGAGCGTTGGGGGTACGTGTGGCCATTGATGACTTTGGCACTGGGTATTCTTCCTTGAGTTATTTGAAAACCTTACCAATTGATAAAATCAAAATTGATAAAAGCTTCGTGCGCGATATTTTTGATATCGAAGATGATGCCATTATTGTTAAAACCATTATTCAGCTCAGTAAAAACCTCGGCATGCAGGTGATTGCTGAAGGGGTTGAAACCTTAGAGCAAGAGCGCTTTTTAATCGAGTTGGGCTGTGATGAGGGGCAGGGCTATTTGTACAGCAGGCCCGTTATTGCTGCTGAAGCCAATGAAACATTTTTAAAAGATCGGATCGGCTAACAACTGTAAGGCTGCACAGTCTTACTGGCAAAGCTTTAAAAGCTGAGAATATCTTCTATGGTTTCACGCAGTTTGGTTGTCCAGGCCGGCTGTTGCTTAAGTTTATTGAGGTAATGACCAGCCCCCAATTGTTGCACTTGGCGGCTGATCCAGCGCGCTCGTTGTAAGGTTGCGGCGCTAGGAGGTTGAAGACTGCGCGTTAACGGGCTCGGTAAAATTGCTGCTAGTAAGTAGGCTTGTTGGTTCGATAGGTAGGGCGCTCCAGTTTGGAAATGATATTCTGCTGCGGCTTCAGCGCCAAAAATACCAGGTCCCCACTCCGCTATATTTAAATACACTTCAAGAATACGCTCCTTACTCCAGAGCAGTTCAATTAGCAGGGTAAACCAAGCTTCAAGCGCTTTGCGTGGCCAGCTGCGAGATGACCAGAGAAAAACGTTCTTAGCCACTTGCTGTGAAATAGTACTGGCGCCTCTTATACTGCTAGTGCTGCTCTGGTTGTGTACTAGGGCAGCTCGGATTGCGGCAATATCAAAACCATGGTGGTTGGCAAACTGTTGGTCTTCAGCGGCGATGACGGCCATTTTTAAATGATCAGGCAGCGCTGCCCAAGGCGTCCACTGCAGCTTACTGTCGTAGCTGTGCCCAGCCAACTTGGCGCTGACTTGCCGTTCGAGCAGTAGAGCGCTGACAGGTGGATTAATCCAGCGCAGTGATAGAACCAGCAGTACGCTTAAGGCTATACCTGACAATAAAGTTATGAGAGCAATACGCAGCAGTTTACGAAGCATAATTTCAACCTGGTGAGCTGGAAACACGAGTATAACCAGCGTTGCCACATTTTGGAGGATTGGTCGTGCGTTACGGAATATTTTTTGCGGCAATTTTTGCTGCGTTAGCAGTATTAATTGGAGCATTTGCCGCCCATGGATTAAAAAGTATCCTCAGCGCGGAGTCCCTCGCGGTAATGCAGACTGGAGTGTTGTATCAGTTTATTCATAGTCTGGCGTTATTGCTGGTCGCTGTTTTGGCGCAAAGCATGCCTTCGCGAGCGCTGCTGTATGCCAGCTGGTTTTTTATTGCAGGGATCGTTTTGTTTTCTGGGAGTCTCTACGTCTTAGTGCTAACCCCATTTACACCTGGTTTGATTACGCCCATTGGTGGCAGTTTATTAGTTTTAGGTTGGCTCAGTCTGGCCTGCTCTGCAAAGCGAGCTCAGTAAGTGTTTGGTGATTGGCGGCTGAACCCGCTAAAATAAAGGTCCTTCGGAATTTCACGGTTGTATTATGCATATTCAGTTGAATGGTGAATTGTATACTTTGGAAAACGTCCAAAGTGTGGCAGGTTTGCTTGAACATCTGCAGTTAGCAGGGCGCCGCGTTGCCGTCGAGTTAAACTTCGAAATTGTGCCACGCAGCCAGTATGAGTCAACGCTGCTTAAAGAAAATGACAGCATTGAAATCGTTCATGCGATTGGCGGTGGCTAGTCGTGGCTGAGCTGTCCCCTATTATCAAGAGGCTTTAGATGAATCTTGCGCGCGTAGATCACCCCTTTATTATTGCAGGCAAAACCTACTCATCACGTTTGTTAGTGGGTACTGGCAAATATAAAGATATGGAAGAAACCCGGCAGGCTATTGAAGCGTCCGGTGCTGAAATTGTCACTGTGGCAGTGCGCCGTACCAATATTGGCCAGAATAAAGATGAAGAAAATCTATTGGATGTGATCAGTCCTGATCGCTATACCATTCTGCCAAATACTGCAGGTTGCTATGATGCTGAGACGGCCATTCGTACCTGCCGCTTAGCACGTGAATTATTGGGCGGTCGCAATCTGGTTAAGTTGGAAATTCTTGCGGATCAAAAAACCTTATTTCCCAATGTGGTAGAAACTTTAAAAGCCGCAAAAGTGCTGGTGGATGAAGGCTTTGAAGTGATGGTGTATACCAGCGATGACCCCATTATTGCCCGCGAGCTTGAGGCGATTGGCTGTATAGCAGTGATGCCATTAGCCGGATTAATAGGTACAGGTTTAGGCATTTGTAATCCGTATAATTTACGTATTATTTTAGAAGAAGCTAAAGTGCCAGTGCTGGTGGATGCCGGTGTAGGTACTGCCTCTGATGCCACTATTGCCATGGAAATGGGCTGTGCAGCAGTGCTTATGAACAGTGCTATTGCTGATGCACAACAGCCGGTACTGATGGCGCAAGCGATGCGCCATGCCATTGAAGCAGGACGTTTAGCCTATTTGGCTGGGCGCATGCCGAAAAAACTGTATGCCAGCGCCTCTTCGCCTCTTGACGGCATTATTGCTTAACTTTATCTACCCGGTGGCTGCTGACTAGTGCGCCGCCACCGCGTTTATTTAATAGGAACACCATGACAGACGATCTCATCACCGACGCTGAGTTGCCCGTACGCCGTCGTGAAATTAAAAGCTATGTGATGCGTGCCGGACGAATGACCGACGGGCAACAGCGTGGTTTGGACGAGGGTTGGCCCAAGTTTGGTTTACTGCTAGCCGATGGTCTGCAAGATTTTGATCAGGTTTTTGGCCGTCAAGCGCCGCGCACCTTAGAAATAGGCTTCGGCATGGGGCAGTCATTATTAGAAATGGCCAAAGCCGCTCCGGAGCAGGACTTTATTGGCATTGAAGTGCACCGCCCAGGTGTTGGCTCGTTGCTCAATGGCTTGCTGACGGAAAATATCAGCAATGTGCGGGTTTACAGTTGCGATGCGTTAGAGGTTTTAAAAAACTGTGTAGCAGACGCCAGCCTTGACCGCTTGATGCTGTTTTTCCCTGATCCTTGGCATAAAAGTCGTCACCATAAGCGGCGCATTGTCCAGCCTGAGTTTGCTCAGCTGGTACGCAGTAAGCTGAAAGTTGGCGGTATATTTCATTTGGCGACAGACTGGGAGCCTTATGCGGAATATATGCTGGAGGTGCTCAATGTTGCCCCAGGCTTGGTTAACCTCTCGGCGGAGCAGACTTGGGTGCCGCGCCCAGCAGAACGCCCCGTGACTAAATTTGAACGCCGTGGCGAGCGCTTAGGCCATGGGGTATGGGATTTGAAATTTACACGGGTGGCTGATTAGGCTCAATTGCACTTTGCTTGTGGTGTTCTTATGGCGCTGCAAGTAGGATGCTGGCTGCTACAGAATTATTTAGCGACACATGAATATAACAATAAATGCATAGTATAAGTGCCATGTGTCGTGTGCATATATCCGGGGGATTTTATGATTAAACCGCTTATGTTATTGGCTTTAACGGCCTTTGCTCTACAAGCACATGGAAAAGTGGATGCTGTGCAAGCGGCAAGGCTAGGTCAAGACTTAACTCCATTGGGCGCAGAACGAGCAGGCAATACTGCTGGAACTATTCCGCAGTGGAATGGTGGCATTACCACACCGCCAGCGGGTTACAGTGTTGGCATGCACCACTTAGACCCTTTTGCAGGGGATGAGGTTCTCTTTACGATTAACCAGCAAAACCTTGATCAGTACCGAGCCCAGTTACCGGTAGGTACGCAGATGCTGATTGAAAAAAACCCAAATTATTATGTGCAAGTTTACCCAACTCGCCGTAGTGCTGCTGCGCCGCAGCGTATTTATGACGCTACCCGGCAAAATGCTGAGCGTGGCGAGTTAATTTCTGCAGGCAACGGTGTGCAGGGCGTGGCGGCAGGTATCCCGTTCCCGCTGCCGCAAAATGGTCTTGAGGCCATTTGGAACCACATTATGCGCTACCGTGGCGAGCAACTGCACTCCGTGGTTAACCATGCAGCTGTGTTAAGCAGCGGTAATTACACCTTGGTGAAGCGTGAGCGCGATGTGTATTTTGTCTATGGTCGCGAAGGCATGACCCAGCAAGACCTCAACAATACTCTGTTTTATTACAAGTATCGGGTAGTCGCTCCGTCGGCGTTATCTGGCTCGTCTTTGGCTGTGCAAGAAACGCTCGACCAGGTTTTAGCTTTACGTAAAGCTTGGCGCTTTAGTCGAGGTGAGCGCCGCGTGCGCCGCTTACCTATGCTTGCTTATGACTCATTACAGCCTGACACCAGTGGGATGGCGACCGCAGACGTTGTAGATGCTTACAATGGTGCGCCCGATCGCTATGAGTGGAACTTGCTCGGTAAACAAGAAATGCTGGTGCCATACAACAGTTATAAAGTGCACCAAAAAGGTATTCCATACAGCGATATTCTGCAGGAAAAAACACTCAACCCAGAGCTTTTACGCCATGAGTTGCACCGCGTTTGGGTAGTGGAAGCAGATTTGCGTATTGGTCATAGCCACCCTTATGCTAAGCGCCGTTTTTACTTAGATGAGGATAGCTGGCAGATTTTAGCAGTTGATCTGTATGACAAAAATGGTGATTTAATTGCTCTGCAAGAGAGCCATCCAATTAACTATTACGACAGCTTAACTTTCGCTAGCACTCTAGAGACCATCTATGACTTCAAAGATAGCCGCTATTTTGTTGACGGGTTGGATAACAACGAACCTATGTACGACTTTAACGTAACTTTGAATCCGCGCGACTTTACCCCGCAAGCCTTGCGCCGCGAAGGTAACTGATCCTTATCACTGCAATCAAAACCGCCATTTGCTCTGCATTTGGCGGTTTTTTTTAATGTCTGTCGGCTAAAATACCAATCAAAATAAAGCACATTAACAACACCGGCGACAGTGTGTAGTTATTCAAATGGCTAAAAGCACTGGCTAATACAGGGGTGAGGTAAATAATGGCAAAACCATAACCCACCGCGCACACTAGAACAAAGATTAAGGTGCGTATGACAAAGTTTAAGTGACCGATGGAACGGCGTACCCAAGCATTCAGCGCGGGGCCAAAAAGTACCAGTGCGGTTGCCATCATGGCTAAAGAAATATCGCTTAAGTGTAAGCGGGTCCACTTCGATAAGGCTATAACTAAATCAATGAGTACATCCATTACTGTTCCTTGCTGATTTTAATGCTCTGCGGTTAGAAAAATTTGCAGCAAATCATTTAAAAACAATTGGCCTTGAGCGCTTGCAGCCAAGCGCTCTGGCTCGACGCTGAGTAAGCCGCGCTGCTCGGCCAGGGCCAGCCCTGACTGTAAAACCTCAGTGCTTAGGCCGGTGCGTTGACTAAATTGCTGCAGCGCCACCCCTTGAGTTAAGCGCAGTGCATTCATTAAAAACTCAAAGGGTAAGTCTGCGGGAGTCAGAACATTGCTGCCGGCTAAAAAAGCTTTGTCAGGATCGAGGTAATCGCTGGGCTGTCGGGTCTTCCAGGTGCGCTGAATGCGTCCTTGTGGATCGCTGACTTTGCCGTGGGCGCCGGCACCAATCCCAATGAAGTCACCGAACGACCAGTAGTTTAAATTATGTTGCGCTGCTGCACCCGCGCGGGCATAGGCAGACACTTCATACTGCACAAAGCCATGCTGCGCCAATAGCTTTTGCCCAGCTTCTTGAATATCCCACAGCACGTCATCTTCTGGTAATATCGGTGGTTTACTCCAGAACACCGTATTGGGCTCCATGGTCAGTTGATACCAAGACAGGTGGCTGGGGGCTAAATCGATGGCTGTCTGTAAGTCAGCCAGTGCTTGTGCTGGCGACTGATCGGGTAGGCCATGCATTAAGTCAAGGTTGAAGTTAGTAAAACCGGCTTGGCGCGCCATGCTTACCGCGGCAATGGCTTCCGCTCCTGAGTGGACGCGGCCTAATGCTTCTAGCTTGGAATCTTGAAAGCTTTGGATGCCAATGGACAGACGGTTGATTCCCAGGGCTCGGTAAGCGGCGAATTTTTCTTGCTCAAAAGTACCCGGGTTGGCTTCTAGGGTGATCTCAATGTTGGCGCTAAAGGCAATGCGCTGTTCAATTCCTGCTAACAGTGCTTGTAAGGCAGACGCGGAGAATAAACTGGGGGTGCCGCCGCCAAAAAAAATAGAGGTCAACTGCCGGCCATGTACATGCAGCAGATCAAGATCTAAATCAGCGAGTACGGCTTCAACATAAGCCTGCTCTGGTAGTTCAGGGGTGGCCGTATGGGAGTTGAAGTCGCAATAAGGGCACTTGCGAATACACCAAGGGATATGCACGTAGAGCGCTAGCGGTGGCAGTTGAAAGCCATTTGCTAACGCGTGCTGCATGCTTAGATCTGAAGTGATCAGAGCGCTCATAGGGCGAGTTGTTGCTTTAGTCGTTGCATGGCCTGAGCGCGGTGACTGAGCTGGTTTTTGAGTTCGTTACTCAACTCTGCACTGCTGCAGCGTTGCTCAGCCACATAGAAAAGCGGGTCATAACCAAAACCATTCATACCTTGCGGGGCAAGTAAAATACGGCCTTGCCAGTGCCCTTCACAAATAATCGGCAGAGGATCATTGGCATGTTGTAACAGCGCCAAAACACAAACGAACTGCGCGCCACGCTGTGCCTCAGGTACGCCTTGGAGCGCTTCGAGTAGTTTGCGATTATTGCCAGCATCGCCACCACTTGCACTGTAGCGCGCAGAATGGATTCCTGGTGCGCCTTGCAAGTAGTCGACCGTCAAGCCAGAGTCATCTGCCAGCGCTGGCAAACCGCTTATTTGGCTGGCATGGCGGGCTTTTAAAATGGCGTTTTCAATAAAGGTTAAGCCGGTTTCTTCTGGTTCTACGCTACTAAATTCGCTAATTGAGCGAATCTTTATGCTGTTTCCCAGCAAGGCTTGCAGCTCGCGCAGTTTGCCAGCGTTATGGCTGGCGAGAACAAGTTCTTTCATAAGTCAGGAAAAACTTCTTGGTTGAACTTTAAGTTGTGGGTTTTGCCGTCTGAATCGGTCACTTGCAAGTCAAATCGCAGCAGTTCTTGGCTGCTAATCGCAAATTGCGCTAAGTAATAAACGGCATTACCTTCATCAATTTCTTTAAAGTGCAAAGTCTCACTTTGTCCTAAAAGGTTTTTGAATGTACCGCGCACTGTCCCTTTTTGTCCTTGGCCAGCTTTAACCATGGAAATATTGAGCACTGCTTGGTTTTTGCTGCGATTTAAGCCGGTTGCCTTGGCAACTTCAGGCAGCAAGAAGGTGGAGTTGAATACGCTGTAATGCACATCAAGGTCGGCATAACTTTGCATGTTTTCGGCCTGTACAGTGAAGGCCATAAATACACTTAAGCACAGAGTCAGAAGATAACGCATAGCAAAATACTCCTCAGGGTTAACGGTTTTGTGCTGCGGTTACTCGATAAATACCAATTTCACCCAGCAAATTCGGCCAGATGCGGCTACCAAGATTGTGGCGGTGCAGACGGTCGACAGCAAGACGGTCGAGTACGGTCATATGCATATCACGGCACAGCGCCTCAAAGTCAGCAAAGGTACAAAAGTGAATATTAGGTGTGTTGTACCATGTATACGGCAAGAAGTCTGAGACGGGCATGCGGCCCTTGTGCGCTAAATACCAGCGGCAGCGCCAGTGCCCGAAATTTGGGAAGGTAATGATGCAGGTGCGCCCAACGCGTAGCATTTCTTGCAAGATTTTGTCTGGGTAGTGCACCACTTGCAGGGCTTGGGTCATCACTACTACATCAAAGCTGTTGCTGGCGAAGTTACCTAAACCAAAGTCCAGGTTTTGTTCAATAACGTTGACACCTTTGTCGATGCAAGCAGCGATGTTGTCTGGGTCAATTTCTAACCCGTAGCCGGTGACATTGCGGTTTTCTTGCAGCCAAGCCAATAGCTCGCCATCGCCGCAGCCTAAGTCCAAAACACGGCTATTTGCGGGAATCCACTCTTGGATAATTTCTAAATCTGCTCTCATAAGTGCCTCACACACTGATGCGGTTCATATAACCGCTAAATGCTTGCAGGTAACGGGGGATGGGCATTAAAAATGCATCGTGACCTTGGGGGGCATCAATATCTAAATAGGATACGTTTTTCTTGGCATCCATAAGTGCATCAACAATTTCTTTTGAGCGAGCAGGGGAAAAGCGCCAGTCGGTGGTAAAAGAGATGATGTAGAAGTTGGCTTTGGCATTGGCAAAGGTCGCAGTTAAGTCGCCATCGTGCTTGGCCGCAGGGTCAAAGTAGTCCAAGGCTTTGGTCATCAATAAATAAGTATTGGCATCAAAGCTGTTGGAGAATTGTTCGCCTTGGTAGCGTAAGTAACTTTCCACCTGAAACTCGACGCTGTGAAAATCATAATTGAGACGGTCGGTTTTTAACTCGCGGCCAAATTTCTGCCCCATGGAGTCATCGGATAAATAGGTAATGTGGCCCACCATGCGCGCCAACATCAGGCCTCGCTTGGGAATGGTGCCTTGCTCGGTAAAACTGCCTGCATGGAAATCAGGGTCGGTCAGAATTGCTTGGCGTGCCACTTCGTTAAACGCGATATTTTGCGCCGACAAGCGTGGTGCCGCGGCAATGGATACGCAGTTACGAATGCGCTCTGGGTAACTGATGGCCCATTGCAATGCTTGCATGCCGCCAAGGCTGCCACCGACAACAGCTGCCCACTGCTCAATTCCGAGCTGGTCGGCTAAGCGTGCTTGGCTGTGGACCCAGTCTTCTACGGTGATCACCGGGAAGTGGGCGCCATACACCTGGCCTGTTTTGGGGTTGATGCTGCTGGGCCCAGTGGAGCCATGGCAGCCGCCAAGGTTATTCAGAGAGACCACAAAAAACTTATTGGTATCAATGGGTTTGCCCGGGCCGATGCAGCTGTCCCACCAGCCTGGTTTACGGTCATCTGGGTGATGGAAACCGGCCGCATGATGGGTGCCGGACAAGGCGTGACAGATCAGCACCGCATTGCTGGCGGTGGCGTTGAGTTCACCATAGGTTTCATAGATGAGTTCGTACTGCTCAAGCGTACGGCCACAAGCTAAACGCAGCGGCTGGTTAAAATGAGCCAGCTTAGGACTGACTAAACCAACAGAGTCTGTAGGGAAAACGGAAGACACGGCAACACTCTCTAAAGTAAGAGACGCAGTCTAAAGAGCATAGCCTTGCGCAGCAAGTCGTAAGGCATTTCCACTGAGACAATTTGAGCTTATTGTCGTCAGCGTGAGAGTTAAGAAAACTACTTCAGCTTTGCGTCTTAGTAAGGTGGTAAGAGTGGGTTAAAGCAACCCGTATAAATATTAAACTGCAGCACTGATTTTGCCTGTTACAGATTAACAAAACTGCAATTTACTTTGCGTAATCTGATGCTTAGCGCAGTTGTAAGTGCTTAAATTCTGCTAAATCCGGTAACTGAGTTGGGGCCATAATACGTACGCGTTTCTGTCGCGACAACTCGCCACTTTCGATCAGTACAGCATTTTTCTTTACCCCAAAAGCCTTGCTTAAAAATGTAATGAGCAGGCTATTGGCTTTACCGTCCACTGGTGGTGCATTGAGACGTATTTTTATTCGCTCATCATGCAGCCCAACAAACTCACTGTGTTTGGCTCCAGGCTGGAGATGGCAAAAAATAATCAGGTCAGCGCCATCCCAGCGTACATAAGCGGTCACAGAAATGGCGTGAGCAACGCACGGGTGCTACCCACTAAACCGGTACTGAGCGCTAAATTACCAATCACTAAACGCTCTAAGAGGTTGATGGCAATAAAGGCAAAAATTGGTGAAAGATCCAGTCCGCCTAAATTCGGCAAAATATTACGAATGGGCGCCAATAGAGGCTCACAAATTTGATTAACCAGTTGTGCACCTGGGTTGGCGCTACCTGGAGCAACCCAGGATAAAATCACGCTAATAATTAAAGCGAAAAAGAAAATCTTTAAAAATAAGCCACCAATGGCAATTAATGCCCAAACCAACATACTCGGGAAAAACTGCAATACGTCGACACCCGCCAGCAGCAACAGCACCGCCATTAAGATTAACTGCAGTAGCAACACTAACACTAAACCAGCCAGATCAATGCCAGCCACACTTGGGATCAGGCGGCGTAAAGGGGCCAGTAAAGGTTGCGTTACTTTGACTGAAAACTGGCACAGTGGATTGTAAAAATCCGCACGAACCAGCTGCAAAATAAAGCGCAGTAGGGCCACCAGTAAATACAGTTGGCCTAGGGTTTGGATGACATAAATTAAGGCTTCGGTAAGTCCTGACATGGGATTCTCTTATTCACTCAGTTGTTGGGCAAGTTGTTGTGAGCGAGCTGCAGCACTGCTTACCGCAGTATCCACAAGGGCATTAAAACCACCCGCTTGCAAGGCGTTGATGGCCGCCTCAGTGGTGCCGTTAGGCGAAGTGACTTGCTGGCGCAGTTGCGTAGCGTTTAACTCACTTTGGCAAGCCATGCTGGATGCACCTTGGGCGGTATATTTAGCCAGTTGCGCGGCAGTTTCTGCAGGCAAACCCAGCTTAATACCGGCTTGTGTCATGGCTTCTATCAGCAGAAAAAAATACGCAGGACCACTACCAGAAACAGCAGTTACCGCATCAATCAGCTGCTCATCTTCTAGCCAAATAGCGAGGCCGACGGCGCCGAGAAGTTGTTCTGCTTGCTGGCGCTGCGCTGCTGAGACCTGTGCGGTTGCATATAAGCCACTCACGCCTTGCTGAATTAACGTCGGCGTATTGGGCATGCAGCGCACAATTGTCGCTGTACCTAACCAGCGGCTTAAACTGCTGCAGTTAATACCCGCAGCGATGGAGATGATTAACTGTTGCCCGTTTAAATGTGGCGCGAGTTGCTCACATACTTGGCGCATGATTTGTGGCTTGACAGCGAGGACGATGATGTCAGCATTTTTCGCAGCGCGGTCATTATCAGTAAAGGTGTTAATTCCGTATGCGTTTTTTAGTGCCTGCAACTGTGCTTGATCAGGGTTGCTGGCATTGATGTTGTTGGCTGGCAGGCCTTGCTTGCAGAGTCCGCCAATAATGCTGGCAGCCATGTTGCCCGCGCCAATAAAAGTAATCTGTGTGTTGCCCACGTTATTTAAGTTCCTTTAGTGCCGATGCAGAGCGTTTAAGTGCTTGATACAGGGTTAAGCACAGTCGCAGATTGTGCGGCAATTATTGCCGGAGCGCAAAATAGCTTCTTGCTGTTTAGCTATAGGGAGCTGACTGCTCTAGCGCTTTAACTCAATTAAATCTTGAAAAATTCAGCAAAGCTGCAAGCCACTTCACAGCTGGCTATAGCAACTTTTGCATTATTGTCTGCTATCGTAGACAGTTATCAGATCGAATTACACCGTACAATAATATAACGGTATTTTAACTGTTTATTTGTGATTGGGGATGCTCCATGGATATTACTGAACTGCTGGCATTTAGCGCTAAACAAGGTGCATCGGACCTGCATTTATCATCCGGCTTGCCGCCCATGATACGTGTCGATGGTGACGTGCGCCGAATTAATTTGCCGGCCATGGACCACAAGCAAGTGCATGCGCTGATCTACGATATTATGAATGACAAGCAGCGCAAGGATTATGAAGAGTTTTTAGAGACGGACTTTTCTTTTGAAGTGCCCGGTGTTGCGCGCTTCCGGGTTAACGCTTTTAATCAAAACCGTGGTGCGGCGGCGGTATTTCGAACCATTCCTTCTAAAGTTTTAAGTATGGAAGATCTTGGGTTGGGTGAAACCTTCCGTAATATTGCCGATGTGCCTCGCGGTTTGGTCCTGGTGACCGGTCCGACAGGTTCGGGTAAGTCCACCACTTTGGCGGCGCTGATGGATTATATTAATAGCAGCAAATATCAGCATATCCTTACGGTGGAAGACCCAATTGAGTTCGTGCATGAGTCGAAAAAGTGCTTGATTAACCAACGTGAAGTGCACCGTGATACCCATGGTTTTAATGAAGCGTTGCGTTCGGCGTTACGTGAAGACCCGGACATTATTCTGGTGGGTGAGTTGCGTGACTTGGAAACCATCCGCTTAGCGCTGACCGCCGCGGAAACCGGTCACCTCGTCTTTGGCACTTTGCACACCACCTCTGCAGCTAAAACCATTGACCGGGTGGTGGACGTGTTCCCCGCGGAAGAAAAATCCATGGTGCGTTCGATGCTGTCGGAATCCTTGCAGGCGGTTATTTCGCAAACCCTGTTAAAAAAGGTGGGTGGTGGCCGTGTGGCTGCACATGAAATCATGCTGGGTACTCCAGCAATTCGTAACCTGATTCGTGAAGATAAAGTTGCGCAAATGTACTCTGCGATTCAAACCGGTGGTGCTTTGGGCATGCAGACTTTGGACAGTTGCTTAAAAGGCTTATTAGCTAAAGGCTTAATCAACCGTGAAAGTGCGCGCGAGAAAGCCAAAACGCCAGAAAACTTTTAAGCCATTATATGACTGCCCAGCGGGGCAAGAGGATATGTCATGGAATTTGAAAAGCTTTTACGCTTAATGGTGGAGAAGGGTGGCTCTGACCTCTTTATTACCACCGGTGTGGCGCCATCAATGAAAATTAACGGCAGAATTATGCCGGTTACCAAGAGCCCACTGTCACCAGAAATGGCTCGGGAAATGGTGTTAGGAGCGATGAACGAGCAGCAGCGTCGTGACTTTGCTAAACATTTCGAGTGCAATTTCGCCATCAGTGCCCGAGGCATTGGGCGCTTTCGGGTCAGTGCGTTCTATCAGCGCAACCTGGTGGGGATGGTGTTGCGCCGTATTGAAACCAATATTCCGAGCCTCGATGACTTGAAGCTACCCGATGTACTCAAACAGTTGGCCATGACCAAGCGTGGTTTGGTGTTGTTTGTTGGTGCCACAGGTACTGGTAAATCCACCTCGCTCGCGGCAATGGTGGGCCACCGCAATAAAAACAGCAGTGGGCATATTATTTCCATTGAAGACCCCATTGAGTTCTTGCATCAGCATCAAAACTGCATCGTCACCCAGCGTGAAGTGGGGATTGATACCGAATCTTTTGAAGTGGCGTTGAAAAATACCTTGCGCCAAGCGCCGGATGTGATTTTAATCGGTGAGGTGCGTACCCGCGAAACCATGGATTACGCCGTAACATTTGCGGAGACAGGGCACCTGTGTTTGGCAACCTTGCACGCTAACAACGCCAACCAAGCCTTAGACCGCATTATTAACTTTTTCCCATCGGACCGTCAGCAGCAAGTATGGATGGATTTATCGCTTAACCTGCGTGCCATTGTTGCCCAGCAGTTGGTACCCACCCCCGACGGTAAAGGTCGCCGGGCGGTGATTGAGGTGTTGATTAATACACCTTTGGCTGCTGACCTGATTCGTAAGGGTGCGGTGCATGAGTTAAAGCCGTTAATGAAGCGCTCCACTGAGCTGGGGATGCAAACCTTTGACCAAGCGTTGTATGCGCTGTATTCACAAGGTGAAATCACCTATGAAGATGCTTTGGCACATGCTGACTCGGCTAACGACTTACGCTTAATGATTAAGCTGGGCTCGGAAGTGGCCGGTGATCATTTGACCACTATGCCTTCAGGGTTATCGCTAGAAATTGCCGATGAAAATCCCGGTCAGCATCTGCGCTAATTGCCTAGGAGAACAATTGTATGAAGCAGCAAATACGTGTTTGGGATGCGCCGTTACGCATTTTCCACTGGCTGTTAGCCTTGAGTGTCATCGTCGGTCTAGTGACTGGCTGGTTGGGGGGGAGTAGCTGGATCGGTTGGCATGAGCGTACAGGATTGTTCATTATTGGCTTATTGAGCTTTCGTCTGGCTTGGCTGGTGCTGGGGTCAACCTATGCGCGCTTATCAACTTTGCTTGGTTCGCTGCTGTCCTTACCGCAGTACTTTGCTGGCCAGTGGCGACAGCTTGGGCATAACCCGCTCGGAGTGTTATCGGTATTGGCGATGCTGGCAATGCTCAGCTGGCAAGCCGTGAGTGGTTTATTTGCCAACGATGGCTCAGTGTACACCGGTCCTTTATACCGTTTAGTGAGTAGCAGTTTCAGTGGTGATCTCACCCGCTTACATAAATTGGGTCTGTGGATCATTATTGGCTTAATTGCGTTGCATCTTCTCGCTATCTTGCTGCATTTTGTGCTGAAAAAGCACAACTTGGTCAAGGCCATGTTAACGGGTAAAACTGAGCAGCAATATCCTGAGCAAAGAGCAGCGCAGGGCGGGCATTGGCTAGCCTTTGTTGTTGCTGTGGTTATTGCTTGTGGTGCCGTTTACTTGGCGTCTGGAGAGTGGCAGGCCAAGCCACCGCCAGCGCCGGCTGCAGCGCCAGCCTGGTAAGTCGTTAAAAATTTATTGAGGGTATTAAAAAAGGTCGCCAATTGGCGACCTTTTTGCATAACGCATTAGCTCAGCGCACTAGGCTTAATCCATACGGTACTTGTCATGGCAGCTTTTGCAGCTGTCACCGGTGGCAGCAAAGGCTTTGGCCACTGTAGCTTGGTCGCCAGTTGCGGCTGCTTCAGCTAGTTCATTAGCTGCTTGGTTAAAAGCAATGGCAACTTTAGTTACGCCAGCAGTATCAGTGAAGAACTCAGGCTTAACGCGGGTTTTAACGTCGCCAATGCTTTTTTCAGTGCCTGGGCCAAAAAGAGCACCCATGCCAGAGTTAGCGGTGGCGGCGATAACGTTAGCCGCAGCTTGCACTTGTGCTGGATCCCAAGCAACGCTTTCATCAATGGCCATGGCTTTAATTTTGCCCATGTTCCAGCTCATAAAGCTGTAACCGGCTTTACGGAAAATGATTTGATCTTCAGGATCAACTTGTGCACTTGCATTTAAGCTGGCAGTTAAAAATAGAGCAGCTAAGCTGCCGATCATTAGTTTTTTCATCAGACTTTCTCCTTTTTAGCAACATTGCCTATTATTATTTAGGTTGCTGCTGAGTCATGCAGTGGTGTTAGCACCACTAAATAAGCTTTCTCGATCAGACGCAATAGCACCCGTACAACTGGGTAACAGGCCATGCTGTAAAGTGTGTATAAGAGTGTTACTGCTGATCTTGAAACTCAAGGGCAATAATAGCGCAATTAATCATTTAAAAGTTTATATAAGGTTCGATCAGACTTTAGCTCCGACTAATGTCGTGTGTCTAATTGGCGATGCGCCGCGAGAATAATATTTTTAAGCCAAGTGTATAGCAGTGCACCACTGGTCGTCACTGAGCCAGTCACGACACTGAGCGATGCGTAATGTGCTAAGTTATTGGCTATATAGCTGCGTTATATGTGCTTTTCATGACAAATACACAAATAAAAGTGTGAATTTGGCTTTTACATCTTGAGTCCTGATTCAGACCTTGCCAGACTTCACTCTGCGCGGCGGTAACGCGCATTAACTTGAGCAACTGTATGAACCAAAGGAGCTGTGCGCGTGAAAAAAACTAAGCAAATGTTATTGGCCGCCGCTGTGGGCATGGCCGTTGTCGCATCAGTGCAGGCTGAGAATCAGCGTGTATTGAAAGTTTATCAATGGTCAGACTATGTGGCCCCCAACACCATCAGTAATTTTGAAAAACAAAGTGGCATCAAAGTGGTGTTTGATGTTTATGACAGCAACGAAGTGCTTGAAGCAAAACTGCTTTCCGGTGGCTCCGGTTATGATATCGTCGTGCCTTCTAACCCGTTTTTAGCCAAACAAATCAAAGCAGGGGTGTACCAAAAGCTTGATAAGGCACAGCTGCCACAGTGGGATAACCTCAATAGCGACTTATTAACAACCCTCGAAGTCAGTGATCCAGGCAACCAGTACTCAGTGCCCTATATGTGGGGATCCATTGGTATGGGCTATAACGTTGATAAAGTTAAAGCCGTATTGGGTGACCAGCCGATTGACTCCTGGGATATTATTTTTAAACCAGAAAACATCAGCAAATTGCATGAGTGCGGCGTGGCTATTCTAGACTCGCCTTCAGAAATTATTCCGACGGCACTGCATTACCTGGGCTTGCCGACGAACAGTGAAAAGCCGGAAGATTTAAAACAAGCGGAAGAGTTGTTATTAAAGATTCGCCCCTATGTGACCTATTTCCACTCTTCTAAATACATCTCCGACTTAGCCAGCGGCAATATCTGCATGGCCGTAGGGTATTCTGGCGATCTGTATCAGAGTAAAGCGCGAGCAGAAGAGGCGAAAGATAAAGTCAGCATCGCTTATAAGATTCCGGATGAGGGCGCAGGTACTTTCTTTGACATGGTAGCCATTCCCGTTGACGCGAAAAATGTCAGCGAAGCCCATGAGTTTATTAATTACTTACTGCAGCCGCAGGTCATGGCAGATTTAACCAATTACTTGCAGTTCCCCAATGCCAATGAGCAAGCGACTGCCTTAGTGGATGAGTCTATTCGCACCGACCCAGGTATTTACCCACCTGCAGAAGTGATGAGTAAACTCTTTACGTTCCCTGATCTGCCAGCCAAAACACAGCGTTTAATGACTCGCAGCTGGACTAAAATTAAATCAGGTAAGTAACGCCTACAGCAACCCAAGCAGTGCGCCAAGGTGGCTGCTTGGATGCTCTTTGTTGCTTAATGCAGTGCTGCAATTGCAGCTCAATTTAAATGTTGGAGGATGGGTTATTGCCTAGATTGATACACAGTGTGGTGCTGGCGGCCACTGCAAGCTTGCTCTTGAGTGCCAATACTTTTGCCGATTCAACGGTGCATGTTTATAACTGGTCGGACTATATCAGCAAGCCTGTGTTGGAAGACTTCACAGCACAAACGCAAACTAAAGTTGTTTATGATGTGTTTGATTCCAACGAAGCCTTAGAAGGTAAGTTGCTAGCGGGCCGCAGTGGTTATGATGTGGTGGTGCCCTCAGACCATTTCTTAGCCCGGCAAATTCAGGCAGGTGCCTTCGGTAAGCTGGATAAAAACTTATTACCAAACTGGGATAATTTAGAGCCCCAACTAATGGCGCAAGTCGCTGTCAATGATCCAGGCAATCAATACGCTGTGCCATATTTATGGGGCACTAATGGTATTGGTTACAATGTTGATAAAGTTAAAGAAGTACTGGGTGTTGACCACATTGACTCTTGGGCAGTGCTGTTTGAACCAGAAAACATGGAGAAGCTCAGTGCCTGTGGTGTCGCTTTCCTCGATTCTGCAGACGAAATGATCCCAGCGATGCTGAACTATTTAGGTCTTAATCCAAACAGTCATAAATCCGCTGATTATAAAAAAGCGGAAGAAAAGCTGGCAGAGATTCGTCCTTATGTCACTTATTTCCACTCGTCAAAATATGTTGGCGATTTAGCCAATGGCAATATCTGTGTGGCGGCGGGCTTCTCCGGTGATGTGTTGCAGGCTGCTGATCGAGCAGATGAAGCAGGTCAAGGAGTGCGCGTGGCCTATAGCATTCCCAAAGAAGGCGGTAATCTTTGGTTTGATATGCTGGCGATTCCAGCCGACGCTAAAAATGTTGCCGAGGCCCATGCTTTTATTAATTACTTACTTGATCCGGCAGTCATCGCCCAGGTCAGCGATTATGTCGGTTATGCCAACCCTAATCGGTATGCTGACCAATTAATGGATGAAGAAGTACGCAATAACCCAGCCGTGTATCCAGAACAGGCTGTGTTGGATAATTTGTTTGTCTCGCAGCCGTTACCGAGTAATGTGCAGCGTATTAAAACCCGTAGCTGGACTCGCTTTAAATCTGGAAAATAAGCATCTGTTAAATTACTAAGCTCAGCCATGTGGCTGGGCTTTCTGCATTGGGAGAACCCTATGGCAATAGCTTCAGGCGCTTACAAGAAGGCCCTCGCCAACTTGCAAAAGCCGAAAGACGTGCTGGTTAAAATTGAGCGCGTCACTAAATACTTTGACGACACCTTGGCGGTGGATGAAGTCTCGCTGAAAATTAATAAAGGCGAGATATTTGCCCTGTTGGGTGGTTCAGGTTCAGGTAAGTCGACTTTATTGCGGATGTTGGCCGGTTTTGAAACGCCAACCGAGGGGCGCATTATTCTCGATGGTGTGGACATTACCCACATGCCGCCTTACGAGCGCCCGATTAATATGATGTTCCAGTCGTATGCATTATTTCCGCATATGAGCGTGGAGCAGAATATTGCGTTTGGTTTAAAACAAGATCGTCTTGGTAAAGAAGAAATTGCTGAGCGCGTTGCGGAAATGCTGAAATTGGTGCACATGACGCAATATGCTAAGCGCAAACCCCACCAGCTCTCCGGTGGTCAGCGTCAGCGTGTGGCTTTAGCGCGCTCGTTGGCCAAACGTCCTAAATTATTACTGCTCGATGAGCCCATGGGCGCTTTAGATAAAAAGTTGCGCTCACAAATGCAGTTGGAGCTGGTGGAAATCATTGAGCGGGTCGGCGTGACCTGCGTGATGGTCACCCACGACCAAGAAGAAGCCATGACCATGGCGGAGCGTATCGCCATTATGCACCAGGGCTGGATTGCGCAAGTGGGCAGTCCGATGGATATTTATGAAACCCCAGCCAGCCGTTTGGTCTGTGAGTTTATTGGTAACGTCAATCTCTTTGATGGTGAAATTTATGATGATGACTCAGACCATGCGGTAATTATCTGCCCCAAGCTTGAGCGTCCCATTTATATTGGTCATGGTATTACCAGTTTGGCAGAAAACAAGCGGGTGACCTTTGCGTTGCGCCCAGAAAAGCTGTTGCTGAGCAGCGCTAAGCCGGAAGATTTAGAGCACGAAGATTACAACTGGGCCAAGGGCATTGTGCATGACATCGCTTATTTAGGCGGGCACTCGGTGTACCACGTTGAGTTGGCCTCAGGCACCATAGTGCAGGCTTTTATTGCCAACTCAGAGCGTAACGTCAAGCGCCCCACTTGGGATGATGAAGTTTATGTGCATTGGGTGGATGACAGTGGCGTGGTATTTCAATCATGACCGTGCGCAATAAATTACGCGCGATGCTGCCCAAGGGCCGCCATGCAGTGATTGGCGTGCCGTTTTTTTGGATGCTGCTATTTTTCCTGTTGCCCTTTGCCATCATTATCAAGATCAGTTTTGCTGAAGCCGATATCGCGATTCCGCCCTATACCAGCTTGACCGAGTGGGCGGATAATCAGCTAACGATTCTGCTCAACTTTGGCAACTATGTCTTGCTCAGCGAAGATCAGCTGTATATCGCTGCGTATTTAGGTTCATTAAAAATAGCGCTGGTCAGCACGGTTTTGTGCTTGTTGGTTGGGTATCCAATGGCTTACGCCATTGCCCGGTCCGATAAGCATATGCAGCCGGTGTGGTTACTGCTGATTATGATGCCGACGTGGACGGCGTTATTGATTCGTGTGTACGCCTGGATGGGGATTCTGAGTAATAACGGTTTGCTCAATAATGCTTTGCTGTGGTTGGGGGTGATCAATGAACCCTTGCAGATCCTCAATACCAACGTCGCGGTGTATATCGGTATTGTCTATGCCTATTTACCCTTTATGGTGTTGCCGCTGTATGCCAACTTGGTTAAGCATGATTTGTCGCTGCTAGAGGCTGCGGCTGATCTGGGGGCAAAAAGCTATGCTGCATTTTGGAAAATCACTGTGCCATTATCAAAAAGCGGCGTGATTGCTGGCTGCATGCTGGTATTTATTCCGGTGGTGGGTGAGTTTGTGATTCCAGAGCTGCTTGGTGGTCCTGAAACACTGATGATTGGTAAGGTGCTCTGGCAAGAGTTCTTTAATAACCGCGATTGGCCAGTAGCGGCATCCTTGGCGGTGATTATGCTGTTGCTGCTGATGATTCCAATTATCTTGTTTAATCGCAACCAAGCCAGTGAAATGGAGGGCAAAGCATGAAGAAATTTAATTTCTCGCGCTTTATGCTGATCGCTGGCTTGCTGTTTATTTACCTGCCAATGCTGATTTTGGTGATCTACTCCTTTAACGCTTCACGTTTAGTGACAGTGTGGGGTGGTTGGTCAACCAAATGGTATGCAGGTTTATTGGACAATACTCAACTGATGAACGCGGTGTTGCGTTCTTTAGAAATCGCCACTTATACCGCTATTGCCGCAACCGCGCTGGGCACTTTGGCGGCATTGGTGTTAACCCGTATTGGCCGTTTCCGTGGTCGCACATTATTTGGCGGTATGGTGACTGCGCCACTGGTGATGCCCGAAGTGATTACCGGTCTATCACTGCTGTTATTGTTTGTAGCAATGGCGCAGTTGATTGGCTGGCCGATGGAGCGTGGTTTAACCACAATCTGGATTGCGCATACCACCTTTTGTACCGCCTATGTCTCGGTGGTGGTATCGTCACGCTTACGGGAAATCGACCGCTCCATGGAAGAAGCAGCGATGGATTTAGGCGCTAAACCTTGGAAAGTGTTTTTCCAGATTACCGTACCCATGATTGCGCCATCTTTGGTGGCTGGGGCGATGATGTCGTTTGCGCTATCGTTGGACGACTTGGTGTTAGCCAGCTTCGTTTCGGGACCTGGGTCAACCACGCTACCCATGGAGATTTTCTCCGCGGTACGTATGGGGGTAAAACCGGAGATCAATGCGATTGCTAGCTTAATCTTGTTGTTTATTTCTCTGGTGACTTTCTTGCTGTGGTTCTTTACGCGCCGTGCAGAAAAGCGTCGCAAGAAAGCCATGCAGCAAATTAAAGAGCAAGAGCGTGCTGGTTTGATCTAGGCTCTTACCACTAGCGGATAAAAAACGGCGTAGCTACTGCAGTAGACTACGCCGTTTTTGTGTTGGGCTGACTTACACCTGCAGCATGTTATTGCCCAGGACTGTCCTGCACTCCAGCTGTGTTATCCAGCAGACTGCTGGTGGCGCTTTGAATATAGGCGTTGAGCTGTTGCAGCCACTGCGCATCATCGCTATGGGCTGCGGCTGGCGCACTCTCTGGGTTAGCTCCGAGTTGATAGGTCCACATGCGTGGCTCCACATCCTTGGGTTTGATTAAAACGCGGTCGCCTTTAATCAGCGCCACAGTTTGATCACTGCCAGAGGGCTTAATAATTGCAAAGCCTTGATCGTCAGCGGGTAGGGTCAGCAAGTCACGGCCCCAGCACTGATGCTGCACGTCACCACCGAGGCGGCCCATGATGGTCGGCACCATATCCACTTGGCTGGCCACGGTAGCATTTTCACTGCCCAGCTGTTGCTGAATGCCGGGGGCGAGCAAGAGCATGGGCACGTGGAAACGGTAGAGGTCCATTTCTGTCATTTGCTCCGGTGTACCAAAGCCATGATCACCAAGCACGACAAATAAAGTGTCGTTGTACCAAGGTTGCTGTTTGGCCTGTTTGAAAAACTCACCCAAGGCCCAGTCAGAATAGCGCATTGCCGTTAAGTGCAGGTCTAAACTGCCGTGCCCAGTCACCGGCTCGACCGGCAAGACATCTGGCAGTGCGTATGGGGTGTGATTGGATAGGGTTTGCAGTAAGGCATAAAAGGGCTGGTCGTCTTTAAGGGCGTTGAGCTCAAGAATACTGCGATCGAACATATCTTGATCGGAGACGCCCCAAGTGGGATCAGACACCACCGGATTGACGTATTCATTGCGACCGACAAAGTGCGTCATACCTTGATTGCTAAAAAAGCCTTGTTGATTATCCCAAGAAAAATCACCGTTATACACGTAGGCATCTTGGAAGTCGCGAGCACTTAACAGTTGCGGTAAGCCTGAGAACTGATGCCCACCTTCTGGGGTTTGCATTAAGTATTCAAAGGCTGGCAAGTTGGGGAAGCAGGCCATGCTGGCGAACATCCCTTGGTGGGTGTGTGTGCCATTGGCAAAGAAACGGGTGAATAACAAACCTTCTTTACTCAGCGCATCAAACTCTGGGGTGATCTGGTCTTGACTGCCCAGCGCGCCCACGTAACGGCCAGCAAAGCTTTCCATCAGAATCACCACAACATTGCGTACCGGTAATTGGGTTTGGGCAACGGGCGAATTGATGCGGCGAATAACCGCGCGGTCGGCATCAAGCAACTGGTCGTGCTCAGTCAAAACAAGTTCACGGGTGATCTCTTGGGCTGTTTCGGCGGATAATGTGGCCTTCCAAATATTATCGCGGTGCTCCGAGAAGGTGGTTTTTGCCGCGTCATACAGGCTCAGTACCGGGTTTAATCCTAGGTGGTTAGCAAACATCGAGTGAGTGGTGTAAGCATCGCCCCAACGCAGTGGCGGGCCTTGGCGCAAAGTACCGCGAGCGGCCACCACGCATATGACTAAGCAGATTGAGAAAGCGATGCCTTGCATCACATAGTTGTAACCTGTGTGTACTGTGCGGTATGAGCGGGTTTTGCGTTCTGCCCAGCTGAATAAAGCGTACATGATTAGGGTGCAAGCGAGCCAAGTGCTCAGCAAGGTGATCACTGGGAAGCCATGCCACAGCATACTGATGACCGTAGCTGGGTCTTCATTGAGGTACTGGAAAACTAAGCTATTGAGCCGTTGGTGGAATTCGCGGTAAAAATCCAGCTCGATAATGCCCAGTAAAATACTGATGGCGGCAGTTAAACTAAGCCAAGCAACCAGCAGGCGGCGTTGATTCATTAACCAAGGAATAACCAAACTCAACACCAAAGGAATGCTGACATAAACAATTAAGCGCAGATCAAAGCGAATGCCATTGCTAAAGGCTTCTAGTAAGTCAGCGTTAGTGCTGCTGCCAATCATTTCATGGTTATAGACTAAGAGTAAGCCGCGCAGAGCGGTTAACAGCAGTAGCCACAGCACAATACTGGCAGCACTAAAAAGTAGGTGAGAGCTTAAAGAGATACGTTGTTGCGACAGAGCAGTACTGCTAGAAGTCATAACGAGCGCCTGTGTGGCATGGAAAAGAAGGGCTGCGCAATTGCGGGATTGCGCAGCCAATATTATGCAAGCTTAGTACGCAGCTTAGGGTTTTGGTTGCAGTAAAATTGTAAAAAAAGCTGCCAATCGCTATCTGGCATAGCACCACGGTGGCGACCGAGCTGCTTGATATCATGCAGCGCCGCACCCTGAGCCGGCCAGCGGCGACGGGCTTTCTCTAAGTCTAAAAAAGCCACTTCTGGCGACTGTGCCGGTTTGGTTTTGATGAAAATATGCTTGGCGTAGCAACAGCTGTGCTGCCAGCCAGCTTTGTGCATGGTGGTGAGAGCATTTGCTACGGCCTGTAAAACTTCAGATACAACTGCACTATCGACAGGCTGTAGCGCGAGCTGGCTGTACCACTCTTCGAGACTGATAAAGTCTTTCAGAGCTTCGGTAACCAGTAACGCATACCAGTCTTTACCTTGTTTCTCCGCACCATAAAAGACGAGTGTTGGCACTTTTAGGCCCAAGCGCTCTAACGCTTGCATAGCGTTTTTTTCCCGTAACACCGTAGGCCGGCCGCAGGGGTAGCGCAAAGAAAAAAAGCGGTGGCCCACTTGCCGCTTGCTGTATAGCCAAGGTTGCTGTGCTGTGCTGGGAGCTAAAAGCTGTACACCGCTGGCACCACCGCGGCGCTGGTTGGGCTCTTCGACCCATTCGCCGGTGCGTGCCCACCAGTCATTCAGTGTTGCATTGGAAAAGTTTTGCGCTGTCTCCATGCCAGAATCCTTTGTCGGCAAACTGCCGCTTGATCAAGAGTGCTTTATTAAGCGTGATAGAAAAATCCGCTAGTTTGGCTGCGAGTACCAAGCTAGCGGATTAAAATTGAATGGCGGTAATATAAGTTATTCCGGCAGTAAGCGTAAGCTACTCAGGGTATTGTCTTGAATATCCTGCGCAGCGAGATGCTGCTGGAAGTACTGCCCTTGCATATAAGCTTTTGCTTGATCACTGTAATGGCGATCAAAGCGTACGCCACTTTGGCCGACTGGATTAATGCCCAAGGACTTTTGCGGTGCAGCAAAATCAATTAGGCGGCGGGTTGATGGGCCGTAGACCACTGCCCAAGGTGCTGGGCCGTAACCGCTGGATAAATTGTTGGGCATCTCATGCCCACCAGGCGCGGCAAAGCTACCGATATTGAGTAGGCTGTCGAGCGGCGCTTGCTGCCCTAGCGGGTGTTTGTGAGTCAAGGTGTGGGCACTACCCCAGAGCCAGTCTTGTGGTTTTGAGCCTAGGCTGCTGCGCAAGTGATCGAGGGTGGCTTGCCAAGCTTGAGCAACAACGTGCTGACGTGTTTGCTCGACACCACTGCTACGGTTATGCCACCAAGGTGAGTCGGCATCGGCTACCAACAAGGGCAAAGCGCTGTCGATAATGCGGGTATTGAGTAAGTTGGCAAAAACATCTTCCCCTAATTCATCCAACATCGCTGCTTGTAACAGTTGGTAGCTAAACTCGGTAAACACCGTGGGAAGGTAGCTGTCGATAGGGTAATCACCTTGCCAATGACTCAGCTGGGTGATGAGTTCTTGTTCCTCGGCAGTGCTGGCCGCTGCAGCTAAATCAGCAAGCAATGGGCTCAGTACCCGTTGTGCATAGCCGGTACGCTCGCCGAGCTGTAATGCTTGGCTATTGTCGGTGTCCCATAAAATATCGGGCTGACTCAGTTGTTCTACCAACTGCGCACCACGGTCGGCGAGGTTGTAGTAACCGGGTAAAGGTACCTTGTTAGGGGAAGCAGGCAAGAAGTTGGCCGACACAATATAACCTTGGGCTGGGTTTTCTTCTTGTGGGTTATCACTAAATGGATAAAAGCCATACTTGTTACTGGCAGCGGTTTGGCTGTCGAGAATAAATGAGGGCTGGGCGGACTGATCACGAATCGGCATTTTAGCTGCGGCCCACCAAGCAATATCTCCTTGTGCATTGGCCCAGATTACATTCAGTCCGGGGGCATGGATTTGACTGACAGCTTGCCGCGCTTTTTCTAGAGTATTGGCGCGGTTGAGCTCATAAAATGCATCTAGAATGGGGTTTTCGGTTTCTAAAAAGGCCCACCACATGGCAATTGGGGTGTCGGCTTGGCTAGAGCTTAAAGCATCATTGATAATGGGGCCGTAAGTGGACTGGTGCAAAATTAATTGCTCTGGCTCTTGGCCTTTAATTGGAATCCACTGGGTTTGGCTGTCGAGGGTTTGCCAGTCATTTTCGTGCCAATACTGTTCAGGGTTTTCAGGATTGCTTTTTAGCGCAATAAGGTCTAAATCATCATTTTGAAACATGGTGATTGACCAGCCAAACTCATGGTTATGTCCCAGCAGGGCAAAGGGGTTCAATGCTTGAAAGTGGCCATATAGCTCAAAGCTGGGCGCTTGGATATGCGCCTCGTACCACACTGCCGGTACTGAGAAGGTAATGTGCGGGTCGCCGGCCAATAGCGGTTTGCCACTGGCGGTTTTCGAGCCGTCTATCACCCAAGCGTTACTGCCTTCAAACTGGGGTAAGCCGGCATCAAATAAGGCGGCTTGGCTGAGTTGTGCCAGGCTCTGCAGTTGACTCCAATCTGAGCTGGTTAGCTCAGGAGAGAGCAGTTTGGGTATAGCACCGTTACTGGGTGCGCTGAGGTCAAAAATCTGTAGATACTCTTCACCCAGCTCTTGGCGGATATAGCTCAGAGTGGGTTCTGTACGAAAAGCTGCGGCAAAGCTATAGGCCAAATAGCCTGCAATACTTAGGGTGTCTTCCATAGTAAAGGGGCGCGGGTTGACTCCGAGTAAGTCAAACTCCATGGGCTGGGCACGGTGCTTTTGATAGAAATTCACCCCGTCTAAATAGGCTTGTAACGCCTGCGCCGGCGGGCTGTTGACATCAATGGTCTGCACATATTGCTGGGCATGCTGGTGTAGACGCAGGGTGCGGAATAAACGGTCGAGTTTGACTGTTTTTGGGCCGAGAATTTCAGACAGCTCACCACGGGCTAAGCGGCGCATGATCTCCATTTGAAAGAGGCGGTCTTGCGCCTGTACATAACCGAGTGCGCGATAGGCATCGAGTTCATTTTGCGCTTGGATGTGGGGTACACCACGTTCATCGTAATGCACCTCAACAACGTCGGTGAGGCCGGTTAACGGCAAGTTGCCGCTGCGCTGCGGCAGCTTTTGTTGAACGTACCACGTGGCGGCAAGGGCTGCGCAGCCGACCAGTACCGCTAGGAAAATAAAAAAACGTTTCATGAGTCTAAGGCCTGTAGTGAAGCGTAAGTAGATTGAGTCATACTTAAGTTTAACGCTGTCTGGGTGATAAATGTATGAGCAGCTAACTAAAAGCCTTGGCGCTGCTTTGTCAAGACTGGGTTGGCGCGGTTAAGTTTTGCCTGCTGCGGTCGATAAGTAAGGCTAAGGTAATGATAATTTGAAAAGCTCGACTTATACGCGATAAAGCCGCAGTATCGATAAAAATATAATTTGCTGAGCGTGACGCAACATCATGAATACAGCCAAAAATAACAAGAAACACTTGGGGGAATTGCTGTGAGGATTTTATTGCATCCAGCTATTAGGCTGATGAATCGTTTAAGTTTTGGCATGAAGTTCAGCTTAATTAGTGCATTATTTTTTGTGCCGATGCTGGTGACTAATTTTTATTTGGTGCGTGACTCATATCAGGTGTTTGTGCGTACGCAAATTGAGGCGCAAGGTTTGCAGCTACTGGATGCCAGCTTAAATACCACTGCACAACTTGAGCACTGGCATGATCTGTTGCGTATTAACGCAGTAATTGGCCAAGGTGGCACCACCGGAGAGTTAGAGCAGCGCATTGAGCGCCTACAAAAAGACATTGCCAACCAATGGCAGCATCTTGAGCTTGTCCAAGGCAGCGCAGAGCAACGCGCGGATTTTGATAGTAAGCGTAACCAGTTATTAGCGCAGCTTGAGGCTGTGCATCAGCAACCTTCCTTACAAACACGGGCAGTGATGGCTGGTGAATTATTGGCCAGCGGCGTGTTATTTAATCGATTTATTACCAGCCAAACAGGTTTAAGCCAAGATACAGATTTAGAAGTACGCCAATTGGTTGCCTTAATTACAGAGGTAACTCCTGACGTGACCCAAAGCTTGGGTGAAGGGCGTGCGGTGGCGAGTTTATCCATGGCCCGTGGTTATTTGGACTCCACCAACAGTAATCTGCTGGATAACTTGCAGTTGGGACTGGACAAACTCAGCGCTGAGTATGAAATGAAGCTCAATGAAGCCTTGTCTGGCAGTATTGCGGCCTCGCAGGCCTTGAGTAGTTATGCTGCAGAAAGCCGCGTGACCCTACAAGATGCTCTGCGCCTTTTAGAAGATGATGTCATTATGGCTGATTCGCTGGATAAGCCATGGGGCGATCTCTACCAGCAAACCTCCACATTGATCGATAAAACCCACAATTTAAACAGCCAAGTGATCGATTACTTAGCAGGGGTTTTGGGTGAGCGCTTAGTCAGTTATCGCTGGCAAATGAGTTTGCTAATTGCGGCGCTGGCAGCAGTGTTTTTGCTCATAGGTTATTTATATAGCGCTTTTTATGTATCAACACGCTCAAGTTTACGCAGCCTTGGTTTGGTGATGGATCAAGTTGCTGCGGGTGATTTAACAGCACACTTTAAGGTGCAAAGCCGCGATGAGCTTGGCGAGTTGGGCGGTGCTTTTAATCAAACCGTGCAGCGTATTCATGCTTTGCTGGAGCAGGTCAATAACACTGTGCATGATGTGGAAGGGCAGGCCACACGAGTGTTGAGCGTCTCAGCACAAAGCAATACCGCTGCTGCAGAACAGCGTGCGCAAATTGAGCAAGTGGCCACTGCCATGAATGAAATGTCAGCCACCTCACAGGAAGTGGCTAACAGTGCTGCCTCAGCGGTGGGGAATGCGCAAAGTGTCAATGATGAGACCATCAGTGGCCGTGTGCAGGTTGAGCAACAAGTCAGCAATATTCAAAAGCTGGCGCAGGAAATTGACGGCTCAGTGGTGGCTATTAATCAGTTAGCCACGAACAGCAAATCGATTGGGCAAGTGCTGGATGTGATTAAAGGTATTGCCGAGCAAACCAACTTGCTGGCATTGAATGCGGCAATTGAAGCTGCCCGTGCTGGTGAGCAAGGCCGTGGCTTTGCGGTGGTTGCGGATGAGGTGCGCAATTTGGCGCAGCGTACTCAGCATTCAACAGCAGAAATTGAACAAATGATCAGTCAGTTACATGGTGGTGTTAGCTCGGCGGTTAAAGCCATGAGTGCCAGCCATGTAATGGCCGATGAGACGGTGGCGCAATCGGTAGAGGTGCAGAGCGCTTTAGAAAATATTCTGGCAGCGGTGGGGATGATTGTTGATCAAATTCAGCAAATTGCTGCAGCTGCGGAACAGCAAACCGCAGTCGCTCATGACATTGATCAAAATATTGTGCAGATCAACCAAACCGGCGAACTGACGGCGCAAGGCGCAGATGAAACTGCGCAAGCCAGCCAAGATATGAGTGCTCAGGTTGAACACCTGAAAACCCTGATTAGTGCCTTTAAGATGTAATGCGCGGTCGCCTTTAAGCGGATAGATTTAATAAACGCTGCACATTCTTACTGGTTTGTGCAGCAAGCTCCGCACTGCTAATGCCGAGCACCGCAGCCAGTTGCTGATAAATCTGTGGTAATTGCTCTGGGCTGTTGCGCTGGCCAGTTGCGAGCCAGGCGGGCGGCATATCAGGGCTGTCGGTTTCTAAAACGATGTGCTCTAAAGGTAAGCGTTTTAACACACCTTGTAGGCGCGTTGCTCTTGGCCAAGTGGCAGCGCCGCCAAAACCCAATAAAAAGCCCAACTTGATATATTCCATAGCCTCTTCATAGCTGCCGGAAAAGGCATGAATAATTCCCGCGCGGGGCAGTTTCGCTTGCTTTAAGCAAGCAGTGACCTGAGCGTTGGCACGCCGAGCGTGAATAATCACCGGTAAATTAAACTCAGCGGCTAATTCCAGCTGCTGTTCGAATAGATCGATTTGTCGCTGGCGATCAAGGTCTGTTAACAAGAAATCCAGCCCAATTTCCCCCACCGCGCAAAGTTTGGGGTGATCTTGATAACGGGTTAAATACTCGCGCAGTGCCAGCAGGTCTTGGTTGTGATGTTCAGCGAGAAAATAGGGGTGTAAACCAAAGGCTGCATAGAGGCCAGCGTTGGTTTGGACAGTACTCCAGAGGCGTGGCCAATGTTGCCGTGAGATGCCAGCAACAATCATTTTTCTAACCCCAAGGGCTTGGCTGCGAGCAATCACCGCAGCACGGTCATGGTCAAAGACGGGAAAATCTAAATGACAGTGGCTATCAATCATCAGGGTGCTGGCCTCCAATAAAAAAGCGAAGATCAAAATCTTCGCTTTTAGAATGCAGACTACTGGCTGTTTAGTCCAGCGACTGGCCGCTTAGTGGGATTCACGGGCGGCTAAGAATTTAATGTCCGGCCAACGCTCTTCCATAATGCTCAGATTCACTCGAGTGGGCGCCAGATACGTCAGGTGACCACCACCATCAATGGACAGGTTCTCATGGGCCTTGTCTTTAAACTCTTGCAGCTTTTTCTTATCGTCGCATTCAATCCAACGCGCCGACCAGACGTTAATACTCTCGTAAATACATTCCACTTTGTATTCTTCTTTCAGGCGGCTGGCGACCACATCAAACTGCAGCACACCAATGGCGCCGAGAATAATGTCGTTGTTGCGTTGCGGGAAGAACACTTGGGTCGCACCTTCTTCGGCCAACTCTTGCAAGCCTTGGCGCAGTTGCTTAGCGCGCAGTGGATCAGACAGGCGCACACGGCGGAAAAGTTCTGGAGCAAAGTGTGGCACACCAGTAAAGGACAGCTCTTCACCTTCAGTAAAGGTATCGCCAATTTGAATGGTGCCGTGGTTATGCAAACCAATAATATCGCCGGCATAGGCTTCTTCAAGGCGTTCACGGTCGCTGGAGAAGAAGGTTAGGGCATCGGCAATGCGGATGTCTTTATTGATGCGCGCGTGACGCATCTTCATCCCTTGCTCATACTTACCTGAGCACACGCGCATAAAAGCAATACGGTCGCGGTGGCGCGGGTCCATATTGGCTTGGATTTTAAACACAAAGCCGCTGAAGGTTTCTTCGCTGGGCAGTACTTCACGCTCCAATGCCATGCGCGGCTGTGGTGCTGGCGCCCAGTCGACAAAGGCATCTAAGACCTGATCGACACCAAAGTTGCCCAGGGCAGTACCGAAAAACACCGGGGTCATCTGGCCTTGCAGAAACTCATCATGCTCAAACGCATGGCAAGCGCCTTGCACCAACTCCAGCTCTTCTAAAAAATCATCGTAGAGATCACCGATATGCGCGCGCGCTTCATCGCTGTCGAGATGTTTAATAATTTTAGCATCCGTGCGTTCGTGACCGTGACCGGACGAGTAGACATAAATCACATCTTCAGTGAGGTGGTAGACTCCTTTAAACTCACGGTAGCAGCCAATTGGCCAAGTGATGGGCGCAGCTTTGAGGCCGAGGACTTCTTCAATTTCATCCAGCAACTCAATGGGGTCACGGATATCGCGGTCCATTTTGTTGATAAAACTGATAATCGGCGTATCACGCATACGGCACACATTCATCAAGGCAATGGTGCGCGGCTCCACCCCTTTACCACCGTCAATCATCATCAAGGCACTGTCCACCGCCGTCAGGGTGCGATAGGTGTCTTCGGAGAAGTCTTCGTGACCTGGGGTGTCGAGCAGGTTGATCATGTGTTTGCGGTACGGGAACTGCATCACCGAGGTGGTAATAGAAATACCCCGCTGTTGTTCCATGGCCATCCAGTCCGAGGTGGCGTGGCGATCCGATTTACGTGATTTAACCGTGCCGGCAATAGAAATGGCTTGTCCCATCAGCAATAAGCGCTCGGTAATGGTGGTTTTACCGGCGTCCGGGTGGGCAATAATAGCGAACGTACGACGTTTCGCGACTTCGGCAGCCTGTTTGCTCATGCTGATAGCGCCTCAAATAAAAGAGTTCAAAAATTAGCCGAATATTATAGCGGACTTACTGGCATAGATGGAAACAGGCAAGGCCAATCCTGCGTATAAATACAGGCACCGAGTAAATTTACAGTGCGAGCTGTGCATTGAGTTAGAATAGCGGGCTATGCACGCTGCACCGTAATACAGGTTGCTGGGCGTGTTGAATCTTTTATAGGTAAGAGTGGTTATGGCCTGGTTTGATTGGTTTGAACGTCGCATTGATCCTTATCCAGAAGAACCCTTGGTTCTGAAACGGGTCAGTATTGGCCATTTTATTTTGGCCTGCGCGCGCGGCTCTGGCGTGTGGCTGTTTTTCTTAGTCCTGTTGAACGCCGGTTTTGGAGTGTTTGAGGCTGTACTCTTTCAATTGATGGGGAAGGTTGTGGACTGGATGACCCAGCTGGGCCCTGAGCAGTTTTGGCTGGATAAAAGTGGGCCGTTAATGGCCATGTTGTTGCTCATCGCGCTAAGTCCATTGTGGGTGTTGCTGACGAATAATGTGCGCTTTCAAACTTTGCAGGGCGTGCTGCCGATGCGTTTGCGCTGGCAATTTCACCAGTTGCTGCTCAGTCAAAGCATGCAGTTCTATCAAGATGAGTTTGCTGGGCGCATTTCGGCGAAGGTGATGCAAACAGCCTTGGCGGTGCGTGACACCATTATGATTTGTGCCGAAATGCTGGTCTATGTGGTGATTTACTTTTTGACCACTGCGGTTATTTTATTCAGTTTTGATGCTTGGCTGTTACTGCCTTTTGTCGCTTGGCTGGTTATTTTTGCCCTTGTATTGTGGTTTTTTGTACCGCGCATGGCATTGCTGGCGCGGGATCAGGCTGATGCGCGCTCGTTAATGACTGGGCGTATCACCGATGCTTACTCAAATATTGCCACAGTGAAGCTGTTTTCCCATGGTGGCCGTGAGGCGGGTTATGCCAAGCAAGCCATGCAAGAGTTTATGGGCACAGTGCATGCGCAAATGCGCTGGGTAAGTCACTTAGAGTTGCTCAATCACAGTTTGAATATGCTCTTGGTTGGCGGCACCGCGGCCTTGAGTTTGTATTTGTGGCAGCAGGATTTAATTGCGGTGGGTGCAGTCGCTGCGGCTATTGCCATGGCCTTACGGCTGATTGGCTTATCGCATTGGGTGATGTGGGAAGCGACGATGCTGTTTGAAAACCTGGGCACAGTGCAGGATGGCATCAATACCATCAGTCAGCCGGTTAAGCTGCTGGATGCGCCCAATGCCAAAGCGTTGCAGGTACCACACGGGGAGATTGAGTTTAAACAGCTGTGTTTTCAGTACCGCAACGGTAAGCCCTTGATGGTCGATTTTAATTTGCACATTAAAGCAGGGGAGAAAATTGGTTTAGTCGGACGCTCTGGCGCAGGTAAATCCACTTTAGTGAATATTTTGTTGCGCTTTTATGATATTCACAGTGGTCAGATTTTAATCGACGGCCAAGACATTAGCCAAGTTACCCAGCAGTCATTGCGGCAGCACATTGGTATGGTGACGCAGGACACTTCGTTAATGCACCGCTCAGTGCGGGATAATATTGTCTATGGCCGCCCCGATGCCACGGAGGCAGAGTTGCAGCAAGCCATTGAGCGGGCACAAGCGGCTGAGTTTATTCCGTCACTGTCGGATGCCGAAGGGCGCACAGGCTTGGATGCCCATGTCGGCGATCGTGGCGTGAAGCTGTCTGGTGGTCAGCGCCAACGTATCGCCATTGCCCGAGTGATGCTCAAGGATGCACCAATTTTACTTTTAGATGAAGCCACCAGTGCTTTGGATTCAGAGGTCGAGGTGGCCATTCAAGAAAGTCTGTATGAGTTGATGGCTGATAAAACTGTGATAGCCATTGCCCACCGACTTTCCACCATTGCTGCCATGGATCGTTTAGTGGTGATGGATCAAGGTCGGATTGTAGAAATTGGCAGTCACCAAGAGCTATTGGCCAAAAACGGTTTGTATGCACGTCTGTGGAATCGCCAGTCCGGTGGTTTTTTGGGTGAGTAAACTTTTATGTTAAACAGTGCTGCGAAAGCTGAATTGCACAGGTTGCTGGCTGTAGATCATGGGTGGCTGCAGGTGCGCTTTGCTGCGTCTAGATTAAGGATGATTGCATGAACTACTCGCTTCTCTTGGCTTATATTATCGCCATTGTGGTATTGATTGGCACTCCTGGGCCGATTGTTGCATTGGTGATTAATGCGGCCTCGCGGCATGGCTTTAGATATGCACTGAGTACGGTGCTGGGCAGCAACTTGGCTTCGCTAACCCTGCTGGCTGCAGCTGCGCTGATTGTCTCTGGGGTCATCGCGCTGGATGGCAATAGTCTGCAGTGGATCAGTTTGCTGGGTTGTGGCTTTATTGGTTGGATGGCTGTGCAGGGTTTGCGCACTGAATTAACACAGAAGAAAACGCAGCCGACAGCCACGTCGCGCACAACTGTGAGGCGTCACTCAGGGTTTTTTAATGGGTTTTTTCTAGGGATTTCAAACCCGAAAGATATCGTTTTCTTTGTTGCCTTTTTTCCGCAATTTATTAGTGTGAGCAGTGATTTTAAAGTCAGTCTCGTGCTGCTGACTGTACTCTGGATGCTAGTGGATTTTGTGATTTTATTGAGCTATGCAGTGTTGATGGGCGGTGGTTTTTTCCAGCAACATAAACGCAGTATCTCACTGTTGTCATCCGCCTTTTTACTCTTGATTGCCCTTTTGGGTATCATTTATACCCTCGTCGGCTGGAACGCTTAAAGGGAACAGCGCAGCTTATTAAACCGCGCGCTTAAAGCGTTACTGAATCTGGCTTGTTTAATCCGCAGCGCGCACTTTTTTCGCGTATAATTTGTGCTATCTCGCATATTTCTTCATTTATATTTTCATTGAGCCAGCAGGCATTCAGTCTTGCTTGGGCTCTGCTTACAATTTTCTAGGTCGCAGCCGGCCGAGCCCTTTGCTGAGCTTAGGCCTGCTTGCGCCAAAATTAAGGTCAATACCATGCCCGCTGCCCGCCCAGTAACACAGCGTGAAAAACGCTTTGCTCCAGAGATGAAACTCATTTCTGCGACAGATTTAAATGGTGTGATTACCCACTGCAATGATTGCTTTGAAAATATCAGTGGCTTTACCCGCAATGAACTTGTTGGCCAACAGCATAATATTGTGCGGCACCCAGATATGCCTAAAGAAGCTTTTGCGGTGATGTGGGCTCACTTGAAAGGTGGGCGGCCCTGGATGGGCTTAGTTAAAAATCGTTGCAAAAATGGTGATCACTACTGGGTTAACGCCTATGTCACGCCGGTGACTGAGAATGGTGCAGTGGTGGGGTATGAGTCGGTGCGCTCATGCCCTGAGCGGGCTGATATTGCCCGCGCAGAAAAACTGTATGCGCGCATGAATCGTAAGCGTCGACAGCTGCAAGTGCCACGTTACTTAAAACAGTTGATGGGTGCGGTAGGCTTTATTATTCCGGCATTGATTTTGGGTTACAGCGTTTCGCCATTGGCCAGCACCCTGTGGCTGATTGCCGCCTTATTGGCTTTTGGTGGCATTCAATATTTGCAGTATAAACATGACTTAGAGCTGATCAGAAGTGAGCTGCATGGTGTGTTTATGCACCCTTTAGCGGCCAGCACTTACACTGATCAGCAAGGAATGACTGGAAATATCATGGTGGGGGTGATGAGTTTGCGCGCCCACTTGGATGCGGTCTTGACCCGTATTGAAGATGCCTCGCGGCAAGTGACTGAGCAATCACGCTTAGGCTTGGCATTGACTGAAACAGCCCGTGAAGAAATGCTCCACCAAAGTCAGCAAACAGAGCTTGTGGTCACCGCCATGCATGAAATGTCACTGGCCATCCATGAGATTTCAGACAATGTGCAGAAAACTGCAGACCAAGCGGAGCATTCCAGTGATTTAGCTGACCAAGGGGTGAGTATTGCGCAAGTGACCCGCGGCTCAATTGAGCAGCTACGTGACACTGTATTAGCGATTGGGCAAGCTGTGCAGAGCTTAGCTGCGCAAACCGATGCCATTGCCCGAGCTGCAGTCTCCATTGAGAGTATTTCTGACCAAACCAACTTGTTGGCGCTCAACGCGGCGATTGAAGCGGCCCGCGCTGGTGAGCATGGCCGTGGCTTTTCGGTGGTGGCTGATGAGGTGCGACTACTGGCTGCTAATACGCGCGAGTCGGCACAAAATATTCGCCAGATTGTGGCTGAATTAAGCACTCAAGCCAGCACTTCGGTAAAGGTTGCCGAGGAAGGTGCCGCAGATGCGCAAATGGGCTTGCAGCGTGTGCTTGAGTCAGAAAGTATGCTGGCGGGCATTGTTGTTGCAGTTAACCGAATCTCAGCAATGTCTGAGCAAATGGCAACAGCGGTAGAAGAGCAAGCAATGGTCTCGCAGGAGGTCAATCGGCAAGTGGCAGATATTGCTGGGTTATCAGAGCGCAGTTTACAGCGCACTCAAGAGAGCGCGGAAAGCATCCGCAATTCGCAGCGGGTCTCTGAGCAGTTGCATGAGCTGGTTAATCGCTTTCGGCAGTAAGTATAGAAATGGCAGTGGTAAGTTCTTAATTTTTACAAAGTGCTATGGCTGTATTGGAGTAATCTTTTTGTACGTGGTGACTGTGCAATACAGCCATCACGTACAAAAACGATAAGCTTTAGAGCTGTTTTAGTTCAGCGCAGTCGGTTTGTTCATTGCCTCTGCCATGCCGTTGATATCAGCACCTTTGAGGCCGATTTCTGACAGCAAGGAATCTAGGATTGGTGCTTGTGCGCGATATCTAAGCGCACTGCTTACCACTTGGTCAGCTAGCGAACCGCTGTTAGCGGGCTCTGCCGCCGTACCTGTGTTGTTACCGTCTGCAGCGCCATTTTGTCCCAAACCATTGACGTGTAAAATCTTGATGTCACTGATCTGCTCCATTGGCTTAACGCTTTGCGCAATGATTTCTGGTAGGTGTTGAATCAGTGCCATGCGTACCTGCATCGCGATCTGCTCAGGAGAGAGCATATTAGCCGCATCGTTAATGGCTTTTTTACCTTCTGCTTCAACTTTATAGCTGCGCTCTTTGGCATCCGCCAGTAGCACTTCTGCATCGGCCTGTCCCTGGGCACTTAAGCGCTGCTTATCGGCTTGACCTTGTGCGTTAACCCGCACTGCTTCAGCTTGGTCTTCGGCCGCTTTCTTCTCTGACTCGGCATTGACTACCAGTTTAATTGCTTCTTTTTCAGCCATTTGCCGCGCCATAATCAGTTCGACTTGTTTGGCACGCTCGGCTTGTTCAGTTTGACGGACGGTAATTACCGCTTCTTCTTGTTGTACCGCTAAAGCTCTGGCTTTATCGGCTTCGGCTTTAGCCTCAGATTCTGCACGCGACTTTTCTGCGATGGCGATTGATTTGTCCTGAGAGGCCAGTTCGATAGCTTTTTGTCGGCTAATTTCAGCTTCTTCTACCGCGCGCTGTTTAGCAATTTCCATCTCGCGAACAGTGCGTTCTTTTTGAATGGTTTCAGTGTCAATATCCCGGTCTGAAACAATACGTTTTAAGTCGATCTCACGTTGAGCCGCAATTTGTGCTTCTTCTGCAGAGCGCTTTTTCTCGGCCTGTTCACTGGCGATTTCTGCCATTTGTGACGCGCGACGGATAGACACCTCGCGCTCTTGTTCTAAACGCGCATATTCTTCTTCGCGCAAAATATTCAGTTTGCTACGTTCAGCTTCTAAGTTTTTGGTTTTGATGGCTAAGTCTGTTTCTTGCTCGATATCGTTACGAATTTTACGGCGTGATTCAATGGCTTGGGTGAGCTTAGTCAGACCTTCAGCATCAAAAGCATTTTGTGGATTAAAATGCTCAAATGCGGTTTGGTCTAAGCCTGTTAGGGAAACCGATTCCAGCTCTAAGCCGTTTTTTAATAAATCTTCAGATACCACATGCTGCACTTTCTGCACGAAATCGACGCGCTTCTCATGCAGCTCTTCCATTGCCATTTCTGCCGCGACAGAGCGTAAAGCATCAACAAACTTACCTTCCACCAGCTCTTTAAGCTCGTGTGGATTCATGGTTTTTAAACCCAGAGTTTGCGCTGCATTAGCGATAGATTCTGTGGTGGGTTTAACGCGAACATAAAACTCAGCGGTGACGTCAGCGCGCATCCGATCGCGCGTAATCAGTGCTTGCTCATTCGCGCGGCGCACCTCAAGACGCAAGGTGTTCATATTTACTGGGATGATTTCATGCAGCACCGGTAGAACAATGGCGCCACCATTCATAATGACTTTTTCGCCATTAAATCCGGTGCGCACAAATGATACTTCTTTAGAGGCGCGTTTATAGAGTCTGGCTAGGATTAAACCTAGCGCCAACAAAGTGATAAGCACCGAGCCGGCAATGATTGCGATATTGATTAAGTTGCTGTTGAACATGTTTAAAATCCTAGTCCGTTTAGATGTATAGGTTGTATTTTTATTCGGTTAAATGAGGGTTGGAGTTGCGTATGCCGCGATAAATTACGCCTTCACGTGATAAAACCAAAACAGTGCTGCCTTGCTCGAATACATGGCTAGCATCATCAGGCTCAAGTTGAATGTAATGGCTGTAGCCATGCTGATCTTTGACCCGAGCTTCTGCCGGGTATCCATAGGCTGCGGTGCCTAAGGTGATTGTCGCGATGCGTCCGATTAAGCTTTCTGAACTGACCGCGGTGGTTTCATCTTTGGGCATGAGCCATTGCAGTAGTCCGCCACAGGCGCGCACGAGCGGTAAACTCAAGAACATGATCAATGGCGCAGCAATCCAGCCCGGTGCTAACCATCCGCTCAGCTCATGCAAGATGTTTTGTGCGATCAGACCAAGCAAGCCAAAGCACAGCAGAAACACCATCAACAGCATCAGCAATGGCACTTGACCAACCCGCAACCAGCCAAGAAAGCGGCTCAAAGCCGATTGCGCATCCAATTGTGCAACTTCTGCATGAGGTGAAAAATCAGTTTCAGGCAGCACACTTTCGAGAAGGTTTGATATACCAAGACCGAACAGCATGCCTACGCCTTCTAGTAGTGCAATCATCAGCATTAACAGTAATGCCGCACTAAAAGCGATATTTTCACTGGCCAGCATCATCGCAAGCATTAGCTTTGCTCTGCTTTAAGAGCAGCTAAACGTTCGGCAATTCTGTTGTGACGGGCGAGTTCGTCCAGTTCGGCAAGTTTGCTGGCGCTGGTCAGCGACACATCGCGCCCGGCAATACCTGTGGCTTTTTCAAGCACACGGTCAAAGCTTGCACCTGCACGGTTGGCTTTATCGGCTGCGCTATCGCCTTGCTTGCTGGCAACACTGGTGGCACTTACAGATGCTGCACGTGTTTGTAGAAAGGCGTTTAATTCAGACTTCATTTCGCGCTTTTTCGCTTGTAGCGCTTGAATAAAACCTTCCAGTTCTTTTTCTCTAGCAGTAGCGTTGGCAATGCTGAGTTCGAGCACAGGCATCCGCGCTTCAATGTCGATTTGTTCGGCGATGCCAGCTTCGGCTAAATCATCGCGGCTATTGGCTACGGCGATATGCAGTTGCTCAGCTAAAACTTCATAGCGATTGTTTTCTTCAATCAGTTTTTTGCTAGCTAAATGCTTCTGCGCTATTTGCTGGCCCAACTCAGCTTGTGTATCAGCGATTGCTGAGTCGACTTCACGAATAGCTTGCTCCATAACCAGTTCTGGTGATGCATTTTCAACAGCATCAACTAATGCATTGACGCTGCCACTCATCAGTCGAGCAACTCGACTCGTTATGCTTTCATTCATGCTTCTTCTCCATGTGATTTTGTTTGTACTCATGCAACAGTGTCGCTAAATCGAATGCGGTTTTTTGTTTTGTGTGTGATGTGTGCTGACTGGTGATTGCTAAAGGCAGCAGTAACGCATTGAGATAAAAAATTTTATCAAGCATATCTGCATCGGCTGCTTGCAGTTCTTGTGTACTTAAGTTGGCGCTGCGTGCCGTTAAGGTTTGCAGGCTAGCAAACAGGTCAGGCAACGTATCAAGTACACGTAAAGTCGCATCAGGTAGGTAATTCAGAGATTGCTGGCGTACCAGTAGTTGATGCTTCATTTTGCCAAACAGCTCTTGGGCTTGACTGAGATTTTGCGCATAGTCCTCACAGCTACCTTGTTGGCGTCGGGTTTCTGCAAGCAGTCCTCGTAGTTTCTCAGAGGGTGTGTGCGCACCGTCAAACTCTAGCGTGCTAATAAACTCGGCATCTTCAACACTAATGCGGGCACTAAAAGGGATGGTCTTGCCACTCACATGACTCTCCAGAGTTATTTAGCGATGGTTGGCGTCATTGTATTCAAATGAATACATAAGTAAATAAGCAGAGTGTGATGGGCTTAGCGTTCTCTGAGTTTGGTGATTTTGTAACGACTTTAGCCGCTTAAAGTGGCGTGTCTGCGTTGGCATACAAAACTGAGTAGGCTGGGTCGTCAGTTCTTTTTTTGATTTTTTATTGCTGATTAAATAAATATTTAAAATACTTATAGCGAATCGGTCTTAAAATACTCTTTTTAGGGTTGCTATCGCTGAGGCATAGCCCTAAAGTGCGCGCCTAGAACGCTCATGCTGAAACGATCCATCCGGCTCAAGTACTGACGACGAGAGGTTGATAGCTGTATAGCTATGAATCATCGGCGACATGCCTTGGGAAGTAGGCGAACCAAAGTGGGGAAACGGATTCAGCGTTCAGATTTAATCCCTTATTTTCTTGATTTTGCCATGACCCGGAGA
>RRZU013305718.1_pt1 | contig 53048 bp, 47 predicted proteins | sample 2165561 | NCBI WGS metagenome assembly RRZU01 (sample SAMN10456909, study PRJNA506462) | wastewater metagenome | isolation source: wastewater sludge | place: USA: Moscow, Idaho
CATGCGCCTGGACTGTAGCCAGGCGCAGCGACATTCGACAGGAGTTCTTAGTGGGTTCGGGCTTGGTGCTCGGCGTACTGTGGTGCTTGACTAGCGGCTGCGGCCTATCACACAGGGCTTTGAGGCGCTACGGAAATCTCACCTAGAGTGCGACAACAGCAGCCTGTCCTGCGCAGCCAATCTGAGATAACTCCTAGTTGCGTGTCTCATATCAAATGCGGATGGTCACTCCGTCCAGGATCAGGAGTGACCATGCTGACTGCAACAGCGATTACCAAGGACTACGACGCCCCCGTCCTGCGGGGCATAGACCTCGAGATCGAGCCTGGCGAGCTGGTCGCGATCATGGGACCGTCCGGGTCGGGCAAGACCACACTGCTGCACGTGCTCAGCGGTATGGCCCGCCCATCGTCCGGCACCGTCCAGGTCGGTGACACCGCTCTGGACACACTGACCGAACCGCAACTCGCCGAGCTGCGGCTCACCCAGCTCGGGTTCGTGTTCCAGCAGCCGCACCTGTTGGCCAGCCTGAACCTTCTCGACAACGTCGCCCTGCCGGGCTTCCTGGCGAAGAAATCACCCCGCTCGGTCATCTCGGCCCGAGCCAGCGAGTTGATGGATCAGATGGGCGTCGGAGAGCTCAAGTCGCGCAGCGTGGCCGAGGCCTCGGGCGGCCAGCTGCAACGCGTCGGCACCTGCCGCGCGCTTATCAACGAGCCCAAGATCATTTTTGGCGATGAACCGACTGGAGCGCTCAACTCCGGCACAGCTCGGCAGATCCTCGACATCTTGGCCGGGTTGAACGCGCAGGGCACAACGATGGTGCTGGTCACCCACGATCCTGTCGTGGCCGCGCGCGCCCATCGCGTGTTGGTTCTCGTCGATGGGCAACTCGTCGCAGATGAGCGCCTCGGTCAGTGGGACGAGTCAGCCCACGCCACGCGCATTGAGCGCGTGGCAGGCATGCTGACCGCGTACGGGGTGTGACGCCGTCGCTCAGCGGTCGAGGAGCCCCCACGAGTACGCGTCGAACAGTGCCTCGCAGGAGGCCTCGATCACGTCCGTGCCAACGCCGACCGTGGTCCATGTCCGGTCGCCGTCGGTCGTGTCGATGAGCGTCCGCACGATCGCTCCGGTGCCGTGGGATGACTCGACGATACGCACCCGGTAATCGACGAGTTCGAAGTTCGCCACCTGCGGGAAGGTCCGTTCCAAGGCCGACCGCAGGGCGACATCGAGCGCGTTGAGGGGTCCGTTGCCCTCGCCCACCAACATGGTGACGTCTTCGCCAGCGCGCACCTTCAACGTGGCCTCGGAGTTGTCACCGTTCTCGGTGGACGTGTGCTGGGTCAACACTCGCCACGACTGCACATCGAAGTTGGACGCGTGCAGACCGAGGTGCTCACGCAACAGCAGCTCAAAGCTCGCGTCGGCCGACTCGTAGGAGTACCCGTCCATCTCGCGCTGCTTCACGAGGTCGGTCACGTCGGCGGCCAACTGCCGGTCCGACAGGTCGTAACCGAGTTCGCCGCCCTTGAGCTGAATGTTGGCGCGCCCCGCCATGTCCGACACCAGCATCCGCATGTCGTTGCCGACCAGCGTCGGGTCGGTGTGCTGGTACAGGTTCGCGTCCACCTTGATGGCCGACGCGTGCAGGCCCGCCTTGTGTGCGAAAGCCGAGTGCCCGACGTACGGTGCGCGGGCGCTGATGGGGATGCTCGTGACGCCAGCGATGGCGTTCGCGATGCGCGTGGATTCGGCCAACCGGTCCGGGGCGACGATGTCCCAACCCATCTTCAGCTGAAGGTTCGCCATGATCTGGATGATGTCGGCATTGCCGGTCCGCTCACCATGACCGTTCACCGTGCCTTGCACGTGCATGACGCCCGCCTCGACGGCGGCGATTGTGTTGGCCACGGCACAGCCGGTGTCGTTGTGACAGTGCACACCGAGGTCGACGCCGATAGACCCGGCCGCGGACACGATGTCGCCCATCTGGCTGGGCAACATGCCCCCGTTGGTGTCGCACAGGATGACAACCTCGGCACCCGCTTCGGCGGCGGTCCGGATGACCTCCAGCGAGTATCCGGGGTTGGAGCGGTACCCGTCGAAGAAGTGTTCGGCGTCCACGAACACCCGGCGCCCCTCCCCGACGAGGAACGACACGGTGTCGGCCACCATCTCGAGGTTCTCGGCCAGTGTGGTGTTCAACGCCCGGAAGACGTGCTCGTCATGGCTCTTGGCGACAAGGCACACGGTGCTGGTCTGCGCATCCAATAATGCGCGGACGAGCGGATCGGATTCAGCCTTGCCTCCGACCTTGCGGGTCGCCCCGAACGCAACGAGCGTCGCATTGTGCAAGGTGAGGTCCCCTGCCGCCGCCGCCGCGAAGAAGGCGGTGTCGTTGGGGTTGGCGCCGGGCCACCCCCCTTCGATGAAGGTGACACCCAACTCGTCAAGAAGCGACCCGATGCGGATCTTGTCCGCCACGCTGAGTCGTAGACCCTCCTGCTGCGCCCCATCGCGCAAGGTGGTGTCAAAAATCTGGAAGCTGTCCGGAGCAACGGGTTGAGCGCTCATCGACCTACCTGTCTGGGAACGTGACTCCCGAAGTCTGCCCCCTCGCACGACCAGGGTCCAGTCTTCTCACGCGACGAGACCAAGATTCTCGCATTGTGAGTCCCAGGCCGGGCCTCAGATCACCTTCGTCATCCACCCATGCGTGTCAGCCCGCCGTCCGTACTGCACGTCGGTGAGATAGGTCCGGATTGCCAAGGTGTGATCCAGCGAACCCGACCCGACGGTCCAGGTCTGGACCTCGTCGCGGAAGGACCGAATCGGCGTCACCACCGCGGCGGTGCCACAGGCAAAGGTCTCTCGAATGTGTCCGCTCGACAGCCCCTCGAACAGCTCGGCCATCTCAATGGAGCGCTCCACGGGCGTGAGGCCGAGTTCCGCGCCAGCGACCAAGATCGAATCGCGCGTCACGCCCTCGAGAATCGTTCCGGTGAGTTCGGGCGTGACCAGTTGCCCGTCATCGGTCACGAAGAACAGGTTCATGCCGCCCAGTTCCTCCAACAGGGCGCCGCTCGCGGCGTCGGCAAACAGCACCTGGCTGCACCCGTGGGCCGCGCCCTCCTCTTGGGCGATGAGTCCGGACGCGTAATTGCCGCCGCACTTCGCTGCGCCCGTTCCGCCGCGCCCGGCCCGGGAGTACGTCGATGTCACCCAGATGTCGACGGGATCGATCGCACCTCGCGTGGGGAAGTACGGCCCGACGGGGCAACCGATCACGTGATAGTTGACCGACTGAGACGGATGAACGCCGAGGAATGGCTCGGAGGCGTACATGAACGGGCGCAGGTACATGCTGTACTCGCCCTCGCTGGACGGAGGCACCCACCGCTCGTCCATCGTGACGAGTTGGGTGATCGACGCCAGGAAGTCCTCGACCTCCAAGGCGGGCAGCATCAAGCGCCCCGCCGACCTGCCGAAGCGCTCCGCGTTCTTCTCGGGCCGAAACAGCCACACCGACCCGTCGTCGTGCCGGTACGCCTTCAGTCCCTCGAACACCTCTTGTGCGTAGTGGAAGACCGCCGCCTGCGGCGGCAACGAAATGGGGCCGTAGGGGTGAACCCGTGCCCCGGACCACCCATCGGCCTTGGTCCACTCAATGCTCACCATGTGATCGGTGAAGTGCATCCCGAACCCCGGATCTGCCCAGGTCTGCCGGACCTGCTCGGCCGTTGCCGGTGACGGGTTGCGGTTGATGGTGAACTCGAGCGCCATGGGACGAAAGGCTACCGTTCTCGCCCCATCGGACAACGTCATCTTGCCGTGAGACGGGGTGTTCACGAATCAGACGGTCGATAGGGTGCGCCCGTGAGCGCAGTCGTTGAATCCCCAGTTCTGGCCATCGTTCCCGGCGACGGGATCGGTCCCGAAGTCATCGCCGAGGCGGTCAAGGTGCTTCGTGCCGTCGTCGGTGACGCCTTCACCGAGGTGTTCTATGACCTGGGCGCCGAGCGTTGGTTGCGGACCGGAGAGGTCCTGCCCGACAGCGTGCTCGACGAGCTGTCCTCCGCCGACGGCATCCTTCTCGGTGCGGTGGGCGCCGCACCCGGGAGCACGCAGATCCCCTCGGGGCTCCTCGAGCGTGGGCTGTTGTTGAAGCTGCGTTTCGCTTTCGATCAGTACGTGAACCTGCGCCCGTCCGTTTACTACTCCGGCACGGCCACACCCCTGTCTGGCGAGGTGACAGCGGCCGGGCCCATCGACTTCGTCGTCGTGCGGGAGGGCACCGAAGGCCTGTACTGCGGCGTCGGGGGCGCCGTCCGCGTCGACACCGAGCATGAGGTCGCCACCGAGGTTTCGGTCAACACCGCCTACGGAGTCTCGCGCGTCATCGCCGACGCATACGAGCGAGCCGCAGCGCGCCGCGGCAGGTTGACCCTCGTGCACAAGCACAACGTGCTGACCAACGCTGGCAGCCTGTGGAGACGGCAGTTCGCCGCGATCGGCGAGCGATACCCCAACGTTTCCACCGACTACCTGCACGTCGACGCGGCCACCATCGCTCTGGTTCAGGACCCACAGCGCTTCGATGTGCTGGTCACGGACAACCTTTTCGGCGACATCCTCACCGACCTCGCGGCGGCCGTCACCGGCGGCATCGGCCTCGCCGCCAGCGCGAACATCAATCCCGAACAGGCATACCCGTCGATGTTCGAACCAGTACACGGGTCTGCACCCGATATCGCTGGGCAGCAGATCGCAGACCCAACGGCGGCAATCTTGTCCGGTGCGATGCTGCTCGACCACTGGGGAATGCGAGCGCAGGCAGAGCGCATCCGCGCTGCGGTGACTGCCGACATCGCCGAACGCACGGGCCCTCGTCCGACCCCGGTTGTCGGCGACGACATCGCCGCACGCGTGTCCTGAACCAACTGCACAAGCGCTCCAAACCCTCAAACGCGCGTTGTCCGCAGGGCGCGCGTCCTGCGCGCGCGTCGGCGTCGCAGGTAGTGGATCAGTCCCCACATGGACAGCACCGTGTGGACCAGGATGACGAAGCAGACGGCCGTCAGAATCCCGAAGAACACGGCGTTGGCGGGCCCAGAGCCGCCCGTGAGGGACAGATCCACCGGGATCAAGGTGGCGCAAACAAGCAGCGCCCCCAACACAAGGCCGCCATTGACCGCAATGTGGCTGAGAACTGACCGCGGCCAGCGGGCCTCGCGCGCGATGCGGTCCGGAAGGTTGACGGGGTCTGGCGCCTCTCCGCTCATCGGCCAAGGGATGCGCTGGGTTGCCGACACGTGTCGATCCACATGAGCAATGAGGTCTGCACCCCGTTGCCACTGCTCAGGGTCGAGGTCCAGCATGCGCCCGTCGGTACGAATGAGGACACGCGTATCACCGTCCCCCACGAGGGCGGCGGCCATGTCGTCCCACAGCACCGTCAGTTGCGAGTCGTTGTCGACCAGGCTGACTCCCTGATCGCCGGAGATGACGATCGCGTCGGTGCGATCCCCGTGGCCGAATCGCCGCCGCCGGGATACGCCGTCGACGATGCTGTCGTGCCGCGCCCCGGGAAAAACCAACGGGATGGCCGACAGGTCCGCGTCGGACGGGACGCCCAGGTACAACCCGCGACGGAAAGCACGGGCTGCGCTGCGAACGTCGGCTGGTGCCCCGATGCGCTGCGGGATGTCGAGGAAGTGACCCTCGGCCTGGGCCCAGACCTTGTCATGGACGGTCGGTACCGACGGCGCCTGAGGAGTCGAGAGGTCACTGTCGCACACACCGTCGAGCTCTACCAGGATCGACTCGGCGACACGGACCGCGTATGGACCCGGAGCCGTCACGGATAACCCGACGAGGAGATCGACGCCAATGCGCTCGCTCAGGATCGCCGAGGGATAGGTGTTCCACGTGTCGCTCGGCAGCATGCGGTCGACCCGCTCACGCAGGACCCGCAGGAGTTCGTGGGTCGCAGGCACGTCGGGCATCACGGCGGAGGCAAGGACATCGGGTGACTCAGCCGAGTAGGCGCCCGGTTCCGTCAACGGTTGTGCCTGAGGCAAGGGTGGCACGTGTGGCCCCGGAGGCAGGTCGAGGCGCAGTCCCGGGGGCGGCCGGCCATCGAGACACAGCACCGCGTTGTCTGCGGTGAAGCGGGTGTGTGCCCAATCCCACACCGCCTCGGGACGGGCGGTCGCCAGCCCGAATTCGGGAAAACCCATCAATCCGTACCCGGTCGCCCCGAAGAGCCAGCGCATGGCGAGGGCAAAAGCGCCAGCCTGCGGTCGCCGCTCGGCCTCTGTGATGACCATCTCTGCCGCGGACGTCCCCGCAGCGCTGGCGGCGCGAATCGTGTCGGAAAGGCGCGTCAGGACCTGCGCGACGGCTTCTGGTTCGCCGCTGACGTCGAACGAGGTCCACAGCGACGTCAACGTCCCGTGCACGGTGACGCGTGCATCCTCGACCAGGCACAGCACCGCCTGCGCGGCCAGACGCGTCCAACCCAGCGTTGGCAAGGTGGTATCCGCAATCCCAGCGCGGAATCGCAAGGAGGCGTGTAACGAGGCCGTGTCCGAGCCCTGGGCCCAGAACACGGGGACAGATCCGATGCGGACCTCGTGCACCCCTGTGGCCCGTTGGCGGTGACCGCGACGCGGCACAGCGAAGCCAGACTGCACTCCCGTCAGGCTTGCCTCAGTGTCGTTGCCACGGGACACGCCTTGATAGTAACCGAGCGTTCACCGTGACTGAGCGCGTTCCACGGCGGACACGAGACACATGCGGTCAATCCTCCGTGGACGCGTGTCCCGCGCGGCTCCCAGGGCGCGGGCGGTGCCAGACCCGCCGAGGGATGCCGTAGATCCGCCCAGTAACCCACCATGTCGCCTCAATGAGGCCGGACGCGGCCACGCCTATGCCCACCGCGATCGCCATCGCTACAGGGTCGGCGACGTCTAGCTGGAACAGCTCGCGGGTGCCGGGGACAGCGAAGATCGTGAGATAGGCCCCGAAGGAGAGCGCCAGCAGGGCGACCTTCCAGCCTCGCAGGGGGCGCGCCACGACGCACAAGACCCATGTTGCGGCGATGATCAGCGTCGCCAAGGCCGCGGTGCTGGCGATTGCCTGGACGTCATCGTCCCTCAAGACCAGCAGGTACGTCGTCATGGAAGCGAGGGCGATCACGACACCCGACGGCAGAGCTAGGCGGAGGACACGTGACACGAACCCCGGTTTCGCGCGTTCGTTGTTGGGAGCCAACGACAAGACGAATGCGGGGATCCCGATGGTGAACCACCCGGTGATGGTCACGTGGATGGGTTGGAACGGCTGCGGAACGTGAAACAAGATCACGCAGACGGCCAGCACCACCGAGTAGATGGTCTTGGTCAGGAACAGGTTCGCGACCCGCTCGATGTTGCCAATCACGCGCCGCCCCTCGGCTACGACCTGCGGAAGCGTCGCGAACCGGTCGTTGAGGAGGACGATTTGGGCGACCGCCCGGCTCGCGGAGGACCCCGACCCCATGGCCACGCCGAGATCGGCGTCCTTGAGTGCCAGCACGTCGTTCACGCCGTCACCCGTCATCGCAACCGTGTGACCCCCTGCCTGCAGGCTCGTCACCATCGCGCGCTTCTGCTGCGGTGTGACCCGCCCGAAGACTGCATGCTCCTCCACCTGCCGCGCGAACTCCGGCGAACCGGGCTCGGGAAGGTCCCGGGCATCGGTGACGCTCCCCGTCACCCCGACCAAGCGGGATACCGCACCCACAGCCGGTGCTGCGTCGCCCGAGATCACCTTCAGGGCGATCCCCTGGTCGGCGAAGTACTCCAGCGTCGCGGTCGCGTCCGGTCGCACGCGCTGCGCCAGGACAATGAGGGCGCGAGGTTCGACAACCCCCGGGGCCGCGGGGTCGTCCACGGCCACCGACGGTGTGGCGAGGAGGATCACGCGAAACCCTTGCTCACCCAACTCAGCGGCCTCTTTCGCGGCTGAGGTCCCGTCCGCCAGCACATCGGGGGCGCCCAAGACCCAGTCGCCATCGCCGGCGAATGCCGCGCCCGACCACTTTCGCGCCGAGGCGAACGGCACCCGCGCCAAGACCGGCCACGGGTCGTCCGGGATGCCGACCGCCTCTCCGATGGCTCGCAGGCTCGCGTTGGGCGTTGCGTCTGCCGCGAAGAGGTTCGACAAGACCTCCCGGACGCGCTCCTCCTCGATGCCGGGGTAGGGACGTATCTCGGTCAAGTCCATGCCGGTCGCCGTAAGCGTCCCGGTCTTGTCGGCGCACAGAACGTCGATGCGCGCGAGGCCCTCGATCGCTGGGAGCTCTTGGACTAGGCATTTCTGCCTGCCTAGGCGAATGACCCCGACCGCGAAGGCCACCGACGTCAACAGAACGAGTCCCTCAGGGATCATGGGGACGATGGCCCCGGCCATGCCCAAGATCGCGGCACGCCAGTCGTCGTGGCGGGCGATCTGCGTCCAGATCATGCCCAGACCCACCGGGATGATGAGCACGGTGATGATCCGCAGGATCTGATTGATGCCCTGACGCAACTCCGAATGCACCAGAGTGAATCGAGAGGCCTCGGCTGCCAGCACCGCGGCGTAGGAGTCAGCGCCCACGCGCGTTGCGCGGTACGCCCCCGATCCGGAAACGACAAAGCTCCCGGAGCGCACGGCGTCAGTCACGTCCTTGCTCACCGGGTCGGACTCACCCGTCAGGAGCGATTCGTCGATCTCAAGGTAGGCCTCCTCGACGACGACGCCGTCGACGACGATCTGATCTCCCGGGGCGATCTCGACGATGTCGTCCAGCACAAGGTCGTCGCGCGACATCTCGGCCGTCACGTCGGCGCGTCGGATCCGCGGCTTGGCTTCCCCGACCACCGCCAGGCTGTCCAGGGTGCGTTTGGCCCGCAACTCCTGCACGATGCCGATTCCCGAGTTCACGATGATCAGCAACCCGAATGCCGCGTTGATCCATGAGCCGGTGGCCAAGACGAACCCAAGCATCACGGCCAGCAGAGCGTTGATGCGCGTGAACACATTGGCGCGGACGATGTCGCGGACGCTGCGGCCCGTTCGGGGCGGGAGCCGATTGTGGCGCCCGTCGGCCACTCGTTCAGCAACCTCCTGCTGGGTGAGACCCGACAACGGGGGCGCCTGCGACACATCGCCAGAATGCCATAGCCGACGGGTCGGCGGACAACCACAACGCCCCCGCCGGGAGGTGATCCCGGCGGGGGCGTTGGTCGAAGGGTCAGCGCGCGGCCGTACCCTCCACGTAATCGGAGTCGTGGCCCTTCACCCAGGCCATCAGCGAGCGCAGCTCGCGTCCGGTCGCCTCGATGGGGTGCGTCTCCTCGGCTGCACGGAACGCCTTGAACTCCGGGGCACCGGCGTCCTGGTCCGCGATGAACCGCTCGGCGAAGGCGCCGCTGCGAATGTCGGCGAGGACCTCGCGCATGTGCTGACGCGTGACCTCGTCCACGATGCGCGGCCCCGACACGTAGTCGCCGTACTCGGCCGTGTCGGAGATGCTCCAGCGCATCTTGGCGATGCCACCCTCGTACATGAGATCGACGATGAGCTTCATCTCATGCAAGCACTCGAAGTAGGCAATCTCGGGCTGGAAACCAGCCTCGACCAGGGTGTCGAACCCGCCTTGGACCAGCTTGGACAAGCCACCGCACAGCACGGCCTGCTCGCCGAACAGGTCGGACTCGGTCTCCTCGGTGAAGGTCGTCTCGATGCCGCCCGCACGCAGACCACCGATCGCACGCGCGTAGGCGAGGGTGAGCGGCCACGCATTGCCGGTCGCGTCCTTCTCCACCGCGACGAGCACCGGGACACCACGCCCGTCCACGTACTCGCGCCGCACGAGATGGCCAGGCCCCTTGGGCGCGACCATGCACACGTCGACGCCCTCAGGCGCCTCGATGTAGCCGAAACGGATGTTGAAGCCGTGCGCGAAGAACAACGCGTCGCCAGGCTGCAGGTAGGGCTTGATGCTCTCCGCGTACACATGGCGTTGCACCTGGTCGGGCGCCAGAATCATGATTACGTCGGCCTCTTGCACGGCCTCGGCGACGGGCACGGCCCGCAGCCCCTCGGCCTGCGCCTTCGCGATGCTCTTCGAGCCCTCCTTCAGTCCGACGCGCACATCGACGCCGGAATCGCGCAGCGAGAGGGCGTGTGCGTGACCCTGGCTGCCGTAACCGATGACGGCGACACTGCGGCCTTGAATCACGGACAGATCGACAGCGTCGTCGTAGTACATCTTTGCCATAAGTGGTGACTTCCTTTGTGTTCAGTTCTCAGCGGCGGGGGCGATCAGACTTGGCACGCTCTGTGAGGGAACGCGACCCTCGACCCAACGCGACCAGACCCGATTGGACCAGCTCACGAACGCCGTAGGGCTTGAGCATTTCCAGCAACGCGTTGAGCTTATCGGGGCTGCCCGTGGCCTCGATGGTCATGGACTCGTTGTGGACGTCCACGGTCTTGCCGCGGAACAGTTGCACAACCTCGATGATCTGGCTGCGTGTGGCGGGGTCGGCCTTCAACTTGATCAGCATCAGTTCGCGGCTGACGGAGGCCTGATCGTCCAGTTCGACGATCTTCAGCACCTCCACGAGCTTGTTCAGCTGCTTGGTGATCTGTTCTAGGACGAGTTGGCTCTCGACGTCGACCTGGACGGTGATGCGGGACACGCCTTCGGTCTCGGTCGGTCCGACAGCGAGGGAGGCGATGTTGTACCCGCGGCGAGCGAACAGTCCTGCGATGCGCGCCAAGACGCCGGGATGATCCTCGACGAGAACGCTCAGGGTGTGGGTGTTCACAGTTCCTCCTCATCCCACGCCGGGGCCAGATCCCGGGCGATCTTGATGTCGTCGTTGCTCGTACCGGCAGCGACCATGGGCCACACCATCGCGTCCTTGTGGACCACGAACTCGACCACGACGGGGCGGTCGGTCACAGCCATCGCCTGGTCGATGACAGTGTCCACCTCGTCGACGGTCTCCGCACGCAACCCCACGCAGCCCATCGCCTCTGCGAGCTTCGGGAAGTCCGGGACTCGTAGTGACTTGAGATCCGTGTTGGAGTAGCGCTCACCGTAGAACAGGGTCTGCCATTGGCGGACCATGCCGAGCGACTGGTTGTTGATGACCGCGATCTTGACCGGGATGCCCTCCAAGGCGCAGGTCACGAGTTCCTGATTGGTCATCTGGAAGCAGCCGTCGCCGTCGATTCCCCACACGAGGCTGTCGGGAGCACCGACCTGGGCTCCCATCGCGGCTGGCACGCAGTAGCCCATGGTTCCGGCTCCGCCGGAGGTCATCCACCGACCCGGACGCTCGAACGGAAGCAGGTGCGCCGACCACATTTGGTGCTGACCGACGCCGGTCACGAAGATCGCGTCGGATCCGGCCTTCTCGCCGATCCGCTTGATCACGTACTCGGGCGACAGCATGTCTTCCTTGGTCGGCTCGATGCCGAGGGTGTACTTCTGGCGCAGCCCGGACAGGTAATCGACCCACGGAGTGAAGTCGGGCAGGTCCGCGCCGCGCAGCAGCTCGTTGAGCTCGTCGAGCACCGGCTTGAGGTCGCCCACGATGGGAACGTCCGCCACTCGGTTCTTCGAGATCTCGGCCGGGTCGATGTCCGCGTGAATCACCTTGGCGCCTGGCGCGAAGCTGGACAGTTTTCCTGTCACGCGATCATCGAAGCGCGTTCCCAAGGCGATGAGCAGATCCGAGCGCTGCAGGGCGCCGACCGCCGCGACGGTGCCGTGCATGCCGGGCATCCCGAAGTTCAACGGATTGCTTTTCGGCAGGGCGCCCCGGGCCATGAGTGTGGTCACCACCGGGATCCCGGTGTTCTTCACCAACTCGGCCAGCCCATCGGCCGCATGGGCCTTGATGACTCCGCCACCGACGTACAACACGGGGCGGCGGGCCTCTCCGATGAGGCCAACGGCCGAGCGCAGTTGCTTCGCATGCGGTTTCGTCACGGGGTGGTACCCAGGCAGGTCCACCGATCCTGGCCACACGAACGTTCCGGTGGCGGCCAGAGCGTCCTTGGCGATGTCCACGAGGACGGGACCCGGACGGCCGGTGCCAGCGATCCTGAACGCCGCCGCGATGGCCGTCGGGATCCCGTCAGGCTCGGTCACCAAGAAGCTGTGCTTGGTCACCGGCATCGTGATGCCGCGAATGTCGGCCTCTTGGAACGCGTCCGTGCCGATGGCCGCGCTGGCCACCTGGCCCGTGATGGCAACGATCGGCACGGAATCCATGTACGCGTCCGCCAGTGCGGTGACGAGGTTGGTGGCGCCCGGCCCGGAGGTGGCCATGCACACGCCCACGCGGCCGGTGGCGATGGCGTACCCCTCCGCGGCGTGCCCGGCGCCTTGTTCGTGCCGCACGAGGATGTGACGGACGAGCTTCGAGTCGAACAGCGGGTCGTAGGCGGGAAGGATCGCACCGCCGGGAATCCCGAACACGACCTCGACGCCAACGCGCTCCAGGGATTCGACCAACATCTGGGCTCCGGTGAGGATCTGGTCCTCAGCCATGTGTGTCTCCTTCCGTAGGGGGTGCCTGGTGTGATCGCAGAAAAAAACCCTCGCTGCCACAGGCAGGCGAGGGAGCGTGTCGGTCGGGGCTCTTACCCGGCTGACACGCAGCAAACTACGAGAATGTTCCAACGCACGCGATCACTGTCCCCCACGGTGAGCCCCGTGTCAAACGGTGGCGCAAATCGTCCCGCATGATGGTCCGCAGTGGTCATTCGCGATGCGCCTCGGGGGCGACGCGTTCAACGAATTCGGAGATGATCGCGCCCACGGCCTGCCCGGGGGTTTGCTCCAACAATCCGGGCGCAGCGTGGGCGATCTGAAAGTACCCGAGATAGCTGGCGTAGATGACGACAGCCCGCTGGTGCGCCTCGTGCGCGTTCAGGCCAATGTCTTGCAGCAAATCAGCCACGTAGGAGACGCGGCGACGGGTGACACGATCCAGGACATCTCGAATCAGTGGGTTGGCACCGTGGCTCACGAGAGCAGCCTCGGCGAGGCCCTCACTCCCCCTGCCGAACGACTCCTCCATGAGAGAGGTCAGCCGCTGCCCCGGGTCAGGTATGGCATTCACGCGCTCGATCACCTGATCTGTGGCCGTCCGCTCCCACAGTGCGACGGCGGCCACGATCAACTCAGCGCGGTTGGCGAAGTGCCAGTAGAAGCTGCCCTTGGTGGCCCCGAGTTCGGTTGCCAGACGTTCGACGGCCACACCGTCGGGACCGCGGGCCACAAGCGCGTCCAGCGCCGCAGCCGCCCAATCGTCGGGTCCCAGTCGCTGACTCGTGCGCGCCGACATTCTCCATACCCTACCGTACGGACTGCACGGGTCCCGCCTCACGGCGAGCACACCTCAACGCAACGATAAACGGTTCGGCGACGCCCGATCAGGCCACGCGACGATCTTCGCTCTTCTGTCGACTTCGCTAGCCAACCCCCACTCACAGTGACTAGAGTTACTCGTACGGCTATCGGGCCTGTAACTCCCCAATGAGGCAAGAACCCGAGGTCAGCGTCAGTTTCATGGTGCTCACCTCTTGTGCGTTCTACTCGGGTACGAGCACTTCTTTCACCGCCTCTTTTGGTGGGTCCTCCAAGGAAGGACGGCTCCCATGGCCGAACCCGTACGCGACTACACAAAGCTCGCGACCAACATCATCCAACTCGTCGGCGGCGACGAGAACATCCAGCAGGCCAGCCGATGTGCAACCCGGCTGCGGCTCGTTTTGCACAAGACCCCAGATGACGCCAAGGCGAAGATCAGCGAACTGCCCGGCGTTATCACCGTCGTCGAGAGCGGCGGCCAATTCCAGGTCGTCATTGGCACCCACGTCGGCGACGTTTTCGAGGTCGTCTCCAAGGAACTCGACCTCGAAAACCGGGCGGACATGCCCGCGCCCAAGGAATCCATCGTCAACAGGATCATCGCCACGATGTCCGGGGTGTTCGCCCCCTTCGTGTACGTCCTCGCTGCGGCCGGGATCCTGCAAGGCTGCCTGATCCTGGCCTCGTTGGCCTGGCCGGGTTTTGCGAAAACGGGGACCTACGAGGTCTTGTCGTTCATGTCCTGGACGCCGTTCACCTTCCTGCCGATCCTCATTGCGATCACGGCGTCGCACCACTTCAAGGTGAACACCTACATCGCCGTTGCGGCGTGTGCGGCTTTGGTCAACCCGTCGTGGGCAGAGATTGCAACCCGCATCGCAGGGGGTGAGTCGGTCACGTTCGTCGTGTTCCCGCTCAGCCCGACGACCTACACCTCGACGGTGCTCCCCCCACTGTTCCTCGTGTGGGTCTTGGGCTACGTGGAGCGGTTCTTGAACCGCACGCTGCCTGAGGTGCTGCGCCCCTTGTTCACTCCGTTCTTCTGCATCGTGATCATGGTGCCGCTGACGTTGCTGTTGATCGGGCCGTTGAGCAGCGCGGGAGCATCGGCTGTGGCCGACGGGTTCAACTGGCTGGTCGGTGCCGCCCCCGTCGTCGCGGCGATCGTCGTCGGTGGCCTGTGGCAGGTGCTGGTCATCTTCGGCGTGCACTGGGGCATCACGCCTATGGTGCTGGCCAACTTCGCCGACAACGGATTCGACTCCTTCCAGGCGTTCCAGACCGCGGCCGTCATCGGCCAGGTGGGTGCGGCCGTCGGCGTGCTGATCAAGTCCCGCAATCGCAGCATGAAGAGCGTCGCGGCCTCCGCGTCGGTCACCGGCATCTTCGGCATCACAGAACCGGCGATCTACGGCGTCACCCTCCGGTTGAAGAAGCCCTTCGTCATGGGCTGCATCGCCGGTGCGGCAGGAGCCGTGGTCGTCGCGCTGTTCGGTTCGGTCTACTACGCCTACGCTGGCCTGCCCGGACCCCTGACGATCATCAACGCCCTGGGCGACGGCGACACCAACTCCCTGATCGGCGAGGCGATCGGCTGCGCAGTCGCGTTCTTCGGTGCAATCGCCCTGGTGATCGCCTTTGGGTTCAACGACCCGGTGGACGCCGCCACGGCCATGGCCGACGCAGAGGCGGCTCCCGTCAGCGATCAGACCGAGACCGCCTACCAGGCGGAGGTTGCCGCTGCCGATACGGCCATCGTCATCCAGGCACCCCTGTCCGGACGCGTTCTCCCGTTGTCCGAGGTGCCCGACCCGGTGTTCTCGACCGGGGCGATGGGCGCCGGATTGGCCATCGATCCCTCCGACAACAAGGTGTACGCCCCGTTCGATGCCAAGGTCGTGACGGTCCTTCCGTCGAAGCACGCCATCGGCCTGTTGTCCGACGACGGCGTGGAGTTGTTGATTCACGTTGGGCTGGAGACCGTGTCGCTGAACGGCAAACCGTTCACGCTTCACACCGAGTCCAAGGCGCGCGTGAAGAAGGGCGACCTGCTGCTCGAGTTCGATCCCGAGGTGATTCGCGCCGACGGCTGCGACATCGTCACCCCGATCATCATCACGAACTCCAAGAAGTTCGATGAGGTATTGCCATTCCCGCAAGAGACGGTGACCCACGGCGAGGAACTCGCCTCCGTGCTGAAGGGCACAAAGAAGACGGTGGACGCGTGATGGGTGAGACAGCGGATCAGTCAGCGTCGACACAGTTGCCTGCCGATTTCCTCTGGGGTGGCGCCGTCGCGGCTCACCAGCTGGAAGGCGGCTGGGACGCCGGCGGCAAGGGTCCCAGCGTGGTCGACGTCCTCACTGCAGGCGCCCACGGCGTTCCTCGTCGAATCACCGACACCGTCGAGGCTGGGGAGTTCTACCCCAACCACGAGGCTGTCGACTTCTACCACCGCTTCCGCGGGGATGTCGCGCTGTTCGCGGAGATGGGTCTCAAGTGCTTCCGGACCTCTATCGCGTGGTCGCGCATCTTCCCGCAGGGGGATGAACTGGAACCGAACGAGCAGGGCCTGCAGTTCTACGACGACCTGTTCGACGAACTCCTGTCGCACGGCATCGAGCCGGTCATCACGCTGAGCCACTTCGAGATGCCCTTGCACCTGGCACGTGAGTACGGCGGTTTCCGTGATCGCCGGGTGGTGGATCACTTCGTTCGGTTCGCGGAGGCCTGCTTCCGGCGCTACCGCGACAAGGTCAAGTACTGGATGACGTTCAACGAGATCAACAACCAGATGAACACGGACAACCCGCTGTTCTTGTGGACGAACTCGGGCGTTCTCGTCGAACCGGACGAGAACCCTGTCGAGGTGATGTACCGCACCGGGCATCATGAACTCCTCGCCAGCGCCCGGTCGGTGGCGATCGGGCACGAGATCAACCCCGACTTCCTCATCGGATGCATGATCTCCAGCGCCACGATCTACCCGTACTCGTGCAACCCGGAAGACATGATGGCCTTCCAGATCGCCAACCGGGACCGCTTCTTCTTCCCCGACGTACATGTGCGCGGCCATTACCCGGCCTACGCCGAGCGCATGCTGGAACGGGAGGGGTTGGACATCGGGCGACTCCCCGGTGACGACGAGATCCTCGCTGCGGGGACGGTGGACTACATCGGATTCAGCTACTACATGTCGGCCGTCGTGAAGCATGACGCGGTCGCCGACACCGAGGGCAATCTCAACGGTGGCCTGGCGAACTCCGTGCCGAATCCCTACCTCGCCGTCAGCGACTGGGGATGGCCCATCGATCCGGTGGGCCTCCGGTACACGCTGAGCATGCTCTACGAGCGCTACGAGATGCCGCTGTTCATCGTGGAGAACGGCTTTGGGATGGTCGACGAAGTGCAGCCAGATGGGTCTATTCACGACGGGCCTCGCATCGACTACCTTCGCTCCCACATCGAACAAGTGGAGAAGGCCGTGATCGAGGACGGTGTCGACGTCATGGGCTACACGCCCTGGGGCATCATCGACCTCGTTTCCTTCACGACCGGCGAGATGAAGAAGCGCTACGGAATGATCTATGTCGACCGGGACAACCAGGGACATGGATCGATGGAACGCTCAAAGAAGGACTCGTTTGCTTGGTTCGCCAACGTGATCGCGTCCAACGGTTCCGCCAAGTAGTTCCCGAACGCCAGGGGCGCCCTTCCCGTCCAAGGGCGCCCCTGGGCACCCACCCCCATCCAAAACCGACCTAGACATCAGGAGGAGCCCCGTGTCGAGACTGGCGCAGGGTGCGGACATGGAGGTGGTCCGCGTCCTCAACAACAACGCGGTGTTGGCCCACGACCGGGCGGGAGTACAGGCGATCCTGCTCGGACGCGGCATCGGCTTCGGCAAACACCTCGGCGATTCGATCGCGCCGGGGGCCGTCTCGGAGCGCTTCGTCCCCGATTCGGGCATTCCCATCGGTCAACTGACGCTGCTACTCGCGGAAACGCCGATGGAGCTGGTGCTTTTGTCCAGCGCGCTGGCGGACCTGGCTAAGGAGCAGGCTCACATCGAGCCCCGGCCGGCGTTGATTCTGGCGCTCGCCGATCACCTGCGCTTCGCGGTCGATCGTGCGCGACAAGGAGTCTCATTCGCCTACCCGTTGCAGTGGGAAGTGGCCCAGTTGTACCCGGCCGAGTACGCGCTCGGCGTCCAATCCCTGGCGCGAATCAACACCGCGTTGGACGTGACGCTCCCCCAGTCCGAGGCCACCGCGATCGCCATGCATCTCGTGAATGCCCAGTTCGCGACCGGCGACATGTCGGCGACAGAGCGCATGACTACGCGGATCGCGCAGGTCCTCGACATGGTGGGCTCCTCCTTGGGAGTTCAACTCGATCAGGAGTCGCTCGAAGTGGCTCGGTTCGTAACGCACTTGCGGTACCTCTTCACGCGCCTTGAACGCGGGATCCAGATCGAATCCTCGTTCTCCGGGCTCGGAGACTCCATTCGCGCGGAGGCGCCCAACTCCTTTCAGGCCGCTGTCCACGTCCATTCCCTGCTCGCGATGGATGGCCGTCAACTGAGCCGTGATGAGGTCGCCTACCTCGCCTTGCACATCGCTCGCCTGTCTGGGGAGACGAACAGACCGAGCCCGTAAGCGAGCGCGAACCCGTCAGAGCCTTCCATACGGTAGCGTACGGCGAAATGAACATACGCTGTCGTATGGTGAGGAGACACCGTGGAAGCCCGTCCAACCGAGACCCCCATCCCCGCCGCTCGACGGCCTCTCACCGTGCGCTTCTCGCGGAGATGGGGATCGTGGTCGACCCCGAGCGTGCAAACGTCGACCCAGCGCGTGACGGCGCTGAGCACCGCTGTGGTCTTGGGGGGTGTCGGCGCACTCCATGCCTTGTGGGCCACCGGTTCGCCGTGGCCGCTTCAGGATCACGACCGATTTGACGAGGTCATCATGGGCGGCGACGGGTTCCCGCCTGCGGCGGCGAGCCTCGCTGTGGCAGGTGCGCTCGCAGGCGCCGCCGTCAGCATCGCGCACCCGTCAACCCGACCTCGGCGTCTGTTCGCCATCGCCACCGCTGTGGCCCTCGGCGCTCGCGGGGGCGTGGGGCTCGCACTGCACACCCTTGCGAAGAGGAAGGCGCCCGACTTCGCCAGGATGGACCTGCGGTTCTATTCGCCGCTGTGCCTCACGCTTGCCGCGTGCGTCGCAGCCTCTCTGCGGCCCTCGGCACGCGACTCACGAAACGCGCAGGCGGCGCCATCTGGGTGTTCGGTCACGTCGTGATGATCTTGTGTACCTCGTCGAGATCGATGACAGGATCCTTTGACGTCAGCCCCCGCATCCCGGGATTGGCGGCGTAGCGGGGAATGAGGTGGACGTGGAAGTGGAAGACCTCCTGCCCCGACACCGCGCCCTGATTGCTGAGCACGTTCATGCCGTCGCAGGCCAGCTTGTCTCGCAGAAGTGCGGCCGTGGCCTCAATGGAATCGGAGATCTCGCTGAGGGCTCCCGGGGCTGTCAGGTCGACGACGTGGCGACGCGGGATGACCAGGGTGTGCCCGGTGTGCCACGGAGCGATGTCGAGAAAAGCCACCGCCACATCGTCCGAGTACACCTGGCGCGAAGGGATGTCGCCCGCCACGATCTTGCAGAACAAGCAATCCATGCAGACAGTGAACCAGAGCGGACGGCTAGGGGTGACAGTCAGCGACCTTCGGGCACCTCAAGATCGTTGTGGGCGATCTCTTCGATCGACACGTCGCGGAAGGTGAGCACCTTGGCGCTCTTCACGAACCGGGCAGGGCGGAACATGTCCCAGACCCAGGCATCGCCCATCGATACCTCGTAGTAGACGTCACCGCCCTCGGTTCGCACCTTGAGGTCCACGGCATTGCACAAGTAGAAGCGCCGCTCGGTCTCCACCGCGTAGGTGAAGATGCTGACGACATCCTTGTATTCGCGGTACAGCGCGAGTTCGAGATCACTCTCGTACTGTTCGAGGTCTTCGGTGCTCATGTCGTTTCCACCATATCGCCCCCACCCGAAGGGCGCGCGCCCACCGTGCGTGCGACATTGTCGTAGCTGAGTCGATGAATCGCACACGGACCCAGCCGATCGAGGGCCGCCTGGTGCTGACTGGTGCAATACCCCTTGTGAACCTCAAAATCGTAGCCAGGATAGGTGGCGGAAGAGGCAATCATCTCTCGGTCCCTCGTCACCTTGGCCACGATGGACGCCGCAGACACGCATGCGGCGACGCGATCGCCCTTCCACATGGCCAACGTCTCGCACCCCAGCCCTGGGACGGGAAAACCATCGGTCAACACGAAATCCGCCGACGGTTCCAGCCGCAGCACCGCGCGCCGCAGCGCCTGCAGGTTGGCTTCATGCATGCCCAGGCGATCGCATTCGCTAGGGCTCACGGCCGCGACCGCCCAAGCCACCGCGTGGGTGACGATCGCGTCGTACAAAACGTCGCGAGCGCGCGGCGTGAGGAGCTTGGAATCAGCCAGTTTCGCCAACGCCGGGTGTGGGCGGGCGGGCAAGATCACTGCCCCAGCCACCAAAGGACCGGCGCACGCACCCCGCCCCGCCTCATCGGCACCCGCGACCAACTCGAACCCGGAACGCCGCAGCGCTCTTTCATAGCCGTGCATGCCGGCGTCGCGTCGGATCGCCGAGGCCATCAGCATCCGGGGCCTGGGGTGGTGATCACCGCCTGGTCCGGGGCCTTCGGTGGGTCAGGCACGGAAGTGAAGGTCTCAGGCTGAGACAGCCCCTTCCACCTGTCGAAGGGGTACACGACCCACACGGCCGTACCCACGATGTTCGACACCGGGACGAACGCATCGCTGCCCGTTGGCTGCCCGTCGGTTCCGGGGTCGCGCAAATGGCAGCGGGAGTCACGCGAGTTGTTGCGATGATCGCCCATCACGAACACGTGGCCGGCAGGCACCGTCACCTCGAAGGCGAAGTCACTTGCTGCGACCTGCCCCGACGCGTCGGTGTACAGGTAGGCGTCCTCGTCCAGTGGTTCGCCGTTGACCATGAGGTGGCCGTCGGCATCACAACACTTGACGGTGTCGCCCTCGACCCCGATCACCCGCTTGATGAGGTGACCGGTGCTCTCGTCGGGCATGAGACCCACGAAGACCAACGCGTCCCCGATGACCCCCCGATCACTGGCGGGCTGCTCGTTGAGCCAGCCGCCGGGATCGGTGAAGACGACGATGTCGCCCCGGGAGAACTTGGTGACCTTCTGGACCAGGACGCGGTCCGCCACATGCAGGGTGTTCTCCATGCTCCCCGACGGGATGACGAACATCTGCGCGACGAACAGCCGAATAACGGTGGAGATGACAAGGGCCCCGATCACAATGATCGTGAACTCCTTCAGCAACCCACCGACGGTCCCCTTGCGTTTCGAGGACCGTGGTCGCTTCGTGGACCGGGTCTGTGGAGCGTTGGACGAAGCCGTCACATCGCCTTCTTTCCTTCCGGAGAGGCTCAGTTGTCGCGCTTTTCCTTGATCTTGGCTGCCTTGCCGCGCAGCCCGCGCAGGTAGTACAGCTTGGCCCGCCGCACATCACCGCGGCGCTCGACCTCGATCTTCTCGATGATCGGCGAGTGCAGCGGGAACGTGCGCTCGACACCGACGCCGAAGCTGACCTTGCGGACGGTGAAGGCCTCCTGGATGCCAGAACCGTTGCGCGCGATCACAGCGCCGGCAAAGACCTGGATACGGGACCGGTTTCCCTCGATGACTCGCACGTGGACACGCACGGAGTCTCCGGGACGGAAGTCGGGCAGGTCGCTCTTCAGGGAATCAGCCGCTACGGCGGCCACAAGATCAGACATGATGTTCCTCGCCAGTGCCACAGGCCACTTCGATGATCACAGTCACTTAGCCGGCTTTCCCCCTGTGGCAGGAGCACGGCACAACAGCAGTCAATGTTGCCACACGCCGCTGTCAGGAGGAAATCCACCGTCGACAGGCGGCGCCCATTGTCTTGGCGCGAGGGATCGCCCCGCGCCAAGACAAAGCCGTAGTGTCAGCGGGTTGCGCCGACAGTTTCGGATACTCGGGCATAGGCACGGTTAACCGCGCCGACCACAGCTCGCATCGAAGCGGTCACGATGCTCTGGTCCACCCCCACGCCCCACAGGGTGATGTCTTCGCCGTCGACCGTGACCTCGGTCTCGACATAGGCCACTGCGGATGCGTCGCCGCCAGCAGTCAAGGCATGTTCGACGTAGTCCAAGACGCGCAAGGTGTAGCCAATACTGGACAGCGCGTCCACGAAGGCCGACACGGGTCCGTTGCCCTCACCCTCGATGTCCTTTTCGACACCGTGATGGCGCACCGTGGCCCGGATGTAATAGCCCGACCCGTTGGTCAAGCTGCGAATCGACACGACCTGCAGCGGCTCGCCATCTTCGAGGTACACCTCGGAGAAGATGCGCCACAGGTCGGCGCTGGAGACTTCCCCACCCACGCTGTCGGAATGCTCCTGGACGGCGCGAGAAAACTCCATCTGCAGCCGCCGTGGCATGTCCAAGTGGTGGTCGTTCTTCATGATGTACGCCATGCCGCCCTTGCCGGACTGCGAGTTCACGCGAATCACGGCCTCATACGTGCGTCCGACGTCGTGGGGATCGATCGGCAGATACGGCGCTTGCCAGGGGATCTCGTGAACGCCCACCCCAGCCTGATCGGCCTTCTTCTGCAGGTCTTCCAGACCCTTCTTGATGGCGTCTTGGTGTGAGCCGGAGAAGGCGGTGTAAACCAGGTCGCCCGCGTAAGGGTGGCGCGGGTGGACCGGCAGTCCCGTGCAGTACTCGACAGTGCGACGGATCTCGTCGATGTCGGAGAAGTCGATCAGAGGGTCGATCCCCTGGCTGAACAGGTTCATGCCCAGGGTCACCAGGCACACGTTCCCCGTCCGCTCGCCATGTCCGAACAGGCAGCCTTCGACGCGATCAGCGCCCGCCATCTGCCCCAGTTCGGTTGCCGCGACGGCCGTCCCGCGGTCGTTGTGAGGGTGCAACGACACGGCAACGAAGTCACGATTGTTTACGTTGCGGCAGAAGTACTCGATCTGATCGGCGTAGGTGTTGGGTGTCGACATCTCGACGGTCGCCGGCAGGTTGAAGATGATCTCCCGCTCGGCGTCCGGCTGCCACACATCAGCCACCGCGTTGCAGACTTCGACGGCGAAATCCGTCGGCGTCTGGGTGAAGATCTCCGGCGAGTACTCGTAGCCGAACGCCACGTCTCCCAGGTACTTCTCGGCGTACTTCATCACCAGCGCGGTGCCGTTCGTCGCCATGCCGATGCACTCCTCGGGGGAGATGCGGAAGACAACGCGCCGGAACAGTTCGGCGGTGGCGTTGTACATGTGAATCGTCGCCTTGTTGGCGCCGATCAATGACTGGGCGGTCCGGTCGATCAGGTCTTCGCGGGCCTGCGTCAGCACGCTGATGGTCACGTCATCGGGGATCCGATCCCCTTCGATCAGGTTGCGAACGAAGTCAAAGTCCGTTTGCGACGCGGACGGGAACCCGACCTCGATCTCCTTGTAACCCATCCGCACCAGCAGGTCGAACATGCGTTGCTTGCGTGAGGGCGTCATCGGGTCGATGAGAGCCTGGTTGCCGTCACGCAGGTCGGTCGACAACCAACGCGGTGCATGCGTGATGGTCTGATCCGGCCACGTCCGATCGGGGACGGTGACGGGCTTGAACGCTGTGTACCGCTGGAACGGCATGGGGCTGGGAGTCGACACCGGACGACTTTGCACGCGTGTGCCGAAAGTGGAGTTGGTCATGATGTGATCTGCGGTCCTCGCTCGCGAAGGTGACCAGGCGCGTCAGAACTCCGCAGCGAGGAGGCCCGGAAGCTTAGTCAGACCTCGCTGCGGCGGCGAAGAAGCAGGCTCGCCAAACGCATGGGTACACACTACCCACACGCGACGGCCTTCATGCAACCCCCGCGAGGATCGAGGGACAAGGCTGCGAGCGCCCGCCAGCGATGCAGTGCGGCTACTGTTCGGGGTGCGGGTTCGGCACGCAAGGGGGCGAGGGAATGTCGACGGTTGCACAGGTCTTGAAAGAGCGTCCGGTCATCGCGAGTGTCAAGGATGAGGCGGGACTGGGCAAGGCGCTGGGGTCACCGTGCCAAACGCTGTTCATCCTCTACGGCGACATCACCAATATCGAATCCATCGTCCAGCGAGCGAAAAGAGATGGACGCACGGTGATGGTCAATCTCGACATGGTGGATGGATACGCCACGCGGCCGGTGGCGCTAAAGCACCTGCAAAAGCGCACGCACGCGGATGGAATCTTGAGCTCCAAGGCGGTCTTGATCCGAGCCGCGAAAGATCTCGGAATGGCGGCCGTTCACCGCCTTTTCATGATCGACTCGTTCGCCTTTCGACAAATGCCAGAACAGGTCCGACTGTCGCAGGCCGACTGCTTGGAGATCCTGCCCGGCTGTGTCCCGCGCGTGATCAGTTGGATCCGTGCCGACACCGACCTGCCCCTCATCGCTGGCGGACTGGTGTGCGATGCGGCCGACGTCCGGAGCGCTCTGCGCGCGGGCGCGCAGTGGGTGGCGACGTCCGATCAGACCCTGTGGGACGTCGATTTCGACCGCAGAAACGTCGCCAGACCGCTCTTGACACCGCACCCGCGACCTGCCTAGAGTCCCTGTCACAACTTCAGACGCGGCGCATGCCGTCGCATCACATCGTTACTAGAGCTCAGAGGACAGTAACCGACCTTGTCGGTGCTGTCCTCTTTTTTTGTTCCCCTACGGGAATCCACATGGAGGTGGAATGAGCACGACACAGAAGTGGGTCAGTTTCCTCATCCTCGCAATGACGGGTGGAATCGTCTTCCAGGTCGGGTATATCAGATACGTATTCCTTGAGCCCACTTATCAAGCGCTCGGACTTTCGGCCCAAGACTACGGAAACATTGTCTCCGTTTACGGGTTCGTGGCAATGATCAGCTACTTCTTCGGCGGATGGTTTGCCGACAAGTTCTCCCCGAAGAAGCTCATCGCGATCGCGATGTTCGGCACATCGCTGTGCAGTTTCTGGATCGCCATGGCGCCGGGGTACCTCGGAACCCTCATCGCACACGTCATCATGGCGCTCATGGGCATGGCCCTGTATTGGTCTGCCCTGGTGAAGGCGATCGGCATGCTCGGTGGCGCCGGGGAGCAAGGACGCCTGTTCGGCTACCTCGAAGGCGTGCGCGGCGTCGTGTCCACCATCGTGGGTTTTGCCGGTACGGCGATCGTCGCCTCCATGGCCGTACCCACCGTGGGCGTTCTCTGGCTCATCCGCATCTACGCGATCATCGGCATCGTGCTGGGTCTGCTCGTGTGGTTCGTCGTCAAGGAAAGCCCCGAGCAGGTGGCCGCGAGCCAGAGCCAGACGGTGACGCTCATGCAGTTGGTCAAGGCCGCCAGGAACCCGTACACGTGGCTCATCGGCGGAACCATCCTGGCGATCTACTGCAGCTACACCTCGTTGACCTACTTCTCGCCGCTGCTGCAACACCAGTTCGGCGTCGGGGTCGCCGTCATCGGGGTCATCGGTGTCGTCCGCAGCTACGTCTTCCAGTTCCTCGCGGGTCCCGCCAGCGGTGTCATCGTCGACAAGGTCGCGAAGTCCACACCCCGCTTCCTGCGCTGGATGTTCATCGGCAGCGCTGTTGTCATCGCCGGGTACTTCGTGCTTCCTCGTGATGCGGCCATGGTGTGGATCGCCTTGGCATTGATGTTCATCCTCACGTTCTTCGTGTTCGCCAGCCGCGGCGTGTACTGGGCGACCGTCGGAGAGGTTGGAACCGATCCGAACGAGCGCGGCGGCATGATCGGACTCGCGTCCGGACTCGCGTACCTGCCGGACGCCTTCTTGCCAGCGCTCGCGGCCTGGTGGATTGGTGACCCCGTCGCAAGCCCGCCGGTCCCCGAGCAAGGTGGCGGCTACACCAGCCTCTTCTTGTTCTTGCTGGCCATGTGCGTCGTGGGCTTCATCCTGACCACGGTCACGATGCGCAAGATGCGCGCACGCCCGGCAGCGCTGCTGGACGATGCGACCCCAGCCCCCGCGGCGTGAACGCCGCCCATCCCCACGATTCGAAAGGAACCACCACACGTGGAAATTGATGAGTTCTCAATGAACATGTTCTCGATCGCAGGAAAGAATGCGATCGTGACCGGCGGGAACAGTGGCCTTGGCCTCGCCTTCTCCACGGCCCTGGCCAAGGCCGGAGCCAACGTCCTGGTCCCCAGCTTCACGCCAAACCACGAAGAAGTGGAGCGCCTCGTCGCCGAGGCAGGCGGGCGGTTCGAGTTCATCCAGATCGACATCACAGCACCGGGTGCCTGCAAGACGATCATCGACACCTGCGTCGAGCGTCTGGGGTCGGTCGACATCATCGTGAACTGCGCGGGCATCTGCAACATCGCCGAGGTGCGCGACTTCGGACGGGCCGAATGGGACCCCATGATCGCGATCAACCTGACGGCCGCGTTCGAGTTGAGCTACGAGGCCATGCCGCACATGATCGAGCAGGGCAGCGGCAAAATCATCAACATCGCCTCCTTGTTCACGTTCTTGGGGGGCCAGTGGTCACCCGCGTACGCCGCCACCAAACACGGCATCGCGGGCTTCACCAAGGCCTATTGCGACGAGTTGGCGCAATACAACATCCAGGTCAACGCGATCGCGCCCGGCTACTTCGCCACGGCGATCACGACGGCCACCCGCTCGAATCCCGAAACGAATCAGCGGGTCCTGGACCACATTCCTGCTAATCGATGGGGTGATGTGGCTGATCTCATGGGCGCAGCGGTGTTTCTCGCGAGCCCGGCTTCCGATTACGTCAACGGTCACGTCCTGACCGTCGACGGTGGATACATGGTGCGGTGATAGCGATGACGACAGTAGACAGTTCCAGCAGGCTCGGACCTGCCGAGATCGTGAGCGCCCTAACCGAGCTCATCGGTCCCGAAGGTGTGGACACCGATCCGCAGCAGCTACGCGAAGCCAGCGTGGATCGGTTCCGCAAGTACACGGCCGTGAACGGCATCTTCGACGGACCGTTCCCCGTGGCCATCGCCTACGCGAAAGACACCGAACAGGTCGCAGCCGTCTTGCGGTGGGCCAACGAGCACCGGGTCCCAGTCGTGCCTCGCACGGGACGGACGGCGACCGAGGGCGGCCTGGAGACCGTCGTCGAGGACTCGATCGTGCTCGACGGATCGAAGATGAACGCGATCATCGCGATCGACGAAGTGAACATGATGGTGACGGCTCAGTGCGGCGTCAAGCTGCAAGATCTTGAGGACGAGGTCCGCAAGGTCGGTCTCACGACCGGGCATTCCCCACAGTCGAAGCCGCTCGCTCAGATGGGTGGTCTCACGGCCACCCGTTCCATCGGCCAGTTGTCGACACTGTACGGCGGCATCGAGGACATGGTGGTCGGCCTCGAGGCGGTGCTGGCGGACGGAACGGTGACGCGGATCAAGAACGTGCCGCGTCGCGCGGCCGGGCCTGACATTCGCCACGTCGTCATCGGCAACGAAGGCACCCTGTGCTACATCACCGAGGTCACGGTCAAGCTCTTCCGTCATTACCCGGAGAACGATCGGTACCTGGGATACCTCGTGCCCGACATGGAAACCGGGCTGGAGGCTCTTCGCCAGGTGGTCACGGCCGGGTTCCGTCCATCGGTCTGTCGTGTCTATTCGCCGGAGGATGCCCGTCAGCACTTCGCGCACTTCTACGATGAAAAGTGCGTGCTGGTTTTCGTCGCCGAGGGACCCAGCGGGATCGTGGACGCGACCGTGGCCGGTATCGAGGCTGTGGTGGATCAACTGGACCACGAGCCCGTCGACAGCCAGTTGATCGCGGACTGGTTCGCGAACCTGAACTGGGGCGTCGACAAGATCGTTGCCGAGCAGGAATACATGGTCGAGCATCACAATCTGGGCTACACCACGGAGGTTTCTGCCAACTGGTCGGAGGTGTCTGCCCTGTACAACGCGGTGATGCAGCGCATCCGTACCGAGTTCCCGGCGGCATCGGACCTCACGATGTTGGGTGCGCATTCGTCGCACAGCTATCAGACGGGTACGAACTTGTACTTCGTGTACGACTACAACATCGACTGTGAGCCCCGCGAGGAGATCAGCAAGTACCACATTCCCCTCAACGCCATCATCGTCGAAGAGGCACTCAAGGTCGGCGGGTCCATGGTTCACCATCACGGAATCGGCAAGTATCGGACGCCATGGACGGCCGAGGAGCACGGAACCGCACTGCCGCTGCTCACCGGACTGAAGGATGCCTTCGATCCCAACGGCATCATGAATCCGGGCGCCATCTTCCCGTTGCCGAAGTGAATGGCCAGGGCAGAGGGGACGGACATGGCCAGGTATTTCATCGGGATCGATAACGGCACCCAAAGCTCGAAGGTCGTGATCTTCGACGAAGTCGGGAGCGTCGTCGCCCAGGGGCGAGAACCACTCCGCCCCAGCGACACACCCCGGCCGGGCGTGGTCGAGCACCCCGACGATGACCTGTGGGATTCCATCGGGGTGGCCTCGCGCAAGGCGATGGCCGCCTTCGATGGTGATCCCGCACAGATTGCGGGTGTCGGGCTGTGCACCATCCGGTTCTGCCGGGCCATGCTGCACAGCGACGGCACACTCGCGCACCCGGTCCTGAGCTGGATGGATGCGCGGGTGTCTCGTCCGTACGTCGATGACGATCCGTCTGTCGCGTGGGTGACAACGTCTTCGGGGTACATCAGCGCGCGGATGACGGGGGCGTTCGTTGACACGGCCGCCAACTATCAAGGCATGTGGCCCATGGACACGGACACATGGCGGTGGTTGGACCGAGGTGATGTGTTCGACTCGTTCGGGTACCCGCGGGCCAAGCTGTTCGACCTGGTCATGCCGGGCGAGAAGCTTGGTGCGGTGACCGCGGCGGCTTCGGCTCACACGGGGATTCCGCAGGGCGTGCTCGTCTACGCGACCTCGAACGACAAGGCCGTCGAGGCGCTGGGATGCGGTCTGCGCGATCCTCACGACGCGTTGGTATCCCTGGGGACGTACATCGCCGGGATGGCAGCCGGGGAGTCCAACGTCAGCGGTACGACGCACTTCTGGACGAACTTCGGAAGCCAGCCGCACCAGTACATCTACGAAAGCCACGGCATTCGCCGAGGCATGTGGACAGTCAGTTGGATTCGCGATCTCTTGGGTCGTGAGGCGGCAGACGCGGCCCGCGAACGGGGCCTCAGCACGGAGGATTACCTCAATGCCGAGGCCGCGACGGTCCCCTGCGGTTCGGACGGGCTGATTGCTGTGCTGGACTGGTTGGCCCCGACGGATGCACCGTTCCGGAAGGGTGCCTTCCTCGGATTCGACGGTCGTCAGGGCCGCATGCACCTGTACCGGGCTGTGATCGAGGCCATAGCCATGACCATGGCGAACAAGGTCCTGGCCATGCAAGACGAACTCGGTGCCCGATTCGACCGAGTGATCGTGTCCGGCGGCGGGTCCAACTCGGACCTGATGATGTCGATCATGGCGGACTGCTTTGCGGTCCCCACCGTCCGGATGGAGCAAAACGGCGCCGCCGCGCTGGGGGCGGCGATCTGCGCCGCCGTTGGCGCGGGAGCCTACGACGGTTTCGATGCGGCCATCGACGCCATGGTTCGGCCAGCGACGCAGTTCACGCCCGACGCCGACAACGGTCGGGTCTACGCCCGCCTACGGCAGGTGCTTCCCATGGCCGAGGAGGACTTGGAGCGCACGAACCGCCTGCTTTACGAGGTCGCCGGTTAGCGCGATGGTGTCGCAACACCACATCGACGGCCGTGGGTGAAAGCCCGTTTCGACGGGGTTAGTCATCATCCACGGTCGTCGATCGCATCTCTGCGGTCGTGCTGATGCCCTGCTGATCCACGCCCAGCGCGAAGGCGATGTCGCCGGGGTCGTCGTAGGCGTCGTGCACCCGGCGGATGACCTGGTCGCGATGCCGTTCCAAGGCGGGTCGGCGCATCTGTGGCAGCGTCATGAGGTCGTCCAGCAGCGCCATGAGGCGGCGGGTGACCTGGAAGCTGCGTGCGCCGAAGAAGGTGATCTCCGTCAGGGCGAGGTCGACGACGCCGTTCCACGTCGTTGCCGGACCGCGCAGCCATTCGCTGTGCACCCCACTGAGATCGTGGGAGCCGAGGTCGGCAAGCAGCGCCTCCACCTGGTCCAAGGCCATGACCGCGGTCGTCGGGTCGTTGACCCCGGGAGACAGAGCTTTGATGGCGGTGTCCACGAGAATGCGGATGCCGAATGCCGGGTCGACGTCGATCGCGCGTTCCTCGCCGACCGCGATCTGATCGAGAATGCGGCTGCTCATCCACGACGACACGGGACGGCTCGTCTCCACCACGCACTCCCCCGAGGTCACCGGGTCCCCGACACCGATCAAAACCCGCATCGGGTTGTGTGTCGTTTGCGCAATGCGCTGCAGACCCGCCCAGTTGACGCCAATGACCGTGCCCGTCGGACCGGATTGCGGGATCGAATGAGGCTCGTCCATGGCGGGGAAATGGTGCTCGACGCCGAGCGACGTGCGGTGGCGGTACACGGTCTCGATGGCTCGGTGAGTTGCCGTCGCCACGCGGCCGATCATCGAGGCGCTGCGGAGCGTCTGCCCGACGTGATTGATCATGTAGAGAAACAAGATGATCGCGGACAGCACCAGCACGAGGCTGACACCCGTCGCGAGGGGGCCACCGCTGGTTCCGATGTCGGCGATCGTCAGCAGCGCGAAGGTGAAGGTGCCGACGAAGAATCCCAACGAGTACTTCACGACTCGGTCGCGATAGAACGTTCGCACGACCCGCGGAGAGATGGACGCGCCCGCGTGCTGCACGGTCAGCATCAAGACCGAAAACACGATGCCGGTCACCGTCATCATGGAGCCGACAACGGCGGTGAGGAGCCCGGTCATGCTGTCGGTCGGGTACTTCGGCAAGATGCCTTGTGGCAGCGGCGGAACCGCGAAGACGAGGCTGTTGAGCACCATGGCGCCGATGGCGAAGGCCGCGGGAACGACGTACATGCTCGCCCCTCGCGACTCGCGTCGCACCGTTCTGCGCGCCCATCCCCAAAAATGCCTGCGGTCCCGGGCCTGTCGGCGCATCAACCGAGGCATGGTTAGAACCCCAGCCGGTTCAAGAACTTCGGATCCCGTTGCCAATCCTTGAGGACCTTGACGCGCAGGTCGAGATGGACGGGTGTACCCAGGAGGCGGGAGATCTGCTGGCGCGCGGCCGTTCCGACATCGCGCAAACGCTGTCCCTTGTGCCCGATGATGATGCCCTTTTGCGAGTCGCGTTCAACGATCAGCGAGGCATAGATGTCGAGCAAAGGCTTGTCTGCCGGACGGCCCTGGCGCAACGACATTTCATCCACGGCCACGGCGATGGAATGCGGTAGCTCGTCGCGGACGCCTTCAAGCACGGCCTCTCGGATCAGTTCGGCGACGAGGGTCTCCTCGGGTTCGTCGGTGACCTCACCGTCGGGGTAGAACGAGGGGCCCTCCGGCAACAAGCCGATCAGCAGGTCGGTGAGGAGGCCCACTTGCTGCGATGTCAGGGCGGAGACGGGCACGATCTCTTCCCAGACGATGTCCAGATCGGCCTGAAGGTCTTGAATCGCGATGAGGTGCTGGGCCATCCGCGACGGCTCGACCAGGTCCGCCTTGGTCGCGATGCCGACGAACTTGGGCTTGTTCGGGAGGGCAGCCAGCTCGCCGATCAGGTAGCGGTCGCCGGGGCCGACGCGCTCGTTGGCCGGCAGGCACACGCCGACGACATCCACCTCGCTCCACGTCTCACGGACAAGGTCGTTGAGCCGTTCGCCCAGCAGCGTGCGCGGTCGGTGGAGTCCGGGGGTGTCGATCAACACGAGTTGAGCCTCGGGGCGGTTCACGATCCCCCGAATGGCATGGCGCGTCGTTTGCGGCTTGGACGACGCGATGGCCACCTTCTGTCCGACGATGGCGTTGGTGAGTGTGGACTTTCCCGCGTTCGGACGCCCGACGAAACACGCGAAACCTGACTTGAACTCGCTCATGAGATCCGCTCTGCCGCGTCAACGGCCAGTTGTGTGGCGGCCTCGGTGCCCGGGTCCGTGTCGGACGACTCGTCGTCGTCATCGACCTGCTGCACGAGCACCGTCTCGATAGTGTGGCGACGCCCGGCCGCCCGTTCCGCGATCAACTCCAGCCCTTCCCACCGCACCACGGAGCCAGGAATCGGAACGAGGTTGAGCTCCTTCGCCATAAGTCCCAGGACAGTGTCCACATCGTCGTCATCGACCTTCTTGCCGAACAGTTCGCCAAGGTCGGTGATGCCGAGCCGCGCCGAAACGCGGAATCGACCGTCGCCGAGCTCGACGTAAGGCGGGATCTCGGTGTCGTACTCGTCGACGATCTCACCGACGATCTCCTCGAGAATGTCTTCGATCGTGGCCAGTCCGGCCGTCCCGCCGAACTCGTCGACCACGATCACCACGTGGCTGCGGGTGCGTTGCATCTCCCGCAGCAGGTCATCGATCGGCTTGCTGTCGGGACAAAAAATCGCCGGACGCATCGCGGAGGCGACGGTCTCCGACGATTGGGCCGATGCGTTGTCGTATACGCGACGAATGACGTCCTTGAGGTACAGCAATCCGACAATGTCGTCGAGGTTGGCGCCCATGACCGGGATTCGGCTGAAGCCGGATCGCAGCGCCAAGGACATGGCCTGCCGCAAGGTCTTGGACGACTCGATGTAGACCATTTCGGTGCGGGGAACCATCACCTCCTTGACGATGGTGTCGCCGAGCTCGAACACCGAGTGGATCATTTCTCGTTCCCCGGCCTCGATGACCGACGATGCCTCGGCCATGTCGACCAGATCGCGCAATTCCGCCTCTGACGAGAAAGGACCGTCGGTGAACCCGCGACCGGGAGTCAACGCATTGCCGATGAGGATCATCAACTGCGGGATCGGCCCGAGCACGGTGTTCAACGCGCTCACGGGGCCGGACGCGGCCAGTGCCACGGACACGGCGTGCTGTCGCCCGAGGGTACGGGGTGCGACACCCAAGCCGATGAACGTCACGACGAGCATCGTGGCGATCGGGATCAACAGGCGCAGCCACATGGCATCGACGTGCCGGAACACCACGAGGCTGACCAGGACGATCGCGCTCACCTCGGCGAACCCACGCAGGAAGTACACGGTGTTCAGGTAGGGCGCGGGGTCTTGCGTCATCGTCAGCAGACGATCGGCACCGCGCCGCCCCTCGTCGACAAGCCCTTCGGCGCGGCTCTTCGACACCGACTGCAAGGCGGCCTCGGCCAGCGCGAACAGGCCACCGACAATCACCCCGACGACGGCGAAGACCAGCAATACCCAGTCGAGTTGTGTCATGGGGTGTGACCCTCACGAGCGCAGAGTCTGTGCATGCTCATGCCAGGTCGTGCGGGTCGTTGCTGGCGTTCCACGCAGCAATGATCTGGTCGTTCAGACCGAACATCTCGGCCTTCTCTGCGGGTTCGGCATGGTCGTATCCCAGCAGGTGCAGCAACCCGTGGATCAGGAGGTAGTCCTCCTCTTGGCGCGGCGTACGACCATTGGCTGCCGCCTGGGCGCTCGTCACGGACGGGCACAAGATGATGTCGCCCAAGACGCCGGGCGCAGGTTCCTCGTCGCCGCGAGGAGGACGCAGTTCGTCCATGGGGAACGACAGCACGTCGGTCGGCCCGGGCTCATCCATGTACTTCTCGTGGTACGACGACATCGTGTCCTCGTCGACCAGCAGGATCGAGAGCTCCGCGAGCGGGTGGATGCGCAACTCATCGAGCGCGAACCGTGCCAGCGCGACGAGGCGACGCTCGTCGGCCGGTACACCGGACTCGTTGTTCACATCGATCATCGCCGGGGTTCCTCCGTTGCTTCATAGCGATCGTAAGCTGCCACGATGCGCCCCACCAAGCGGTGACGCACGACATCGGCGCCCGTCAGGGTGCAAAAGGCAATGTCGTCGACGCCGTCCAACACCTGTGTGACACCGCGCAGCCCCGATCGCGTTCCGCCGGGAAGGTCCACTTGGGTCACATCGCCGGTCACAACGACCTTCGACCCGAAGCCCAGCCGTGTCAGGAACATCTTCATCTGTTCCATGGTGGTGTTTTGCGCCTCGTCCAAGATGATGAACGCGTCGTTGAGCGTGCGTCCGCGCATGTAGGCCAGCGGTGCGATCTCGATCGTTCCTGCCGTCATCAGGCGCGGCACCGACTCGGGGTCCACCATGTCGTGCAGGGCGTCGTACAACGGTCGCAGGTAGGGATCGACCTTGTCGGTGAGCGTCCCGGGAAGGAACCCCAACCGCTCCCCCGCCTCGATAGCGGGGCGGGTGAGGATGATCCGGTTCACGTCCTTGTTCTGCAGGGCTTGCACGGCCTTGGCCATCGCCAGGTACGTCTTGCCGGTGCCGGCAGGTCCGATTCCGAAGACGACGGTGTGCGAGTCGATGGCGTCGACGTAACGCTTCTGGTTCAGCGTCTTCGGTCGAATGGTCTTCCCGCGGGAGCTCAGGATGCTTTGGGTCAAGACTTCGGCGGGCCGCGCCTGTTCGGCCCCCTTCGTCATGGCCACGACGCGCTCGACGTTGTCGGCTGTGAGCCCCTGGCCGGTTCGCACGATGGTGACCAACTCGGTAAGAACGTCCGCGGCAATCCTGACCGACTCGGGGTCGCCACCCAGGGTGATTTCGTTGCCTCGCGCATGCACGTCGGCGGCGAGTTCGCGCTCAAGAATGCGGAGGAACTCATCCCGCGGACCCAGGATGTTCACCATGTCGATGCTTGCCGGGACGATGAATCGACGGGTGCCAACGGGCGACGAAGCGGAATCGATGGGAGTCAGGCTGTCCTCCAAGCGTGAGCGATCTTCACATCTTACGTCCGGGCCGCTCCCGCCCGCACAACAGATTAGGCCGTCGGCGCGGCAAACCGATCGGTCGCGGCCACCAGCTGTTCAACGATCAGCGGTTCGGTCGCGGCGTGGCCGCAGTCGAGGAAGATCGCCTCTGCCTCGGGCCAGGCCTGTGCCAACTCCCAGGCGGTCCTCGGCGGACAGGGCAAGTCGTAGTTGCCCTGCACAAGCACGCCGGGGATGTGGCGAATCGCTTCGGCCCCATCGATCAGTTGGTTGGGGTCAAACCAGCAGTCGTGAACGAAGAAGTGGTTCTCGATGCGGGCGAAGGCCAAGGCGAAGTCGGGGTCACTCATGGCATCGACCTCGCCCTGGTCGTAATGCAGATGAACGGTGGCGGCCTCCCAGCTGGTCCACGCGACGCCCGCCGGGCCGTGCACGGCCGGGTCGGGGTCGAACAACAGGCGGTTGTACGCCGCAATGGCATCACCCTCGAATCGATCGCCCCCGATCGGCGCGAGGAAGCGCTGCCTCCACGCGGGGGCGAACATGCCGGCGCCACCGTTGTAGTACCAGTCGAGTTCGAGTCGCCGACAGGTGAAGATCCCGCGCAAGACCAGTTCACTGACCACGTCGGGGTGCTTTTCGGCGTACGCCAGGGACAACGCACTGCCCCACGAGCCGCCGAACACCAGCCAGCGGTCGATCTCGCGATCGAGACGCAAAGCCTCCAGATCCGCCACGAGGTGCCAGGTGGTGTTGACCGACAGGTCGGCGTCCGGAGCGCTGGCGTGCGGCAGGCTGCGGCCGCACATGCGCTGGTCGAACAGCACGATCCTGTAGGCATCGGGATCAAAGAATCTGCGTGCAAACGGCGTCGAACCGCCGCCGGGACCACCATGGACGAAAACGGCAGGCTTCCCAGCGGGGTTGCCGCACTCCTCCCAGTAGATCTGCTGCCCGTCGCCGACGTCGAGCATTCCGCTGGCGTAGGGCTCGATCGGAGGGTAGGGACCCCGCGTCATGGTGGTGACCGCCTCGTGTTCTACAGGTCTTCGACGATGTGGACTGCGGCCTCTTCAGCGCTGGCTGCGCCGCCGGAGATTCCCACGTCGAAGCCGACGGAATCAGACTCGGTGTCCTCACCGGAGTAGCCCTCGTTGGCATCGACCAGACGCCCTGCCCGGGCGTCGCCGACCTCACGAACGCCTCCGAGATCGTCATCCCAGTTGTCGGGGTCGACCTCGTCGTCGGTGTCCGGCTCCTCTTGGGCCAGCCGCTGATCGAGGCTTTCACCCTGGCGCATCTCCGCCTGGGTGTTGCCGAACCCTTCCCCGGCTGACCAGTGGTCGGGAGGTGCCACGCCCTCATCCAGGCTGTCGGCAACCCCGCGATCAATCAGCGTGTCGTCCGGTTGCAGCTGATCGAGCTGGACCGACTCGTCGGGAAGGGCCTCATCAAAGTCCTCAGTCATGCTCCTAGCCTGCCACGGTTCGGTTCGCGGGTGTCTGCGAAACTGTCCGCCATGACGGTGTTGATCGATCCCCCGCGGTGGCCAGCGCACGGCACGGTCTTCTCTCACCTGGTCTCCGACGAGTCCTTGGCGGAGTTACACGCCTTCGCGGCCAGGGCGGAGATTCCGCCGAGGGCCTTCGATCACGACCACTACGACGTTCCCGCTCGGCGCTACGACGACCTGGTCGCCCACGGTGCCGTGCCTGTGCGTGAAACCGAGTTGGTCCGCCGCCTGCTTGCTTCGGGCCTGCGGGTTCGCAGCCCGGACAGAACCCCGAATCGATCATCGGTCCTTCCGGGCTTAAGCGACGCGTGGCGCTCGACACTGCCGGGATCGCCGACTCTCGGGCGGATGCTCGTCGACGCGTGGAGTGAACCACACCGCCACTACCACGACGTGCGACATCTGGCGTTCGTCCTGGACCGCCTCGACGAACTCTCGCACGGGGACCCGCCCCGTCCGGTCGTGCTGGCGGCCTGGTTCCATGACGCGATCCTGACCGGACGCCACGGTCAGGACGAGTCTGACTCGGCGGACTTGGCCGAACGTCATCTCACAGGCGTCGTCCCGGGCAGCGAGGTCGCCGAGGTCTCCCGCCTCATCCGCCTGACCGCCAACCATGCACCGGAGACCGGCGATGACAACGGAGCGATGCTGTGCGATGCGGACCTCGCGATCTTGTCCGTGATTCCGGGTCGCTACGACGTGTACGTCCGAGACGTGCGGCTCGAATACGACCACCTCACTCCGCAGCAGTGGCGTGATGGACGTCGGGCCGTCGTGGACAGGCTGCTCACGTTGGACACGCTCTACAACACGTCGCGAGGGTTCTCGTCGTGGGAGGACGACGCGAGGGGAAATCTGCAACGCGAACGCGCCTGGCTCGACATGGACTGAGGCGAGCGCGCATCTGCCGCCCGCATGCGATCGCGTCGGGCGGCAGATGGGTACAGCGGTCGGGTCTCAGCCAGCTTCGTGGCGGCTGACGCGGTTCACCAACTCCTGCATGGCCGGGTAGGTGTCGTTGTAGGCCTGCTGGTAGAACTTGTAGGCCTCATGCGCCTCGGGGTTGGGTTCGATCCGTGCCCCCAGGCTGCTCATGGCCTTGGACGCCGTGGGGATGTCCGGGTGCAGGCCGGCACCGACGGCCGCCACCATCGCCGATCCGAGGACGGGGCCCTCGGACACGTTGGTCAGCACGAGCGGCAGGTTGGAAACGTCGGCATGCATCTGCAGCCACATCGGGTTGTTGACGGCTCCACCCGAGACGACGACCTCATTGATCTCCGTACCCTGGCTCCGCATGCTGGCGATGATCGCCTCGGTGCCGTAGCACACGCCCTCGAGGATCGCCCGGAACATGTGGGCTTCGGTGTGCGCCAGGGTCAATCCCCAGAACATGCCGCGCGAGCGAGCATCGAAGTAGGGAGCCCGGTTGCCCTGGAAGTGGTCGAGCATGATGAGGCCATCAGACCCAATCGGGATTTGGGAGGCGCCCTCAGTCAAGACTTCGTAGACGCTCACACCGCGATCGGCGGCCTTCGCCGCAGCGTTTCCGGCGAGATTCCTCACGAACCAGGCGACGATGGAGCCTGTGGAGATCTGGCCACCGTCGACGGTGTAATACCCCGGCACCGTCGCGTCGGTGAAGCTGCCCCAGATTCCGCGCGAGAACAGCGGGGCCGCGACCTGTCCCGTGATGACGTGGCTGGAGCCGGTGATAAAGGCCAGCCGACCGGGCTCTGCGACGCCGAGCCCCAGCGCGCCGAAGTATGCGTCGATGCCACCCTCGACGACGGGGATTCCGGTCGGCAGACCCAGTTCTTCGGCGACGGCCGGAAGCAGCCCACCAACAACCTCGCCCACCTGCACGATGCGGTCGGGGTACAGATTCATGATGTCCATGGCGTCGACGGCCTGGTACAGGCTCGTTGGCCACCCGCCATGGTCACCGTCGTAGAAGTACTTGCCGGCGGCGAGGGACACGGACATCGTCCACTCCCCCGTCAGGCGATTGACGAACCAGTCCGTCTCGTCGCAGATCGTGGCTACTCGGGCAAAGAGATCGGGCTCGTTCTTCTTCACCCACATGGCCTTCGGGAGACCCCATTCCGCCGATACCGGACCCTCGCCGCAGTACTTGAGAGCGGGATCACCGGTCGCCAGCAGAGCTTCTGCCTCCTCGACTGAGCGGACATCCATCCACAGCAGCGCTGGGCGGAGTTCGTTGTTGTTCGCATCCAAGAAGACAACTGTCGAGGCAGTGGCATCCATGGAGATCGCCTTGATCGCCGACGGATCGACGCCGGAAGCGTCGACGGCGGAACGGATCGCGACGACGGCCGCCCTCCACCACGCTTTTGGATCCTGTTCGGCCCAGGAGGGTCGAGGATGCGTCGTTGCAAACTCTGACGTGCCGAAGCCGAGTTGTGTCCCGGCAGTGTCGAAGACGCCTGCGCGAGCGCTACCGGTACCGAGGTCAACACCCAGCACGTAACCGTCGTTGGTCATGTCTGTCCTTTCGTTTGCCCGGATGGGCCTGATGTGCAACCGGGGCGCGCACGCGGCGCCCTGTCGCGGTGTGAATCGTGGACGCGCTCGCGCGTCCGGGAGTGAATACCGTTATCAGTGGACGTGATCGAGGTGGACCACGCGGCCTGTGCGAATCGACTCGTTTCCTGCAGCGACGATTTCGACGGCGCGGAGGCCGTCAAGGCCGGTGACCTGGGGTTCCGATTCCCCACGGACGGCCGAAATGAACGCCTTGTCTTCGGCGACGTAGGCGTCCTCGAACAGCGTGCGCCAACTGGGGACGATGTCGGTGCTGCTGGACCCTGTCTTTTCGTGCAGGACGACGCGATTGTCTCGGAGGTCGCCGACATCGATGCGTCCGTGCGTGCCGAGAACTTCGGCACGGGCGTCGTATCCGTAGGTGACCCCCTGAGCGCCATCAACGAGGCCGATGGTGCCGTTGCTCATGGTCGAGGTCATGAGCACGCTGTCGTAGAAGTCGGGCCACGGCTCGCGCGCTTGCGGGCATCGGTAGTTCCCCGCGAGCGCATGGACGCTCGTCATCTCGGCGCCACACAGCCACCGAACCGTGTCGATGTCATGGCTGCTCACCTCGGCCAAGGGTCCGTTGCTCACGGTGATGTCGTACATCCACGGCTGCGGGACGCTGGGGCCGTGAGTCATCGACTTGACCATGACGACATCGCCGATGCGCCCCTCGTCGATGAGGTGTTTGGCGCGTTGGAAGCCCGCATCAAAGCGACGCATGAAACCGATCTGCAGGACTATCCCCGCGCTGGCGGCCGCCACATTCATGTCCGTGCACTCGTCGGCGGTCATGGCCATTGGCTTCTCGCAGAGGACGTGCAGCCCAGCGGTGGCCGCCTCGACCACGATGTCGCGATGGAACTTTGTCGGCGTCACCACGACCACCGCATCAAGGCCCGGTTCCGCAAGCAATTGGTGGTAGTCGGTGAACGTACGTGAAGTACCCAGGGACTCACCAGCGCTCGCGGCTGCCTGCGCATCCGGATCCGCGACGGCAACGACCTCGGCGTCGTCGACGTGGCGGGACAGAGTCCGGGCATGAATCATGCCGGCCCGACCGGCCCCGATCAGGCCGACCTTGACGCGGCTCACGTTTGGGCCTCGACCCGCAGGCGGTACGCGTCGACGATGGCGACTCCGGCGCTGCTGCCGAGCCGGGTTGCGCCCCTTTCGACGAAGCCGAGCGCATCGTCGAGGGTGCGGATGCCCCCGGCGGCCTTGATCGCCACGCTGTCGCCCACGACCGACTTCATCAGTTCGACGTCGGCAAAGGTCGCACCACCGGTGCCAAACCCGGTGGACGTCTTGATGAAGTCCGGCTGGACGTCACGCGCGATCTCCGACAGGGTGCGCTTTTCGCCATCCGTCAAATAGCAGTTCTCGAAGATCACCTTGGAGAACACCGCCGCTGCGCGGCACACGGCAACGATGTCGGTCATCTCGCGTGCCACCTGATCGAGGTCCCCGTCCTTGAGCGCCATGAGATTGACGACGTAGTCGATCTCCTGCGCGCCGTCGACGATGGCCATCTCGGTCTCGGCAACCTTTTGCGCGATCGTGTTCTGTCCCAGCGGGAAAGCGATGGCAGCACCAACGCGCACCGTAGACCCGTCCAGGAGTTCCCTGCACAAGGCGACGGGACCCGGATTGATCGCGACCATGGCGAACCCGTAGCTGCGAGCCTCGTCGCAGAGCTTCTCAAAGCCCGCCCGGCTGGCATCGGCCTTCAACAACGTGTGGTCGAACATTCCTGCCAACTGTTCGACAGTGAGTGTCGGCATTGATCCTCCGATTGCTGAACGAATGTATGTGATTGTACGTATGTCCGTACAGCTACGCAATGCGCACGGTGGCCCCTGCGGCCGCGAAGCTTGATCGCACGAATAGCGTCGATAGTGAAACCCCCTTGAGCGTCTGGAGTCCCATGTCCCCACGCGCGGCAGCGTCCGCCGATGAGACCAAACAGCGGCGCCGTCGATTCCTCGCACACATGTCCTTGGCGGCCCTGCTGTTGGGAGCTGGGCTGGCCCTCGGAGCCATCGCGATGCTCGAAGGCCCCTACGAAACGGGTGAGTTCGAATTCGATCTGTGGCTGTCCACCGACCGCGAGGGACCGATCGTGTGGCTGGCTACGGCCGTTCACTTCGTGCTGGGCCCGATCGTCGGGCCGATCCTCACGGTGGTTGCCGGGGTGGCCATCGCCCGCTGGAACCGCCGCTCGGGACTGCTGTTCGTCGCCATCACGGCGGTGTCGTGGCTGTCAGTCGCGTGCGCGAAGTTGGCCTTCCACCGCCAGCGCCCGCCGGGAACCCTTCTGAACGCGCTGATCGTCGAGAACGGAAACGACAGCTTCCCTTCGGGTCACACCGCTTTCGCGGCCGGCGTATCGGCCGGAGTCATAGCCGCGCTGTGGTCGGCCAGGCGACCGACCCGCCGCGCGTGGATCGCGGGCGGGGTCTTGGTGGTGTTGACGGCCTTGTCACGCCTGTACTTGGGTGTGCACTATTGGGCCGATGTCGTGGCGGCCCCGCTGTTCGTCGGCGGCACCGCGCTGGCCTTTGTCACGGTCCTGCAGTGGTTTGGCCTAGTCCCCGACCCGAGCGACGATGCCAGCGGCGGGGGGACCGAGCAGAGTGAAGAAGGACCTCGACCGCAGGCCTTGCACGATCCCCTCCCTCGACCGCGCGAGCCACAGTGACGTTGCGCGCTGCACTCTGGGCGAGGCCGGTCTCTGCGGCTAGGACGAAAAGCCCCGCCGCTCGCCTGACGAGGATGCCCAGAATTTGGCCCCGGCATTGCCGCCGACTCGAACGCCAAGGCCACCTCGCCCTCGGCAAGATGCCTGCGGACGCCACCTGTCAGCGCAGCCAACCCGAAATACCCCGTGACGCCTCCCCGTCCGACGATGGTCGCACGCGCATGGTCGAGTCGGGCTAGCTGCGGGCCTTGGCGTAGTAGCGACCGAGGAAGTCTGCGCGGAACTCGTCGCGGTACCCGCCATCCATCGCGTGGCGGATGTCGTCGACCAGGCGCACGATGAATCGTTCGTTGTGAATTGTGGCGAGCGTGGCGCTCAGCATCTCCTTGGCCTTGAACAGGTGGTGAAGGTAGGCGCGCGTGAAGTGCTGACAGGTGTAGCAGTCACACTCGTCGTCGATGGGTCGAAAATCGCGTCGATTGGCTGCCGTCGTGATGTTGAACCGTCCCGTTGGGTGGTAGACGGCCGCGTTGCGGGCGACCCGCGAGGGCATCACGCAATCGAAGGTGTCCGCACCGTGCTCGATGGCCGTGAAGAAGTCGTCGGGCTCGCTGATGCCCAAGAGGTGTCGAGGGGCGGCCGGCGGGAGTTCTTCGGACACCCAACCGACGATGGTCCCAAGCCTTTCCTTTTCCAGCGCGCCACCTATTCCGTACCCGTCGAAATGGCGACCCTCGTGTTCGAGACGTGCCAAGTCGCGGGCGGCCTGCCGCCGCAGGTCTTCGTACTGCGCTCCCTGAACGACACCGAACAGCGCTTGGTACGGACGATGGGAACGCTCGCGCGTCAGTTCGCGATGGGCGACCAGGCATCGCAGTGCCCAGCGCTGGGTGCGCTCGACCGACGCCTGCTGGTACTCGCGCGTGTTGAACAAGGTCGTGCACTCGTCGAAGGCGAACATGATGTCCGCTCCGATCTCGTGCTGGATCCGCATGGAGACCTCGGGCGTGAAGCGGTGGGTCGATCCGTCGAGATGCGATGTGAAGGTCACGCCGTCGTCATCGACCTTCGCCAGCCGGGACTTGCCTTCGGCGATCACGTCGTCGCTGGTGACGTCGACGGTACCCATCGCGAGCACCTTCTTGAACCCCACGCCAAGGCTCATCACCTGAAAACCGCCCGAGTCGGTCACCGTCGGACCTGGCCACCCCATGAACGCCGACAGCCCACCGGACGCATCCACGATGTCGGCTCCGGGCTGCAGATACAGGTGGTACGCGTTGGCCAGCACGGCTTGTGCTCCGACCGCGGCCACCGCGTCGGGTGTCACGGCCTTGACGGTGGCCTTCGTTCCGACGGCGATGAAGGCGGGCGTGTTGATGTCGCCGTGCGGCGTGTGGATTGTTCCCGTCCGGCCGAGACCGTTGGGCAGCCACGTCCGAGGAGTGAATCCGAAATCATCACGGATCGGTTCCTCGCCCGACCCGGTCGCACCGCCAGGACCGCTGTCTGCTCGAACGTCGCCCGTCTCGGTACTCACCGAGACGTTCCGCGCGCGTACAGCTGCCCGACGGCAACCGGTCCAGCGGTCGACGTGCGCAGAACCCCGTCGCTGATCGACACCGGCAGCGCACCGGCGGCCGTGAACGCGTCCAACTCGGTCGGTGTGATCCCGCCCTCGGGACCGACGATGATGAGGATCTCTCCGGCCTCGGGCAGCGAGTCGGGGATCGGCTCCGTCGCACCCTCGTGCAAGACGAGCGCCAGGTCAGCGGTTGGTATCCGCGCAATGAGCTGTTTCGTGGTGGCTGGCTGGTTGACGACTGGCACACGGAACCGGCGTGACTGCTTGGACGCCTCCCTGGCCACGGACCTCCACCGCCGCAGCGCGCGATCGGCACGCTCTGCGGTCCACTTCACGATGGATCGCGAGGCCTCCCACGGGACGATCTCCCAGACCCCCAACTCGGTCAACATCTCGACGGCCAACTCGGAGCGATCACCCTTCGCCAATGCCTGAACGGCCACGACTCTGCGGGCAGGCTCGGGGATCTCGATGACCTCATCCACCTGCACCGACAGCCCCGTGCGGTCGGCTCGGGTCACCGTTCCGCGAACACCGCGACCATTGCCGTTGGACAGCAAGACGATCTCGTCAATCGCGATCCGGCGCACGACGGCAGCGTGGCGGCCCTCGTCGCCGTCGAGCACGACGTCTGCTCCGACGACAGGAGGGGTGTCGAAGTCGGCAAGAAACATGGCTTCGGTCATGAGAAGGCGTCCTTCAGCCAGCCGAACACGCCCTTGCCGTGCTTCTCCACGGCGGGCTCCGGAGACGTTTCGCCGCGCAGCTCGGCGAGCTGACGGATGAGCTCACGCTGGTCATCGTCGAGCTTCTGCGGCGTCGTCACGAGCAAGGTGACGCCGAGGTCGCCGCGACCGTGACCACGCAGGCGCGGGACTCCTCGATCCTTGATGGCGATCCGCGCGCCGGACTGGGTACCTGCGGGCACGTTCAACGTGACATACGCCTGATCGGCGTCCGTGTCATCGCGTTCGGCCTCAAGGGTCTCCAGCTGCATTTCCGTTCCCAAGGCGGCGGCCGTCATCGGCACCCGCACGACCAACTCAAGGTCGTCACCGTTGCGCTTGAATCGCTCATGCTGGGCGACGGTGAGCTCGATGTACAGGTCACCGGCCGGTCCCCCACCGGGTCCGACCTCTCCTTGGCCTTCGAGGTGAATGCGGTTCCCGCTGCTGACGCCCGGGGGCACCTTCACATTGATGGTGCGCTGGCTGCGGACCCGACCCTCTCCCGCGCACTCGCCGCACGGAGAGGGGATCGTCGATCCGTATCCGCGGCAGGTGGGGCACGGCTGCGATGTTCTGATCTCGCCGAGGAAAGAGCGCTGGGCGGTGATGATCTCACCCTGCCCGTGACAGGTCGCGCAGGTTACCGGCTGGCTCCCGTCGGCCGTCCCGGCGCCCGAGCACGTGGGACACAACACGGCCGTGTCGACAGTGATGCGCTTGGTGACACCGAATGCAGCCTCGGCCAGCGTGAGGTTCAACCGGACCAGGGCGTCCTGCCCGCGCCGCACCCGCGACCGCGGGCCCCTCGTGGCCGATGTGCCGAACATGGCATCCACGAGGTTGGTGAAGTCGAACGCCCCGCCGGGGAATCCGCCGTCGAAGCCGCCGGGCGCACCACCGCGGTTCATCGGGTCGCCGCCACGGTCGTACACCGAGCGCTTCTGAGGGTCCTGCAGGACCTCGTACGCCTCGGAGATCTCCTTGAACCGCTCCTCGGCATTGGGGTCGTCGGTGGCGACATCTGGGTGATGCTTCATGGCCAGCTTGCGGTAGGCCTTCTTGATCTCATCGCCCGTCGCGTCACGGGACACGCCAAGGGTCTGGTAGTAGTCGACTGCCATCAGGTGAGTTCTACCCTTCGGAAAGGAATCGTCCGACGTAATTGGCCACGGCCCGCACGGCCGCCATGGTGGATGGATAGTCCATGCGGGTTGGTCCCACAATGCCGAGTGTGGCACGCACATTCGACCGGTCCCCGTAGGAACTGGCGACGACCGACGTCTCCCGCAGCTCCTCGTAGGGGTTCTCCCGTCCGATGCGCACCACGAGGTTGTCGACCTCGCTGGCCTCGGACAACAGGCGCAGCAGGACGACGTGTTCCTCCAACGCCTCGAGCACGGGTCGAACCGAGTGATCGAACTCGTCTCCGAACTGCGAGAGATTGGGCACGCCACCGACGACAACGCGTGTCGAGGCGTCACCGGCCACCAACTCCATGACGTGCGAGGCGACGATATTGCCCAAGACGCGTGTGGCAGGCGGAAGTGATTCCACGACTGCCATGGCCTTGTCAACGGCCACCGTCGTCGTCTGCCCCACGAGGGCCGCCGCGAAGCGCGTTGTCAGGTCTGCAACGTCATCAGCGGACTCCCCGTGGAGTTCCACGAATCGCTTGTCGACGTTGCCGGTCGAGTGCACCAGGATCAACACGGCACGCTCGGGGCTGAGGACGATCATCTCGAGATGGCGGATCGTCGTGGACGTCGACACCGGGTACTGCACGATGGCGACCTGGCGGGTGATGCTGGCCAACAGCCGCACGGTCCGCTTGACGACGTCGTCGACCTCGACGGCGCCCTCCATGAACGTTGTGATTGCTCGCCGCTCGGCCACCGACAGGGGCTTGATCGCTCCCAACCTGTCAACAAAGAGGCGATAACCCTTGTCGGTGGGGATGCGACCGGCAGACGTGTGGGGCTGGGTGATGTACCCCTCTTCCTCCAGCACGGCCATGTCATTACGCACGGTCGCCGGAGAAACGTCCAAGTGATGGCGTTCGACGAGCGCCCGCGATCCCACGGGCTCCATGCTCGACACGTAGTCCGTGACGATCGCACGCAAGATCTCGAGCTTACGGTCGTCGAGCATCATCACCTCCTGGCACTCTCATTGACTGAGTGCCAGTCTATCCCCTCCCCCGTCAAGTGCGAATCATGGCAACCGGTGGCAAGACTCAGGCTGCCACAAGGGCGGCCAGTGCGGCCGTGTCCACGTCGGCCATCGGGTCGAGGTCGGCCTGACTGACGAGCCGCGTCACGGTGCCGTCGACGTCGGTCTGGACCCAGGCGGCACGGTGGTCCAGCCCCAGATGGGGAATGCCCGGCAGGAACAAACAGCCCGATGCGGTGGCGTCGTCACCGCGGGCATGGTCTTCCGGTGGGTGCAAAACCACCAACGCCGGCGGGACAGACGAGAAGCATCCAGGACCGATCGCGTCGTCTCCAATCAGCGATCCCTCCAACAAGACGATGCCGACGGCGTCGAACGGCGCAGGGTTCGGAAGGTCCTCCACGACACGAAAGACGGGGCTGACTGTCCCCAACGTGCCGGGGATGCAGGCTGTGCGTACGGCGTGCACGAGAAACTGCGTCCACTCGGCGGTGTCGTGTGGCCAGCGACCCTGCAAGGCGAACCCGTGCAAAGCGCCGTCAACGAACAGCGGACTCGTCTCCACGTGAGTGTCTCGGTCGTACATCGGCCCTTCCTTCCTCGCGCTCCGCCCGAAAGTGCCGGACGGCGACGCGTCTGTCTCAGCATGCGCTGCGAACGTCACGACGGCGTTACGCGCCGGTACACGCCAGGTTTCGATGCGTGCAGGACGAAAGCGCGTGTCCCTGCCCCCGACCTGGGACGCGACGCCGTCCAGATGGCAGGCTTGGAGCATGGCCAGTGAACTCGGGGATTGGATCCCCGTCGCCGACGGTGTTTGGCGGCTCGTCGCTCAACCCGAGCACGTCAACATCGGGCTCGTCGTCGGTGACGCGGGTGCCCTGCTGATCGACACGGGTGCCTGGCCCGAACAGGGCCGCCAGATTCGCGAGCGGGCGGCCGAGATCGCCGAGATTACGCATGTGGTCGTCACGCACCGCCACTACGACCACTTCTTCGGGCTGTCCGCCTTCGCCGATGTCCCCTCCATCGGCCACGCGTCGCTGGAGGGCGATCTCACGGATCCCGAAGTGTTGGAAGAAGCCTTCGAACTGCGGATTGACCCGGCAGAGATCACGCTGCCCACGCAACTCATCCACCTCGCGACCACCGTCAACCTCGGCAATGTGCGCGCGGAGGTCGTCCACTTCGGCCATGGGCACACGGCCGGTGATCTGGTTGTCATTCTTCCCGACCGCGATGTGGTGTTCGCAGGGGACCTAGTCGAATCCATGGACCCCCCGCAGTTCGGTCCGGAGTCGTCCATCGAGCACTGGCCAGCCGCGCTGGAAGGGATCTTGGGAGTCCTCGGCGAGCGCACCGTCGTCGTTCCCGGTCATGGCGATCCCGTCGATCGCGAGTTTTGCTTCGATCAGCGGGCCCGCATTTCCGGGCTGTACGGGCAGGCGCTGCACCTAGTGAACCAGGGCATTGCGGAGTCGGAAGCCTGGGAGGCCGGCGACTGGCCGTACCCCAAGGCCACCGTCGCAGCCGCGCTGCCCCTGCTGTACGAGGAGTTGTCGGCCAAGGGCATCGTCGTGCGCGAACACCTGCCCCTGCACCCGAACCCCTGAGCAGGGTCCGCGGGACGGCGAACTACCGGTCGGCTCCCAGGCTGGTCAGGCGATGCTCCATCAGAGCCTTGAGCGCCTCGGCATCGTTGGCCAGGTCCACGACGTACCGGGGTTTGCTCTCCAAGCCCGCGAAGGCCGCCGGGACCTGCGGCGGCTGGCCCAGCGCCTCGGTGATCGTCGCTGCGAACTTCACCGGTAGGGCCGTCTCGTGGACGAGAATCGGGCCGCGCGTGTGATCTTGCAGCGCCATCGCCACCTTGACGGCGTCGGCAGTGTGCGGGTCGATCGTCACACCGGTGTCGGCATGAACCTGTGCAATCGTCGCCACGCGGTCCGCGTGGGTCGACGTACCGGACAAGAAGCCGAACCGCTGTCGGATGGCCGCGAACTCGGGAGTTCCCGCCAGGTCGAACCTGCCGGTACTGGCGAAGGCATCCGAGGCGAACAGCTCGCGCACGCGAACCGGATCCCTGCCGACCAGGTCGAACACAAAACGCTCGAAGTTCGAGGCCTTGGAGATGTCCATCGACGGGCTTGATGTGGCGAAGGTGTCGCGCGCGCCACGCACCTGGTACACCCCGGTGGTGAAGAACTCGTGCAGGACGTTGTTCTCGTTCGTCGCCAGGATCAACGTGTCGATCGGTAGGCCCATTTCGCGGGCCACGTGCCCGGCGCAGATGTTGCCGAAATTCCCCGACGGAACGGCGAAGGTGACCACGTCGTCGGGGGCGGTGGCCGCCTGAAGGTATCCGGCGAAGTAGTAGACGACCTGCGCGAGCAGGCGGGCGAGATTGATCGAGTTGACAGCGCCCAGGCGCCAACGTCGCTTGAAGTCGAGATCACCCGCCACCTCCTTGACGAGGTCTTGGCAGTCGTCGAAGACGCCGTCGACGGCAATATTCACGATGTGTGGGTCGTCGAGGGAGAACATCTGCGCCTGCTGGAAGGCCGTCATCCGACCCGCCGGCGTCAGCATGAACACGGTGATGTTCTGCTTGCCCCGCATGGCGTACTCGGCTGCCGAGCCGGTGTCGCCGGACGTCGCCCCCAGAATGTTGAGCGTCGAGCCGCGTCGCTGTAGCTCATAGGCGAACAACTCACCCAGCAGCTGCATCGCGACGTCCTTGAAGGCCGCCGTCGGACCGTTCGACAGGTGGAGGAGCCACAGGCGGTCCCGCAGTTGTTCGGCAGGAACCACAGCGGTCGAACCGAAGGCCTCCGCGGTGTAGGCCCGCCGACAGATTTCCCGCAGATCGTCGGCCGGTATGTCGTCGATGAACAGGCTCAGCACGCGATAGGCCAGTTCGGCATACCCCTCGGTCTGCCAGACCTCGCGCCACATCGCGAGCGTCTCTGTAGTGACCAGTGGGTAGGACTCGGGGACGTACAGCCCTCCGTCTGGGGCGAGGCCCTCCAGCAAGATGTCGCAGAAGGACTTCGACGATTCCCCGATTGCACGGGTGGACACATATCGCACCCACTCAGGTTACCGGCGTTCGCGCCTCCGCCACCGACACGCGGGCGATGGCTGGACACGTCAGTCTTTTCGCCCTCAACGAACCCGAGATATCATGGCTCTGTCGGCAAGCTCCACCCCCTCTCCCCCCGAGGTTTGACCGTGAACCCCCGCATCTCGCGACCCTGGCTGTCCCCCGCACCCAATGTGGCGTGCGGCGGGTTCGGACCGGCACTGCCCACGGTCACAGACCGATGGATAGCGCGCATCGCCGCCAATGCCCGCCCCGGGCGACCGACGGGCAGGTCGCGATCATGAACGAGAAGGACGCGTCAGAGGCGCGCGATCACCGTCGGACCCCCTCGCGCCGCAGCCTCATCATCCGGGCGATCCTCGCTTGCGGCCTCGTCTTGGGCCTCGGGAGCGTCGGCACCTTGGCCTCGTGGACGAGCGGCGCGGGCGCCAAGCCCGGTCCGCTGAAGTCGGCGCAACTCGATGTGGTGGCCAACGGACACCTCGCTTCGTCGAGCAATCTCGATGGCTTGTACGTGGAGACCTCGTGGGTGTTCGACGAAATGCTGCCCGGTGAGTTCGTCGGGGTCGTCTTCACGGCGTCCAACAGCGGATCGAGTCAAATGCCACTTGACCTGCGAGTGGACGCGTATGTGGAGGGCGCGGCGGCACCAGCCATGGCTTTCACGATCTATGAGGGCGGGACACCGGCGGTGACGACACCATCGAACAACGTCTCCTGGAATACGTTCCGACAAGCCAACTGCACGGGAGGCGCGCAGATCGGCGCCGACTGGCGACACGTTGGCACCGGTGCTGCCAACGCAACCACCCTTGTCCCGACGAAGAAGCGACTCAATGTCGGCGACTCGGTCAAGTACTGCGTCCGCGTGACGATGTCTGGAGGCGCCACGTTCTGGGAGGATACGACGCTGTTGAACACCACCGGGACTGCGGTGTTCAAGCTGCGAGGCACCCAGGTCGGTGCGCCGTGAGGCCCTGGATGCGACAGGCGCGGTCAATCGTGGCGACTGTCGGTGCCGTCGCGGGGGCCATCTGCCTGCTCTGGACCGTCGGTCTCGCAGTTGCCGGGGTGCGCCCCGTGGTGTTCATGAGCGGGTCGATGTCGCCGGCGATCAAAGAAGGTGATCTTGCCTTCGTTCGCACGGTCCCGGTGGATCAGGTGCGGGCAGGCGACATCGTCAGCGTCGAAACCGAGTCCGGTCGGGTCACGCATCGCGTCGTCTCGGTGACGCCTCAGGGGTCGGGTGCGGCACTGCGCCTGAAGGGGGATGCCAACAACTCTCCTGACGCCAACCCGTACACGCTGTCCACCGTCGACGAGGTTGTCGGTCATGTACCCGCAGTCGGACACGTGCTGAATGCGGCCGCGAGTCCGTGGGGCATGGGACTGGGTGGCGCGCTGCTGGTGTCGTCCTTGGCCTGCGCGCTGGTTCCCCTTTTTCGCAAGGAAGCACCAGCCGTACGTAAGGGCACATTGTCGCGCCCCCGTCACCGCCGGGTGGTTCGACGCCCCGGCAGGGCGTTGGTCGCTCGGGTGGCCGTACCCACGATCGTGTTGGGCTTCGTCGTCGGCTCGACGTCACTTCCGGCCGCACGGACGCTCGCGTACTTCAGTGACACACCGAAGCTTTCCACACAGGTCGGCGGTTTTGAGACCGCGCCCTGGTTCACGTGCGCACAGGCGATGAGCGGCCAGTCCTACGGCAGCGTCCCGTGGACGCACTTGAATCTCAACGAGAACTCACCCACCCCGCAGACATCGACAACCACCCCGTACTTCTTGACGGACACCAATACCGCCTGGGACGGCATCTACTTCGTCGGCCCCAACTGGAACAATCAACTCCCCAGCACGGGGCACACACAGGGGTGCCGCCGGGACTTGACCAGCTACTCGGTCTACCTGACGGGCACGACCAAGGCGAACGCTCAGTTCATTCGCATCCAAGGCCAGTCCCAAAACGCCAACGGTCCCTCGGGCGCGAGGTGGAACAACTTCTCGGTGAACGTGTGGTTCAAGACGGACACCACCGCCGGGGATAAGGCGGGAGTCCTGGCCGCCTACGGCAAGCCGGGAGGCAGCGAAGACGACGCCACGGATCGGGTGTTGTACCTGGATTCACAGGGGCGCGTGACGTTCGAGGTCTACCCGGGCGCGTACCACTTCCGCAACTCGACCACGGACTACGCCGACAACAAGTGGCACATGGCGACCGCGACACTGGGTGCGGCCGGGCAATGCCTGTATGTCGATGGGCACCTGGCTCAGGCCTGCGACCCGGCCGTCACAACTGCGTATCAGACGAGCGTCGCCATGTTCTGGCGGTTCGGCTACGCCTACCTCAGCGACGGCTTCCAAGGCATCACCGACGGCAACATCGAACAGCGGGCCTTCACGGGCTACGTCGACGACGTCGCCGTCTGGACCAGACAGATGAGTGCCAGCGAGATCCAGTCCATGTACAGAGCTGCTCTCCCGCTGCGGCCTTAAGCAGCACAAATCTCGTGACCTCAAGGGGTGACGACATGTCAAGGCCCATCCCGGCTTGATGCCGTTTCGCTGCGGTCGAGTCAAACGAACCTCGGCGCCGCGTGACCGGGATCAGTGGGACCCGTGTCGTTTCTGGCCATCTGCGGTCGATTCGCTGCGCCGCAAGTGAACCCGGGGTTAGCATCATCGTGTTTCGGCGAGAACATCGCTCCCCCACTCCCCCCGAGGTTTGACCCGTGAACACATCATTCTTGCGCCCCTGCTTGCTTCGGGGTGGCGGCCTCACTCTGGCGACAATAGTCGCGCTCCTTATCGGTTTTTTCGCGGCTCCCACTGCCCACGCGGCTCCCCCAGAACCGGTGATCACGTCCTTCGCGGGGGGCGCTGAGCCTCCCTCGCATGAGCCTGTCGTTGTGTCTGGCACGGCGCAGGCGAGTTCGACGATCCAAGTCCGGGACTACTTTTCGAGCGCCACCTGTACGACGAGCGCCGATCTCGCTGGCAACTGGTCGTGCTCACTCGGGTTACTCGCAGTCGGTGTTCATCAGGCACGAGTGACCGCGACGGACGCGACGGGCACCTCTGCAGAAGCCATCGCAACGTTCAACGTCATTGAAATCCCTGCGGCACCGGTGATCACCTCACCCGGCAACGGATCGACCGTCACGGGCGCACCCGGCGCGAGCTACACCACCGTCACCATCAGCGGCACGGCAACCGCTGTCGGATCGATCAGCCTGGTCTGGGTCTACCAGGCCGACGGCACCTACCTGTGCCGATCCTTCGCGGTCAACGGCTCCTGGTCCTGCACCACCAACCTCACCACCCCCGGCACCTACGGCCGTCGCCTACTGGTCGGGCATCGACGCCGGCATCGGTGAACCCAGCAACCAAGTCACGTTCACCTACGAAGTAGCGCGCGCGCAGGCGCCCACCATCACCACCCCCGTGAATGGGTCGACAGTCACGGGTGCCCCCGGAGCCTCCTACACCACGGTCACCATCAGCGGTACCGCACCCGCCTACCCCAACCTCAACGTCATTCGGGTCTACCGAGCCGACGGGACGTACATGTGCCTATCCTTCGTCAGCAACGGCACTTGGTCCTGCACCACCAACATCCGTGACCCTGGCGCGTACACCGTGGTCGCTTACTGGGACGCCATCGACTCCGGCACCGGAGACCCCAGCAACCAAGTGACCTTCACGTATGCACGAGCACGTGCACAGGCGCCCACCATCACCACACCAACGACCGGATCGACCATCACCGGTGGCGTGGGAGCCAGCTCAACCGACGTCACGATCAGCGGAACCGCACCCGCCTACGCCAACCTCAACCTCATCTGGGTCTACGAAGCGGACGGGACGTACCTGTGCCGGTCCTTTGTCAGCAACGGCACCTGGTCCTGCACCGCCAGCATCCGTGACCCCCGCGCGTATACCGTGGTCGCCTATTGGGAGGGCATCGACTCCGGCACCGGGGACCCCAGCAACGCCGTCACGTTCACCTATGAGATCGCCTCGCCGGACCCACCGGTCATCACAACACCCGCCACTGGAACGACCATCACCAGTGCTATCGGGACCTCCTACACAACCGTCACGGTCAGCGGCACCGCGACCCCTTCCGGAACGGTAGACACCGTGCGGGTGTACCGCGACGACGGTACGTATGTGTGCACTTCGCTGGTCACCAACGGCACCTGGTCATGCACGACACAGGTCACCGA
>RRZU011583178.1_pt1 | contig 52890 bp, 55 predicted proteins | sample 2165561 | NCBI WGS metagenome assembly RRZU01 (sample SAMN10456909, study PRJNA506462) | wastewater metagenome | isolation source: wastewater sludge | place: USA: Moscow, Idaho
GATCCGCAGGGCCGCGGAGACGAGCACGGCCGACGGGCCGAGCGGCGCGGCGGGGGCCTGCGCGACCGGGACGATGGTGTCGTGCAGTCCCCAGCCGGGGTTGGCCGGATAGTGCGGTGTCGGTGAGAGGGCAGCCCGGCTGCGGCGCGCGGCCGGCGGTGGGCCGGGCCGCACGGCGATCCAGCGGAAGCCCGCCGGTGCGCCACCGGGGCGCGCCGGGGCAGGTGCGGAGGGACGGGGCGGCAGCGTGGGAGCGGGTGCGAGCAGGGCACCCTGGCATCGCGGACACCAGGCGCGCTGGCGGTCACGGACATTCCAGCGCGTGCCGCACGCCGAGCAGACCTGGATCACCGGATCAGCCTAATCAGATCGTTCCGGGGCTGCCGTCGTCAGTGACCACCGGCCGCCCCGACGCCGCCCAGGCCACCATGCCGCCGACGACGTTGACCGCGTCGAAGCCGTTGCGCACCAGATGCAGTACGACCGTGCCGCCGAACTCGTCGGGGAGTCCGCTCACCTGATGCTGGGGCACGTCCACGTCGTCCATCGCCATGATCGTTGCACGTCAGCAGCAATGTCGGTGCTATCCACAGTTTCCACAGGCTTATCCACAGTGTGAATCGGCCTCCATAGGGGCCTCTACCGGCGGTATTACCGGCCGTGGCAGGGGGCTGGTTGTGCACAACTCGCCGAGGCGCCGGGCCGCTGATCAACAGCCGCGGCGGGCCCGGCGCGAAATACCTTGTTCCGCTAAGTATTTGTCGGTCGCGGGCCTGGTCGAACCGATCTGGCCATTCGATTTTTGTGGTGGCACAGATACCGATATGATCGCCGTCACTGGTGGGTGCTGTGACTCATCTCACGGAGCGAAATGCCGCCGTGCCGGGTCGGGATTGCCGGACAGGAGTGATAGATGGCGACGACGCGTCCCTTGGGCCAAGGGTCGGCCTCGCATTGGTCCACGCCGTCGTTCTCGTCCTCGACCTGCAACAAGTCCTACGCCATCGCACTCATGCGGGCGGGCATCATCGCCGTCATTCTGTTGGGTGTGCTGGCGTTCCTGATCTTGACCTGAAGTCCAGACACGATCTATCGCCGGCGGGGATCCGCCCGCACCGCCCACACCACGCGGTAGGAACCGGTGGCCGGCACCCAGCCGAATTGACGCGAGTCGACGACGCCCGCCGCGGCACGATTGTCGGAGCGGGCTTCGAACTCGGCGGACCGCCCGGCGCCGCGTACGCCGCCGACGCGTTTGATCAACCACCGCGAGGGCAGTGTCGGATCCGGAAACACCCGCAATTCGCCGGGGCGGGGTCGCCCGCCGCGAGCGGCCAGCAAGCCGTCACCGGGGTTCAGCGTCGGTCGCATCGAGTCCTCGACCACTGCGAATCTGCGGACCGGCCACCACCTGCGCCACCCATGGTTTCGACGCACCTGATCAGGGTAAGTTATGGCCATGCTGCTTCGACTGTTCGCCAATGCCACCCCCGCCCACGCCCACTGCGATCTGTACTGCGGTGTCTACGACCCCGCGCAGGCCAAGATCGAGGCGCTGTCCTGCCTCAAGACCGTGCAGAAGTACAACGATTCGGACGACGAGCACTTCCGCACCCGCGCGATCCTGATCAAGGAGCAGCGCGCCGAAGAGGTCAAGCATCACCTGATGGTGCTGTGGGCCGACTTCTTCACCAAAGACCATTTCGAGCAGTTCCCGAACCTGCACCAGCTGTTCTGGGACGGCGTGCACGGTGCGGGCGACGTGAAGAAGTCCACCAAGGTCGAGGACTGCGAGAAGCTGTTGAAGACCATCGACGAGATCGCCGACATCTTCTGGCAGACGGAGAAGGCCAAGAGCATGGGGGTCTACCCGCCGAAGTGAGCCCGGTTTGCGTCCCGCCCTTCCCGAATTCGAAATTAACGGCGGGTTAGCAGTCGTGTCCTATTGCGTGCCAACCCGGTTGTCCCTCATCCTGAGCGCACCGACCCGTAGCTGTGTCGTCCTGGCAACACGAACCGACAAGTCGTGGAGGGCAAGATGGACTCAGGCCCCGGGCGAGCGATCGGGCTCGTTCCGTTCCATTCCAGCGGTGTCCTCAAGGGTTTCGTGGTCTCGGGCCGCTGGCCGGATTCGACCAAGGAATGGGCGCAGTTGTTGATGGCGGCGGTCCGCGTCGCGTCGCTGCCCGGTTTGCTATCCACCACGACGATATTCGGTGTGCGGGAGGAGCTTCCCGACATCCCCGAGCCGGGGACGGTCGGCCTGGTCCTGGCTGAAGGCACCGTGGTGGGTGACGCGGCGGTCGCGCCCGGCCACTTCGCCGACCATCAACCGCCGGCCTTGATGATGCTGCATCCACCCTCCGAGACCACGCCGTCGTTGCCGGAGTGCGTGGGGGCGGCCTCGGGCTGTGTCCTGCTGCCCGGCCTGCCGCATCTGGGTCTCGAGCATCGCGCCGCCTGGGTGGAGGCCGAATCGGACGGAACCATCACCTCGATGGTGAGCCGGGTCGGCGTCGATCCCATCAGCCACCCGGACACGGCCATCCTCGCGATGCTGCTCGCTGCCTGACGAACCCGGGCGGCCGGCGGGCGGCCCGGGGGGTCATTACCGCAGGTAACGATCATTTCCGCGGCGCCGTACCGTGGGACGTTGCCCGCGCCCCCGGCAGCAAAGTGGCAACCACTGCATCTTCGCGAGCACTGACCGTTGCCGTGGTTGACGTACGGTGGTCGCCCGCGGCTCCCCAGGGTGCACTGTCAGCAATTGGGCAGTCGACTGACAGAGGTTCGTAAGCGCGCATATGCAATGGGTCTTGGCCGCTGACGAGGGGTTAACGGTGCCGGCGTGCCTCGCGGGGCCAACCTAGGGCAGGCCCTTGGCGACCGATGTCGAATTTTATAAGGTTTGCACTTGGATGTTTGCTATTCACTCGCTACCATGATCAGCAAACAACTAGTGTCAAGGATAGCTTGCTGCAGTTCGTGGAGGGGTTCGGAAAATATGAGTACGACGTTTGCCGCACGGTTGAATCGTCTGTTCGACACCGTGTACCCGCCGGGCCGTGGACCCCATACCTCGGCCGAGGTGATCGGCGCGCTGAAGTCGGAGGGCGTGACGATGTCGGCTCCGTACCTGTCCCAGCTGCGCTCCGGTAACCGGACCAATCCGTCGTCGACCACCATGGCCGCGCTGGCGAATTTCTTCCGGATCAAGCCGGCCTATTTCACCGACGACGACTACTACGAAAAGCTCGACAAGGAGCTGACGTGGCTGGCCAACATGCGCGATGAAGGCGTCCGCCGGATCGCCGCCCGCACCGTCGGCCTGTCGCCCGAGGCTCAGCAGAACCTGGTCCAGAAGGCCGAGGAGCTGCGCCGCCAGGAGCACCTCGAAAGCTGAGCGCCGGACGGCGTCAGCGCACCAGCGCGTCGTACTGGCGCGCGATCTCGATGATCCACTCCCGGTCGGAGTAGTTTTCCGGCTGCCGCAACTGGATCAGTCCCGGAAATTCCCGATCGCCCGCGGCCCGGTCCTGACCGCGGCCCGCACAGATCCACGTCGCGATGGCGCGAGCCTGTTCGTCGGGCGTCACCTCGGGCAACTCCTCCTCGTCCGGACCACCGTCGAGCAGCGCGGTTCGGGCCGGGTCGGATTTCAGCGCGGTATGCGCGGCCGACGCCTCCAGGAATAGGGCGTCCGAGATCAGTGATAGCTTCTCCGCGATCCGGAACACCAGCGGCCCGCGCGGGCGCACCCCGATCCCGATGTCCGGTTGACGGCTCAGCAGCTCGTGCAGGATCGGGTCGATCAGCCGGTCCTCCTGCCGGGCGGCGAACCAGTCCTCGATCGTCGGCAACAGGGCTCCGGCGGCCACGATCGCCATGGCGCAGACGAGGAGCGTCGCCGCCGTCCCCACGCTGAGCAGCCGGAGACTACCGATCGCCCGGATCATGAAGAAGGCGCTGGCGAGCAGGATCAGCACGATTCCCACGGTGAAGACGAACAGGGCGCGTCCGCGCCGGGTCCGGTTCGAGTGCCGCAGGCCGACCCACGACACCATGCTCAGGGCGAGCAGGACGTAGAGCAAAGGGATCAGCCAGGAGAACGAGATGGTCGCCGTGTCGAGATTGCGTTCCAGATATTCCTGGGTGGACATCTCGGGCTGGCGGCCCCCGGCCAGGAACAACGCCATCGTCATTACGACGATCACCACGGCAAAGGCGTACTGCAGCAAGGCAATTCGGCGGACTGCCCCGGGGCCGCGCTCGGAACCCACCGTGGTGATCATCACGCAGCTGCCCGCGGCGCTGGCGATGAGTGCGCATTGACTCAGCGCGATCGAGATGTTCGGCCAGTGCAACACCGTGTCCAGCAGCAGCGTCAACGGCTGCCAGTTGAGGGCGGCCGCCACGGCCAGGCTGCCCAGGGCGACGATCATCGCGGTGCTGACCAGAGATTGTTTGTTGACCAGTGCCCAACCGATGCGCACACCGGTGGCCAGCCCGAGTAGGCCGGCGATGATCCAGATGATCAACCAAATGCCTCGCCGAGTCGGACCTGGAACAACGACGAACGGTCCGAGGGGATACGCCCGAGGCGGTAGATCAGCAGGGCGGCGAAATCCTCGGCCTCCTGCTCGGCCTCCTGCCCGCTGGGCCCCATGCAGCCGGTCCGCTGGTTGAGCATGTACCGGATCAGGTCGCCGCTGGCGAGTTCGGTGACGTCGAGGGCGGCTTCCACCACCGGGATGCCACCGTGTTCGAGCACGAGGTGGCCCAGCTCATGGGCCAGCGTCCGTTCCCAGGTGGGAAGGCCCTGCTGGATCACGAAGACGTCGTCGTCGGCGTACTGGCGCCACTGGCCGCAGACGCCGGGGGGCAGTTCGGCCATCCGGATGGAGATCGGCCGGCCGCGGTGTTCACCGACGGCGACCACCAGTCGGCTGACGGTGACCTCGCCCTGGCGGGGGGCCAGGTCGATGACGTCGTTGACCGCTTTGGTCACCCGGCGACTGGCCGCCATCTCGTCCCTCCCGCATCGATGGTCGTCACTCTTGCATCGATGGTCGTCGCTCTTGCCTCAATTGTCACTGTAAGAACCGTGCCGTACCGACGGCCTTCACCGCAAGACCCACCTTGGCCTGCCGGAATCCGATCAACCCGCCGACCGCTGTCAGGGCCGCCAATCCGCTCACACCCAGCCCCGCCAGACCAGCCAGCTCGCCGATCGAGGCCGACCGCAGGTACGTCGCGTAACCGGCGCGGAAGCCTTCGGGTGTGCCGGGAGACACGGGCGATTTTGCAGGCAGTTCGGGCCGCGCCGGTGGGTGCTGGATCCCGGTCGAGTTCGGCTTGGCCGGTACGGCGATCGCCGGGCCGGGCTGGGGGTGCGCCCCCACGGGCGGCGGGCCGACGATGGGCGCCGGGATCGGGACCCCGACGGGCGGTAAACCCGCGGCGGGCGGTTCGACGTCGGCGCCGACGCCACCGAGCTCGGGTGCGTCCACGCCCTCGGGCGGGAGCCGGTCGGGGGGGCTCGGCCAGCCCACCGACCCCGGGATTCGCGCGGCCGGAACCGGCGGTCCACCGCCGCCGGTGCCGCCGGCGGAGTTGGTGCCGGTGTCCGGCTTCGGGGTGAACAGGCTGATCAGCCAGCTCCAGAACGGGTCGGTGGGCGGCCACCCGCAATCGTCGTCGTCATCGTCGTCATCGGGGTCGGGGTCGAGGTGTTGTGCTGCCGCCGCTATCCCGGGAACCGGGACAGGCGCGGGCGGCCCGGTGGTGGGCGCCTCCACCGGCGCGCCGGGTTGGCCGTGTTGGGGGCCATCGCCGAGCGGATGACCCTCGAACGTGGCGTCGCCGGGGCCAGGATGGGGTTCCTCTGGATCTGTCGTCGGGCGGGGGTGCCACCCGTGGCTCGACCGGCCCGGGACGGGCGCGCGATCGGCCTCCTCATCGGGCTGCGCCTTGTCGTCCTTCGCGTCCGTGGGCGCGCCGTTGGCGGTGCCGGTGCCGGGGTCGTGCTCCTGCGGCTGCCCGGCGTCCGTTGCGCCGACTGGAGGCTCCGGGGCGGTATCCGTGCTCTGCCCCGGCGGGGCGCCGGGATTGGGTTCGGCGCCGGCCACCGCAGCGAACACACCGCCGACCGTCGTCAGCAGGACACCGCACGCGACCAGTCCACCGCCGACGGCGATACGCACTGGCGAGCCGGTCACTGATCGTCCTGTTCCGTCGTGGCGCGGGTCGCGCCGTCAACTACCCCCCCGCGCCACCGCTGAACCGGTATGACGGGCGTTTCATTGTCGCACGATCCGAGGTCGCAGAAGTCGCGGTCGGGTATCGCGATAAGGTTGCTCCGGGTCCGGGAACGGGCCCGACGATCCTCGACGAGACATCGGGAGGCGGCCGCGATGGGCCTGTTCAGCAAGCGCAAGAGCCGTGCTACGCGCCGTGCCGAGGCCAAGGCCTTGAAGGCCAAGGCCAGACTCGAGGCCAAGCTCGAGGCCAAGAACGAGATTCGCCGGATCAAGGCAGAGGAACGCACCGAGAACCGGGCGTTGCGGGCGCAGGTCAAGGCGCAGCGGGAGACCGACCGCACGGCGGTCAAGGTGGCCGAGGCGCAGCTGAAGGCCGCCCGCGAAGGCAAACTGCTCTCTCCGGCGCGGGTCCGGCGCACGCTGACGGTGGCCCGCCTGCTGGCGCCCATCCTGGTTCCGCTGGCCTACCGGGGCGCCACGGCGGCGCGTGGATTCCTCGATCAGCGCAGGGCCGACAAGCTGGGCGTTCCGTTGAGCCAGGTGGGCCAGTTCGCCGGCCAGGGCGGACACCTGTCGGCCCGGATTTCTGGCGCCGAACAGTCCGTCCGCGAGGTGGCCGAGAGGAATCCCGCTGACGCCGAGACCCGGCAGTTCGTCTCCGCGATGCACGCACGCCTGGTCGACCTGTCCGCCGCCGTCACCGCGGCCGAGAACATGCCATCCCATCAGCGCCGGGCCGCCCACACCGCGATCGGCGACCAGCTCGACGGCATCGACGCCGATCTGATGGCCCGCCTGGGCGTGTTCTGAGCGGTCCGGTAGCCCGAATGGTCAGACCCTGGTCCGCGCCGACGGCCGACGCGCGGCTGCGTGGCGGGGCCGTGGCCGCACTGACCGTGCTGCTGGCCACCGCGGCGCACGGAGCGGCAGCCGGCGCGGTTCCCGCTGGCGGCGCGATCGGCCTGCTGATGGTGCTGGCCGCCGGGCTGGGTGCGATGGTCACCGCGTCGCCGCGGGCCCGGGGTCCGGTCCCGCTGATCGGTCTGCTGGCCGCCGGACAACTCGCCGGCCATCTGGTGCTCGGCGCCGGGACGGCACACCAGCACCCTGGCCATCCCGGCGCGATGTCCGGCGCGCTGATGTTCGGCGGGCACGTGGCTGCCGTGCTGGCCGGTGGAATCCTGGTGGCCGCCGCCGAACGCTTCGCTGCCGCGTTGTCCCGGGTGGTCCGGAACTGTTCGCCGAATCCATTCCACCGCATCGAAATTCCCGGCACCACGGTACTACCGGCCGCCGAGCATCCACTGCTGCGCAGCCTGCTGGTCGCGGCGTCCATATCGCACCGAGGTCCACCGACCCTGCCGGCGTGCTGAATTCACCTCGAACCCGTTGCGATACAAGAAAGTTCATTACTCATGTCCAAATTCAGTCAGTTCTCCCTGCGCGCTGCGCAGATCACCGCCGCCCTGACCGTCGGCGCCCTGTGGGGCGCCGGACCGGCGTCGGCACACGTCCACGTCGACTCCGAGCACGCCGAACGCGGTGAGTATGCGGTGCTCACCTTCCGGGTGCCCAACGAGTCCGACTCCGGTTCACCCACAACCGGATTGAGCGTGGCGATCCCGAATCTGACCTCGGTGTCGACGGCGGTCATACCCGGCTGGAAGGCGAGCCTGGATCGCGACGTCGCCGCCGGTACCGTCCGTGCGGTCCGCTGGACGGCCGATCCGGGCAACGGGATCGGTGCCGATCAGTTCGGGTTGTTCGTCCTGCAGGTCAAGCTCCCCGACACCGACACCGTCAGCTTCCCGGCGACCCAGACCTACGCCGACGGGACCGTTGTGCGATGGGATCAGCCAGCGGCCCCCGGCGGCGCCGAACCCGCGCATCCGGCGCCCGCACTGGACCTGGGCCCGGCGGCCGCGCACGACAAGGCCACCACGCCGGCGGTCCGGCAGCCGGACACCGTGGCCCGCGCGCTGGCGGGTGGCGCCCTGCTGGTCGCCGTCATCGGGGCCGGCAGCGCGCTGCTGCGGAGACGGTCGTGACCCGCCCGGCGCGGCTGCTGCTCACCGTGCTGCTGACCGTCCTGCTGAGCGTGGTGAGTGCGGCAACCGGGTCGGCGCACGCCATCCTGCTCGCCACCGATCCGGTCGAGAATGCCGCTCTGGTTACGGGTCCCGGCCGGGTCAGCGCGACGTTCAACGAGCAGATGCAGCCGGAGTTCGCGGCCATGACGGTGGTGGGGCCCGACGGAAACATCTGGTCGACGGGTGAACCAGAGGTGCACGGCGCGGTGCTGAGCACCGCGGTGCGGCCGCTCGGCGCGGCGGGCACCTACACGGTCAACTACCGGGCGACGTCGGTGGACGGCCATGTGGTCTCGGGAGCGTGGTCGTTCCGACTGACCGAGAGCGGCGGTGGCGCACCGGGTCCGGTGGCCGCGGTGCCGCCACCGGCCGCCGGGCTGCCGATCTGGCCGTTCCTGGCCGGGGCCGCTGTCCTGATCGCCCTTGGGGCGTGGTGGGCGGTGCGCAGGCGGACGTGAATCGGCCCAAGTTCCGTTGGAGCGCAGTGACCGTCGCGGTGATGGTCGCTGCGCTCCTGGCGGCCTGGGCACTGGCGCGGCCGGACCTGCCGGTGGTGATCGCCGCCGTTCGCGCGGTGGCCGACGTCGCGGCGGTGGTCGCGCTGGGGCTGGCAGTGGTGCCCCTGCTGGACGAACCGCGCCGGCGCGGCGAGCTCGCCGAGCGGGCCCGCCGGCCGCTCGTGGTCGTGGGCGCCGGGTGGCTGGTCGCAGAGCTGACCCAGCTGGTGGCGGCGGCTGCGCGAGCGGCCGGGGCCGACGCGGTCACCCTGACGGTGGGCACCGCAGCGCAATTCGCGACCGGAACGGCCCCGGGCCGATCGGCGTTGTGCGGCGTGGTGGCTGCCTCCGCCGTCGCCGTCTCGGGTGCGATCCGGCCGGATGCGGTGCGGGACCGGTGGGTGATCACCGCGGCGGCAGCGGGCGTGGCGGCCCGGGCCGTCACGGGCCACGTGTCGGGGAGCGTGCTGGCCGGCTTCGCCGTGGTCGGGCACGCGCTGGCCGCGGCACTGTGGTGCGGAACCCTGGCAGCCATGGTGCTGACCGTGCGTTCCCGCGGTCAGTGGGCCCGGGTGCTGCCGGTGTTCTCGCGGTGGGCGGTGTCGCTGGTGGCGGCACTGCTCCTCGGCGGGGTCATTGCCGCCATAGCGCTGATCGATTCGCCGGCGCAGCTCTACGGCACCGGGCACGGCCGGATCCTGCTGGCGAAAATGGCCGTCACCGGGGCGTTGGTGATCGTGGCGTGGCGTAACCGGTCCGGTTGGTTGGCGGCAGCTCAGCGGCACCGGATCGGGGCGGAGGACTCGGTGCGCCGGTCCGTCGCCGAGCTGATTCTGATGACAATGGTGCTGACCTTTGCCGCTGCGCTGTCGGTTACGGGCTAGCATCGGGCGGGAGCGCATCGCGCATCCGCCGATGTCCATTGGTGCGAAGGAGCAGTCAGATGGCCGACGAGCAGGACCTCCCGGGCGAGCGTCCGGAGGCGACGCCGCCAACACCACCGGCCAAGAAGACCCCCGCGAAAAAGGCTCCGGCCAAGAAGGCGCCGGCCGGACAACCTGCCGCCAAGAAGGCTGCGGCCAAGAAGGCGCCCGCGAAGAAGGCCCCGGCCAAGAAGGCGGCCCCGGCGGCCGGCAACGGCGTCGCACCGTCGGACAACGGTGCTAAAGAGGCTGCCGCACAGGCGAAAACGACTGTCGACCGGGCCGACGCCCGGGTGTTCACCCCCGCCGCGATGCCGGCTCCCGAGCGGGGGCGGTCACCGCTGCCGTTGGCGGTCGCCGTCGCCGTCGCTCTGCTGGCGGTCCTGTTGGTGCGCCGGCTGCGGCAGGACGACTAGGGTCATCCCGGCCGTCTAGCATTTGAGCCGTGACCGTCACCCCCCGTCCCACCGCGGACCTCGTCGACGACATCGGCCCGGATGTTCGCAGCTGTGACCTGCAGCTGCGTCAGTTCGGTGGCCGCCGGGCCTTCGCCGGCCGGATCAGCACCGTTCGGTGCTTCCAGGACAATGCGCTGCTGAAGTCGATACTCTCCGAACCCGGCGACGGCGGGATCCTGGTGATCGACGGCGACGGTTCGGTCCATGCGGCGCTGGTGGGCGACGTGATCGCCGAACTGGGCCGGTCCAACGGCTGGTCGGGTCTGATCATCAACGGCGCGGTCCGCGACGCGTCCACCCTGGTCACGCTGGACATCGGGATCAAGGCGGTGGGCACCAACCCGCGCAAGAGCACCAAGTCCGGTTCGGGCGAACGGGACGTCCCGGTGACGTTCGGCGGCGTGACGTTCGTGCCCGGCGAGATCGCCCACAGTGACGACGACGGGATCGTCGTCACGTAACCCCGCCGGGTTCCGCGCGCTCGAGGCCCGACGGCGACTGATCCGTCAGCCGGTGGCCGACGCCGCGGGCACGGCCGCGCGGCGGTGGCCGAACCGCAGTTCGGGCGTGGCGATCGGCGTGCGTCGCAGCGAGTTGATGTCCCGGAAGTAATCGTGCTTGATCTGCCACGGGCCCTTCGAGCCACGCTTGGGCAGAATGTGCTCCGCGCGCGCGAAGTAACCCGAGCTCATATCCGTGAACGGGAGCCGCTGGACGTCGCCGCCCGGTGTCACCGGCTCCACGGTGTCGTAGCCGTTCTGGTCCATGTAGTTCAGCAGCCGGCACACGTACTGGGAGACCAGATCGGCCTTCAGCGTCCACGACGCGTTCACGTAACCGAAGGTGAAGGCGGCGTTCGGCAGGCCCTCGAGCATCAGCGCCCGGTACGCCAGCCGCTGGCCCGGGTCGATCACCGCGCCGTTGCGGCTGATGACCGCACCGCCGAACAGCTGCAGGGTCAATCCCGTTGCGGTGACGATGATGTCGGCGTCCAGGTGGGCGCCGGAGGCCAGTTGGATGCCGGTCTGGTCGACGTGGTCGATCTGGTCGGTGACCACGTCGGCCTTGCCGGTGCGGATGCTGCGGAACAGGTCGCCGTCGGGTGCCAGGCACACGCGCTGGTCCCACGGGTTGTAGTCCGGGCCGAAGTTGCCCTCGACGTCGTAGCCCGCGGGGAGTTGACGCTTGGCCATGGTCAGTAGCGCCTTGCGGAAATTCTTCGGGAATCGCCGGGCGAGCCGGTACTGCATGGAGCTGACGCCGATCGCGTAGCAGCGGTTCACGGTGTTGGCCGCCCGTGGCGGCAGCCACTTGTTGGCCTTCGGCGCCACTGGGCTGACGCCGGGCAGCACTCCGATGTAGGTCGGGCTGCGCTGCAGCATGGTGACGTGTCCGACGCCGGAGTCGACCAGGGCGGGAAGCAGGGTGACCGCGGTGGCGCCGCTGCCGATCACGACGACCTTCTTGCCGGCGTAGTCGAGATCCTCGGGCCACTGCTGCGGGTGCACGACGGTTCCGCCGAAGTTCTCGATGCCCGGGAAGTCGGGGGTGTAGCCCTGGTCGTAGTTGTAGTAGCCGGAGCAGGCCATCACGAACCCGGCCTGGATGGTGCTCTGGACGCCGTCGTGCTCGATGGTGACGGTCCAGCGCTTGTCCTCGTCGGAGAAGTCGGCGGCGACCACGCGCTGGCCGTACCGGATGTTCTTGTCGATGCCGTTCTCGACGGCGGCCTCCCTGATGTAGGACTTGATCGACGGCCCGTCGGCGATCCACTGGGTGGAACGCCACGGCTTGAACCGGAAGCCCAGGGTGAACATGTCGGAGTCCGACCGGATGCCGGGGTAGCGGAACAGGTCCCAGGTGCCGCCGAGGTCTTCGCGGCGCTCGAGGATCACATAGTTCTTGGTGGGGCATTCCTGCTGCAGGTGCCAGGCGGCGCTGATCCCGGAAATCCCGGCCCCGACAATCACTACGTCGACAAATTCAGTCATATGTAAAACGCTATCAACGCCGTGTCGAGTCCGTCAACAGTATGTCGAAAATTTCAACGCCCTGTAAACTCGGCGATCGTGACCACCGTGAGCCCGCACCCCACCGCTGGCGGTTCCCGTGCCCGGCGGTCCACCCGGCCGTCGAGCGACGAACGCGAGCAGGCGATCCTGAACACCGCGGAGACCCTGCTGGAGGACCGCGGCCTGGCCGACATCTCCGTGGACGACCTTGCCCGCGGTGCGGGCCTGTCCCGGCCGGCGTTCTATTTCTACTTCCCGTCCAAGGACGCGGTCCTGCTGCGGCTGTTCCAGCGGGTGGTCGAGGAGGCCGACGCCACGGTTCCCAGCCATGACGACCTGCCCCGTGACGTCAGCCCGGCCTGGTGGCGGGCCGGCATCAGGACGTTCATGGTGTCGTTCCGGACGCACCGGGCCGTGACGCTGGCCGCGATGGCGTCCCGTCCGACCAGTCCCGAACTCGGCGAGCTGTGGTCGACGTTCATGAGCAAGTGGGTCGCGCGCGTCGCCGAGATGATCGAGGCCGAACGCACCCGCGGTGCGGCGCCCGTCACCATCGACCCCGCGCACCTGTCGGCGTCGCTGAACCTGATGAACGAACGGGTGATGGTCGCATCGTTGTCCGCGGAACGGCCGGGCCTGCCGGAAGAGGATTCCCTGGACGCGCTGGTCCACGTCTGGGTGACGTCCATATACGGGCAGCTGCCCTAGGAGGTACCCGGGCAGTGTCGTACGCCGGTGCGACCATTCGGTCGTGTCCACAGGGTCCGCTCCGCCATCCGGTACGGCCTCCATCCTGCATGCCGACCTCGACGCGTTCTACGCCTCCGTGGAACAGCGCGACGATCCGACACTGCGCAACCGGCCCGTCATCGTCGGTGCCGGTGTGGTGCTCGCCGCCAGTTACGAGGCCAAGGCGTTCGGGGTCCGCACCGCGATGGGCGGGCGGCAGGCACTGACCCTGTGTCCGCACGCGATTGTCGTGCCGCCACGCATCTCGGCCTACTCCCGGGCCAGCGCAAGGTGGCCAGTCAGGAGGCCAAGCCGGACGGGTTGCTGCTGGTTCCGCCGGATCGCGAACTGCAATTCCTGCACCCGCTGCCGGTGCGCCGGCTGTGGGGTGTGGGAGCCCGGACCGAGGAGAAGCTGCGCACGCACGGTGTCGAGACGGTGGCCCAGGTCGCCGAACTCGGCGAGTCTGCGCTGACGTCGATGGTCGGGGCCGCGATGGGCCGGCAGCTGTACTGCCTGGCGCACAATATCGACCGCCGGCGGGTACTCGTGCGCGGTGGTGTCGACGCCGGATGGGAAGTGCCGATGCTGCCCGACTGACCTTGGTTCACGCCACCCGATCGAGCAACCGTTCCAGCGGCCAGGTGTTGATGATCCGGTCCACCGGTACGCCGTTGTCGAGCGCCCGCTGCGCGCCGTAGCCGAGGAAGTCCAATTGTCCGGGTGCGTGCGCGTCGGTGTCGACCGCGAAGTCGCATCCGATCTGCACCGCCAGGTCGATCAGCCGCGACGGCGGGTCGCGGCGTTCGGGACGCGAGTTGATCTCCACCGCGGTGCCGTGGTCGCGGCAGGCGGTGAACACCTTCTCGGCGTCGAACGCCGATTCCGCGCGCAGGCCGCGGCCGCCTTCGACCAGCCGGCCCGTGCAGTGCCCCAGGACCGTCACCCGCGGATGCGCCACGGCGGTCATCATCCGGCGGGTCATCGCGTCGGCGTCCATCGACAGCTTGGAGTGCACGCTCGCCACCACGATGTCGAGGCGGTCCAGCAGGTTGTCCTCCTGGTCGAGGCTGCCGTCGTCGAGGATGTCCACCTCGATCCCGGTCAGGATGCGCATCGGTGCGAAGCGTTCGCGCAGTTCCTCGATCACGTCGAGTTGGTGGCGCAGGCGGTCGGCGGACAGCCCGTTGGCCACCGTGAGGCGTGGCGAGTGGTCGGTGAGCGCGCAGTACTCATGGCCCAGCGCCTGCGCCGTCGCCATCATCTCGGCGATCGGCGCCCACCCGTCCGACCATTCCGAATGCAGGTGCAGGTCGCCGCGCAACGCCGAGCGGATCGATCCCCCGCCGAGATCAGCTGCCGCCAAACGTAATTCGACCAGCACATCGGGCTCGCGGCCGGCCCAGGCCTGCGCGATCACCTTCGCGGTCTTGGGTCCGATCCGCGGTAGGTCCTGCCAGGTGACCGACGCGCCGTGGCGCTCCCGCTGAGCGTCGGTCAGGGCCTCGACGACGTCGGCGGCGTTGCGATAGGCCATCACCCGCCGCGGGTCCTCGCGGGCGCGGTCCTTGAAGTAGGCGATCTGCCGCAGGGCGCTCACCGGATCCATGGCTCCAGTGTGCCTGGCCTCCGCGCTCGACATCGTCTCCGGCGGCCGCCTCGAACTGGGGATCGGAGCCGGCTGGAACGAGGAGGAGTCCGGCGCCTACGGCATCGAACTGGGCAGCATCAAGGAACGCGTCGACAGGTTCGAGGAAGCCGGTCAGGTGCTCGTCGGCCTGCTCGCTCAGGAGACCACCACCTTCAATGGCAGGTACTTCCAACTCGAGGATGCCCACAACGAGCCCAAGGGGCCGCAGCAGCCGCACCCGCCCATCTGTATCGGCGGTAGCGGTGAGAAGCGGACGCTGAGGATCACCGCCCGGTACGCCGATCACTGGAATTTCGTCGGCGGGCCGCCCGAGGAGTCCGCCCGTAAGCGGGGCGTCCTGCCGCGCACTGCGCGGACATCGGCCGCGATCCGGCCGAGATCACGCTGTCGTCGCACGTGCGGCTGGGTCCGGAACGTGACTACCAGAAGGTGGTCGACGAAGCCGCCGCGTTGGCTGCCGAGGGGCTGGACCTGGCGATCGTCTACCTGCCGCCGCCGTATGACCCGGATGTGCTCGAGCCGCTGACGCAGTGCATCCGCGATTCCGGGTTGAGGTAGCCGAACCGGTCCGGGTCTGCCCGCCCACGTGCCAGACTGGTGCGTCACGAAATTTGGTAAGGGGCATCGGGGTGGGGCGCAACAACGAGGTCATCAGTGCGGGCAACGCCCGGCGCTGGCTGCGGGATCCGATAGATCTGGACTGGACGGTGGGGTTCGTGCAGCGCCGGGGAGCTGGTCGACTCAAGGCCGGGGCGCTGCTCGGCGGGTGTGTGACGCTGATGGTCGCCATCGCCGCGTCGCTGTGCTCTCCGGCCGGCGAGTTTCCCGGGTTCGTGCGTCCGGTGATGTGGGCCGCCCTGCCGGCGCTGCTCCTCGCGGGCGTGCGGTGGTCGCTGAGTCCGTTGGTCCCGCGCGCGGAATCCATCGCTGCGGTATTCGTCGCCGATGCCGGCATCGCTCTGGCCTCTCTGACCCACCAGACCCGGATGGCCGGGATTGCGGGGACCGCGCTGTTCGCGCTGCTGGGGATCTTCGCGATGTTCTACCTCAGCGCCCGCTGGCACCTGCTGCACGCAGCTTTCGCGGCGGTGGTCATCATTGCCACCGTTGCGCTGGTCGTCGTTTTCGACGGTGCGTCGGAACTGCCGCTGGCTATCTCGAAAGCTGTTGGGCCGCTGGTGATCACCACGGCAGCGCTGCCGTTCGTGCATTTCCACATCTGGTTGCTGGTCGACAACACCACCGATGCATTGATCGACCCGCTGACCGATGTGGCGAACCGGCGCGGCCTGCTCGAGCACCTGCCCGGACTCGCCGGGCCCGGCGGGGACATCGCCGTTCTCGCCATCGACGTGGATTCCTTCAAGGCGATCAACGACCTGCACGGCCACGCCGTCGGGGACGAAGTGCTCAGGCGGATCGCGGCGCAACTGGTGAGCGCGGCCCAGTCGTCCAGTGCGCCGACGCTGGTCGCCCGGCTCGGCGGTGAGGAGTTCGCGATCGTCGCGGCAGCGGGGCTGACGGGCGCATTGGAGATCGCTGAGCGGGCGCAGGCCGCGATCGGTGGCGCTGCCGCGCAGCCGTCCGTCACGGTCAGTATCGGCGTCGCGGTCGGCAGGAACAATCGGCTCGAAGATTTCGTGAGGTTGTTGGACATCGCCGATGGGGCGATGTACATCGCAAAGGACAGTGGCGGCGCCCGGATCGCGTTGGCGCCGGAGCTGGCCGCTGAGATCTAGATGTAGCGGAGCAGGTCTGCCTGGGTCACCAGGCGCTCGTTCTTGGCGGGAAACTCCCGGCTCTTCACCGGATGTCGGAAGAACGACCAGGCGATTCGTCCCATCCGCCCCCGCGGAATCGGATTCATGTGCACGTCGATCACTCCTGCGGTCTTCGGTTGCTGGACCGGGGCCCAACCCTACCGCAGTGCCCCGTGCGCTCAATTGAATACGGCGATACTGGCAAACACCGGGAGGCGCGCCGGGAAAACATATGCTGTTTCTATTGTGACTGGAGTGATCAAGGTGGCGAAGTGTGGGACTGCTATGAGCATTGCAGTTCCACCACTGACCTGCCGACTCCGCGGGCACCCGGGTCTACGCGAACCTGCTGACCCGTCGGACGCCAGCTAACCAGGGCTGCTCGATTAGCACATTCGCGCAGGTGAGGAAGGTCACACGGTCGGGCGGAGCGGCCGGGCTGTCAGCGTTGCGGGGCCGCGGTCGGCTTGATCGGGCGCGGCAGCGCCGTCGAACCCATCAGGAATTCGTCGACCGCCGACGCGGCTGCCCGGCCCTCGGCGATGGCCCAGACGATCAGCGACTGCCCGCGGCCCATGTCGCCGGCGACGAAGACGCCCGGCACCGAGGTCTGGAAGGCGGCGTCGCGGTAGACGTTCCCGCGATCGGTGAACTCCACACCGAGATCGGTCAACACGCCCGGCTTCTCCGGTCCGACGAAGCCCATCGCCAGGAACACGATGTCGGCCTCGAGCTCGAACTCCGAACCGTCCACCTTCTCGAACTTGCCGCCGTTCATGACGACCTCGTGCACCTTGAGCGCTCGGACGTGGCCGTTGTCGTCACCGAGGAATTCCTCGGTGTTGACCGAGAACACGCGCTCACCGCCCTCTTCGTGCGCCGAGGACACCCGGAACATCAGGGGATAGGTCGGCCACGGGGTCGAATCTGCGCGGGCCTCCGGCGGCCGCGGCATGATCTCGAACTGGTGCACGCTGGCCGCGCCCTGGCGGTGCGAGGTGCCCAGGCAGTCGGCGCCGGTGTCGCCGCCGCCGATGATGACGACCTTCTTGCCCTTGGCCGTGATGGGCGGTTCGCCGGTGTCGTCGGTGACGGGGTCGCCGAGCTGAACCCGGTTCGCCCACGGCAGGAACTCCATCGCCTGGTGGATGCCGTCGAGTTCGCGGCCCGGGATCGGCAGATCGCGCCAATCGGTGGCGCCGCCGGCCAGCACCACGGCGTCGAACTCTTCCTGGAGCTGCTCGGCGGTGATGTCCACGCCGACGTTGACGCCGGCCCGGAACTCGGTGCCCTCGGCCTCCATCTGCGCCAGGCGGCGGTCGATGAAGTGCTTCTCCATCTTGAATTCCGGGATGCCGTAGCGCAGCAGGCCGCCAATGCGGTCGGCCCGCTCGAATACCGTCACCGTGTGGCCCGCGCGGGTCAGCTGTTGGGCGGCGGCCAGACCCGCCGGGCCGGAGCCCACCACGGCGACGGTGCGACCGGTGTGCACGTCCGGTGGCAGCGGCGTGACCCAGCCTTGGTCGAAGGCGTTCTCGATGATCTCGACCTCGACCTGCTTGATGGTGACCGCGTCCTGGTTGATCCCCAGCACGCAGGAGGCCTCACACGGCGCGGGGCACAGCCGGCCGGTGAATTCCGGGAAGTTGTTGGTGGCGTGCAACCGCTCGATCGCATCACGCCACCGGCCGCGGAACACCAGGTCGTTCCACTCGGGAATCAGGTTGCCCAGCGGACATCCGTTGTGGCAGAACGGGATACCGCAGTCCATACACCGCGACGCCTGCACCTGGAGGGTGTCGTGCGAAAACTCCTGATAGACCTCTTTCCAGTCCTTCAGGCGCAGTGGCACGGGCCGCCGGGACGGCAGTTCGCGGTGCGTGTGCTTGAGGAAGCCGCTCGGATCACCCACGAGCTGCCGCCATGATCGCGTCGTCCACGTTCTCTCCCGATGCTCTAGCTTCGGCGATGGCCGCCAGCACGCGCTTGTAGTCGCGCGGCATCACCTTCACGAACTTCTTCTGTTCGGACGGCCAATCGGCCAGGATCCGCTGTCCCACAGCCGAATCCGTCGCGTCGACGTGCGCGGTTACCTTGGCGTGCAGCCAGTCGAGGTCGGCGTCGTCGAGTGCGTCGAGGTCGACCATCTCCGCGTTGATGTTGTCGGCCAGCGCCCCGGCCGGGTCATGGACGTAGGCGACGCCGCCGGACATGCCCGCCGCGAAGTTGCGGCCGGTGGCACCGAGGATGACCACCTTGCCGCCGGTCATGTACTCGCAGCCGTGGTCGCCCACGCCTTCGACGACGGCCTCGGCGCCCGAGTTCCGCACCGCGAACCGCTCACCGACCACACCGCGTAGGTAGGCTTGCCCGCTGGTGGCACCGAACAGGATCACGTTGCCGCCGATGATGTTGTCCTCGGCCACGTAGTCCGACGGAGCATTCTCCGACGGCCGAACCACGATGCGGCCGCCGGACAGGCCCTTGCCGACGTAGTCGTTGGCGTCGCCGTAGACCCGCAGGGTGATGCCTTTCGGAACGAACGCACCGAAGCTGTTGCCGGCCGAGCCGTCGAAGGTGATGTCGATGGTGCCGTCCGGAAGTCCCTGGCCGCCATAGGCCTTGGTGACCTCATGGCCGAGCATGGTGCCGACGGTGCGATTGACGTTGGTGATCGTCGTGGAGAAGCGGACGTTGGCTCCGCTATCGATGGCCTCTCGGCACTGGGCGATCAACTGCTGGTCCAGCGCCTTGTCCAGACCGTGGTCCTGCCGCGAGCTGCAGTACAGATCCTGGTTCATGAACGCCGACTCGGGCTCGTGCAGCACGGGGGACAGGTCCAACTTGTGGGCCTTCCAGTGCTCGGCGGCGGCCGCGGTGTCCAGCGCGTCGACCCGGCCCACCATCTCGTTGACGGTGCGGAAACCCAACTGCGCCATGAGTTCCCGGACCTCTTCGGCGATGAACAGGAAGAAGTTCTCGACGAACTCCGGCTTGCCGTTGAACCGCTCGCGCAGCACTGGGTTCTGGGTGGCCACGCCGACCGGACAGGTGTCGAGGTGACACACGCGCATCATGATGCAGCCCGACACCACCAGCGGCGCGGTGGCGAAACCGAACTCCTCGCCGCCCAGCAGCGCCGCGATCACCACGTCCCGGCCGGTCTTGAGCTGGCCGTCCACCTGCACGACGATGCGGTCGCGAAGTCCGTTGAGAAGCAACGTCTGCTGGGTCTCGGCCAGGCCCAACTCCCACGGGGCACCCGCATGCTTCTGTGACGTCAGCGGGGTGGCGCCGGTGCCGCCGTCATGCCCGGAGATCAGCACCACGTCGGCGTGTGCCTTGGACACACCGGCCGCCACCGTTCCGACCCCGTTCTCGGCCACCAGCTTCACGTGGATCCGCGCGGACGGGTTGGCATTCTTGAGGTCGTGGATCAGCTGGGCCAGATCCTCGATCGAGTAGATGTCGTGGTGCGGCGGCGGCGAGATCAGGCCCACGCCCGGGGTAGAGTGCCGGACCTCGGCCACCCACGGGTACACCTTGTGACCCGGAAGCTGGCCGCCCTCACCGGGTTTGGCGCCCTGGGCCATCTTGATCTGGATGTCGGTGCAGTTGGTCAGGTAGTGGCTGGTAACGCCGAAACGTCCCGACGCCACCTGCTTGATGGCACTGCGGCGCCAGTCCCCGTTGGCGTCCGGATCGAACCGGTCGACGGACTCGCCGCCCTCACCGGAGTTCGAACGGCCGCCGAGGCGGTTCATCGCGATCGCCAGCGTCTCGTGCGCCTCGGCGGAGATCGATCCGTAGCTCATCGCGCCGGTGGAGAACCGTTTGACGATCTCGCTCGCGGGCTCCACCTCGTCCAGCGGAACCGGTTCGCGCCCAGTGTCTTTGGAGTCCTTGAATTTCAGCAGACCGCGAAGGGAGGCCATCCGCTCGCTCTGGTCGTCGACCAGGCTGGTGTACTCCTTGAACACGTCGTACTGACCGGTCCGGGTGGAGTGCTGCAGCTTGAACACGGTGTCCGGGTTGAACAGGTGGTACTCGCCCTCGCGGCGCCACTGGTACTCGCCGCCGACCTCGAGCTCGCGGTGCGCCCACTCGGCGGGCCGGTCCAGGTAGGCCAGCTGATGGCGGGCCTCCACGTCGGCCGCGATGTCGTCAAGGTCGATACCGCCGGTGGCGCAATACAATCCGGTGAAGTACTCGTCGAGCACCCGCTGCGATACCCCGATCGCCTGGAACAGCTGGGCGCCGGTGTAGGACGCCAGGGTGGAGATGCCCATCTTCGACATCACCTTGAGCACACCCTTGCCGGCGGCCTTGACGAAGTTGGCCTTCGCCTGATCGCTGCTGATGCCGGTGATCACGCCGCGGTCGACCATGTCCTCGATCGACTCGAAGGCCATGTACGGGTTGATGGCCGCGGCGCCGAAGCCGCACAGCATCGCCATGTGGTGCACTTCGCGTGCGTCGCCGGCTTCGACCACCAGACCGACCTGGGTGCGGGTGGTCTCGCGGACCAGGTGGTGGTGCACCGCGGCGACGGACAGCAGCGACGGGATAGGGGCCATCCACTCGTTGGACTCACGGTCGGACAGCACGATGATGCGGGCGCCGTTACGGATCGCCTGTGACACCTTCTTGCGGACGTCCTCGAGGGCGCGACGCAGACCCTTGCCGCCCTCTGCCACCGGGTACAGGCAGCTGACCACTGCCGCCCGCATGCCGTGCTTGCGGCCGTGGATCTCGTGATCGGGGTCGACGTTGATCAGTTTGGCCAGTTCGATGTTGCGCAGGATCGGCTGCGGCAACACGATCTGCCGGCACGAGTTCTCGTCGGGGTTCAGCAGGTCGCCCTCGGGTCCGACGACGCCCTGCAGGCTGGTCACCACTTCCTCGCGGATGGCGTCCAGCGGCGGGTTGGTCACCTGGGCGAAGAGCTGCTGGAAGTAGTCGTAGAGCATCCGCGGCCGAGCGGACAGCACGGCGATCGGGGTGTCGGTGCCCATCGAGCCCAGTGCCTCGGCGCCGGTGCGGGCCATGGGCGCCACCAGCAGGTTGAGTTCCTCGTAGGTGTAGCCGAAGATCTGCTGGCGCGCGACGACGCGGTGATGCGGCATCTTGACGTAGTCGCCCGGCGGCAGGTCGTCGATCGGGAACAGGCCGTTGTCCAGCCATTCCTGGTACGGGTGCTCGGCGGCCAGTTCGGCCTTGATCTCCTCGTCGGAGACGATCCGGCCCTGCGCGGTGTCGACCAGGAACATCCGGCCGGGCTGCAGCCGGGTGCGGTGCACCACCTTGGCGGGGTCCAGGTCCAGCACGCCGGCTTCGGAGGCCATCACCACCAGGCCGTCGTCGGTGACCCAGATGCGCGACGGGCGCAGGCCGTTGCGGTCGAGCACGGCGCCGACGACGGTGCCATCGGTGAAACACACCGACGCGGGGCCGTCCCAGGGCTCCATCAACGAGCCGTGATACTGGTAAAAAGCTCGGAGGCGCGCGTCCATACTCCCGTTGCGTTCCCAGGCCTCCGGGATCATCATCAGCACCGCGTGCGCGATGCTGCGTCCGCCCAGGTGCAGCAGTTCGAGCACCTCATCGAAGCGCGCGGTGTCGGAGGCCCCCGGGGTGCAGACGGGGAAGATCTTGTTCAGGTCGTTGTGGTAGCCGAAGACATCGGTGTGGATGAGCGCCTCGCGGGCCCGCATCCAGTTCTCGTTACCGGTGACGGTGTTGATCTCGCCGTTGTGGGCGACCCGGCGGAACGGATGCGCCAGCGGCCACGACGGGAACGTGTTGGTGGAGAACCGGGAATGCACGATGCCCAGGGCGCTCTCCATCCGCTCGTCCTGCAGGTCGAGATAGAAGGCGCGGAGCTGCGGCGTGGTGAGCATGCCCTTGTAGACGAAGGTTTCGCCGGAAAGGCTTGGGAAATAAACGGTTTCGCGTCCCGGGCCGTCCTGGCCGGGCCCCTTGGTGCCCAGTTCGTGCTCGGAGCGCTTGCGGATCACGTAGGCGCGGCGCTCGAGCTCCATGCCGGCGGCGCCCCCGATGAACAGCTGCCGGAAGGTCGGCATGGCGTCGCGGGCCAACGCGCCGAGCGACGACTCGTCGGTGGGGACGTCCCGCCAGCCCAGCAGGTCCAGGCCCTCGGCCTCCACGATCTTCTCGACGGCCGCACAGGCGGCGGCGGCGTCCTTGGCCGACTGCGGCAGGAAGGCGATGCCGGTGGCGTAGCTGCCGGGCTCGGGCAGGTCGAAATCACACACCGCGCGCAGGAACTTGTCCGGCACCTGCAGCAGGATGCCGGCGCCGTCACCGGTGTTCGGCTCGGCGCCCTGGGCGCCGCGGTGTTCCAGGTTCAGCAGCGCCGTGATGGCCTTGTCGACGATGTCGCGGCTGCGTCGACCGTGGATGTCGACGACCATGGCCACACCGCACGAGTCGTGCTCGTATGCGGGGTTGTACATCCCGTTGGGTGCTGTTCCCACCGGCAATCCCACCTGACCTTCCAAGAGCTTCGGGGTGAAGCCTGATCGCCGCTCGAGGCGGCGGGCTGGCCACCCCGGTCCGGTCTTTTGTCGGCCGTACCCCGGGGCCTCCGTGCAGCGATGAACGGTGGCCCTTTTACGTACTTCAATTTCGGGTCACGGCAAGTGCCCAAAACGATATGTCAAACCCTGCCTGACATGCCAACTTAGCCAGCCCTAACCGGTTGCTGGGACCGGGTGCGTGAATCTCCGCCCGCACTGCGACCGAACGTGAATCCGGCCGTGGCGGAACAAGTTTGGATTCCGACGGTCGACGCGTGAGTCAGGGTGGGGACACTGGCCGCCCTCAGCAACCGCTCAGGAAGTTTGCTGGGGAAATCGGAGCCGATCGCCGCGGGTGGTCTGCCGCGCGTCAGAGCACCCCGGAGATGTCGGCCGCCAGCGGGATGCCGCAGCGGGTGCGCAGGTCGATCGCGGGTTGCCGGATGGCGGTCAGCTCGGCCCGTACCTGCGGGTTGTTGTCCAGGTACTCCTTGGTCTGCTGCTTGGCCGCGGACTTGCTCTGGCCCTGCAACCCGGTGAAGAACGCGTTGACGTCGGGGTGGGTGAACAGGTAGCCCGTCATGCCCGACGAAACGCCCGCTACGACGGCTGTCACATCGGCCGTGGTGCAGTTCGGGGGCAGCGGTGCGGCGGCGGCAGTGCTCGACACGGCGACCAGGACGGCCCCGCCGCCCAGCAACGCCGCGGCTGCACGGCCGAGTGAGCGAGTGGAAAGGTCCATGGGGTCTCCTCGGGTTCGTTCGTCGGCTTTCGCGATGTCAATGGCAGATCTTGAGTCGGGACAAACTTTAGCTCGCGAGATTCGGATCTGCGGTACCGTTCAGCGCACGGAACGAAAGGGAACGTCCTGATGCTTCAGTCGCGTAAAGTGCTGGCTCTGAGCGCCGCCGGATTCGGCGCCGCAGTGACATTTCTCGCCACACCCCTGGCGTCGGCGGAGCCGTCGTTGGTACCGCAGTGCGTGAACGAGGGAGGCAGCGGCGCGTACGGCGGGCAGAGCACCGAATGTGCTACCGAAGGCAATGTGCAGATCAATGACTCTCCGGCGGTGTACCCCGGTGAAGACGTGGATTCTTACTGGGGCTTCCCCGGTTTCTTCATGTGATCTCAGAGCTCTACCGGAACGTGCTTCTCGGCGCATGCGGCGCGCACCGCGTCCAGCATGTCCTGGCACCGGATCGTTTCGAGGTCCTCGACGGTGACCGAACCACGGTCGGTCCGGTGCTGAGCCGCCACCCGCGAATCGCGTAGCCGCTCGGCCCGTTCGACGACGTTGCGGGCGAATCGTCCGTTCTGCATGATGTCGATCCCGTGGCTGCCGTCCGGGGCCCGGTGGGCGCGCAGCGCACGGCAGGCGGCGTTGAGCGCCTCCATCGCTGCCGGGTCGATGGTGCTCGCCCGCGGCCGGCCGTACCGGACTGCGATCTCCACCAGCTCGTCGGGACTGTAGGACTCGAAGCGCAGCTTGCGGTTGAACCGTCCCGCCAGACCGGGGTTGACGGTGAGGAACTCGTCGACCTCCTTCTCGTAGCCCGCTCCGATGAAGCAGAAGTCGAACCGGTGTACCTCCAGGGCCACCAGCAACTGGTTGACGGCTTCCATGCCGATCATGTCGGGTCGCCCGTCGTGGTGCCGCTCGACCAGGCTGTAGAACTCGTCCATGAAGAGGATGCGGCCCAGCGAACGTTCAATCAGCTCATTGGTTTTCGGGCCGGAGGAGCCGATGTGCTCACCGCAGAAGTCCGACCGTTTGACCTCGATGATCTCGGGGTGGCGGACGATGCCCAGCCCCGCGTAGATCTTGCCCAGGGCCTCGGCGGTGGTGGTCTTGCCGGTGCCGGGTGGGCCCACCAGCAGCATGTGGTTGGTCTGGTTGTTGACCGGCAGGCCATGCGCCAGCCGGAGCGCACGCACCTCGATCTGATCCTCGAGTTCGGCGACGGCCTGCTTGACCCCGGCCAGCCCGACCTGGTTGTCGAGAAGTTCGCGGCCCTCGGCGAGCAATTCGCTCCGCCGATTGTCGGTCTCGGCCTGTGCGCGTTCCTCCGAGGACTGTTGGGTCGACACGTCCCATCGGTTGGTCCGGCTGTTGATGGTCTCTTCGTCGATGATCACCAGCTGTAGGGTCGGGTCGGCGAGCGCCTGCTGCGCGGCCGGCGTCAGCGCACCGTTGAGCGTTGCCCTCGACAACGCCACCTGGGCCTTTTCCTCCTCGCCCAGCTGCCGGTACGCCATGCCCCGGACGTAGGCCAGATCCGCTGCGATCAGCGGGAAGTCGTTCGGATTGATCGCGGCGACCGCGGTTTCGGTCAGGCTGCGACGCAATGGGTCGCCGATGGTCGACGTGGTGCGCAACTCGACGCGGTCGGTCCAGTCCAGTGCGACGCGGGCCTGACCGAGGTGTGCCGCGGCCGTGGCGGCCAGGGTGTTGGTGGCGGCGGTGACGGCCGCCATGATGATGGCGCGCGGCGGTAGGACGTTGGCCCCAGCGGCGATGACGTCGGGCCAGCGCTGCGTCGCGAACATCAGATACGCGGTCAGGTGCTGGTGCCACTGGTGGTTCTCCCAGCCGTCCAGCAGCGCCGGGTCGTCCAGCAGATCCTGCGCCTTGTCGAACTGCTTGTCGTCTATCAGGGCGCTGGCCAGCGCCAAACCCGCATGGGTTGCCTCGGTCACCGAGATCGCCAGGTACGGACCGGCTTTGATGTGCGCGGACAGCTGGGTCCCGAGTCGATTGGTCTCACGGTGCAGGCGGGCACCGCAGGCGTAGAGCTCTTCGAGGGTGGACAGTGCTTCGTCACCCGCGGCAACTCGGCCGAGCCAGGCGTCGGCCATCGCCGGATCGAGGTCGGTGGCCTCCCGGAACTGTGCCCGCGCCGTGGCCGGATCGCCGTCCAGCAGAGCCATCCCCTCATCGAACCGGCGGCGGGCGGCGGGCGTGTTGCTACTGGTGGACACGGGTCATCGACTTTCGTCCGGGAATTCGGTTCCGGACATCATGCTGATCGATTCGGCTGACACGTAACGGTTCTCGGCACGGAAGAGCTCCATCTCGACGTGATAGGACCGCTCACCCACCGCCACCTCCAGATCGGCCGGACCGGACTGCGTGATCAGGATGTCGAGGTGACCGCGGGTCGTCTCGCCGGGCGATCCGAGGGTGATGAGGGTCTGCGGGCGCGGGGCCGGTGAGATGGTGCCGTCGACCACGCTCACGGTGGTGCCGGGCGCCGGCCGGGCCCGGTCGGTCAGCGCGATGTCGGCCGGCCGGACGCTGAGCCAGCGGTGGATGTCCCTGCTGTGTAAGGTGATCCGTTCGCCCGAGGCGGCGAGTCGGATGATGATTCGCTTGGCCAGATGGTCCTCGGCCGCGATGTGTATCCGGGTGAACTCGCCGGGGTCGCCCAGTGGCAGCATCAACCGATCGCCCGCACCGATCTTGCCCAGCAGCACGCCCGAGGCGCCGACCGGCATCGTGAGCGCCGCTGGCAGCGGACCGCGCGGCAGGCTCTCGACCGGTGGCAGCGGTACGCACAGATTGCCGGCCATGGCCGGCCCCTGCTCGCCGGGCAACGGTCGCAGGACGGCCGACGGTGCCGACGGAAGTGGTTGTGGGGTGCGGATGGTCACCGTCGCCGTTGCCGTCCCGTCCGGAAAGACGGTGACGTTCTGGATCAGCCCGTCGGCCGGCATCGACCACACCTGGCCCAGGATCTCGGCGGTGATGTCCTTGCTGCGATAGGCGTAGGTGGTCAGCCAACCCTGTTCGCCGCGCAGTGTCCCCCATTGCCTGCGGTCGGGTTCGAGGGCCGAACTGCCCAGCCGTCGTTCGAATTCCATGATGTCGGGGGAGGTCGCGACCCGCGCGCGGATACCGGCGAGCCGGAGCGCGGCGGCGATCCGCTGTGCCGCGGCCACCGCTGCCGAACCCGCGGTGGGCCGCCATGTCAGTGCGTCGCCGTTCTCGAAGTCGTTGATCCGGGCGATGATCCAGGTCTCCCGCTGGCCGGCGTACGGCGGCGGACCGATGATGGTGTCGTAGACCCGGGCGTAGTCACCCGAACTCCGCCGGCGCGCGCCGGCGATCACCACGCTCAGGGATTCGACGGTCAGCCCCAGGCTCTGGCGCAGCAGCCCGTGCAGATCTGCCACGTCGATCGTGTTCTCGCAGTAGGTCGAGGCGGATCCGGTGAAAACCGTTGGGGTGTGGATCTTCCCGAGAACCTGCACCGCGACGACGGCGGTACCGTCCTGGTATCGGACGCCACCGCCGGCCCGGTCGCTGGCGACGGTGACGGGTTCGCTGAGCGGGACCGCGCGGTTTCGGCGCAGGTACAGGCCGCACCATACCCACGCCGGGTGACCGCGCCACGGGATGACACCGAGAATCAGCCCGATGAGCAGGCCCACCGCCGCACCGAGGTAGTCGCCGATGGCGCCGCCGGCCAGAACCAGGACGAGGATCACCGCGGCAACGAAGAACACCGCGGTCATACTGCGAAACGCCGTCATTGCAGCCTCCCGGACGACGAACGGCGAGCACGTGACACGAGTCCGGACACTACGATGACCGCGGCCAGGGCGCCGAGGACCCCCAGCGCGATGTTGCGGGCCCGATGGTCCGGGGCCGGTGGGGGCGGCGCCGGGGTGATGACCTGGCTCTCGGACTGCGGCGCCTGCCGGGGACCGTCCGGCACGTCGAACGTCAACGCCGCCACCGGGTCGATGACCCCGTAGCCCACCTGGTTGTCCACGCCACGCGGCGGGTTGTGGGCGGTCTGCAGGATCCTGTTGACGACCTGATGCGCCGAGAGCTGGGGGAACTTGGCGCGGACCAGCGCCGCGACCCCGCTGACGAACGCGGCCGAGAAGCTGGTGCCCCAGAACGGTGTGTTCGGATCGCCGGCGCGCGACGGCGGGTAGGCGTTGACGGGTCCGCCGCTCTGCGGGGACAGCCCCATGATCCCGACGCCGGGGGCGGCCACGGCGACCCACGGTCCGGCCAGGCTGTTGGCCAGCGGCCCACCGGTGTTGTCCACTGCGCCCACCGACAGGACGAAATCGGCGAACCAGGACGGCGAGGACACCGTCTTCACCTGGCCCCAGTCGCGTGGGTCGGCGGGATTGAGCGGGTCGAACAGCGGGTTCTGTGCGCAGTTGTCTTCGCCCTCGTTGCCGGCCGCGGCGACCACGACGGCGTCCTTGACCGTGGCCGCGTACCAGACCGCTGCGCCCAGGCTGCGCTGGTCCATCGGATCTGCGGCCGACATGCAAGCGGTCACGCTGATGTTGATGACCTTGGCGCCCATGTTCGCGGCGTGCACGATGGCCTGCGCGAGTGACGAGATGGTGCCGGCCTTGCGCCGGACCTCGTTGTTGATCCCCGGCTGCGGATTGACGAATTCGTATGCGCGCGAGGACTGGCGGATCGAGATGATGCGCGCGTGGGGTGCCACGCCGGCGACGCCGTCGGGTGCTCCGGGCGGGGGCGCGGGTACCGCGGGATCGTCCGGCCGGCCCGGGGTCGGGTCAGCCGGGGCGTTGGCGGGCGCGACCGGCGGTGGGGGTGGGGGCGGCGGCGGTGCGGGGGGCGCCGGCCGGATCTCGGTGACGGTGACCGGCGGTGGTGGCGGCGGCGGGGCCGGCGGAGGTGGGGTCCCACCGGGCGGCGGCGCGGCGCCCAGCGCCGGCTCGGGCCCGGCCGGGGGCGGGAACGCGGGTACCGGCGGCATCGGCGGTGGCATCGGAATGCCTTGCGGCGCAGCGCCGATGAGCGACGCGACGATGGTGCCGTGCGCGTCGCAGTCCATCAGCCCGTCCCCGCCCATGATGTAGTCACCGCCGGGGACGACGGGCAGTCGTGGGTTGGGGTTGACACCGGTGTCGATGACCGCAACGGGCACACCGTTGCCGGTCGAGTACTGCCAGGCCCGACTGACGTTCAGCATCGTGAAACTCGGCGCCGTGACGGCCACGTTCGGGTCGGCCACGGTGATCGCCTGCGCGCAGATGTTGCTCTGCCGCATGGGTTCGTCGGGGCCGGGGGTGCCGTCCGACGGCACGGCCGACGGGTCGACCGCCGGGGGCGGAATGGCCTGCGCGGCAGGGCAACTGCCGGCCATCGCCAGCAGCGCGGTGGCGGTCAGTGCGCCGGCGCGCCGGAGGCGCCCAGCTGTCGTCATCGCATCCGGACCCAGGTGAACAGTCCGCCGATCCACGCCGCCAGCGGCATCGCGACGACGATGGCCGCCAGTTCGAGCCATTCGGTGACCATTCGGACCAACGGGGTGAACCGGGTGACGGGGACCAGCAGCGCGGCCACCAGACCGGTCGCGGCGAAGCCGATCAGCACGGCCGCACCGATCAGTAGTGGCGCCCACGAATCCGCCGGCCAGTGCAGGACGTACTTCGCGACGCCGGCGCAGATGGCGCCCGCGGCCCCGAGCACCAGCGCGACGGCCTGCCGCTTGTCCGCGTACGCCCGGCCCCTGCTGATGAAGACGAGGATCAACAGTCCGCACAGCACCGCCGCAGCAATTCCGCGGTAGCCCGCCGGCATCAGCGTCGCCCAGACAGCGACCGGCAGGGTGAGCCCGGCGGCGATGCAGATGCCGGTCAGGACGGCGTTCGCCCGGCGGGCCGAGCTCGCCAGCTCCAGACCCCGCGGAGTGGTGTCGGGATTGGGTTCCTCCGCATCGCCATCCCCGTCGAGCTCCACCGGCGACACCGTGTCGACCGGTGATCCGTCGGCGCGGCGGAAGAGGTCACGTCCGGTGATCGAGCCGAAATGTGGTGGCCTGATCCGGGCGGCCCACAGCGCGAATGTCGGTGCCAGGCTGAGCAGCAGCAGCAGGGCGATCAGAGCCGCCATCCCCAGCCACTGCCCCTGGACGGGTCGCCACATGCGCGCCGCGGCGGCCAGCCCGCCGAGCACACCCAGCGTCATGACGACGGCCGCGGCCGTGTGATGGCGCCGAGTCAGGGAAACCAGGGACCAGGTAAGCACTCCGACGGCGAGGATCGCGATGAATGCCTGGGCGGCTCCGAGGTCACCCGGTGCGGCCGCGCCGGCCGCCACTGCCAGCAGCGGCACGGCGACCCAGCTGAATCCGCTGAGGACATCGGATTGTTCTGGCCACCAACGCCATACGGCGAATGCACCGCTGGCGGCCAGGATCCCGCCGACACCCGCCACCAGGGCCGGGATCAACGAGTCGGAGTGCAGGCGGTTGCGGATCGACAGGGCCAGCAGCGTGAGGCCGATCATCGCGACGATGGTGATCGCCGTGTGCGCGGCGGTGGCCGCCGTCACCGGCTGGAACATCCGCTTGCCGACCCGGGCGAGCCCGGTGGACAGCGATTCGTACTGCGGTTCGAACGGCTCACCGTCGGTGGCCGGCACGAGCACCAGGGTGGTGCCGTCCTCCACGCCTAATTCGTCGAGCGTCTTCGTGACGTCCAGGGTGGTGCCGTTGGCCCGGTTGAGCTGATAGGCGATCGCAGGGTCGAGCCCCGCCGAGCCACGCCTGCGCAGTTCGTTGTTGAGCAATTCGACGACGTCATCGAGGAACATCTCGATCGGTACCGACGCCGGATACACCTGTGAGATCAGGTTTTCGCCGCACACCACCGCGACCGCGCAGCGCGCGGGGAACGATACTTTGGCCATCAATTCGGCCTGTCGGCGTCCGGGGTGTACTTGTCCATCAGGCCGGCCGTGATCTCGAACAGCCGGAGTCGGGTCTTCTTGTTCAGTTCGTGTTGCACGTCGACGATCCCCCCTTTGGCCAGATGCGGGTCATACGGCATCAATTCGACGGTGGCCCCGGACTGCCGGAAGCGTTCCGTCAGATACGCGATGGCCGCCTTGTCGCGCTGGTCGCGGCTGTCGTTGATGACGACCGTGCTGCGGGACACCAGCTCGTGGTAGCCCATTGATCTGAGCATGTCGATCGAACGGGAGACCGGCAGCGAGGTGTCCGCGGTGAGCCCCGACACCAGTACCAACGCGTCGCAGGCGTCGAAAACCGCCTTCATCACGGGGTGTTCGAGGTCGTCCGCAGTGTCGATCAGGATGATGTTGTGCGTGCGGCGCAGCCGGGACAGCACACCGTTGAACATCGACGGGACCAGTGGTCGTGGCTGGTCCGAAACCCGGTTCCCGGCAAGGACATCCAGGCCGACGGCGTTCTGGCCCAGATGTTCTCGGATGTCCGCATAACCCTGGACGTCGGTGTCGTTGAGCACCGCGGCGTAGTCTCCCGGCGGTGCGTCGTCGATCCGGCCCGCGAGCGTCCCGAAGCCGGGTGCCGCGTCGATCGCGACCACGTTCTCCGGGCGGGTTTCGCGGAAGATCGCACCGATGCAGGCGGTCATGGTGGTCTTTCCGACGCCGCCCTTGCCGGAGACCACGCCGATCACGTACTGCTTGCGAATGTGGCGGCGGATGCGCTCGCGCAGTTCGCGGTAGTGGCGTTCGGCCGGTGATTCGCCGAGGTTCACCAGCTTGAAAGTGGTGTTGTAGATCGCTTTTCGCCAGCCCGAACCCGGCGGGATCTTGCGGGGTGTGACCATGTCCGAGACGCGCAGGGTCCCTGATATGGAATCGGGCATCTGGTGTTGCGAGAATCCTGCAGGGGCCCGCCCCGGTGTGGTCCGGTCCGGGCGATTCGATTGATCGTCCCAGGGGTTGGTCACGACGCCGACGCTAACATGTTCGAATTTCCTTCTGTCTAAACAATCCTGCGGTGGGAGAACCAGGCATCCCGGGCCGGCAGCCGCCGCAGCATCCCGTTGACGGCGGTGGTGATGTTGCCGGTCGAGCCGGGGGAGACGATCATCCATTTCCGGCCGCCGTTGGGCGCATGCTCCACGAGCAGCCGGCCCTCGGGGGTGTCGTAGATGGTGACCGATCCGTGTTCCACGTGTATCCGGCCGGGTGCGCCCTCGGCCCCGGCCTGTAGCGCGACAATCGACGCGGAGGCGGACTTCGTGGTGTCGGTGGCCAGCATCAGAGCGCGAATTTGCTCGGGCTCCAGACGCTGCTCGTCCAGGAACGCGCGCAGCGACTCCGTATTCTTCACGCGCGCGACCAACTCGCCGGCGTCGATGGTCGCGGGGCGGATGTTCACGGATTGGAGGTTGCCGAGCAATCGGTCGATCTGGGTGCGAATGACCTCGATCGCGGATCCCTCCGCGGTGGCCGTGCCCGCGGGGCCGATCCGGACGATCTCCTCGGCGCGCTCGATGGCCACCCACCACTGGGCGAAGCGGGCGATGAGAACGCCGACCATGCCGTTGTCCGTCGGGGTGGTGATGTACATCAGCAGCGCGACATCCCGTTTGGACAACACGGTCAGCCACTCCACGATCGCCGGATCGACCGCGCCGTCCTTGCTGATCGCGCCGGCTTGCTCGAGTTCTTCGGCGATGGGGTGGGCCAGCGCGGATTCCTTGGGCTCCGCGCTGGGCAGTATCGGGCGTAGTCCCAGTTCGGGCGCCACCGATTCGATCCCGGAGAGCACCTGCAGCACCCACAGCCCGTCGAGCGTGGTTGTCAGCACGATCGCCCCTGTAGCCAGTACTTCCCCGGAAACACGTGATTACCCCTCATGAAATCACCTCGCCGATCGGCACGAGGTGGGTCTGAACACACAGACGGGGCGCACGCCAGGCCGGCGCGCGCCCCGTCGGCGGGAAACTCAGAAACCGGCGCCGATGTTGACGTCGAGTGCGTGGGCCAGTTCGGAGGACTCCATGATCTTGGAACCGTGGGTCTGGACCACCTGGATCAGACCGTTGAGGCCCTTGAGGATCTGCATCTGCCGGGCGTTGAACGCGGTGCCCGCCTCGCCCTCGAAGAAGGGCTGCAGCTGCGTGGTCTCGTTGAGGACCTGGTCGTGGATCTCCATCAGCTGGGCGGCGGTGGTGCCGACCTGCGAGGACAGCTCAGCGACTCCGCCGTGCACGTATGTGATATCACCGGACATTGATTTCTCCTTGGGTCTTTGGGTGTCTGGGTGCAGAAGCCGGGTCAGAAAGGCTGGGTCAGACCTGCGCGAAGCTGGTCATGGCGCGGGCCTGCTCTTCTTCGTGCTGTTCGACCAGGTCGGCGGCGTTGCCCAGACCGTGGGCCATGCCCTGCAGGCCGTCGGTGGTCTGCCGGAGCTCCTGCTCGAGGTGCGCGGCCGTGGTCATCGAGGCCATGCCGGCCGGGCCCTGCCAGATTGCACCCATGGCGTCCTGGTGCGTTGCCAAGTACTGCTGAACCAGGGAGTTCGCCTCGGTGATGTGGTTCTCCATCTGGGCCTTGGTGGACCGGAGCATCTCCGGGGTGACGTTCATCTTCGACATCGGTGTTTGTCTCCTTCGTTCCTGTGGTTCTTGATCCCCCCGTGCCGGGGCGCTGTACTCCAGTGTAGGTAGCGAATTTACGCTGTCACTTCACTCTGGCTAACTCGGTGTCGTTTGCTGCTGGATCGGCTCGGGATTAGCTGCATAGAGAGGCCCGCTAACGGGTTTCGGCCTGCCCGGCGTCGTTGTTGCCGGCGACGACGATGCGCGCGTGCTGCACCTCCTTCTTGCCTTCCTCGCCCTGGCCCCGGCCGAGCATCCCAGCCGGTGAGGCCGGCATTCCGGAAGCGCCGGTGCTCACCGGCCCGGTGCGGACCTCTGCGGGGTTCAACAATCCGGGTTTCAGGCCGGTGGCCCGGCCACCCTCCGGTTCGAAGCTGCTGGACGGCCGGGTGAACTGGGTCAGGCCCGGGGCGCCGCCGGCGCCGACCGAACCGCCACCGGCTCCGCCACCGCCGACCCCGCCGCCGCCTGCCCCGGCGAACGCGCGGACGGCCTCGCCGCCCGGCATCCGCCCGGCCATGCCCGCTTCACCGGCACCGGCACCGGATCCGCCGAACATTCCGCCGAACGCGCCCATGAGCATCTGGGGCAAGCCGGTCAGCCCCTGGAACATCTGGGGTACCGATTGGAACATCCCGGTCAGGGGCTGAATCGCGCTGCCCAGTGACTGAGTCATGGTGCCCATCATCTGCTCCATGCCGCCGCTGGCACCCTCCATGCCCTTACTCGCGTACTCGGTGGTGGCGCGGGCGGCCGTGGTGGCGGTGCTCGTGCCCGCCTGCTCGACGACCGAGCTCGCCATCATCGCCGGACCGGCGGGATTTGCGCCCATCGCCGCGGGCGGTGGCGTGCTCAGCAGTGCTGTGGTCAGCGAGTTCAGGCCGCTGCCGTAGGCACTGCCGACGGAAGCGTTCTGCGCCCAGTACTCCCCGTACTCCGCGGTGAGCTCGCCGATCCGCCCGGTGAGCGCGCCGAGGACCACCGGATTGATGGCCACGTCGTTGGCGCATTCGACCCGGTTGGCATCGATGATCGTCGAAGGGATCAGGCCGGCCCGGGCCGCTGCGTACAGCTCCGATGCCGACACCGCGATGAGTTGCTGCTTGAGGCAGTGTGCGCCCATGACGCCCGCGAGCGCGTTCAGTAGGCCGCCGGTGTCGGCGGACGCGAGGCCCCCCACCCCCATGAAATTGGGCAGCAGGCCAGCGATATTGACGGCCGACAGGCCCATCGACAGATCATGAATGGCTGCTTCGACGGCCCACGCGGCAGCGTTCGCCAACGTGGTGTCTGGTCCCGGACCGCCTTCGAAGAGCCGTGCAGTTGTCGCTGGATCTGATAACGGCCACGGATGGATGGCCATATCCGCGCTAGCTCAGCGTGTTCTCGATGGCGCGGATGGCTTCGCTGGCCTCGTACGCGGCCGAGGCCGCGGACTGCGAGCCGGCATAGATGCCACGCTCGGCCACGTGTTCGGCCTTGACCCCGCTGTACGCCGCGCCGGCCCCGCTGAGGGCCTCGGCAAATGCCAGCGAATCGGCGTCCAGGGCCATCGGCATGTTCACCAGCAGCGCTTCCGAGGTAGCCCCCGATGAAGCGGCCAGATCGGTGGCGATTCCCACTTCGGTGGCGGCTGACATGCCGACGGCGCCGGGGTTCACGTTCAACGTCATAGCTCAACTCCTAACCCGAAACGCAGCTATAGCTACGTCCTGACTTTCGAGTATAGATGTGCTGTTCGCCACTGTCGAAATGCGCTCTGTCACATCGCCAGCAAATCATAAGCGTAACTAATCTTATGATTGCTGTTTCCGCCCCTCCGAGCGTTCCGTCATGGTGGCATACCCAGCGGCGCTCCGGTATTCACCTACTACCGCATCGGCGAAATGACGGTCGCCGCGCTGGCCCCACCGCGCTGCACGGCACGAATGGTCGCGCGCTCGCCGGCCCGGACGACCGACTGGCCGTCGCGGGTGCCGGCGTCGATCACGTAGGTCTGGGAGAAGCCGTCGTAGCTACGCGCGGTGATCGAGGTGTCCGTCCCGGGCCAGGGTGTCGTCGGCGGCCGGCTCGTGCCGGATCAAGGACCCGGCCAGGCAGCGTCCGCGCGCGTAGGCGTCCTGATCCTCGGGCGCCAGCCAGTTGCAGTTGGTGGTGGCCTCCTGCGTACACCGGACCCAGCGCTGGCCGTCGATCATGCGGGCTGGGAAGGTGGAACCCGCGCTGAGCCTGGCAGGTCTGGCACCGGGGCGCCTCGAACGGGGTGAAGCAGTTGCACACCGGACAGGTGAATGCACGCATGTGGCCCTATGGTGGCACGGTCGAAACGTCTCCGGATTTCTCGAGGGAGAGAAATGCAACTGCTCCTGGTCCGGCACGCCCTGCCGTACCGCAGCGACCACGGCCAGGGCGCCGATCCCGAGCTGTCGGGCGTCGGCCACGAACAGGCGGCGCGGCTACCGGCCGCCCTGGCCCGATTCCCGCTGTCGCGCTTGGTCAGCAGCCCCCAGCGGCGCTCGGTGCAGACCGCCGAGCCGGTGGCCGCGGCCCTCGGTCTGTCGATCGACGTCGACGAACGCGTCGCCGAATACGACCGGGAGATGAGTGGCTACGTGCCGCTGGAGGACCTGCGGGTCGCGCATCCGCAGCAGTGGGAGCGGATGGCGGCCGGACACCTGCCGCACGGCGTCGACGAGGCGGCGTTCCGGGCGCGGATCGCCGCGGGGCTGGCCGATGTGGTGACGGCCGCCGCGTACGACGAGACCGTCGCGCTGTTCAGCCACGGCGGGGTGATCAACGTGATCCTGCACGAGATCCTGGGCACCGAACGCGTGCTCTCGTTCCCCATCGACTACGCCTCGGTCACCCGCGTGCTGTACTCGCGCAGCGGCCGGGCCAGCGTCGTGGCCACCAACACCACCGAGCATGTGTGGGATCTGCTCCCGCGCAATCAGCGCTGAGGTAGACAGGCAGGGTGACTTCGCTCGAGGGCCTCGATCTGACCGCGCTCGATCGGCATCTCACGTCGGTCGGTATCCCGCGCAGTGGCGAGCTGCACGGCGAATTCATCTCCGGTGGCCGCTCGAACCTGACGTTCCTGGTGTACGACGACGCCTCCAAGTGGGTGCTGCGCCGCCCTCCGCTGCACGGGTTGACGCCGTCGGCGCACGACATGGCGCGCGAGTACCGAGTGGTGGCCGCACTCGAGGACGGCCCGGTCCCGGTGGCGCGCGCGGTGACCATGCGTGATGACGGCAGCGTGCTCGGCGCGCCGTTCCAGATGGTGGAGTACGTGCCCGGGCGGGTGGTGCGGCTCGCTCGCGAACTGGATTCCTTGGGCGGCCCGCAGGTGATCAGCGCGTGCGTGGACGCGTTGATCAAGGTGCTGGCCGACCTGCACGCTGTGGACCCGGACGCGGTGGGCCTCGGTGACTTCGGCCGGCCCGACGGCTACCTCGAGCGTCAGGTGCGCCGTTGGGGTTCGCAGTGGGAGCTGGTCCGGCTGCCCGACGATCCCCGGGAAGCCGACGTGCAACGCCTGCATTCGATTCTGGCGCAGTCGATTCCGGCGCAGAGCCGGAAATCGATCGTGCACGGCGACTACCGCATCGACAACACCATCCTGGACACCGAGGACGCCACCGTGGTGCGCGCCGTGCTGGACTGGGAGATGTCGACCCTGGGTGACCCGCTGTCGGACACCGCACTGATGTGCATCTACCGCGATCCCATTTTCGCCCTCGTGCATGCCGAGGCCGCCTGGGCCTCCGAACAGATACCGACCGCCGACGAACTGGCCCACCGGTACTCCCTGGCGGCCGGACAACCGTTGCGGCACTGGGACTTCTACATGGCCCTGGCCTGCTTCAAACTGGCGATCATCGCCGCCGGCATCGACTACCGGTTCCGGGCGGGCAGTGGGGAGGCCGCGGCCGGGCAGGTGGGCCGGGCGGTGGCCCCGCTGATCGCGCAGGGCCTGTCGTACGTGGCCGGGTAGCTCAGGTCCCGATAGCGAGGTTGCGCTTGGCCGCCCGCCGGAGCTGGAAGATCCGGACCGCGCCAACCGCCACCGTGATCAGTCCGCCGGCCACCGCGGCGAACAGGATCGCCACGCCCAGCGGGAGAGTCCAGTGCCAGCCGAGGAATTGGAACGCGGTGGCCGCGGTGTTCTGCGCGATGAAGACCAACAGCACGATCAGGATCAGGAAGCCGAGGATCAGCGCCGTCCACAGGGCGGCGGCCCGGGTGAAACCCGTTCGGGAATCGGGCTCGAGCACGGCCGGGGGGAGATCTGACGGCGGTGGCTCGGGCGCATCTGTGCTCATACCGACATCCTCGCCGTTTCCGGAAAAGAAGCAAACACCCCACGCCCGTGGCTACCCGGTTAGTGTCGGTGCGATGACGCTGCTGCGAAACGGCACGCGGGCCTGGTCGGCGCTCCTGGCGTTGACACTGCTGCTGGTGTCGGCGTGCGGCAGCGCGAATCCACTGGGCGGCGGGGCTGTCTCCGGCGACCTGAAGTCCGTGGTGGTGGGTTCGGCGGACTTCCCGGAGTCGAAGATCCTCGCCGAGATCTACGCGCAGGCCTTGGAGGCCAACGGCTTCACCGTCGGACGACAGTTGGGCATCGGCAGCCGCGAGACATATATCCCTGCGCTGCAAGATCATTCGATCGATCTGATCCCCGAGTACACCGGCAACCTGCTGAAGTACTTCGACCCCGGAGCCACCGTGACGAGCCCGCAGGACGTCGAACTCGCGTTGCTGCGCGCACTGCCCGGCGACCTATCGATGCTCACCCCGTCCGAGGCCGCCGACACCGACACCGTGGCCGTCACCGCGGAGACGGCGGCGAAATGGAACCTGACCTCGATCGCCGATCTCGCGGCACACTCGGCCGAGATCAAGTTCGGTGCGCCCTCGGAGTTCCTCAACCGCGCCGAAGGGCTTCCGGGTCTGAAGAAGATCTACGGACTGGACATTCCCGAGAAGAATTTCGTGGCGATCAGCGACGGCGGCGGGCCGGCGACGGTTCGCGCCCTGGCCGACGGCACGGTCACGGCGGCCGACCTGTTCTCCACCTCGCCGGCCATCCCGCAGAACAACTTCGTGGTGCTGGCCGATCCGAAGAACAACTTCCCGGCCGCCAACGTCGTGCCCGTCGTGAGTTCGCAGAAGAAGTCCACCGAACTCAAACGGGTACTGGATGCCGTCTCGGCCAAACTCACCACCGACGACCTGATCGCGCTCAATGGCGCGGTGTCGGGCAACTCCGGCATCGACCCCGACCAGGCCGCCCGAAAGTGGTTGGCCGACCATGGCTTTTGAACAGGCCTCGACAAACGATTCGGAGGCTGAGTGATCACCTTTGGCGCGGTCACCAAGCGCTACCCGGACGGCACGGTCGCGGTCGACAACCTGGATCTGGACGTGCCGCGCGGCACGCTGGCGGTGTTCGTCGGACCGTCGGGCTGCGGGAAGACCACCGCCATGCGGATGATCAACCGGATGATCGAGCCGACCTCGGGAACCCTGACCGTCGACGGCCGCGACGTCAGCACGGTCGACCCGGTGAAGCTGCGACTTGGCATCGGCTACGTCATCCAGAGCGCTGGCCTCATGCCGCATCAGCGGGTCATCGACAACGTCGCCTGCGTGCCGGTGCTGCGCGGCCAGTCCCGCCGGCAGGCCCGCCATGACGCCTATGCGGTACTGGAACGCGTCGGCCTGGATCCTGTTCTGGGCGAACGCTATCCGGCCCAGCTGTCCGGTGGGCAGCAGCAGCGCGTCGGGGTGGCCCGGGCGCTGGCGGCCGATCCGCCGATCCTGCTGATGGACGAACCCTTCTCGGCCGTCGACCCGGTGGTCCGTGATGAACTGCAGGCCGAGATCCTGCGGCTGCAGGACGAGTTGCACAAGACCATCGTGTTCGTCACGCACGACATCGACGAGGCCCTCACACTCGGTGACCGGATCGCCGTCTTCGGCCGTGGCGGTGTGCTGCAGCAGTACGACGCGCCGGCCCGGGTGTTGTCGAACCCGGCCAATGACTTCGTCGCCGGATTCGTCGGCGCTGACCGCGGCTACCGGGGCCTGCAGTTCCGGCACGCAACCGGCCTGCCGTTGCACCCGCTGCGGCAGGTGGCCGAGAACCTCATCGACGAGCTCGAACTGGCCCCCGGACAGTGGGTGCTGGTGACCAAGCCGGATGACTCGCCGTACGCCTGGATCGACGCGGCCGGCGCCGCGATCCATCGGGACGGTGCATCGCTGTACGACAGCACCACCGCGGGCGGCTCGCTGTTCCCGCCGGACGGCACTCTGCGCCAGGCGCTCGATGCCGCGCTGTCGTCCCCGTCAGGTCTCGGGGTGGCCGTCGGCGCCGACGGCCAGGTGGTCGGCGGCGTCCGCGCGGAGGATGTCCTGGCCGCGCTGGATGCGCAGCGAACTGGCGGTTGAGTTGTGCGTTACCTGCTGACCCACCTCGACGACGCCTGGACGCTGGCGCTGATCCACCTGCGTCTGGCGCTGGTGCCGCTGCTGCTGGGTCTGCTGATCGCCGTGCCGCTGGGCACCCTGGTGCAGCGCACCGCAATACCGCGGCGGATCACGACGGTGCTGGCGAGCATCGTCTTCACCGTCCCGTCGCTGGCCCTTTTCGTGGTGCTGCCGCTGATCATCCCGACGCGCATCCTCGACGAGGCCAACGTGATCGTGGCGCTGACGCTGTACACCGTCGCGCTGCTGGTGCGGGCTGTGCCCGAGGCGCTGGACGCGGTGCCCGCCCAGGTCCGTGACGCGGCCACCGCCGTCGGCTACCGGCCGGCCACTCGGATGCTCAAAGTTGAACTGCCGCTTGCACTTCCGGTGCTCATCGCGAGCCTGCGGGTGGTGGCCGTGACCAACATCTCGATGGTCGCGGTGGGTTCGGTGATCGGTATCGGCGGTCTGGGCACCTGGTTCACCGAGGGCTACCAGGCCGACAAGAGCGACCAGATCCTCGCCGGCATCATCGCGATCTTCGTCCTGGCGATCGTCATCGACACGCTGATCATGGTGCTGGGCCGGGTCCTGACACCGTGGACGCGGGCGGTGGTGCCCGCGTGAACTTCCTACATCAGGCGCTGACCTACATCTTCACCGCTGCCAACTGGGCCGGACCGTCCGGGTTGACGGCCCGCATCCTCGAGCATCTGATGTATACCGTTGTGGCGGTGGTGTTCTCGGCACTGGTCGCGGTGCCGCTGGGAATGCTCATCGGGCACACCCGACGCGGCACGTTCCTCGTCGTCACCGGCGTCAACGCGCTGCGGGCCCTGCCGACGCTCGGTGTGCTGCTCCTCGGCGTGCTGTTGTGGGGACTCGGGTTGGTGCCGCCGACCGTCGCGCTGATGCTCCTGGGCATCCCGCCGCTGCTGGCCGGCACCTACGCGGGCATCGCCAACGTCGACCCCAACGTCGTGGACGCCGCGCGCGCCATGGGAATGACCGAGCTGCGGGTCCTGCTGCGGGTCGAGACGCCGTTGGCCATGCCGCTGATCCTCGGTGGTCTGCGCACGGCGACGCTGCAGATCGTCGCGACGGCGACGGTGGCCGCGTACGCCAGCCTGGGCGGGCTGGGTCGCTATCTGATCGACGGGATCAAGGTCCGGCAGTTCTCCCTGGCCCTGGTGGGGGCGCTGATGGTGACCGCGCTGGCGTTGCTGCTCGATGCGGTGCTGGCCCTTGCGGTCCGATTGTCGCTGCCGGGTTCGGGCCCGACCGGACGTGGTCGGAGCCGGTCGGGCCGCCGGCAACCCGACCTTCCGGACGGAATCGGGGCCGAGGTGGCGATCGAATCACGCCAACCGCCACCCGGCACGCCGGGCATGTCGCTTACGGTAGATGGGTGAGTGCAGCCGAAGAACACAAGGACCAGCAAGATCCCGCCTGGCCGGCGATCTTGACCTGGCGCGCCCACAACCTGCCGCGGATGGAGTCGGTACGGGTGCAACTGAGCGGCAACCGGATCAAGGCCTACGGCCGGATCGTGTCCGCGGCCACCGACGCCACACCCGCCTTCAGCGCCTCGTACGACCTGGTGACCGACGAGGCCGGCGGCACCAAGCGGTTGTCCATGACGGTCACCCTTGCCGAGCGGGAGCGGCAGCTGTCGATCGCGCGCGACGAGGAGAACATGTGGCTGGTGCAGGACCCCACCGGCCAGACGTCGCGCGCGGCCTACGACGGTGCGCTCGACGTGGACGTGGTGTTCAGCCCGTTCTTCAACGCCCTGCCCATCCGGCGGACCGGCGTGTACCGGCGGGCCGATGCGGTGAGCCTGCCCATCGTCTACGTCTGGCTGCCGGATCTGACGGTCGAACCGGTGACCATCGGCTACACCAGCGACCGGGCCGACAACCACGACATCAAGTTGCTCTCGCCGGTCGCCGACACCATCATCCAGGTCGACGACGACGGCTTCATCGTCGACTATCCGGGGCTGGCAGAGCGGATCTGATCACCCCGCCCGCCCGGCCGGCGGCAGCAAGTTCCGAGCGCCAGTCCGGTGCACCGACGCGCACCGTCAGGATGTCCGGCCGGGAGAAGTTGTCGTAGCTGACCCGGGCGGCGTGCCCGGGCTCGACCAGCTCGGCCACGCTGCCTCCGGTGACCAGCCCGGTACGGGCCCGGCCCAGCAACTCGATCGCGCGGTCCAGCAGCACGGTCAGCTCGCCGGCATTGGCCTCGCACATCGCGCGAACCAGGTCCGGCGCGGTGGCGGCCACCCGGGTGCCGTCCCGGAACGACCCGGCGGCCAGGGCAAACGCCAGCGGAACCTCGGCGGCGATCTGGGCCAGGGTCTCGGCGACCAGGTGCGGCAGGTGCGAGATCGCCGCGGCCGCGGCGTCGTGCTCGTCCGAGCGGGCCGGCACCACGAACGCGCCGCAGTCCAGCGCCAGCGTCATCACCTGGTGCCACACCGTGGCGTCCACGTGCTCGTCGACGGTGACCACCCAGGGCGTGCCGCGGAACAGGCCGGCGTCCCCGGCGTCCCAACCGGAGTGCGCCGTCCCGGTCATGGGGTGGCCGCCGACGTAGCCGGGCAGCAGTCCCGCGTCGGCGACGGCGTCGCGCACCGCGACCTTGACGCTGACGACGTCGGTCAGGGGATTGTCGGGGGCGTGTTCAGCCACCCGGGCCAACAGTGCCGGCAGCGCCGGCATCGGAACGGCGAGCACGATCAGGGCGTTCGACCCGGCGGCCCGGGTCAGCACCGCGGACAGGTCGGTCGATGCGTCGAATCCCTCGGCGCCGGCGGGTGAGCGGTTGTATCCGAACGCCTCGCGCCCGGCGGTGTGTGCCGCCCGCAGCAGCGAGCCGCCGATCAGGCCGAGTCCGAGCACGCACACGGGCGGTTGGGTCACCGTCCAAGGTTGGCATATTCGCCCGGCGCACCGGCGAATGCGTGGTCAAGCGGTGTGGTGGGTACTAGCGTTAGGCCCCATGGGACAGCGGGCCTCGAAACCTGGAGCGCCGGGTGGCGCCGACGGTGAAGACATCCCCGATGGATTCGGGGTCGCGGTGGTGCGCGAGGACGGCGCGTGGCGGTGTACGGCGATGGGCCGCGCCGCGTTGACCAGTTTGTCCGCCGCCGAGACCGCGCTGCGCGAACTGCGCAGTGCGGGTGCGGTCTTCGGCCTGCTCAACATCGATGACGACTTCTTCGTCGTCGTGCGCCCCGCCCCGGCCGGTACCCGGCTGCTGCTCTCGGACGCCACGGCGGCCCTCGAGTACGACATCGCCGAAGAAGTGCTCCGGAAGCTGGACGCCGAGATCGACGACGACGAGCTCGAGGATTCCGACCCCTTCGAGGAGGGTGACGTGGGTCTGCTGTCGGACATCGGCCTGCCCGGCGACGTGCTGGGGGTGATCCTGTCGGACACCGATCTTTACGCCGACGAGCAGCTGACCCGGATCGCCCGGGAGATGGGGTTCGACGACGAGTTCGCGGCGGTGCTGGACAAGCTCGGTCGGTGACGTCGTCACAATCTGCGGGCGACGAACAGCTGATTCGCGCGGCGCTGGCGGCCGCGGCCGCCGCTGATCCCCGGGATGTACCGATCGGCGCGGTGGTGTTCGATGCGGCCGGTGTCGAGTTGGCCCGCGCCGCCAATGCCCGGGAGGAACTGGGCGATCCGACCGCGCACGCCGAGATCCTGGCGCTGCGCAAGGCTGCGGCCGTCAACGGTGACGGCTGGCGGTTGGAGGGCGCGACGCTGGCGGTGACCGTCGAGCCGTGCACGATGTGCGCCGGCGCGCTGGTCGCGGCGCGGGTCGCACGCGTGGTGTTCGGCGCCTGGGAACCGAAGACCGGCGCTGTCGGTTCACTGTGGGACGTGGTGCGGGACCGACGCCTGACGCATCGTCCGCAGGTCCGCGGGGGTGTGCTGGCCGACGAATGTGCGGCGCTGCTGGAGGAGTTCTTCGGGCGTCAGCGCTGACGCTGGCGAGCGCCGAGACCGCGCGCAGAGCGAGGAATCGGCCCGCAAATCGCTCCTATTGCGGTCTCGACGTGACGATGGGCTGCGGCCGGACCTTCAGGACGTTCAGCGGCCACCAGAACCAGCGCCCCAGTAACGCGGCGGTGGCCGGGACCATGAACGAGCGCACCACCAGGGTGTCGAACAGCAGCCCCAGCCCGATCGTGGTGCCGAGCTGGCCGATGGTGCGCAGGTCACTGACCGTCAGTGAGGACATGGTGAAGGCGAACACCAGGCCCGCCGCGGTCACCACGCTGCCGGTGCCGCCCATGGTGCGGATGATGGCCGTGTTCAGCCCGCTGGGCAGTTCCTCCTTCAGCCGGGAGACCAGCAGCAGGTTGTAGTCCGAGCCCACCGCCAGCAGCACGATGATCGCCATCGGCATGACCATCCAGTGCAGGGGGATACCCAGGATGTGCTGCCAGATCAACACCGCCAACCCGAAGGACGCGCCCAGGACAGCACGACGCTGCCGACGATCACCATGGATGCGATCAGGCTTCGGGTGAACAGCACCATGATCATGAAAGTCAGGCAGAGCGAGGCGATTCCGGCGATCAGCATGTCGTATCGGGAACCTTCGGCCAGGTCCTTGAACGTCGCGGCAGTACCACCCAGCGAGATCGGGGCGTCTTCGAGCGGGGTGCCCTTGACCGCTTCGATCGCGGCCTCCTTGATCGGCTCGACCAGCGCGAGGCCCTCCGGGGACGCCGGGTCGTTGCGGTGGGCGATGATCATCCGGACGGCCTTGCCATCAGGCGACAGGAACATCTTCATGCCGCGCTTGAAGTCCGGGTTGTCGAACACCTCCGGCGGCAGGTAGAACGAGTCGTCGTTGCGGGCGGCATCGAATGCCTGCCTGATTTTCTCTGCGCCCCTTGTGGTTTCGTCCATCGCGTCGTAGACGCCGACCATGGTGCTCTGCATGGTGAGCATCATCTGGCGCATGTTCTCCATGGTGTCGATCATGGGCGGGAACTGTTCGACCATCTGCGGCATCAGGTCGTTCATCCGGGTCATCTTCGCGACCATGCCGTCCATCTGGTCGGTCAGTGCGCTGACCCCGTCGAGGGTGTCGAACACCGATCGGAACGCCCAGCATCCCGGGATGTCGAAACAGTGTGGCTCCCAGTAGAAGTAGTTGCGCACCGGACGGAAGAAGTCGTCGAAGTCGGCCATCTTGTCGCGCAGGTCGTGCATCGTGTCCTGCGTGTTGTGCATGTCGGTGACGAGTTCATCGGTGATCGCCGTCATCTGGGTCATCAACGCGTAGGTGCGCCGCATGCTGGCCACGGTGCTGCCGATGTCGTCGTCCTGGGTCTTCATGTCCGCGATGCGCTCCTTCATCAGCTTCATGCGCTGCTGCTGGCCGACGCCCTGCATGCTGATCAGGAAGCGGCTCGAGGTGTGTTCGATCGGGGTGCCCTGGGGACGGGTGATGGTCTGCACGCGCGCGACGCCCGGCACCCGGAAGACGGCCATGGCCACCTTGTCCAGGACCAGGAAGTCCGCCGAATTGCGTATGTCGTGGTCGGATTCGATGAGCAGGATGTCGGGGCTCATGCGGGCCTGGGAGAAGTGTCGTTTGGCGGCCTGCAGCCCCTCGTTGGCGGGTATGTCCTGGGGGATGTACCGGGTGTCGTCGTAGCTCATCTGGTAGCTGGGCGGCGCCACCAGGCCGGCCAGCGCAGCCGCCATCGAGGCCAGCAGCACCGGCACCGGCCAACGCACGTTGATGGTTCCGACCTTGCGCCAGAATCGGATTCGCATTGCGCGGCGGGGTTCGAGCAGCTTGCCGAACCGGGTGGCGATTCTGATCACCGCCGGGCCCAGCGTCAGCGCGACGAGCACTGCGACGATGATGCCGACCGCGCACGGCACGCCCAGCGTCTGGAAGTAGGGCATCCGGGTCAGGCTCAGGCACAACGCGGCGCCGGCAATGGTCAGTGCCGAACCGAGCACCACGTGCGCGGTGCCGGCGAACATGTCGTAGTACGCGGCCTCGCGGTCCAGGCCGGCCACCCGGGCTTCCTGGTACCGGCCGATCAGGAAGATCGCGTAGTCGGTGCCCGCGGCAATGGCCATGGCCACCAGGAGGTTGACCGCGAATGTCGACAGCGATGCCAGATGGTGGTGCGCGATCAGGGCGACGGCACCGCGCGCGGCGGCCAACTGGATGCCGACGACCACCAAGAGCAGCAGGACGGTGGCGATCGAGCGGTAGAAGAACAGCAGCATGACGATGATCACCGAGAACGTCACCATCATGATCAGCCCGACGGTGCGTTCGCCGGCGTGGTTGACGTCGGTCTGCAGGGCCGCCGGCCCGGTCAGGAACACCCTTACGCCGGGCGGGGCGGGCGCTTCGTTGATGTGGGTGCGCACCGCTTCGACCGATTCGTTGGCCAGCGTCTCGCCGACGTTGCCGGCCAGGTTCAGCTGGACGTAGGCGGCCTTGCCGTCCTTGCTCTGGGCGCCGGCCTCGGTCAGCGGGTCGCCCCAGAAGTCCTGGATGTGCTGGATGTGGCCGGTGTCGGCGCGCAACCGTTCGATCAGTGCGTCGTAGTAGGTATGCGCGTCCGGGCCCAGCGGTTGGTCCCCTTGGAGCACGATGAGCGCGATGGAGTCCGAATCGGACTCCCCGAACAGGAGGCCCATCTGCTTCATCGCCTGCATCGAAGGGGCGTCCTGGGGGTTCAGCGAGACGGCGTTCTCCTGGGCCACCACCTCGAGGGGCGGCGCCAGGAACGACATGGCGGCCACCACGGCGATCCAGCCGAGGATGATCGGGATGGCAAGGCGGCGAATCCATTTCGCGATCCGCGTCGGCTCGCCCCGCTGGCGCTGGGTTCTCATGCCGCCTTCGCCAGGCAGTAAACGTAGGCGCTGGTGCCGGTCGCGGTCTTCTCCACCTTGACCACGTTGTCGGCGGTGATGCGACAGCCGATGTGGTTGCCGTTGCCCTGCGCCAGGATGTTGCCGGCCAGCGCCGGTGAATTGCTGAGGATCTCCACCGACCACGGCAGGGCCGCCCCGGTGATCTGGTGGGGGGTGCCCTTGTCGTCCAGATAGTTGATGTCGGCCGTTGCGCCCGGCACACCCCAGATCTCGGAGACCACGCGTTTGGGGTCGGACACGCGGCTGTCATCGGACATGCTGCCGGCATAGGTGGGCGTCTGGTGCGACCCGAACATGCCCCGCAGTCGGGTCACCGTGAACGCGCCCAGGGCCAGGACCGCCACCAGGACGAGGGGGATCCGGGCCCGCCTCAGCACGGTAAAAATTAGGTTTCCCTTCCCTAAGTTGCCATCCCCGGCAGGTTAGCGCACTTCGGGTTCGGACCGGGCGGGCGGGGATTAGGGCATGGGCCAGCTGGCCGGTAAGCTGCCTCCCGGTGGCGTGTCCGAGCGGCCTAAGGAGCACGCCTCGAAAGCGTGTGTGGGGTAACCCCCCACCGAGGGTTCAAATCCCTCCGCCACCGCCAAAAGTTGTCTATTCGAACCCAGCGAAAGCTGGGTTCGTTTATTTCGGTCGAAGCTGACCAGCGCGGCGTTCGGGGTGCGGCGTGCTTCCTCCCCGCACGGCTTGTTGGCCGCGTGAGAGTGGTTCAAAGATGGATCGAGCGCCTTCGGTGCAGGTGGCTGCCAAAACGTCGCTGACGGCCTCCCGGGGCGTGTCCGTGGTGGGGTCAATGCGCGTAACGATGGTTTCTTTCGTCGTGCGCAAGCAGCTGCGCGAAGGGCTCTTGGAGTTCGGCATGGTGTTGACGTTCAACGACTGCAGATACCGGTTCCTTTGCAGGGTTGCGCCGTCCTTGAACGGTGTACGAGGCGGGCATGTTCATTCCGTAGACCCGACTATCCACGTTGGCTGCACACCTACAATCACTGCGGCCACGCAGCACTCGGCGGTCAACCACCAGCCAGCCGCGTAGCGTACCTCTCAGGTCAAGTACAACTAGTCGCTATCATCCTCCCGACGTTGCTGGTACATGGGTCTTAGCAGCTAGCTGCCATAGTGGGAGGAAACTGTCGTGACGACTTTGCGCGCGAATGTCGAAGATCTCGCAGCTTCTGGTGTTGCGGTGACCAACCATGGGGAGACCATGGCGACCGCGCACGCAGCCGCCGATAGCCGGATCGCCGGTGCGCAGGTCGGTTGGCAGGGAGCGTCAGCGGCCGCGCTGGCGGCGAAGTCTGTTGCCTGGACCACGACCACGGGCACCTTGCTAACCAACATGTCTGATCATGCCCAGGGCCTGCACACCGGCGCCCAGGGCTATGCCCAAGGTGAAGAGCGCAGTAGCCAGGTTATGCAGCAAGTGGCGGCTCAGTCAGGGCGATACGGCGGCCACTTCGGCGAAACACTAAATCCCCGTGGTCCTGACCCTCGCGGATATCGAACGCTGGGACGCGGGCTCAGTCCGTGAGGTGTTTCATGCCGCCAGCAGTCGGGCGCAGGCCGCTCAGGATGCCGCCAACGGCCTGGCGGCACTGCCGGCGTTTCAGACCTGGGGCGGTGTGGCAGCCGAAGCAGCCAGGGCAGCCATCGGCAAGACCCGGCGCGATCTGGACGTCCATGGAAAGGAAGCACTGGCCGTCGCCAATGCCGCGCGAAGTGCTGCCGATGAGATCGAACACCTCAAGTCCGAACTGGCAACGCTGAAGGCCCACGCCGAACACATGGGCATGGAGATCGACATGGTGACCGGCCGCGTACTGCCGGGCCGCCATATCCGTGATCCGGTGGAAGCCCTCCTCAAAGAGGAGCAGCTGCAGCCGCGGGTGGACAAGATCATCGCCGAAGCCAACATGATCGATTTCGCACTGGCTAACGCGATGCACATGGCCGATGGCAGCACACCGATCCCGGTGGCGGACGAGTCGGCCAGGCCGACATTCGATGCGCCGGTGCCGAAGGATCCATCGGCTACTGCCAACGGCGAAGGAGCAACGGGGGATCCCGGGGCAGAACCACTTGGTCAGATTGGGCCGTTCGCGGTGCCGAAGTCAGTGGCTGATGCCGCGCGATCTCCGACTGGTGGGAGCGGTGGCGATCCTGGTCGAGCGCCGACGCCGCTGGACGCAACGCTAACCCCGAGCAAACTCACCGACCCGAACATGCCCAAAGACCTGAATCAAGCCACCGAAGCGCTTGCTCCGGGTCTGAGCGCAGCGATGGCTCGACAACAGCAAGCAGCACTTGGCCGGGTTCCATCCGTCGCCGACCTCAAAGCCGACCCCAAGGTCATGGATACCGTCCGTGGAATCCTGACCAGCCAAGGTGTGCCCGCAGACGGAATGGATGCGGCCATTGACCGATACCTGCAAGGCACACACAACCTCGGCGAACTGCTGGCCACCACGCCAGTCTCCGGTGCGCCCACTGGAACGGCGATGCCGTGGAACCCGACTTTCTTGGACGGTGTCACCGACTCGCTCACGGAAGCCAAGCAAGGTTTTGAACAGACGGTGGGCAATCTAACGGGCCTCGGCGGGCCGGGCGCACCCGGCGTCGCCGACTCCTGGAAGAACATGGCCACCGGCATATTCGACAATCCGATCGTTGACCCGAAAGGGTACGAGGCGCGTCACCCCGACGAACCGCCCTTGCCGCGAAACGCCTACGAATGGGGCAGAGGCACAGCCGATGTCGGACTGTTCGTCGGTTCGGCCGTGCTCGGCCCGGAAGCGCTGGCCGGGCGCGGTGCCCTCACGCATGAACTTCTCGACAATCCTGGCCTGGTGCATCATGTACCGCCGGTTGTCGAGCACGCAGACGTTGGTCCTGGTGCATGGTCACCGGTGAGCGAATCGATGTCCGCTCGATCTGAGGCGTATCAGACACAGATCACCGGCCGGCCGATCACCGACGGATACGTCGTCAACGGTGTCAAGTTCGATGGATTTTCGAACGGAGTTCTCACTGATGCGAAGGGCTACTATGGGCAGTTCATTGACAATGGCCAATGGAGAACATGGTTCAGAGGCGACCAGGCCTTGCTTGATCAAGCCGCAAGACAGGTCGCGGCGGCTGGAAGCGCTCCAATACAATGGACCTTTGCCGAGAAAACAAGTGCTGACCTCGTCCGAGAAATGTTGATGGATGACTTCCCGCAGATTCGTGTCATGTGGGTCCCGCCGCGATAGAAGGACAGGTCTATGAAAGCGGTTCTTGGGGCGCACTGGGACGCCCGAGCAGAGACGATCGATGCGTGTGCCGAGCGCGCAGCCGCGCTACTGCGCGCGCTGGTCGAGATTGATCCGCTCCTTGCCGACTGGCGGGACAAAGGGGGGTCTCGCCGAGATGCCTTGGCGCAGCCGGTCGTCACCACCGACCATGCTGACTTGGTGGACCGCCTGCTCGTAGGCAGGAACCGTACGGATGTCGGCAATGAAGTCATCGAGGAGCTCGGCTATGCGGTCTCCTGGTGGAATAGCCGTGAAACCAGGGATGGCGGTGTCACACTGCGTCTGCATCTCGGTGTCACCTCACCGCACGTTGCCAACAGCGTGACGCTGAACCTGCCCGATTCTCGGAGCTTTCCGGGACTCTATGAACAAAGCAGGGCAGGTGAACTGATGTTGGCTGTCATCGCCATCTTTGAACCCGACCGTGCCGTTTGGTCGAGTAGCAGCATGAAGAAGGCGCAGGCAGAACCCGACCAAGAACTGGAAAACGGCGGCATCGCCTATGGCCAGCTGATCGGGCATCCCGCGGGGTGGGCGACCTACCTCAGCGATGCAAGCAATATCAAGTTCGACAACCAAGCGTTTCCGCCACGTGTCGCAGTCGATCGCCTGGGTTCGGGCACTCTCGTAAGAATTGGTGGTGATCCGGCGAACCCGCCAATGGGTGATGTGTTGGCCGTGCGCGTCGCGATGGGCTATCCGCTGCCCGGCCACTTGACTCCAAACGAAAACGAACGCCCCACAGCGGGCAGCCCGGTCACGGGGACCGTCGGTTCTGGCGTGGTACCGGTCGTGGAACGGCGACCGTCGTCGACGACGGCATTTGACGATGCAGGACAAGAATCGCAGTCGCTCCCCGCCTCACACGATCCAAAGTAGCTGTGTCGTGGGGCCCTCTCGACTAGCAGTACAGTGTCGCGGTACAAATCAGATAGAACATTCGAGAGTATTAATTGCGATGGCCGAACGTATTGTGCGCTTGCTCATTGATGATATCGACGGACGGAGATTCCCGATGGTGGCGGTGAGCGGCGAAGTTCTCTATCCGTGGCGTCACCTATCAGAATGTTCCCGCCATGCGCGGCAAGAAAACACTGAAGGAATTCATCGCAGCGAACTCTCGCATGCCGATACTTCGTCATCAATTTTCCGCCTGCGTCCCGAGTTAGGACATTTCGCTTAGTAAGCCACGCCAAGAAATTTGAGGATGTCCCGCTGGTCGGCGAGCACGTCGGGCGGGAAGGTCTGCGTGGTGCCGTTGATGGCGATGGTGGCACTGCGTAGCGGGCGCAGGCCTTTGACGATTTTGGCGATGGAGTGCCCGCTGCGGGACTGGATAGTGTGCGAGACGGCCAGGGCGGCGAACACGATGGTCAGGTGGGCTTCGATGGTGTCGCGCAGTCGGTGCCACATGGGTCGGGCGGCGAGGTCGGATTTCGACATGCGAAATGACTTCTCGACGTGCCACAGATCGTGGTATTTCGTGATGACCTCGGCCGCCGGCATGACCGTGACCGGCAGGTTCGTCACGTACCCTTTGAGTCCTACGAGGGATCGAGCCCGCGCCAGCGCGGCCTCGTCGAGCCGGCGGTCTTTGCCGCTGACTTTCACGAACCGCGCCGATTTCGCCGGCTTGGTGCCGTCGATGATGTCTTTGGCGCGGGCTTCCTGAGCAGCCAGGGTCTTCTGATCGCGGCGAGCCCGTTTGGCCGAGTACGCCCAAATCGCCCGCCACGCACCGGGATGCGCGTCGGGGTCCCAGACGGGTTCGGCGCGTTTGTTCCGGTCGTTGACGTCCTTGTTGTTGCCGTGCCGCGGCGTTACCGTGTCGATGATCTGCCCGTCGGTGAAAGCGTCACCGTTCCAATGGAAATGGGACTCCAGATCACCCGGTGCTTTCGTCACCCGCGAGCCGACGATGAACGACAACCCCAACTCATCGAGGTCCTTGAGATTGGATGCCGAGAGCATCCCCGCATCGGCGGCCACGACCATCTCGGTGTCGGCGAGGTGCAGGTCGTGGCGCTGCAGAAAACTGGTCAGTACCGGCACGATCGTGGTGGTCTCGGCGGTATTGCCTTCGTAGCAGCCGATTTCCAGCGGGAATCCGGTCCGATCAACCAGCAGCCCGACGACGATCTGAGGGTCGACGCGACGCTCCTTCGAGTACCCGACCTTGCGTAGTTCGTCCTCGTTGTCGGCCTCGAAGTACAAAGTCGTTACGTCGTACAACAGTAGAGACAGACCTCCGCAGTCGCGGGCATAGTCAAAGCACTTGGCAGCGAACGTATCTCGGTACTTATTGGGCCCGACCTGGTCGAGGTGACGCTGAATCGTCCGATACGAACGCGGCTCGGCACCCAGGTCTGCGAGCACCCGCAGGGAGTCAAGCTTGCTGGTGGGTTCCACGATCCGGGCGATCACCAGATCCCGGAACACCGGATCGTCGATGGCGTCGAATCCGAGCCAGTCATAGACCGCGCCGAGGGTGTCATAGAGCAACCGCGAGCAGGTCCCAATCGTGCGCCCCGGCGGTGCCGGCGCACCGGCGGCCATACCCCTGGCTGGCCCGCCGGTATCCACGGGCAGCGATTGTTGGCGGTAGTCGGCGACGTCCCCGACCGAAGCGGTGCGAGCCGGCGCCTCGAAGTCCAGGGCCTCCTGGTCACCATCCACCAGCTGCCGGGCTTTCTCCAGCAAGATCCCCAACTCAGCATCGCTATGGGCCGACCCGACATGGGCAACGAGCTCATCGCGGCGGCCCGCCTTGCGCATCACCTGGACCGCCACGGCCCCGGATCCAGTGCGGACCTTGCGGATGAACACCCCCGAAATCTACCCGCTTAGTAAGCCAAAACCCGCACCCGCAGACCCAACAAC
>RRZU010745524.1_pt1 | contig 52738 bp, 38 predicted proteins | sample 2165561 | NCBI WGS metagenome assembly RRZU01 (sample SAMN10456909, study PRJNA506462) | wastewater metagenome | isolation source: wastewater sludge | place: USA: Moscow, Idaho
CGGTGAGGGACGCCACCTCCCACCGATAGTCCCAATGCAGACCGGAGTCGATCCCGGCCAGCTGCCCGACCAACAGGCTGAGCACCGCGGCATACGCCTGCTCGTCGCACTCGGCCAAGTGCAACGCGAGGGCGCACTCGAGATAGCCGCCGGCCACCCACTCGGAGCCCAGTTGCGCGCCCAGGGCGCGGCCCGCATCAAGGTGCCGACGGGCCCCACGCAGGTCACCACGCAGCGCCTCCACCTTCGCCAGCAGGCAGGTGGACTCGCCCTCGAAGGCCACGGCACCGCTGCGCCGGGCCAGCTCCCGGGCCTCACGCAGGCCGAGCTGACCACGCACCAGATCCCCGGACCAGGCATCGGCCAGGCCCACCACATACCACAGCCGCTCACGCACCGGGTCGGGCAGATCCCCGCGGGACAGCGCCGCCCGAGCCAGTGGCCGCACCCGCTCCGGCTGCACGAGCACGACCGCCCCGAGCGCGGCCAGCGACACCATCTCCGGGTCGTCGGCGAACGGCCGCTGCGCGAAGTCGGCGATCTGCTGCTGCACCCGGGCCCGCCCGCTCGCGCGCCGTAGTCGCACGTCGGTGAGCGCGTCGAGCAGCACCAGAGCCCACCGCACCCACCCGCTCGGGTCGGTGGCATCGTCGGCGTACGGTCCGAGGGCCAGGGCGGCCCGCTCCGGCTCCAGATCGGCGATCGCCTCGGCGGAGGTGCGCCAGGCGACCTGGAAGCGGCGCAGCGCCGCACGCACCGCGTCGTCGCTCATTCGGAGACCCACGAGCTGCTCACCGGCTCAGGCTAAGACCAGTGATTCCACGGATGCGCCGATCGCGTCGGATCGCCACGCTCGAGTCGGTATGCCGCGCCGGCGCCGGCGCTCGCGCGCCATCAGCGCTGGGACGATCCAGCACAAGGAGGAGCTGCCATGAGGCTCAGGTCACGCCCACGCCGGAACGAGCCGCCGCACGGGTCGGGCCGGCGGGACCGGTCCTTGTTCGCTGTGCCGGTCGCCCTAGTGTCGGCCGCGCTGGTGTCGGCCGGGCTACTGACGGCCTGCACGACGTCGAGCCCCCCTGCCGGCGGATCCGCGACCGGCCCAGCTGCCCCAGGGGCTTCGGCCACCGCCCCCGCGCCCGCCCCCGCTCCCTCGACCGGGGCGGCACCAGGCACGTCGGCGGCGCCCGGTCCCGCACCTGGATCCGGGGGTGGGCCATGCGCGACGATCGACCTCGCCGCGGCGACCGCGCTGCTCGGGGCGACCCCCAAGCAGCTGGCCGCACCCACCGCCGCGAGCACCGACGACGAGGACGGGGTCAAAGTCACCAAGATCGAGGGGTGCTCCTATACGGGCACCGACCCGTCGCTGGGCTACGACGTCAACCACTTCGACGGCATGGGCGCGGTGACCGCGTTCATCTCGGCCGCCAAGGCCCAGGTGGGTGCCCGCCCCGGAGTGACGTCCTTCGAGGTCGGCCTCGGCGACGACTCGGTGGGCTTCACCGTGCCGGTCGGAGCGAAGACGATGGCCCGGGTCGAGGTCGCCAAGGGCCAGGCCACGATCGCCGTCGTCTCCACCGGCACCGACCCGGCCAAGGCCAAGGCGGTCGCCATCGAGGCCACGCGGCGGCTGCTGGCGATCGCCCGCTGACCGCCGGTCGGGTCCGGCGGCCGCGCCGGCCCGACTGTTGCCTCGGCGCCACCTATCCTGTCGGGCGTGTCCGCCCCGCCCGCCGAGCAGCCGAGGCCCCGACGCCGCAGGCGTGGGGGCGGGCCGCGGCATACCCCGGCGGCCGGCGCGAAGGCGGCCCGGTATGCCGCGCGGCGCGCCTCGGTACCGCTGCTGCGCTACCCCGAGGAACTGCCGATCTCGCAGCGCCGCCGCGAGATCGCCGACGCGATCCGGGCGCACCAGGTGGTGGTCGTGGCCGGCGAGACCGGCTCGGGCAAGACCACCCAGCTGCCCAAGATCCTGCTGGAGCTGGGGCGCGGCATCCGCGGCACCATCGGGCACACCCAACCGCGGCGGATCGCGGCCCGGGCGGTGGCCGAGCGGCTCGCCGAGGAGCTCGGGGTGCAACTCGGCGGGGTGGTCGGCTACCAGGTGCGCTTCACCGACGCCTCCAGCCGCGACTCGCTGGTCAAGGTGATGACCGACGGCATCCTGCTCGCCGAACTGCAGCGGGACCGGTTGTTGCGTCGCTACGACACGATCGTCATCGACGAGGCCCACGAACGCAGCCTCAACATCGACTTCCTGCTCGGCTACCTCAAACAGCTGCTGCCGCGCCGGCCCGACCTCAAGATCGTCATCACCTCGGCAACCATCGACCCGCACCGCTTCGCGCGGCATTTCGCCGACGCCGAGGGCCGCCCCGCTCCAGTCGTCGAGGTGTCCGGTCGCACCTATCCCGTGCAGGTGCGCTACCGCCCGCTGCTGCGGGAAGGGCCGCCGACGAAGGCGGGGGGGCCAGGGTCAACGGTCGAGGTCGACCAGGTCACCGGCATCTGCGAGGCGGTGGAAGAACTCTGGACCGAGGCGGCGGTCGAGCAGCTGCGCGACGAGGTCGTCGCGCACGACATCCTCGTGTTCCTGTCCGGGGAGCGCGAGATCCGTGATGCCGCTGATGCATTGGCGGGAATGCGGTTCCCGGACACCGAGATCGTGCCGCTCTATGCGCGGCTGTCGGCGGCCGAGCAACATCGGGTCTTCGCCGCGCACACCGGGCGCCGGGTGGTGCTGGCCACCAACGTCGCCGAGACCTCACTCACCGTGCCAGGCATCCGCTACGTCGTCGACACCGGCACCGCCCGGATCTCCCGCTACAGTCAACGCACCAAGGTGCAGCGGTTGCCCATCGAGCCGATCTCGCAGGCCAGCGCCAACCAACGGGCAGGCCGCTGTGGGCGATTGGCCGACGGCATCTGTATCCGGCTCTACTCCGAGAGTGATTTCGAGCGGCGCGCGGCATACACCGACCCGGAGATCCTGCGCACCAACCTCGGCTCGGTGATCCTGCAGATGACGATGCTCGGCCTCGGCGAGATCGCCGCATTCCCTTTTGTCGACCCGCCCGACACCCGCTCCATCACCGACGGGGTGCGTCTGCTGGAGGAGCTCGGTGCCTTCCAGACCCCGGATCGGTATGCCGCGCAGCCCGACCCGATCGACACTCGGCGCCGGATCACCCCGCTGGGGCGCACCCTCGCGCAGCTGCCGATCGACCCGCGGCTGGCCCGGATGCTCGTCGAGGCCGATCGGCAGGGCTGCCTGGCGCGGGTGATCGTCGTCGTCGCGGCGTTGTCGATCCAGGATCCGCGGGAGCGGCCCCAGGACAAGCAGGAGGCAGCCGCCCTCGCGCACAAGAGATTCGCCGACGAGCACTCCGACTTCGTTGCCTATCTGCGGCTCTGGGAGCACCTGCGTGAGCAGCAGCGGGCCTTGTCGGGCAGCGCTTTCCGGCGCATGTGCAAGACCGAGTTCCTCCACTATCTACGCGTGCGGGAGTGGCAGGACCTCGTCTCGCAGTTGCGCCAGGCCTGCCGCAGTGCCGGATTCGCAACGCAGCTCGACCGGCACGAGCGCCGGCCCGACCACAGCCCCGTCGACCCCGGTGCCGTGGACACCGATGCCCTCCACCGGGCGTTGTTGTCCGGGCTGCTGAGCCAGGTGGGGGTGCGTGACGAGGCCAAACGCGACTACCTCGGCGCCCGGGGGGCCCGGTTCGGGATCTCACCCGGGTCGGGGTTGTTCCGCAAACAGCCACAAGTGGTGATGGCCGCCGAGTTGGTCGAGACCACCCGGCTGTGGGCGCACGACGTCGCCCGGATCGACCCGGTGTGGGCCGAGCAACTCGGGGAGCATCTGGTGAAACGCCAGTACTCCGAACCTCGGTGGTCGGCGCGCCGCGGGTCGGCCGTGGCGACCGAGCGGGTCACCCTCTACGGTGTGCCGCTGGTCGTGGGCCGCACTGTCGGCCTGGGGCGGGTCGACCCCGAGCTGGCTCGCACGCTGTTCATCCGCCATGCCCTCGTCGAGGGCGACTGGGTGACCCGCCACCACTTCTTCCACGACAATCGCGCTCTGCTGCAACGCCTTGCCGAACTGCAGGAACGCGCCCGACGCCGCGACATCCTCGTCGGCGACGAGGTGCTCTTCGACTTCTACACCGAACGCATCCCGCAATCGGTCGTCTCGGCCCGGCACTTCGACACCTGGTGGAAGCAGGCTCGACGGGCTACACCCGAGTTGCTCACCTTCACCGAGGACCTGCTCGTGCGCGACGACGCCGGCACGGTGGACGCCGACGCCTTCCCGTCCACCTGGGTGCAAGGCGATCTCACGCTCCCGCTGACCTACCAGTTCGAGCCCGGATCGGCCGCCGACGGGGTCACCGTGCACCTCGGCACCGATGTGCTCAACCGGGTCGCCGACACCGGATTCGACTGGCTGGTGCCGGGATTGCGCGAGGAACTGATCACCGGCCTGATCCGCACGCTGCCCAAGACCACCCGGCGCCTGCTCGTGCCGGCCCCCGAGCATGCCGCGGCGACGCTTCGGGTGCTGGGGGAGCGGGGTCTGGGGCCGGCCGACGGCGCCCTCACGGACGTCCTCGCTGCCGTGCTGCGCCAGACCCATGGCGTGGTGATCCGGGCCGAGGACTGGGCGCCCGAGCGGCTCCCCGCCCACCTACGGATGACCTTCTCGGTCGAGGACCGGCCCGGTCACGTCGTCGCGAGCGGCGCCTCGCTGGGGGCCCTGCGCGACCAGGCGGCCCCCGAGGTGCGCCGCCAGGTCGCCGCCGCGGGCGCGGCGATCGCCCGAGTCGGCATGCGGCAGTGGGAGATCGACGACGTGCCGCTCGAGCACGACGCCCTGGTCGGCGGGCGCCGGGTGCACGGCTACCCGGCGCTCGTCGACGAGGGCGACTCGGTGGCCCTGCAGGTGCTGCCCACGCGCGCCGAGGCGGAGGCCGAGAACCGGCTCGGCGTGCGCCGGCTGTTGCTGCTGCAGACGGTGCCGCCGTGGAAGCAGCTGCTGGCTCGGCTCAGCAACACCCAGAAGCTCGCCCTCGGTCACAACCCGCACGGGTCGGTGCCCGAGCTGCTCGACGACGCGCTCGCCTGTGCCGTCGATGCGATCGTCCTCGAACGCGTCGAGCACACCCCTCGCACCGCAGCGGAATTCGACCTCGCGCTCACGGCGGTCCGCTCGCACGTCGGCGCGCGGGTCGGGCAGGTCGTCGCGCTCGTCGAGCCGATCCTGGCCAAACATCTGAAACTCGTGCGCGCCCTCGACCGGCTCACCGCCCCTACCGTGCGCGAGCTCTGCTCCGACGTGCGCGCTCAGCTCGCCGAGCTGATCCGGCCCGGGTTCGTCGCCGACACCGGGCTGGCCCGGCTGCCCGACCTCGACCGTTACCTGCGGGCCGCCCTGCACCGGCTCGACAAGGCCCCCGAGGACCTTCGCCGCGACGCCCATCGGATGGCCGAGATCCTCGCCGTGGAGGCCCGGTATGCCGCGTTCCTGACCGAGTTGCGCCCCGCGCAACGCGGCGCCCGGGCAGTCACCGATATCGCCTGGATGCTCGAGGAACTGCGGGTGTCGCTCTTCGCGCAGAGCCTCGGCACGGCATACCCGGTGTCCGCGAAACGGATCGACCGAGCCCTGGCCGCCGCGCGAACCTCGGTCGGCGAGGCGACCGGCTGAGCCGGCGCGCGGGGTGACTGACCGGGATACGGTGGAATCACCACACTGCGTGGCGCGTTGGCCTCGTAGATGGGCAGGACCCCGGCCTGAGCTCCCGCCCGGCGAACCACGGAAGGACAGCACGTGCAGGACCCGACCAGCCTCTACCGCTTCGCTGAGGGCGTCGACCCCGACGCGCTGCGCGCCGGCGTGCTCGTCACCTCCCTGGGCGGCTTCGTCGATGCCGGCGCCGTGCAGCGCGTGCTCACCCAGCACCTGCTCGCCGCGCACGATGCGCAGTTGGTGGCCAGCTTCGATGTCGACCAGGTCCTGGACTACCGGGGCCGCCGACCGGTGATGACCTTCGAACGCGACCACTGGGCGGCCTACGAACGGCCCTCCCTGGACCTGCACCGGGTGCTCGATCGCGCCGGCACCCCGTTCCTGCTGCTGGCCGGTCCCGAGCCGGACTACCAGTGGGAGCGGGTGGTCGCCGCGGTGCGCAGCCTCGTCGAGCGGCTCGGGGTGCAGCTCACGGTGAGCGTGCACGGCATCCCCATGGCGGTGCCGCACACCCGTCCACTCGGCCTCACCCCGCATGGCACCGACCCGCGGCTGCTGGGCGAGCATGAACCGGTCTTCGGTGAGGTGCTCGTGCCGGGCAGCCTCACCGCCCTGCTGGAGTTGCGCCTCGGCGAGGCCGGTCACGACGCCATGGGGTATGCCGTGCACGTCCCCCACTACCTCGCCCAGGCGGAATACCCGGACGCCGCCCTCGTGGCCCTGGAGGCGATGGGTGGGGCCACCGGCCTGGATCTGGCGCGCGACGCGCTCGCCGAGGCGGCCGCCGCCACCCGCGCGCAGGTGGCCGGTGAGCTCGCCGACAACCAGGAGGTGCAGACCCTCGTCGCCGCGCTCGAGCAACAGTACGACGCGTTCGTCGCCGGCCGTTCCCGGCCCAGTCTGCTGGCCTCCGGGATGGGTGAGCTGCCCTCGGCCGAGCAGATCGGCGCCGATGTCGAGGCCTTCCTGCGCGGGGTCGTCGACGAGGGCGGCGACGCCGACCCCGGCGCCGGGCCGCGCGAGCCCTGAGCCAGGGCACCGCACCGGGCTACTTCGCCTCGTCCCAACTCGTCACGACAGACACGTCGGCGACGAAGCGCACCTGCTCATGGCCGAGCCAGCGGCGCGAGCTGTCGGCCAGGGCCTCCCGCAGGGCGGCCACGACCGCGTCGGCGCCGTCCTGCTGCGCGTGCACGAGCAACTCGTCGTGCAGGCACAGCACGATCTGCCCGCCTATCGGGCGGACCAGCGGACGCACCGTCGCCGCCCAGGCCTTGAAGAGCTCGGCCGCGGCGCCCTGGATGACGGCATTGCGAGCGAACCGCCCGCGGGCCGCGCCGCGCGGGCCCGGATCGGACCCGCCGCCACCCATCGGGATGGCCCGGCCCCCGAAGGTGCGCACCGGCTGCCCGGCCAGCCCCGCGGCATACGCCTCGTCGAGGAAGCCCATCGCGACGGGGAAGGCCCGTTGCAGGTCGCGCAGCGCCTGGCCGGCCGCTCCCGTGCGTTGGCCGTACATCGCGGCGAGCACGGCGACCTTGGCCACCGGGCGGGGGACGCCGAGGGCCGCGGCCACCGGGGCGTAGAGATCGTCGGCCCGGGTCGCGGCCGCGAAGGCATCGTCGCCGGACACGGCAGCCAACACCCGTGGCTCGATCTGGCCGAGATCCGCCCGGACCAGGACGTGGCCCGGTTCGGCGACGATCGCGCGGCGCAGGACGGCCGGGAGGTTGTGCAGCCCCGCCTGGGCGGTCATCCGCCCGGCCGCGCCGTCGCAGGCCGACCACGCGCCACGCAACCGCCCGTCTGGGCCGACGTGCTCGTCGAGCCAGCGGTAACCGTAGGTGGTCGCGATGCGTTCCTGCGCGCGCCAGGTCAGCAGCGCTGCGACGATCGGATGGGTCGCGCGGTAGGGCTCCAGTTCCCCTTTGCGGGTCGTCGCAACGCTCACCCCGCAGGCCGCGAGCAGGTCCTTGACCTGGGCCGGGTTGCGCAGATCGGCCGACCGACCACCGGCGTGGCGCAGCACCACCGCATCGCGTTCGCGCCGGATCTGCCCGGCATGCGCCTCGTCTCGGGGGCGGGGGCCGGCCGCGTGCGCCACGATCGCCTCGGCCCGCGCGCGGTCCAACGGCAGCCCGTCGCGCTGCAGCTCCAGGCACAGCAGGGCCGCCGCCGACTCCGAGTGTGCCGTGGCCACCGCCCGGGGGCCGAACGGGGCCAACCGCTCGTGCTGCGCCGCGGCGAGCCGCCCGAGCCAGCGGCCCAAAGCGAGCACCCGCGCTGGGTTGCCCGCGGCCCAGTCGCCGAAGGCTCCCGGGCGCAGCCCGCCGTCCGGGCCGACCGGCTCGTCGGGGTCTGGATTAGGCTGTCCAGCAGCGGAATCGGGGTCGAGATCGGTCAGGTCGAGGTCGAAGAGACTCGGGCTCTGGTCGGGTTGGGCGGACAGTCGCTCCGGCGGGGGCGGTGGTCTGGGCAGGTCGTGCGCGCAGGCCCAGGCGAAGGCCGGCTCGGCCCGCCAGCCACCCTGCCAGAGCCGGTGGGCCTGGGCGGTGTCCCACACCCGCGCGATCGGCACTCCGGCCTCGACCAGGTCGCCCAGCCCGGCCGCTGCCTCGGCGACGACCCAGCGGGGATGGGCCTGCTCCTCCAGGCGGGCCGCGTCGGCCAGCACCTCGGCGCGGGGGCCGACGCGCGGCATACCGAGGGAGGGCGGTGGCCGGTATGCCGCGTGCGCGCCCACGACGACGAGCGGCACGAGCGGCGCGCTGCTGCGGGCTTCGGACACCCGTCCATCCAAGCGCAGGTTGCATCCGGTGGGGGTGCCGGAAAGGATGTGCGCCAGGGGCGACCGGCGAGCACAGCTGGGAGCGGACCCGGCGAAAGGTGAGCCCGTGGGGATCTTCGACATGTTCGGCAAGGACGATCGAGGCGGCGTCGGCGGGCCGCGGCCGCCGGCTTTGGAAGCGGCAGCGCAGCAGCCCGACGAGGACGGCCTGGCCGGGATGGCCACCGGTCTGGTCGAGAAGCTGCTCGACGCCGGGATCGACGGGGGCGGGCCCTTCGACCCGGCCCGGGTCGTCGCCCAGCGGGCGCTGGCCGCCTCGGCCAGCCCGGAGAGCGCCGTGAACTCGATCGTGCGCCGGCACCTGGCTGTCGGGGCGGCCGGTGGCTTCGTCACCGGTCTGGGCGGGTTGGTGACCATGCCGATCGCGTTGCCCGCCAACGTCATCGAGTTCTACCTCACGGCGACCCGCATGGTCGCGGCCATCGCGCAGGTCCGCGGCTATGACGTGGACTCCCCGCAGATCCGCACCGCGGTGCTGCTCACGCTTGTCGGGGCCGACGCGGACGACCTGTTGCGCAAGGCCGGGGTGGTCGGCGGCTTCGGTGCTGGAGGGCGGCTCACGAGTCTGGCCGCCCAGCGACTGCCCGGGCCGGCGCTCATGATGGTCAACAAGGCGATCGGTTTCCGGATCATCGGCCAGGCCGGCCGGGCCACGGTCGGGCGCCTGGGCAAGGGGGTGCCGGTGGTCGGCGGGGTGATCGGCGCCGGCCTGGACGGCTACCTGCTCAAGCGCATCGCCGATCACGCGAAGGCCGAGTTCCCGCAGCGCTGACGGAACCGCCGCGCTGCCGCAACCGCCGCACTGCCGCAACCCGCGGCCCCGGAATCGGTGGGCGGGTTCGTACGTTGAGTCCTCGGGTGAGCCAATCGGCCACCCGAGGACGCCGAGTTCCGGCAGGTCGAAGGAGTCAAGGCCCATGGCCGCACGTAGCGCCGCCACCCGATGGGGAGTGCTTCGGGCACTCGGTCTCGCGGTGCGCGCGGCGACCCGTCCCGGTGCACCGACGGTGCCCGAGCGCTTGGCCGCCGTGCCGCGGATGGTCCGAGCCGCCATGTCCGGTCAGTTCCAGGGCCTGACCAAGAGTCGCCTGCTGGCGATGCTCGGCGCGCTGGTCTACATCGTCTCGCCGATCGACCTCGTGCCCGAAGGCATCTTCTCGGTGTTCGGGATCGCCGACGACGCGATGCTCGTCGGCTGGCTCGCAGCGGCGCTGGTCAACCACACGGAGGACTACCTGGCCTGGGAACGTGGTGTCGGTGCCACCGGTCCGCAGGACGCGCCACCGTCGGCAGGGCCCGCAGACCGGACCGTCCCCTCGTACGTCGTGCGCTGAGGCGCCGACCGGCGCGGCCGTCGCGCCGGCCGAGGTTGTCCACATCCCTCACCGAACCAGCCCGGTCGTCCACAGGGGGCGGCGTGATCACTCGCGGACGCCAGGACCGAGCGACACCCTGTCGCCATGACGACGATTCACATCTCCGATCCACTCGACCTGGTCATGATCGTGCCCTACCAGTTGGGGTTCCACCCGACCCGCTCGTTCGTCGTGGTCGGCTTGCGAGGCAAACAGGTGCACGTGGTCCAACGGTGTGACCTCCCGCCGCCGGACCAGGCCCAGGCCACGGCGGCCGTCGTCAGCCGCTACACGGTGACCAACGACTGCGACGGGGCCGTCCTGGTCGTCTACGAGGACCGGCCCGGGGACGGGGCCGCCGTCGCCGCCAGGGCCGCCGAGAGCCTGTCCCAGGCGGGCCTGGCGCTGCTCGGGCCCATCGTCGTGCGCGCGGGCCGGGCCTACTTCTCGGGGCCCGGCGACACAACCGACGTGGGGGTTGCGCTGCCCCCGCACGAGCAGGTGCCGGCGATCGCCGAGTTCGTCGCCGTGGGGCGGCATCCGTTCCAGAGCCTGGAGGATCTGCAGGCGAGCCTCACGCCGGCGCAGGACGAGTTGTCCGCCGCGCTCGACGCAGCGCGCCGGGCCGCCCCGCGCGAGGATCAGGTGCCCGACCTTCGACTCGCCGCCAGGGGATGGGGCGAGTTGTTCGATGTCGGCGATGCCCGCTGGTTCGCGCCGGCCCAACCCCATCTCGCGACGCTCGTAGCGATGCTCACATCGCTGGTGGACCTGCAGTTCCGCGATCTGCTCGTGGCGTGGTTGAGCCCGGGCACCCTGACACCCGAGGCGTTCGATCCGCGGCTGTTGGAGTTGCTCGAGCACCTCCCACCCGATCCGGCCGGGCCGGCCGACCCGCCCCGTGACTCGGCCGCCCGCCGACGACGGGAGTCGGCGGCCCGGCGCCGCCGCCGACTCAATCGCACCCGGTCCCGGCCCAGGCTGGGCTGGTCACTCGAGGGCCCAGCCGAGTTGGAGCGTCGTCACCGGCTCTCGACCCGCTTGGTCTGGTTGGCCCGGCAGGCGCCAGCGCAGGACCGGGCCGCCGTCTGCAGCGTGTTGGCCGGTTACGCCTGGCACGTCGGCGACGGCACGTTGGCCCGACTGGCCGTCGACGCGGCTCTGCAAGCCGACCCCGACTACCGGTTGGCCCGGCTCCTGCAGCACATGATTGAGCTGGGCTTACGCCCCGACCGGCACGGCGCCGCGGGTCGACTGCGGGCCGGCTGACGCCCTCGCCCGGCCGTCCAGGGTGCGGTCGGGCGGCTGCTGAACGCCGACGCGGTCGGTATAGTCGGGGCAGGTCATGAGCGCCAGCACCAAGCCCCGGCTTGCTGGCCGGCAACCCTTCGTCGCGATGGGGTGCCCCGGGTGAGGACCCGGCCCCGGCCACCGCCCGGGCAAGTGCGAGCCCGAGGAGCCCGATGGACGACCGAGCGATGAGCCACCCGGCTCACCCCTCGAGCGGCCCGTGGTGGACGCCGGGCGGTGAACCCGGGCATCGACTCTTCCTGGACATCGGCGAACTCGAGTTGGAGTTCGGCGGCCGGCTCCCGGCGGTTCAACTGGCCTACGAGACGTGGGGCACGCTCAATGCCGCGGGTGACAACGCGATCCTCGTGGAGCATGCCCTCACCGGAGACAGCCATGTGGTGGGGCCGGCCGGGCCGGGTCACCCATCGCCGGGTTGGTGGGACGGACTGATCGGCCCCGGCCACCCGATCGACACCCGGCAATGGTTCGTCGTCGCGGCGAATGTCGTCGGCGGGTGCCGGGGGAGTACGGGGCCTAGCAGTGTGGCCGCGAACGGCCGACCGTGGGGCAGCCGCTTCCCGTTCGTCAGCATCCGCGACCAGGTGGCCGCCGAGGTGGCGCTCAGCGATTCGCTCGGCGTCCGGCAATGGGCCATGGTCATCGGTGGGTCGATGGGTGGCATGCGCGTGCTGGAGTGGGCCGTCGGCCAGCCGGACCGGGTCGATCAGGCGATGGTGCTGGCGACCACCGCGGCGGCCACCGCCGACCAGATCGCGTGGGCGCAGCCGCAACTGCTGGCCATCCGCCACGACCCGGCCTTCGCCGGGGGCGACTACTACGAGGCGGGCCCCGGGCCGGTGACCGGCCTCGGGATCGCCCGGCGGATCGCGCACACCACCTACCGCAGTTCCCTCGAGCTGGACGTGCGCTTCGGGCGCCAGCCGCACGAGGGTGAGCTGCCGCTCGGCGGTGGTGGGCGCTACGCGGTGGAGAGCTACCTGGATCACCACGCGCACAAGCTCGGGCGCCGATTCGACGCGAACTCCTACCTCGTGCTCACCGAGGCGATGAACTCCCATGACGTCGGGCGTGGCCGAGGCGGTGTGGCCGCCGCGCTCTCCCGGATCCGTGGCCACGTGACGGTCGCCGGCGTGGATTCGGACCGGCTCTACCCGTTGCGCGAGTCGCAGCAGATCGCCCAGTTGGTCCCGTCGGCCCGATTCGTCACGATCCACTCCGATCACGGGCACGACGGATTCCTCATCGAAGTCGGTCAGGTCGGGCGCATCGTCGGCGAGGCGTTGGCCGATCACATCCGAGGGGGGCCGCGCGCGGGGTCGCGGATCCGGTAACGTCACTGGTGAGACCAGGGCATCAACAAGGAGGTTACGGTGGCCGTCGTAGTCGGTTATGTGGCGACCAAGGAGGGGCGAGCTGCGCTCCGGCGGGCGGCCGAGGAGTGCGAGCTGCGGCATACGAAGCTCATCGTGATCAACTCACAGCGAGGCGGGAAGGACTTCGATGCCGACGAGTCGGCGAAGTTCGAGGCCGAGCTGGAGGCCATCCAGACGAAACTGAGCGACCTCGGCCTGGAGCATGAGGTGCGACAACTGGTCCGGGGCAACGAGCCGGCCGAGGATCTCATCCAGGTGGCCGAGGAGGAGGACGCGTCCTTCATCGTCATCGGATTGCGTCGGCGCACTCCCGTCGGCAAGCTGATCCTGGGATCGAACGCGCAACGGATCCTGCTCGATGCGACCTGCCCCGTGCTCGCGGTGAAGGCGCAGCACGACTGACCACGGCTATCGATCGGTCACTCGCGGGCGCCGCGCCTGGGCGCTCGGCCTGGTTTGTGTCCGGACGCGTGCCGCCACGACTTATAATTGTCTGATGCCGGTCGTGCGGGGAGCCGGGGCACCATCTCCACTGCCCTCATCTCCACTGCCCCCTACGCTGCCCGGTCACCAACCCATCGCCCCTGTATGCCGGTCGGCCTGCCCGTCTGCCGATCGCGAAAGGTAGCCCGTGCCCGAGCCGCAGGTCTCCGCCAACTCCCAGGGCCCCGATCTCACCCCGTCCGGCCACGTCAGTACCCCAGGCGTCGGCAGGCGCGATGCCCGCGTCCTGCCGGCCGCCACGCCGCGCAAGACGGCGACGGCCAAGGTCCCCCCGGCGCAGGATGCCCCTGTTCCGAGCGCGGCCGGGAGACCGGCCTCGACCCGCGCCAAGACCGCCGCGAAGTCGGCGCCCGGCTCCGCTTCCTCGGCGACGCCCACCAAAGCCGCCGCCGAGTCCGAGGTGCCCGTCAAGGCCAAGGGGGCGACCGTGAAAGCGGCCCCCGCCAAGTCCGCCGCGAAGGCTGCGTCACCACGCCGGGGCGCTGCGTCGTCGGATCGCCCGAGTGCCGCTGCCGAGCCGGTGATTGTCGACGACCTCGACGTCGTCGACCTGGACGAGGCCCTGGAGGATTTCGAGCCGCCCTTGCCGCCGAAGAAGGGCAAGGCCGGCGACGCGACGGTCCCCGACGTCCTCGTCGACGATGAGGAGGTCGATCTCGTCGAGGTCGACCTGGAGGTCGCCGAGACCGCCGTCGACGGTGAAGTGACCGAGGACGCCGAGGTCGAGCCCGACGCCGAGGGCGACGACGAGGAGGGCCCTGCTGCGGCGCCCGCCGAGGAGGAGTCCGACGACGCCGGCTTCGTCATCCGCGATGACGACGAGGAGGACGCCCCGGCGCAACAGGTCGTCACCGCCGGCGCGACCGCGGACCCGGTCAAGGACTACCTCAAGCAGATCGGGAAGGTCGCCCTGCTCAACGCCGAGCAGGAGGTGGAGCTGGCCAAGCGCATCGAGGCAGGGTTGTTCGCCGAGGAGAAGCTCAACTCCGGCGAGAAGCTCGACATGAAGTTCAAGCGCGAGTTGTGGTGGATCGCCCAGGACGGCAAGAAGGCCAAGAACCACCTGCTGGAGGCCAACCTGCGCCTCGTGGTGAGCCTCGCCAAGCGCTACACGGGCCGCGGCATGCTCTTCCTGGACCTCATCCAGGAAGGCAACCTCGGCTTGATCCGAGCGGTGGAGAAATTCGACTACACCAAGGGCTACAAGTTCTCCACGTATGCCACGTGGTGGATCCGCCAGGCGATCACCCGGGCGATGGCCGACCAGGCCCGCACCATCCGGATCCCTGTGCACATGGTCGAGGTCATCAACAAGCTCGCCCGGGTGCAGCGCCAGATGCTGCAGGATCTGGGGCGCGAGCCCACCCCGGAGGAGCTCGCCAAGGAGCTCGACATGACGCCCGAGAAGGTCGTCGAGGTGCAGAAGTACGGGCGTGAGCCGATCTCCTTGCACACCCCGCTCGGCGAGGACGGTGACAGCGAGTTCGGTGACCTCATCGAGGACTCCGAAGCGGTCGTACCGGCCGAGGCGGTCAGCTCCACGCCGCTGCACGAGCACTTGCATTCGGTGCTCGACACGCTCAGCGAGCGCGAGGCCGGCGTCGTGTCGATGCGCTTCGGGCTCACCGACGGCCAACCCAAGACCCTCGACGAGATCGGCAAGGTCTACGGGGTCACTCGGGAGCGGATCCGCCAGATCGAATCCAAGACGATGAGCAAGCTGCGTCACCCGTCCCGCTCGCAGGTCCTGCGCGACTACCTGGACTGAGACCGTCTCGACTGTGCGGAGCCGGTCCGGGCCCGTCCGGGTCAGCGACGGCTGATTCGGCGGGCCAGCGCATCGCCGGCGGCGTCGACACGCCCGGCCACCCGTTGACCGAGCGTCCGCCAGTAGTCGCGACCCTCGGTGGGCCACAGGCCGGCCCGCAGGCGCACCCGCCAGGAGCGTCCCGATGCGACCGCGTCGAGCACGGTGCGCGCCTGCTCGGGGGCCCCGGTGGGCACCGGCGTGCTCGGTCGTGCGTAGCGGGCCTGCTCGACGGTGGCGACGAGGGTGCCCAGGGCCTGCAATGGGGGACCTTCGAGATGGGTGGCGGCCGCGTAGTGCCGATGCGCGTCCCGCAGTGTCCCTCCCGGTGGTGCCGGGACACCGAGATCGCCCAGCCGGAAGGTGAGTTCCTGCCAGCACGCCTCGACGCGTTGCGCCTCACGCTCGGCGCGGCGGGTGCGGGTCCGGCGCACCAGCCACGCCGTCACCGGCAGTACGAGTGCGGCAAGGACGACGAGCCCGAGCGCGAGCAGGGCCAGGTGCGCCGGCTCGGCGAACCAGGTCTGCAGCCGCTCCGCCAGGCCCGGCTCCGGCGCGCTCAGCCCGTCGACGGGTGCGACGTTCTCGCGATCGCCGGGCCCGGTCGGACCCGTCGGCTGGGCCGTCGGCGCAGCCGATGTCGTCGGGGCGGCGGTCGGAGTCGACGTGGCTCTGACGCTCCACGCCGGTGCGGCACCGGCGCGGGCCGTGGGGGTGGGCTCGAAGCGCACCCAGCCGGCCCCGGGGAAGTACAGCTCCGGCCAGGAGTGGGCGTCGCTGGCGGTGACCGTGTAGAGGCCGTCGCGCGCCACGCCCGGCAGGAAGCCGATCGCCATCCGCGCCGGCACCCCGGCGGCTCGGGCCATCATGATCATCGCCGAGGCGAACTGCACGCAATAGCCCCGCTTGGTGAGCAGGAACGAACTGACCGGGTCGAGCGGCGCCCCCCCGGCCCCGGTGACCGTGGGCAGGTCGAGGGAGTACTCGAAGCCGCCGCCCTCACGCAGCCAGGCCTGCACGGCGACGGCCTGGTCGTAGCCGGACGCTCCCGGTGAGATCCCGGCGGCGGACCGGGCCTGGGTCAGGGCATTCTGCACCGCCGCCGCCGCTGCCGGGTCGACCGCCAGGGGGTCAGCCGCGGTTGCCGGCGGTGCGGCGTCGGTGCCGCGGCGTCCGCTCGTGCTCTCGCGCAGCGTCTGTGCGGTGAGGCTGAGTTCCAGATACGTCGTCGAGTATGCCGCGGGCCGGGCCTGCACGTGGACGTCGTGGGTGTTCTGGTCGATCTGCCACGACACGCCGGAGAAGTCGCCGGCGATGAGCGGCTGCGGCGTGGCCAGGGCCGGGGGGTCCAGGGCGTAGTCCTGCACCGTCACGATCCGCTCGACCCGGGGAATGCTCGGATCGACCTCCAGTCGCGAGGTCCGCCCGAGCGCCGGCGTCGAACGGCCCCAGGAGTTCCCGTCGTAGGCGGCCGTCGCGAGCACCCGCAACGGGGCGCCCGTCGGGGCGTTCGTGCGATAGCGCAGCACGACCGAGGTGTCGCCGCTGCTCAGGTTCCGCCCGACATCGAGGGTGGAACTGAAGCCGACGCGGGCCGGGCCGGTGCCACCGGCCCGGTCCCCGCGAGCCAACCCGTCGAGCAGGTAGCGAGTGGGTAGTTGCGGCAGCATCCCGGCGACGAGCAGCGAACCGAGCAGGGTGAACGCGCCGAGCCGGCGAGCCACGACGCCGAATCGGGTCGCCGTGTCGTCACCGCGGTCGAGCACGGCACCGCTCACGACGGTGGCCCGGGAGGAGCCGGTCGCGTCCGCCCAGCGTTGCATCCCGAGCCGGGCATGCTGGGCCAGGAGCACGAGCCAAGCCAGCGCCGCGGCAAGGAAGTAGGCCGGGTGCAAGGCGCCGGTGCCGTTGGCGGCCGCCGTGAGGTAGACACTCAACAGGACCAGACCGGCGGCGGCCGGCGCGGCCCGGGTGACCGCGATGTGCTCGACGAGCACGACGACGAGCACGGTGATCAGGCTGAACGTCACCTGCACCCCGGTGTTGGCCGGCAACGGTGAACTCGACCGTTGGACGGTCTGCCCGAATTCGATGAACAGTCGAGCCACGTGCTCCAGGCTGGCCCAGGTGGGCAGACCGAACCAGGTCGTCGGCCCGGCATACAGCCACAGGAGCACCGCCCCGATGGACAGCAGCTGAGCCGGCACGACGAGCAGCGCCCGGTCGGTGACCCGCCGGACCAGCAGCCCGACGCCGGCGCTGATCGCCGCCAGCAGGACCGCCTGGGTGAACCATGCGTTCGAGACCACGAGGGTGCTGGCCGACGCGGCGGCCGCCAGGGCGGCCAGCGCCGATAGCCAGACGAGCGAGGCCTGTGCCCGGGGCCGTTCGGCGGCGCTCATCACGCCGCCCCGACGGTGGCCGTGTGGGCGAGTCGGCCCCACGCTTGGGGCACTGTGTCGCCCGGGCGGACCGGGGTGGCCCGCCAGCCCGCCGCGAGCAGCAGGTGTACCGCGCTGCCCTGCTCGACCCCGCCCCGACCCGGCGGCGGGCCGGGGAGCACGAACGCCAGGCCCGTCGCACCGGGCGGGCGCAACGCGGCCACCCGGGTCAGGGCGGTGTCGTCGTATGCCGCGAGGGCCGCCACGAAGAGCCCGCCACCGGCGAGCAAGCCCTGGGCGGCGCGCACCGACTGGTCGAAATCGCGGGTGTCGCAGCCCTCGGTCACCGCCAAGCCCTGCAGCGCCGCCCCGGCATCGATGGGCACGTCGGCATGGCCGTCGGTCAGCGTCTGCGGGGTGAGCAGATGCACGGCATACCCGAGGCCGGTGAAGTGCACGACGACCGATGCGATGGCGCTGACCGCCCACTCGAAGGAACTTCCCGGGCCGGCGCCGACATGCGCCTCGTCACGGGCGTCGAGCAGCACCACGACGCGGCGGCGGGCCGGGCGATCCTCCTGGCGCACCATGAGCTCTCCGGTGCGTGCCGTCGCCGGCCAGTGGATACGGCGCAGGTCGTCGCCGTCGCGGTATTCGCGGATCGATTGGTCATCCTCACCGTGCAAGGCCACCATGTGCGGGATCTCACCGTCGGCACCCACTCCGGTGCCGCGGGGCCGCGCGGCCCCCAGCGGGTGAGTCTGTGGCAAGGCGAGCAGCTCGGTCGGCTCGCCGACCTCGACGAACCGGGTGGTCAGCCCGAACGGGTCACGTAGTTGGACGGTGAGCGGCCCGAGGGCGTGCCGGCCCCGGATGGGGGGGCGCACGGCATACCGGATCGTGCGGTGCTGACCGGCACCGAGCGAGCCCAGCAAGAGCCGGGGCCGTTCGCCCAGCAGGTAGTCCAGCCGCTCCTCGGCGAGCATGATCGGCGTCGAGCGCGGCGCGGTGTTGGACACCGTGGTGATCACCTGGGCCGACTGGTCGGCGACGACCTGCACCGGCAGCGTGGCCCGGGTGACGACGAGTCCCGGCGGACGCCGACGGGCCAAACCGGCCGCGAGCAGCGGCAGGCCGACGAGCAGCAGGCCGATCCGGGTGAGGTCACGGAACCCGAGGAAGTACCCGGAGGCGAGCAGGGTGAGCCCGGCCGCCACGAACGCGCGACCACGCGTCGTGAGGACCTCCAGCATCCGGGACGGGCGCACCGTGGCGCCTGCCTCAGCGGGGCGCCACGGGCAAGGGGGTGGCCCGCAAGATCTCGGCGAGGACCTGGGCGGGGGAGCGGTGCGCCAACGCCGCCTCACCGGAGAGCATGATCCGGTGGCCGAGAACCGCGGGCAGCACCCGTTGCACGTCGTCGGGCAGCACATGGTCGCGGGCTTCGAGCGCGGCATGGGCCCGGGCCGCGCGCAGCACGTGCAGGGCGGCCCGGGGCGAGGCACCCAGGCGGATCGCGGCGTTGGCCCGGGTGGCATTGGCCAGGTCCACGACGTACTGGCGGACCGCCGCGGAGGCGTAGATGTCGCGGGTGACCCGCACCAGCCGGGCCACCGTCGCGGCGTCCGTCACCGGGGCCAGCGAGTCCAGGGGGGAGACCCCACCATGTGAGTCGAGCATCGCGAGCTCCGCGGCGGGGGAGGGGTAGCCCATCGAGATGCGCGCCATGAACCGGTCGCGCTGGGCCTCCGGCAGCGGGTAGGTGCCCTCCATCTCGACGGGGTTCTGGGTCGCCATCACGATGAACGGTTGCTGCAGGACATAGGTGTGGCCGTCGACGGTGACCTGCCCCTCCTCCATGCACTCCAGCAGCGCCGACTGGGTCTTCGGGGAGGCCCGGTTGATCTCGTCGCCGACGACGACATTGGCGAAGATCGCCCCCGGCCGGAACTCGAAGTCGCGCAGATCCTGGTTGAACACGCTCACCCCGGTGATGTCCGAGGGCAACAGGTCGGGCGTGAACTGGATGCGGCGCACGGAACAGTCGATCGAGCGGGCCAGCGCCTTGGCCAACAGGGTCTTGCCGACGCCGGGCACGTCCTCGATGAGCAGGTGACCCCCGGCCAGCAGCACCGTGATCGCCGTGCGCACGACGGCGGACTTGCCCTCGATGACCTGCTCCATCGCCCCCGCGATCCGCCCGGTCACGGCCCGCAGCTCGGCCAGCGCCTCGGGGGTCGAGCGGTCCTGACGATCAGCACGCTGGCGGCCCGGCTCGGGCCAGCCGACGCCCTCGAGCCCTCCGACAGCTCCGAGGCGACCGCCGCCGAGGGGTCCGCCCGGACCAGGCTGGCCTTGGTGTTCCGCTCGTTCCATCGCTCCACTTCCCTCCACGGCTCGGGTGAGCGTACGTCGCCCGCTCCTGAGGACACAGCGATTCCCGCAAACCCGGGGTTCCCGTTTCGACCGAGCGGCGGGTATGCCGCGCGCGGCGGCGCCCGCGCGCGGCATACGGAGAGGAGCAGTTTCACCGCGCACACCGGTTTGTTTGGGTCGAAGTGGAGGGAAGTGGAGTATGGTGGGTCGATCAGGAGGGTCGGGGCGGCATCGCCTCGTCCCCGGCTCGAGGGGAGGGGTGGTGCGCGATGTTCCTGGGCACCTACACCCCACGCCTGGACGACAAGGGCCGGCTGATCCTGCCGGCCAAGTTCCGCGACGAGTTGGCCGCCGGGCTGGTCATGGCCAAGGGCCAGGAACGGTGCCTCGTCGTCTACCCCCGCGAGGAGTTCCTGCGGATCGCCACGGCGATGCAACAGGCCCCCGGCACCGTCGCCCACGTCCGCGGCTACACCCGGGTGCTGGCCTCCAGCGCCACCGACGAACTGCCCGACCGGCAGGGCCGGATCACCATCCCGCCGATGCTGCGCAGCTACGCGGGGTTGACCCGCGACCTCGCCGTCATCGGCAACATCAACCGCGTCGAGATCTGGGACCTGCCCGCCTGGGAGACCTACCTCGCCGAGAAGGAGCCGGAGTTCGCCAGCCAGTCACAGGAGGTGGCGCCCGGCCTCTTCTGACGCGATGTTCCGACCGCCGATGTTCCGACAGCCGACGTTCGACAGCACGCCGGCCCTGGCCCTCGGTCTCCAGCCGCTTCCGATCCCGACACGACTTCCCCCGTGGCGGGCCCGCCAGCGGTTCGAGAACCCTCCCGAAGCGGATGGAGACCCGGGGCCAGGGCTACCCCGCACTCCGGTCCAGACCCGCGAAACCCACCGAATCAGCCCGCCGAACCAGCCCGCCGAACCAGCCCGCCGAACCATCAGGAGCCACCGCCGATGAGCCTCGCCGCAGCCGAGCGCCATGTCCCGGTGCTGCGTGAGCGGATCGTCGAGTTACTCGCCCCCGCGCTCACCGAGCCGGGGGCGGTCTGCGTCGACGGCACCCTGGGCATGGGGGGTCACAGCGAGGCGCTGCTGCGGGCCTGCCCCGCCGCCCGGATCGTCGGCATCGACCGGGACGCCCAGGCCGTGCAACTGGCCGGCGCTCGGCTGGGGACTTTCGCCGACCGGCTCACCCTGGTCCAGGCCGTCTACGACGAATTCGACGCGGTGTGCCGACGGCTGCGGCTGCCGCGGATCGACGCCGCGCTGTTCGACCTCGGGGTCTCCTCGCTGCATCTGGACGAGACCGAACGCGGCTTCGCCTACCGGACCGACGCACCCCTGGACATGCGGATGGACCAGAGCACCGGGCCGACCGCCGCAGACGTGCTCAACACGTATGCCGCCGCCGACCTGGAACGGATCCTGCGCGGTTACGGCGAAGAGCGCTTCGCCCGCTCCATCGCCCGCGCGGTCGTCGCCGCCCGCGCCACCGCCCCCTTCACCACCTCCGGGCCGCTCGTCGAGCTGCTGCGTCGGGTGATCCCCGCCGCGTCGCAACGCAGCGGTGGTCACCCGGCCAAGCGCACCTTCCAGGCGCTGCGCATCGAGGTCAACGGTGAACTCGACGCCTGGGCCCGCGCCCTGCCGGCCGCCATCGCCCGGCTGCGGGTCGGCGGGCGCATCGCCGTGTTGTCCTACCACTCCCTCGAGGACCGGATCACCAAGCGGGCTCTGGTCGCGGGCGCCTCCTCCCGCACGCCGCCCGGCCTGCCGATCGAGCGGGCCCAGGACGCGGCATACCTGCGGCTGTTGACCCGCGGCGCGGAGGTGCCCACCGCTGCCGAGATCGCGGCCAACCCCCGGGCCGCGTCGGCGCGGCTGCGCGCCGCCGAGCGGATCGGCACGACCGACCTCGGCACCGGACCCGACGGCACCCGAACCGACAGCAGCCGAACCGAGAGCACCCGAACCGACAGCACCGGACCCGACAGTACCGGACCCGACAGCACCGGACCCGACAGCACCGACCACAACCCAAGGGAGGCCCGATGAGCCAGGCCACCGCACTCACCCGCGCCCGTCCCAGCCGGACGGCCACCCCGGAGCGCGACCTCACCGCTGCACGTCGGGGCCTGCGGGTCGTGCCCGCCGCCATCGAACGCAGCGGCAACGGGCCGTTCGCACTGGTCTGCATGGCGCTGCTCTCGCTCGGGCTGCTGGCCCTGCTCATGCTCAACACCCAACTGGCGCAAGGCACTTTCGCGGTGCACGACCTGCAGTCCCGGTCCGGGACCCTCACCGACCAGGAGCACGAACTCACCCGAGCCCTCGACGCCGAACGCAACCCAGGGGCGCTCGCCGCCAAGGCGGTGGGTCTCGGGATGGTGCCGGCGACCTCGATGGCCTTCATCCGCCTCTCCGACGGTTCGATCATCGGGGTCGCCGAGCCGGCTCAGGCGGACAAGGCGATCACCATCATCACCACGCCCAAGGCGCCCCCGCCCGCGCCGGCTCCGGTCGCGCCACCGGCACCCGCTCCGGCCGCGGCGGTTCCCGCCACGCCGGCCGCTGCGGTGCCGGCCGCTCCCGCCGCTGCGGTGCCGGCCGCTCCGGCGGCGCCGGTCCCAGCCGCCCCGGCGCACTGAACCATGCCCACCCGAACGCCTACCCGAACGCCGACCCGCCCGGCACCCGCGAAGCCGTCGACCCGCGGCGGGCACCCCGCGCCACGCAGGCGGGCCGCCACCCCGCCCCCCCCACCGCAGCTGCGGTTGCGCCGGCCCCGCCGCAGACCCAGGCCGCCGTTGCGGGTCGGCAATCCGGTACGCCGGGCTCGGGGCCTTTGGCTCGTCGGGCTGTTCACCTTCACCGTTTTCGCCGCGCAGCTCGTGCGGGTGCAGGCCTTCGATGCGAGCAAGACCCAGGAGGCCGCCCTCACGAAGCGCCTCACGACGGTGAGCGTGCCGGCGATGCGCGGGCGGATCCTCGACAGCAAGGGCACCGTCCTGGCCAGCAGCGTCGAACGACGCACCATCACGGTGAACCAGAACGCGGTCAAGGAGTACGAACGGGTCGTCGACGGCAAACGGGTCACCGTGGGCGCGCTCGGGGCGGCGCAGCGACTGGCGCCCCTGCTGGACAGCACGGTGGAGGACCTGCTGCTGCAACTCACCGGCTCCGCGGCATACCGGATCATCGCCAAGAACGTCTCACCGTTGACCTGGCGCGAGATCGAGGCGATGGGCATCCCGGGTGTGTTGTCCGAGCCGACCTTCCAACGGGAGTACCCCGCCGGGATGACGGCCGCGCAGCTCGTCGGCTTCGTCACCGACGATCTCACCCCGGGCGGTGGGATCGAGTCGCTCGCCGACAAGGACCTGGCCGGCAGGCCGGGCAAGGAGGTCTACGAGCAGGCCCGCGACGGCAAAGCCATCCCATGGGCCCAGCAGCAGTCCGAACCGGCCCGCAACGGCAAGGACGTGCGCCTGACCATCGACGCCGACCTGCAGTGGTTCGCGCAGAACGAGATCGCGGCCCAGGTCATCAAGACCGGTTCGCGGGCCGGCTACGTGGTGGTGCAGGAGGTCAAGACCGGCAAGTTGCGCGCCGTCGCGACCTATCCCACCTTCGACCCGACCCAGGTGCGCAGGACGAACCCCGCGGCACTGCAGAACCACGCCTTCCAGGACGTCTACGAGCCCGGGTCGACCGGCAAGGTGATGAGCATCTCGGCAGCCCTCGAGGAAGGCGTCGCCAACCCCACCACCGGGGTCATCGTCCCCAACCGGATCCGCCGCTCCGACAAGCTGTTCAAGGACCACGCCGACCACGACACGCTCAACCTCACCCTGGCCGGCGTGCTGGCCAAGTCGAGCAACATCGGCACCATCCTGGTCACCGAGCAGGTGCCGGCCGCGACGATCGAACGCTACTTCCGGGCCTTCGGGATGGGCCAGAAGTCGGCCACCGGCTTCGGCGGCGAATCCGCCGGACTACTCACGCCGACCGCCGAGCTCAGCGGGTCGCAACGCTTCACGATGCTCTTCGGGCAGGGCTACTCGCTCACCTCGATCCAGGCCACCGGTGTCTTCCAGACGATCGCCAACAAGGGGGTGCGGCTGCCGGCGACGATCATCGAGAACAGCACCGACGCCGACGGACGGATCACCGAACCGGCCCCCGTCCAGGGGGTGCGGGTGGTCTCCGAACAGACCGCCGCGACGATGAGCCAAATGCTCGAGGAGGTCACCCACCCCGGCGGGACCGCGCCGATGGTCGCGATCCCGGGCTATCGGGTGGCGGGCAAGACCGGCACCGCGAACCGCTTCGACGACGCCGCCGGCGGCTACAGCGGCTACACCGTCTCCTTCATCGGCTACGCACCGGCCGAGGCGCCGGAGTTCGTCGTGTCGGTCACGCTGCAGAAGCCGGCCCTGGAGCAGCCGAGCAGTGGCGGGCTCACCGGCCCGGTCTTCAAGTCCGTGATGACCTATGCCCTGCAGGCCTACCGGGTGCCGCCCACCGGGGGCACTTCGCCGCAGTGGCCGCTCACCTCACCCACGCCACTCGTGCCCGGCGCCCCGGGAGTGGTGAGCGACCGCAAGCCCAACGGATAGCCTTCCCCCCGTGCCAGCGCCCCGACCCTCGCGCGTGCCCGCCGTCCCCTTGGCGGCGCTGGCGCGGCTCGCGGGAGCGGCATACCCGGTCGGCGGCCATCCCGACCGGGATCGTCCCGACCGCGACCATCCCGACGACGGGGCTGGGCTCACCGTCGCCGGGGTGAGCCTGGACTCGCGGGCCGTGCGACCCGGTGACCTGTATGCCGCCCTCCCGGGCGCGCGCGCGCACGGCGCCGACTTCGTGCCGGCCGCCGTGGCCGCCGGGGCGGTGGCGGTGCTGACCGACCCGGCCGGCGCCGCTCGGATCGGCGAGCTACGCGGTGACCTCGACCCGGTGCCCACGCTCGTCGTGCCCGACCCGCGGGCGGTCCTGGGCGAGCTGGCGGCGACGATCTACGGGCACCCGGCCGACGAACTGCGGATGGTCGGCATCACCGGCACCAACGGCAAGACGACGACTGCCTATCTCGTGGATTCCGCGCTGCGCGCCCTGGGCCTGGGCACCGGGCTGATCGGCACCGTCGAGACTCGGATCGGCCAACAGCGGATCGCCTCGGTGCGCACCACCCCGGAGGCGGTCGACCTGCACGCCGTCCTCGCGGTGATGCGCGAACGTGGCGCCGCCGCGGCAGTCATGGAGGTCTCCAGCCACGCTCTGGCCCAACACCGGGTCGACGGGGTCGTCTACGACGTCGTGCTCTTCACCAACCTCAGCCAGGACCATCTCGATTTCCATCCGAGCATGGCCGACTACTTCGCCGCGAAGGCGAGCCTGTTCACGCCGGCCCGGGCCCGGCTCGGCGTGGTCTGCGTCGACGACGAATGGGGCGCCCGGCTGGCCGCCGACAGCGGCATCGACGTGTGGACGGTGTCCAGCGGCCCGACCCCGGCGCGTTGGCGGGTCAGCACCGACAGCTGGCCGGAGCTGCAGTTGCGCGGCCCGGATGCGCAGCTGACGCTGCACTGCCACCTGCCGGGCACCTTCAACGTCGTCAACACGGCGATGGCCGCGTTGGTGCTGCTGCGCCTCGGGTATGCCGCCCCCGATGTCGAGCGGGCGATGGCCACCGAGCCCCTCGTGCCCGGGCGGATGCAGGTGGTGCCCGGCGAGCCGGGCGACCCGCGCTGCGTCGTGGACTACGCCCACACCCCCGAGGCGGTGGATGCCGCCCTCGCGGCGCTGCGGCCCTCGACCCCCGGGCGGCTCATCGTCGTGCTCGGGGCCGGCGGCGATCGTGACCGGGGCAAACGCCGGGCCATGGGCGCCGCGGCCCGGCGCTGGGCCGACGACCTGTTCGTCACCGACGACAACCCCCGCTCCGAGGACCCGGCCGCGATCCGGGCCGAGGTGGTCGAGGGCACCCGCGACGTGCTGCCCTGGGACGCCGACCACCCGCACGCCCCCGCCGGAGACCGCCGGCGCACCCTGGTCAGCTCCGACGCCGGCCGGGCCGCGCACATCGCCCGGGCCGTCGAGCTGGCCCGCACGGCCGCCGCGCCCGGAAACCCTAACCCCCGCGACCCGGCGGACAACACCGTCGTGGTGCTCGGCAAGGGCCACGAGAAAGGTCAGGAGATCGGCGGCATCGTGCACCCCTTCGACGATTGCGAGGCGCTCGCCGCCGCGCTGCGCGGCCGGCCTTATCGACCCGAGGTTCGCGAGGGCGAGCGATGATCCCGCTCACCGTCGGTGCCCTCCGGGAGGCCACCGGTGCCGTCCTGCACGATGCCCACGGCCTTGTCGCCGAGCCCGATTCCCCCGAGTATGCCGCGCTCGCGCGGCTCGTCGTGGACGGCCCGGTGGTCACCGACTCGCGGGTGTGCGGCCCCGGGGGGCTCTATGTCGCCCGGGTCGGCGAGCACGCCGACGGGCATGTCTATGTCGGCGCGGCCGCCGAGCGGGGGGCGATCGCCGCGCTCACCGAACGGCCGGTCCCCGGCCTGCCCTGCCTCGTCGTCGCAGACAGCCAGAGCGCCTTCGGGGCGCTGGCCCGGGCCGTGCTCGACGCGGCCCTGGCGCACCAGCCGGGGCTCACCGTCGTCGGGGTGACCGGCTCGTCGGGCAAGACCTCGACGAAGGACCTGCTGGCCCAGGTGCTCGGCGCCCCTGGTGGCCCGGGGCGCACGGTCGCGCCGGTCGAGTCGCTCAACGGCGAGATCGGGGTGCCGCTGACCGTCTGCCGGATCACCGCCGACACCACGGTGCTCGTGGCCGAGATGGGCTCGCGGGGCATCGGGCACTTGAGCTACCTCACCCGGATCGCCCCGCCCCGGATCGCCGTCGTGCTCAATGTCGGCACCGCGCACGTCGGCGAGTTCGGGGGCCGCGAGCAGATCGCGATCGCCAAACGTGAGCTCGTCGAGGCCCTGCCCCCGGCCGAGGGAGACCGCGGCGGAGGGGTCGCAGTGCTCAATGCCGACGACCCCGCGGTGCGGGCGATGGCCACGCACACGGCCGCGCGGGTCGTGCTGGTCGGCGAGAGCCCCGACGCCCAGGTCCGGGCCAGCGACGTCCGCCTGGACGACGCCGGCCGCCCGAGCCTGCGGGTGCACACCCCTGCCGGTGAGGCGGAGCTCACCCTCGGGCTGCACGGGCGCCACCACGTCGGCAACGCCCTGGCCGTGCTCGCCGTCGCCCTGGCCTGCGGTATGCCGCTGGACGCGGCCGTCGCGGCGCTCGCCGCGGCCCGCCCGGTGAGCCGCTGGCGGATGGAGGTCACCCAGCGGCCCGACGCGATCACCGTGGTCAACGACGCCTACAACGCCAACCCCGACTCGATGGCCGCCGCGCTGCGGGCGCTGCACGCCATGGGCCGCCCCACCACCCCGATCGGCCAGCCCGCCGACTCGCCGAGCGGCACCGAGACTCCCACCCGGCGCACCTGGGCGGTGCTCGGCGCGATGCTCGAGCTGGGCGAGGACTCCGAGACCGAGCACCGCGGGGTCGGCGCCCTGGCCGCCGACCTGGGGATCGACCGGGTGCTGGCCGTCGGGCCCGGCGCGGCGCCGATCGCTGACGGCGCCCTCGCGGCCGGCTGCCCGGCCGAGGCGGTGCTGCGCGCGGCGGACGCGGACGCGGCATACCGGCTCCTGGTGCGCGACACACGCCCCGGAGACGTCGTGCTGTTCAAGTCCAGCCGCGACTCGGGTCTACGGTGGCTCGGGGAACGTTTCGCGGTGGTCGGCACCGGCGACGAGCCCGACGACGCACGGGGAGGGACCGCGACGTGAAGGGCGTGCTCGTCGCCGCCGCGACCTCGCTCGTGCTCGCCCTGCTCGGCACCCCGCTGTTCATCCGCTTCCTGGTGCGCCGGCAGTACGGACAGTTCATCCGCGACGACGGCCCGACCAGTCACCACACCAAGCGCGGCACGCCGACCATGGGTGGCGCGGTGATCGTCGGGGCCACCCTGGTGGCCTACGGGCTGGCGCACCTGTTCCTCGTCCTGGAGCAGGCCTGGCGGGGGCTGTCGGTCTCCGACGCGGTGCCCACGGCCAGCGGGCTGCTGGTGCTCTTCCTGATGACCGGGTTGGCCCTGGTCGGCTTCGCCGACGATTTCATCAAGATCTCGCGGCAACGCTCGCTCGGGCTGCGCACCGTGCCCAAGCTGGTCGGGCAGGGCGCCGTCGCGATCATCTTCGCGCTGCTGGCCCTGCAGTTCCCCAACGACCGGTGGCGCACCCCCGCCTCGACGCAGGTGTCCTTCGTGCGCGACACGCAGCTCGACCTGGCCTTCGCCGGGCCGGTGCTCGGGATCATCCTGTTCGTCGTCTGGGCCAACATCATCATCGCCGGGATGTCCAATGGTGCCAACCTCACCGACGGCCTCGACGGGCTGGCCACCGGCGCCTCGACGATGATCTTCGGCGCCTACGTGCTCATCGGCATCTGGACCAACAACCAGAACTGCCAGACCAACCCCGGGCTCAAGTGCTACGAGGTGCGTGACAGCCTCGACCTGGCCATCGTCGCGGCCGCCGCGATGGGTGCCTGCTTCGGTTTCCTCTGGTGGAACGCCTCCCCGGCCCGGATCTTCATGGGCGACACCGGTTCGCTCGGGCTCGGCGGGGCGATCGCGGGGCTGGCCATCATGACCCACACGCAGTTGCTCTCGGTGGTCCTCGCCGGGCTCTTCTTCATCGAGACGATGTCGGTGATGATCCAGGTCGGTTTCTTCAAGAGCACCCGACGGCGGGTCTTCAAGATGGCGCCACTGCACCATCACTTCGAGATGCTCGGCTGGGAGCAGATCACCGTCGTCATCCGCTTCTGGATCATCGCCGGGCTCTGTGTCGCCCTGGGGCTGGGCATCTTCTACGCCGAATGGGTGGTGGGCGCGACATGACCGAGCCGGACGGGATCGCCGAGGAGTTGCACGAGCTGACCGGTGCCGGCTACGAGCCCCGGCCCGGTCTCACCCACCGCGACGCCGACTGGCGTGGGCTACGGGTGCTCGTCACCGGGCTGGGTATCAGCGGTTTCGCGGCCGCCGATGCGCTCTGGGAGCGGGGCGCCCAGGTCACCGTCGTCGACGCCTCCCCACCGGGGCGCAGCCGCGCGGTCGACGAGCGCGCCCAGATCCTGCAGGTGCTCGGGGTCGACGTGCGCCTGGGCCCGGAGCACACGGCCGCCCCGGCCACGCCCGGTATGCCGCTCGGCGGGCCGGCGGCGGTCGCCGAGCCGGACCTCGTGGTCACCTCGCCGGGCTGGCGCCCGGACCAGCCGCTGCTCGTCGCGGCGGCCGCCCGCGGCATACCGGTCTGGGGTGAGGTCGAACTGGCCTGGCGGATGCGGGCCCCGGAGGGCGCGGCGCCCTGGCTCACCGTCACCGGCACCAACGGCAAGACGACCACGGTCAACATGCTCGCGGCGATCCTGCGGGCCAGCGGCCTGCGGGCCACCAGCGCCGGCAATGTCGGCACGCCACTGCTGGAGGCGGTGCTGCACCCGCAGCCCTACGACGTGCTCGCGGTCGAGTTGTCCAGCTTCCAGCTGCACTGGCAGCGCTCGGTGTCACCGGTCGCCTCGGCCTGCCTCAACGTCGCCGCCGACCACATCGACTGGCACGGTTCCTTCGAGGAATACCTGCGGGCCAAGGGCCGGGTCTATGCCCGCACCCACATCGCCTGCGTCTACAACGTGCAGGACCCGCTCACCGAGCAGCTGGTCATCGATGCCGACGTCGTGGAGGGCTGCCGGGCGGTCGGTTTCACCCTCGGCGTGCCGGCCCCGTCGATGGTCGGCGTCGTCGAGGACGTGTTGGCCGACCGCGCCTTCGTCCAGCAGCGGGCGCATTCCGCGGCCGAGTTGGGCACCGTGGCCGACCTGCGCGGGGAGGCACCGACGGTGGCCCCGCACTACGTCGCGAACGCGCTCGCCGCAGCCGCCCTGGCCCGCGCCTTCGGGGTGGGCCCCCTCTCGGTGCGCGACGGGCTGCGCGGCTTCCGGCCCGACCCGCACCGGATCGCCGAGGTCGCCACGATCGACGGGGTCCGCTACGTCAACGACTCCAAGGCGACCAATCCGCACGCCGCGGAGGCCGCGTTGACCTCGTTCGGGTCGGTCGTGTGGGTCGCCGGCGGCCAGCTCAAGGGTGCCGACATCGACCCACTCGTGGAGAAGGTCGCCGGGTCGTTGCGGGGGGTCGTGCTCATCGGCGTCGACCGGGCTCGGATCGCCGAGGCCCTCGCGCGACACGCCCCGGATGTGCCGGTCCGAGACCTGGGCGGGGCCGACACTGTGGGCATGTCCAGCGACCCGGCCGACTCCGGCGCGCCCGCAGCGGCGCCCACCGAGGCGGTCGCGGCGCCCATCGAGGCACTCGACCCGGCGGAGGGCGCCGAGCGGGTCATGGAGGCGGTCGTCGCCGCGGCCGCCCAGCTGGCCCGGCCCGGTGACGTCGTGCTGCTCGCACCCGCCGCCGCGTCCCTGGACATGTTCCCCGACTACGGAGCCCGCGGCCGTGCCTTCGAGGCCGCTGTGCGTCGCCGGCAGGGCGGGCGATGAGCAGCACGGACGTCCCCGCTCGGCGGGCGACGCGGCATACCGGACCCGCGAGTCCCGCGACCGAGCCGACGGGGCCGGCCCCCGGCGTGCGCGACCTGATCCGGGCCACGCTGGAGCGCTTCGACACGCCGGTGACCTCCTACTACCTGCTCGTGGGCGCCACCGCCGCTCTCGTCGTCATCGGCCTGGTCATGGTGCTCTCGGCGTCGATGGTCACCTCCTACAAGGACGACGGCTCCTCGTATGCCGTGTTCCTGGGCCAGCTGCGCTTCGCCGCCATCGGCCTGGTCGGCGCGCTCCTGGCGGCCCGGGTGAGCCCGCGCTGGTGGCGTCGCCTGGCGGTGCCCGGGCTGCTGACGGCGCTCGTGCTGCAGGCGCTCGTCTTCGTGCCGGGGCTCGGGCGCACGGTCAACGGGAACCGCAACTGGCTCAAACTGCCGGCCGGGATGTCGATGCAGCCCTCGGAGCTGACGAAGATCGGCCTGGTGCTCGTCGGAGCCCTCGTGCTGGCCAACAAGCGGCACCTGCTCGGGCGGGTCGGCCAGGCGCTCTTCCCGTTCGTCCTGCCGGTGGCCGGGCTCACCATCGGGCTGGTGCTCTACGGCCATGACCTGGGCACCGCGCTGGTGCTGCTCGGGATCGTCGGCACCGTGCTGTGGGTCGCCGGAGTGCCGACCCGCCTCTTTCTCGTCACCGGGACACTCGCCGCCGCCGTCGCTGCGGCTCTCGTGCTGACCAGCGCCAACCGGATGGGTCGGATCACCAACTGGCTCTCCCCGGAGTGCTCCACCGACCCCAACGGTGCCTGCGGGCAGTCGGTGCACGGGCTCTACGCCCTCGCCGACGGGGGCTGGTGGGGGGTGGGCCTCGGGGCGAGCAAGGAGAAGTGGGCTTGGCTCGCCGAGGCGCACAACGACTTCATCTTCGCGATCATCGGCGAGGAGCTCGGGCTGCCCGGCACCCTGGTCATCCTCGCCCTCTTCGCGGCCCTCGCCACCGCGTGTTACCGGCTCATCGTGCGCACCGACGACCAGTTCGTGCGGATCGCGACCGGCGGCGTGCTCGGCTGGATCCTGCTGCAGGCCGCGATCAACATCGGTGCGGTCATCGGGCTGCTGCCGGTCATCGGAGTGCCGCTGCCCTTCGTGTCGGCCGGCGGTTCGGCGCTCGTCACGACGATGCTCGCCATGGGGATGCTGGTCTCCTTCGCCCGCCACGAGCCCGGTGCCCGCGAGGTGCTGGCCGGTCGCCCCGGCGTTGTCAAGCGCTCGCTCGCCGTGCTCCCGCGCCGGCGTGCGCACTGAGCCATGGGTGCCGCGGACGCGATCTCGGTGCTGCTCGCCGGCGGCGGCAGCGCGGGCCACGTCTCCCCGCTGTTGGCCACCGCCGACGCGCTGACCCGCCGCCACCCCGAGGTGCGGGTGGCCGCGCTCGGCACCGAACGCGGGCTGGAGGCACGGCTCGTGCCGGCGCGAGGCATCGCCTTGCACGTCATCCCCCGGGTGCCGATGCCACGCCGGCCCGACACCGCGGCGCTGCGCTTCCCGGCCGCGCTACGGGCGGCCGTCGCCGCGGCCGGCGCGGTCATCGACGAGACCGGGGCGCAGGTGGTCGTGGGCTTCGGCGGCTATGTCAGCTCACCGGCCTACCTCGCGGCCCGGCGCCGCGGCATACCGATCGTCGTCCATGAGGGCAATGCCCGGCCAGGCTTCGCCAACCGACTCGGCGCCCGGCTCACCCGGCACGTCGCGACGACCTTCGCCTCGACCCGCCTGCCGCACGCCCAATGCCTCGGGATGCCGCTACGGCGCGAGATCACCACGCTGGACCGCGCGGCCCGGCGAGCCGAGGCCCGCGCCTTCTTCGACCTCGCGCCCGAGGCCACGACCCTGCTGGTGACCGGTGGTTCGCTCGGGGCGCAGCGACTCAACGAGTCGATCGCCGCCAGTGCCCGCACCCTCGCGGCCGTCGGCGTGCAGGTCGTGCACATCGCCGGCCCGGGCAAGCAGGTCACGACGCCGGCGGTGGGCGACGGCGGGCCGTCGGGGGGAGCCGAGCTGCCCTATCGGGTGCTCGACTACGTCGACCGGATGGACCTCGCGTATGCCGCGGCCGACCTCGTCGTCTGCCGGGCCGGCGCGAACACCGTCTGCGAGCTCACCGCGGTCGGGCTGCCGGCCGCCTACGTGCCGCTACCGATCGGCAACGGCGAGCAACGACTCAACGCCGCCGGGGTCGTCGCCGCCGGTGGCGGGCTGTTGGTCGACGATGCCGAATGCACGCCCGCCTGGGTCGACGGGGTGCTCGTGCCGCTCGTGCGTGACCGGGACCGGCTGGCCGCCATGTCCGCCGCTGCCGCCGGTGTCGGCCGGCGCGACGCCGACGAGGCCCTCGTCGCGCTCGTCGAGCGCGCGGCGGCCGGCGCCGGGGGCGTCGACGGCGCCGAGGGCGCCCGATGACCGCCGACCGCACCGCCTCGTGGGGCGGGTTGCCGGTCGGGTTGCCGCCGACCCGCTACGACTACCGGGCGCCGGTCCCGGCGGCGGCGCAGCTCGGGGCGGTGCACATCGTCGGCATCGGCGGCGCCGGGATGTCCGGCATCGCGCGGATGCTGCTGTCGCTCGGGGTGCGCGTGTCCGGCTCCGATGCCCGCCCCGGCGAGGCGCTCACCGCGCTGACCGCCCTCGGCGCCCGGGTGTTCGTCGGCCACGACGACGCGCACCTGGGCGGCGTCGACACCGTCGTGGTCTCCTCGGCGATCCGCGACGACAACCCCGAGCTGGCCGGCGCGCGAGCGCGCGGGCTGCTCGTGCTGCACCGGGCCCAGGCGTTGGCCGCGTTGGCCGCCGCCTCGCCCGTCGCGGCCCGGATCGCGGTGGCCGGGGCCAACGGCAAGACGACAACCTCGGCCATGCTCGCGGTCGCCACGACCTTCGCCGGGCTGGACCCCTCCTACGCCATCGGCGGCGACCCGGTCGACCTGCCCGGCAACGCCTATCTGGGTCAGGGTGACGAGTTCGTCATCGAGGCCGACGAGTCCGACGGCTCTTTCGTGGCCTACCGGCCGCAGCTCGCGGTGGTCACCAGCGTGCAGGCCGACCACCTCGACTTCTACGGCGACCTCGCCGCGGTGCAGGCCGCCTACCGCGCCTTCGTCACGACGATCGAGCCCGGCGGGCTGCTGGTCGCCTGTGCCGACGACCCGGGTGCTGCGCAGCTGGCCGACTGGGCCGGCGGACAAGGCCTGCGGGTGATCAGCTATGGGGCCACCGAGGGCGCCGACGTGCGGGTGAGCCACCTGCAGCTGGACGGCCTGCGGGCCGCGGCGACCGTGCACGTGGCCGGCGCGGGAGCGGGCGGAGGGCCCGCGGCATACCGGATGGAGTTGGCGGTGCCCGGCGCGCACAACGTGCTCAATGCTGCCGGGGCGCTCGCCGCCCTGCACCACGGGCTGCCGGTCCACTCGCCGGCCGATCGGGCCGACCCGGCGCAGCTGCCCCAGTGGGTGTCAGTGCTCGGCCGCTTCACCGGGGTGTGCCGACGCTTCGAGCGGCTCGGCGAGGCCGCGGGCGTGCGGGTCGTCGACGACTACGCCCACAATCCCGCCAAGGTCGCCGCGGTCGTCGCCACCGGGCTGCGAGCCGCCGGCCGGGGGCGGCTGGTCGTCGTCTTCCAGCCGCACCTCTACTCACGCACCCGCGACTTCGCTCGGGAGTTCGGGACCGCGCTCGCCGGCGCCGACGTGCTTGTCGGCACCGATGTGTATGCCGCCCGCGAAGACCCGCTGCCCGGTGTCACCGGCGAGTTGGTCACCGACGCGGCCCGGGCCGCGGGCGCCCGCGAGGTCCACTACGTCCCGGCCTTGGCGGACGTGCCGGCCGCGGTCGCGGCCCTCGTGCGCCCGGGTGACCTCGTCGTCACCGTGGGGGCCGGCGATGTCACGACGGCCGGCCCGGCGCTGTTGGCCGGGCTCGCCGGCGGGTCACGCTGATGGTGCGCCCGGGCCGGCCGGCCGGCCGCCGGCCGAGCATGTCGGCGCGCGCCCGTCTGGAGCAGCGGGCCGTCGCCGTGCGGCAGCGACCAGCCCGGGTGCTCGCCGCGGCCGCGCTGACGCTCGCCGTGGTCTTCGGTGCCGGGTGGCTCGTGTGGGGCAGCTCCGTGCTGGCTGCCGACACGGTCCGGATCGAGGGGCTCGCGGCGGATGACGCGGACCGAGCGGCAGTGGCCGAGGCCGCGGCCGTGCCGCTGGGCACGGCGCTGGCCCGCATCGACGTCGGCGCCGTTGCGGCCCGGGTGCGCTCCGTGCCCTTCGTGCGCGACGCGTCGGTCGATCGCGCCTGGCCGCACACCGTCGTCGTGCACGTCGTGCCACGGGTGGCGCTCTTCGCGGTGCGCGGCCCGCAGGGTCGCCTCGGCCTCGTGGACGCGGACGCGGTGATCTTCCGTGAGGTCACCTCGCTGCCCCCGGGCATCCCCCTGGCGAACGGTAGTTCGGACGCACCGGCGCCCGAGGGGCTGCGCGCAGTCATCTCCGTGCTCCGCCTGCTGCCCGAGACCCAACGCGCGACGGTCAACGACATCACCGTCACGAGTGCCAGCCTGGTGACCTTCAAACTCGGCACCGTGCAGGTGGTCTGGGGCGGCCAGGGGCAGGAGGAGAAGAAACTCAAGGTGCTCCAGGCGCTCCTGGCCACCAAACCGACCGTCGTCGACGTCAGTGCTCCGGATACGCCGGTGACCCGCTGACCCCGGGCTCGGGTCGTGCCGCTCATGTCGTGCCACGGTCGATGTCGTGCCACGGTCGATGTCGTGCCACGGTCGCTGTCGTGCCACGGTCGGTCGGTGTCGTCCCAACAGCCCCATCTGTCACATCGGCCTCACCCGTCACGCAGCGCGCCGCAATCTCCGGCAGAGCTGCGGGACACGCCGCGACGAAGATTGAAGCCGGTGGGGTGCACACATACCGTCAGGGCGACGGAGTAGCCGTGGCGACACTCTAGCTCGACTACACCTTCAGGGTTGACCGACACGCCGGACCCGCCGTCCTGGGGCCGAACGGCCGGACGCACCCCTCGCCGACGCACGCCGACGCACGCAGCAAGGAAGGCCACCACCGTGGGTGCAACACCGCAGAACTACCTCGCCGTCATCAAGGTCGTCGGCATCGGCGGCGGTGGCGTCAACGCCATCAACCGGATGATCGAGGTCGGGCTCAAGGGCGTCGAGTTCATCGCGATCAATACCGACGCCCAGGCGCTGCTGATGAGCGACGCCGACGTCAAGCTCGACGTCGGCCGGGAACTGACCCGTGGGCTGGGCGCAGGCGCCGACCCCGAGGTGGGGCGCAAGGCCGCCGACGATCACGCCGAGGAGATCGAGGAGGTGCTCAAGGGTGCCGACATGGTCTTCGTCACCGCCGGCGAGGGTGGCGGCACCGGCACCGGCGGAGCGCCGGTCGTGGCCCGGATCGCCAAGTCATTGGGCGCGCTCACGATCGGCGTGGTGACCCGCCCGTTCACCTTCGAGGGTCGCCGCCGGGCCAACCAGGCCGAGAACGGCATCGCGTCGCTGCGCCAGGAGGTCGACACCCTCATCGTCATCCCCAACGACCGGCTGTTGTCGATCAGCGACCGCACCGTGTCGATGATGGACGCCTTCCGCAGCGCCGACCAGGTGCTGCTCTCGGGTGTCCAGGGGATCACCGACCTCATCACGACACCGGGCCTGATCAACCTCGACTTCGCCGACGTCAAGTCGGTCATGCAGGGCGCCGGCTCGGCCCTCATGGGCATCGGCTCGGCCCGCGGCGAGGACCGCGCAGTGCAGGCGGCCGAGTTGGCCATCTCCAGCCCACTGCTGGAGGCGAGCATCGACGGCGCCCACGGAGTCCTGCTGTCCATCTCCGGCGGCAGCGACCTCGGGCTCTTCGAGATCAACGAGGCGGCCCGGTTGGTGCAGGAGGCGGCTCACCCCGAGGCCAACATCATCTTCGGCACGGTCATCGACGACGCACTCGGCGACGAGGTGCGGGTCACCGTCATCGCGGCCGGTTTCGACGGTGGCAACCCCACGCCGCGCCACGACTCCCGGGCCCTGGGCAGCGTCCAGGCCGGTGGGGGCGGGCGGCCCCCGGCACCCGCGGCAGCCGCGCCGGTCGCCCCGGCGGGAACCGCCGGTGGGCTGGGCGGCAGCGCCGGTGGGACCGCGACCGGCGGGCCGGGTGGCTCCGGTGGCTCGGGCAGCGACTCGGCGCCGCCGGTCGTCGTGCCTCCCGCCGTGCCGGTGCCGCCGCGCACCGTCAGCTTCGACGACGGCGACGACCTCGACGTCCCCGACTTCCTCAAGTAGCGCGTGCTGGCTCGTCCGGGCCACCGCCACCACCGACCCGGTCGCGGGTGTCGTAGCGTGACCTCGTGTTCTGGTGGCGAGCGGACGACGACGGCCTCACCCGCGCCGTCACCGACCGGCACGACGGCGTCAGCGCGGGGTGCTACGGATCACTCAACCTCGGTGGGCAGGTGGGCGATGACCCCGCCGCGGTCCGAGCCAACCGGCATACCGTCGCGACGGCGTTGGACCTGCCCGAGACGCGGTTGGTCTTCATGCGCCAATGTCACAGTGCCCGGGTCGAGGTGCTCGAGGGCCCGTGGTCCGGTGCGGCGCCCGACTGCGACGGTGTCGTCACGACGGCGACCGACCTGGCGTTGGCCGTGCTGAGCGCCGATTGCGTGCCCGTGCTGCTGACCGACTCCCACACCGGAGCCATCGCCGCCGTGCACGCCGGCCGGGTCGGGTTGACTGCCGGCGTCCTCACGGCAGCCCTGTCGGCGCTGCGCGAGGTCGGCGTGGCCGTCGACGTGCCAGGGCGGGTCGAGGCCGTCGTCGGGCCGTCGGTCTGTGGCCGGTGCTACGAGGTGCCGGCGGCGATGTGCGACGAGGTGGCCGCGATCGAGCCCGCCACCCGGGCCACGTCATGGCAGGACACACCCGCCCTCGACCTCGCCGCCGGGGTGGTCGCCCAGCTGAGCCGGGCCGGGGTGCGCGTGCAACGGCTACCCGGTTGCACCCGTGAGGATGCCGACCTCTACTCGCACCGTGGCGCCGCAGGTGGCCCGACCGGCCGCTTCGCCACCATCGTGCTCCGGTATGCCGCGTCGGCTGGCCCGCGATGATCTCGCGCCGGGCCGAGTTGGCCGCCAACCTGGCCGCGGTCCGCGAGCGGGTGACCGCAGCTGCCCTGGACTGCGGCCGCGACCCCGGGGAGCTCACGCTCGTCGTCGTGACGAAATACTTCCCGGTCGCCGACGTGCGCCTGTTGTGGGAGCTGGGGGTCCGGGACTTCGGGGAGAACCGCGACCAGGAGGCCGGCCCAAAGTTCACCGCTGTGCGGGCCGACGGTCTGGCCCCGACCGTGCATTTCATCGGCCAGCTGCAGAGCAACAAGGCCGCCTCGGTCGCGGCATACGCCGATGTCGTGCACGCCGTCGATCGCGCCAAACTGGTCCACGCCCTCGAGGCCGGGGCCGCCCGGGCGCACCGTCGACTCCGCGTGCTGGTGCAGGTCGATCTCGACACCCGCGACCATCCGTCGGCCACCGTCGCGCCGAGCGCCGCACCGGCCGCTGCGGCCGGGCGGGGCGGGGCGCACCCGGCACAGATCGCGCCGCTGGCCGCGCTGATCGAGGCTGCCGAGCACCTGAGCCTGTCCGGACTGATGGCCGTGGCGCCCCTGGGGGTCGATCCGCAGGAGGCCTTCGACGGACTGCGCGAGCTGGCCGAGCGGCTGCGCGTCGACCACCCGCAGGCGCGCTGGCTGTCGGCCGGGATGAGCGGCGACCTGGAAGCAGCGGTCCGCCACGGCGCGACACACCTGCGTGTCGGCACGGCAATCCTCGGATCCCGTCCGCCCCTTCGCTAACGTCGAGCCAGCCGCCGTGTCCCCGGGTGCGACGGCACGCACGACGGGACACGACCGCAGATCGACTCGCGACGGGACAAGGGGTTCGGGCATGGCTGGGGCACTTCGCAAGACGATGGTGTACCTCGGGCTCGCCGAGGAGGACGACAGCTACGACTCCTACGAATCGGCCGAGCCGGCCCGGGACGAGCGCACCGCGGCCGTGACGCCGCTACCCACCCGCCCGGCCGCGGTGGCGCAGGTGGTGCACGAGACGGAGGTCGGGCCGCTCAACCGGATCACGACCATCCACCCGCGCACCTACAACGAGGCCAAGGCGATCGGGGAGTCCTTCCGCGAGGGTGTGCCGGTCATCATGAACCTCACCGACATGGACGACGCCGACGCGAAGCGGTTGGTCGACTTCGCGGCGGGTCTCGTCTTCGGGCTGCACGGCTCGATCGAGCGGGTCACGGCCAAGGTCTTCCTGCTCTCGCCGGCGCACGTCGAGGTCGCGGCCGAGGAGCCGACGGTGGCGCGAGTGCCCCGCGGCCCCTTCAACCAGAGCTGAGGCGTCGGCCGCTCACAGTCGGATCGGTCAGACTGACCCCATGCAAGCCATCTGGCAGCTGCTGTCGCTGCTTCTCTACGTCTTCCTGATCCTGCTCGTGGCTCGGCTCGTGCTCGACTATGTGCGGGTCTTCGCCCGGCAGTGGCAGCCACGAGGCCCGCTGCTGGTGGTCGCCGAGGTCGTCTTCACCGCAACAGACCCACCCTTACGGATGATCCGCAGGTTCCTCCCTCCCCTTACAGTAGGGGGGTTGCGGATCGATCTGGCGTTCATCGTGCTCTTCCTGATCACCTCGACGCTCATGAGTGTGCTGCGGTTGCTCTGAGCGGTGGTTGGGCGCGTCGCACTCCATTCGATACCGTTGGCACTCGTACATCCACGTCCACCCGAGGTGAACTATGGCGCTCACGCCCGAAATGGTCCTCAACAAGCACTTCCAGACGACGCAGTTCCGCAAGGGCTACGACGAGCGCGACGTTGACGACTTCCTCGACGAGATCGTGGCGGAGATGCGTTCCCTCACTGCGCAACGGGACGACTACAAGCAGCAGTTGAACGACTGCCGCGCCGGCCGGGGTATCGCCCCGGTCGAGGTGGCCGACGCCTCCCCTCAGGATGCCGTGGATGCGGGCACATTGTCGGCTCAGGCGGAGGCCGAGGCCCGGCTGCAGGAGTTGACGACCCAACTGGCGCAGGTCGAGGCCGAGCACCAGCGACTGGGCCAGGAGATCACCGCGGGCCAGGCCGAGTTGGAGTCCTTGGAAGGCCGGATCGAGGCCGCCCGCCAGGCCGTCGAGCAGGGGCTTGCCAACCCGGAGCTGCAGGGCCAGCTGTCCAGCGCCCTGCAGCGCGCCGAGGACGCCGAGCACCGGTATGCCGCGTTGCAGACCCAGGCCACGAAGTTCCAGGAGATCGGCGCGGCCGCTCGGCTGCAGGTGCAGAGCGCCGAGGCGCGGGCGCGCGAGGCCGAGGACCGGGCCCGCGAAGCCCAAGCCCGGGCCGAGGATGCCGAGCGTCGCGCGCAGGAAGGTGGTGGCGCCGCCGCCGCGGCCCCGGCAGCTGCCGGGGGTGCGATGGGTCTGCTCGGTGGTGGTGGTGCGGCCGGGCTGATCGAGCTGGCACAGCGCCTGCACGACGAGCACGTCTCCGAGGGTGAGAACCGCCGCCGGTCGCTGATCAACGAGGGTGAGGCCCGGCACGCCGAGCTCATCTCCACTGCCCAGGCCAAGTACGACGAGATGATCCAGACCGGCCAGTCGCGGCACAACGAGCTGGTCTCGACCGCCCAGGCGCGCCACGACGAGCTGATCGGCACGGCGCAGACCACGCACGACGAACTGGTCGGCACGGCGCAGGCCAAGCACGACGAGCTGATCGGCACAGCGCAGGCCAAGCACGACGAGCTCATGCAGACCGGCCAGGCCAAGTACAACGACCTGTTGTCCACGGCGCAGGCCAAGCACCACGAGTTGGTCACCACCGCTCAGGCTCAGCACGACGAGCTCGTCGGCACGGCGCAGCGTCAGCACGACGAGATGCTCGCCCAGGCCGCGACGGCCAAGGACCAGATGCTGACCGAAGCGCGGGAGCGCTCGACCGGCATGGTCGCCGAGGCGCAGCAGAAGAAGGCGCAGATCCTCGAGGAGCTCGAGGGCCAGCGGTCCATCATCGAGCGCAAGATCGAGGAGTTGCGCGGCTTCGAGCGCACCTACCGGGCGCAACTGCGGTCCTACTTCGAGGACAAGCTGGCCGAACTGGCCAACTCGGCGCACGTGGCTCCGGACAAGCCGGTGGCTGCGGAGCAGCACGACTGAGGTTGTTGTAGGAAGCACCGCGCGGGGGTTCGGACCGGATCGGTCCGAGCCCCCGCGGTCGTGTCCCCGTTCGCCTGGTGCGGTGAATTCCTGGCGAACCGGCGCGTTGATCACCCCGATGCCCGCCCGTCACGGGTCTGTGGCCTATCCTCAGCCGCGAAACCTCCTACCGCGAACCTCCTACGAGCCGAGGAAGCCGGATGGCTGCGAGCAAGGCGAAGGGACCGGGCGCGACCGCCAAGGGCGTGCTGGCCTCGGTCGTTCGCGCCGCCCGTTCGGTCGGCTCCGCGCCGACCACCACAGAGTCCGCCAAGACCGCTGCGCAACGGTCCGCCACGACGACCCCGAGGAACGCGGCACCCCCGAAGACAGCAGCCAAGAGCGCGCCGGCCAAGAGTGCGCCGGCCAAGAGTGCGCCAGCCAAGGGTGCGCCAGCCAAGGGCTCGCCGGCCAAGAGCGCGTCGGCGCAGGCCCCGGCCCGAGCCGCCCGAGCCGCCCGGGTCTCGGCACCGCACGCCGCGCCGGCGAAAGCCACCAAAGCCGCGGCACCCAAGGCCGCGACCGCAGCAGCCACGAAGACCACCAAGGCCCCGGCCGCGAAGACCACCACGATGAGCACGGCGGCCGAGGGCACGGCGGCGAAGGGTACCGCGGCGAAGGGCACGGCGACGAAGGGTACCGCGACGAAACCCCGGGCTCCGCGTCGGCGTACGATGCCGTCTGCGGCGCCGGGGGCGGCCGAAGCGCCGGCGCCGATCACGACAGCCCCGACGCCCGCTCGTCCGGGCGCGACCACGAAGGGTGCCATGGCTCGCAGCTCCGCCACTCGACCTGCCGTCACGACCACGTCCGGGGCACCGGGCAGCCCGGCTGACGGTCCGACAGCTGACCTTCCGGCCCCCGGCCCGACCGGGACCATGGCGCCGTCCTCCGGCGAGAGCCCGACCCTGCCCGTCCGCGAGGGCGAACAGCCCTGGACCGCAGCCGAGGTGACCGAGCTGCGGCGCGAGATCGAGCACGACATCCAGCGGGCCCTCGATGACCTGCGCAACGCCGAGGAAGACCTGCAAGGCCTCATCTGGGACGCCGGCGACGGCTCCGGCGACGACCAGGCCGATGCCGGCGCCAAGACGTACGAACGGGAGCAGGAGATCTCGCTGGCCAACATCTCCCGGGACAAACTGGCTCAGAACCGCCATGCGCTGGAACGTCTCGACGACGGCAGCTATGGCGTCTGCGAGTCCTGCGGCGAGGCGATCGGCAAGTTCCGGCTGCAGGCGGCCCCTCGGGCCACGCTGTGTCGAGGCTGCAAAGAGAAGGCCGAGCGCGGCTGACGATGGTCGCTCGCACCGCCCGTCGATCGGGCCGTCTGTCCCTGCTCGTCGCGGTGCTCGCACTCCTGTGGTATGCCGCGGACCTGGCCTCCAAGCAGTGGGCCATCGCCACGCTCACCGGGTCGTCCCCGCGGCAGCTGGTCGGTGACCTGCTGCGGCTCTACCTGATCCGCAACCCCGGCGCCGCCTTCTCGCTCGGCACCGGCAGCACGTGGGTGCTCACCCTGCTGGCCATGGTCGTGCTCGTCGTGGTCGTGCGCTCCAGCCGGCGTTTGGGCAGCCGAGGGTGGGCGGTGGCGTTCGGCATGCTGCTCGGCGGTGCCCTGGGCAATCTCACCGACCGGTTGACCCGGGAGCCAGGCGTGGGCCGCGGTCATGTCGTGGACTTCATCGACTACAACGGCTGGTTCATCGGCAACGTCGCGGACATTGCGATCGTCGCGGCGGCCTGTCTCATCGCTCTGCTGGCCCTGCTCGGCATCCGCCTCGACGGGAGCCGGGAGAGCGAGACAACCCCGGAGCCGGATGAGTCGCCTGAACCTGATGTGGAGGCTGAAGGTTCCGCACCCCACGGGTCGACCAAGGAATGACCGACCGCCCGGTCGACCAGGACCACCCGACCCGACCCGCACCCAGCACGTCCCGCGACGTGCAGCAGCGCGTGGTCGCAGTGCCCGAGGGCCTGGCCGGTGAGCGTGTCGACGCCGCGCTGGCCCGGCTCTTCGGCCTCTCACGCACCCAGGCGGCGGCACTGGCCTCGGCCGGTGCGGTGCGGGTGGGCGGCATACCGATGGCGAAGTCCGCGCGGGTGGGCTCCGGTGACATGCTCGAGGTGGACCTGCCATCGGCCGCCCCGGCCGGCCGGGATGATCCGTTTGCGGCGGTCGTCGCCGAGCCTGTCCCCGGGATGACGATCGTGCACGACGACGACGACCTCGTCGTCGTCGACAAGCCGGTGGGCGTGGCCGCGCACCCGAGCGTGGGGTGGACCGGCCCCAATGTCGTGGCGGGCCTGGCGGCGGCGGGCTATCGGATCGCCACGTCCGGGGCCAGCGAGCGACCGGGGATCGTCAGCCGCCTCGACGTCGGCACCTCGGGGCTCATGGTCGTTGCCAAGAGCGAGTACGCCTACAGCCGGCTCAAGCGCGCCTTCAAGACCCGCCAGGTCGACAAGACCTACCACGCCCTCGTGCAGGGCCTGCCCGACCCCATGGTCGGTACCATCGACGCCCCGATCGGGCGGCACCCCGGCCACGACTACAAGTTCGCCGTGCTGGCCTCCGGCAAGCACGCGGTGACGCACTACGAGGTCATCGAGGCCTTCCACGGCTTCGCCGCCGCGGCCCTGCTGGAGATCAAACTGGAGACCGGGCGCACCCACCAGATCCGGGTGCATCTGGCCGCGCTCCGCCACCCTTGTTGCGGCGACCCGCTCTACGGCGCCGACCCGCGCCTGGCGGCCCGCCTGGGCCTGGATCGGCAGTGGCTGCACGCGGTGGGCCTCGGCTTCGAGCACCCGGGCACGGGGGAGTGGGTGACGTTCACCAGCCCCTATCCCGCCGACCTGGACCACGCGCTGGAGGTGCTGGCCTCCCGCTGACGCCGGCCGGCGAGACGGCCGGCGTCCGCCTGTCGGACGCCGCCGCCGACACCCCGCCCGGCCGGCCGAGACACGCCCGACGGTGTCGGCCCGGCGGCATACAGTGGGCCCGATGTCCAGCCCCGCCGCCCCGCCGCCCGAGCGCAGCTTCGTGCACCTGCACTGTCACACCGAGTATTCGATGCTCGACGGCGCCGCACGCGTCGACGAGCTGCTCGCCGCGGCTGCCGGCATGGGCATGCCGGCGATCGCGACCACCGACCACGGCTATGTCTTCGGCGCCTACGACTTCTGGTCGAAGGCCAAGAAGCACGGCATCAAGCCGATCATCGGCGTCGAGGCCTATGTCACCCCCGGCACGCACCGCCGCGACAAGAGCCGGGTGCGCTTCGGCGAAGACCCGAACAACCGCGACGACGTCGGCGGCGGCGGGGCCTACACGCACATGACGCTGCTGGCCCGCACCACCGGCGGGATGCACAACCTCTTCCGGATGAGCTCATTGGCCTCGCTGGAGGGGCACTATTTCAAGCCGCGAATGGACCGGGAGCTGCTCGCGCAGTACGCCGACGGCCTGATCGCCACCACCGGCTGCGTCGGCGGTGAGGTGCAGACCCGGCTGCGGGTCGGCCAGTATGCCGCGGCGCGCGAGGCCGCGGGGCAGCTGCGGGACATCTTCGGCAAGGACAACTTCTACGTCGAGGTGATGGACCACGGCATCGCCATCGAACGGGCGACCCAACGCGAGCTGCTGCGCCTGGCCAAGGAGCTGGATCTGCCGCTGCTGGCCACCAACGACCTGCACTACACCAAGGCCGCCGATGCCACCGCGCACGCGGCCCTACTGTGCGTGCAGAGCGGCTCGACGCTCATGGATCCGGGCCGCTTCAAGTTCGACGCCGAGGAGTTCTACCTCAAGACCCCGGCCCAGATGCGCCACCTGTTCCGGGAGTTGCCCGAGGCCTGCGACAACACCCTGCTGGTCGCGCAGCGTTGCGAGGTGCGCTTCACCGAGGAGGAGGGGCGCTACATGCCCCGCTTCCCGGTGCCCGACGGGCACACCGAGGAGAGCTGGTTCCGGGCCGAGGTGCAGCGCGGGCTGCACAAGCGCTACCCCGAGGGCATCGACCAGCAGGTGCGCGAGCGCGCCGACTTCGAGGCCGACGTGATCGCCGGCAAGGGCTACTGCGGGTACTTCCTCGTGGTCGCCGACTTCATCAACTGGGCCAAGGACCACGGCATCCGGGTCGGCCCGGGCCGCGGCTCGGGCACCGGGTCGATGTGTGCCTACGCGATGGGCATCACCGACCTCGACCCGATCCCGCACGGGTTGCTCTTCGAGCGGTTCCTCAACCCGGAACGGCCCTCGATGCCCGACTTCGACGTCGACTTCGACGAGCGCCGCCGTGGCGAGGTGATCCGGTACGTCACCGAGCGCTACGGCGACGACCGAGTGGCCCAGATCGTCACCTACGGCACGATCAAGGCCAAGCAGGCGGTCAAGGACGCGGCCCGGGTGATGGGCCACCCGTTCGCGATGGGCGAAAAACTCACCAAGGCGATGCCCGCCGACGTGATGGGCAAGTCGATCCCGTTGTACGGCATCTTCGACTCGAAACACCCTCGGTATGCCGAGGCCGCCGACTTCCGCGCGCTGCACGAACAGGACGCCCAGGCCCAGGAGGTGGTCGCCACCGCGCTGGGTCTGGAGGGCCTGAAACGGCAGTGGGGTGTGCACGCGGCCGGGGTGATCATGTCCAGCGAGCCGCTGCTGGATCTCATCCCGATCATGCGCCGCGAGCAGGACGGGCAGATCATCACCCAGTTCGACTACCCGAGCTGCGAGAAGCTCGGGCTGGTCAAGATGGATTTCCTCGGCCTGCGCAACCTCACCATCCTCGACGACGCGATCGCCAACGTCGCGGCCAACCGCGGCATCACCGTCGACCTCGACGAGTTGTCCAAGACCCTCGACGACCCGGCCACCTACGAGCTGCTGGCCCGGGCCGACACCCTCGGGGTGTTCCAGCTCGACGGGGGCGGTATGCGCACCCTGCTGCGGCTCATGCAGCCGGACTCCTTCGAGGATATCTCGGCCGCCCTCGCGCTCTACCGCCCGGGGCCGATGGGCGCCAACAGCCACACCAACTACGCGCTGCGCAAGACCGGCAAGCAGGCGATCCAGCCGATCCACCCGGAGCTGTCCGAGTCGCTGGCCGACATCCTGGCGCCCACGTACGGGCTGATCATCTACCAGGAGCAGGTGCAGCACATCGCCCAGCGGGTCGCCGGCTACTCCCTCGGCAAGGCCGACATGCTGCGCCGGGCGATGGGCAAGAAGAAGAAGGAGATCCTCGACGCCGAGTTCGTCCCCTTCGAGGCCGGCATGCAGGCCAACGGCTACTCCGCGGCGGCCATCAAGGCGCTCTGGGACATCCTCGTGCCGTTCTCCGACTACGCCTTCAACAAGAGCCACACCGCGGCATACGGGCTGGTGTCGTACTGGACCGGCTACCTCAAGGCCAACTACCCGGCCGAATACATGGCCGCGCTGCTCACCAGCGTCCGCGACGACAAGGACAAGTCCGCGCTCTACCTCAACGAGTGCCGGCACATGGGCATCAAGGTGCTGCCCCCGGACGTCAACTCCTCGATCGCCCAGTTCGCCGCGGTCGGGTCCGACATCCGCTTCGGCCTCGAGGCGATCCGCAACGTCGGGCGCAACGTCGTCGACGCGATCGTCGCCGCCCGCGAGGCCAAAGGGGCGTTCGTCAGCTTCGAGGACTTCCTGCGCAAGTGCCCCGGCCAGGTGCTCAACAAGCGCACCATCGAGTCGCTGGTCAAGGCCGGGGCGTTCGACTCCCTCGGGCACGCCCGCTCCGGACTGGTGCGGGTGCACGAGCTCTACGTCGATGCCCTCGGCGAGGAGAAGCGCATGCAGGACAGCGGCCAGGACTCCCTCTTCGACGGGATGTTCGACACCGACGGCGGCGCCGACGCCGGCAGTGCGCTCGTCGTGCTGCCACCGATCCCGGACACCGAGTGGGACAAGCACACCCTGCTGACCTTCGAGCGGGAGATGCTCGGCCTCTACGTCTCCGACCACCCACTCTTCGGCATCGAGCACGTGCTGGCCAAACACGCCGACACCGCCATCGCCGCGTTGACCGGTGACGAACCGCGCCCGGACGGCACCCCGGTGACGGTCGCCGGGCTGATCACCAACCTCGCGCTCAAGCGGACGAAGAAGGGCGACCTGTGGGCCATCGCCACCGTCGAGGATCTCGACGGGGCCATCGAGTGCCTCTTCTTCCCCAGCGCGTATGCCGGGGTGGCCGGCCTGCTCGTGCCCGACACCGTCGTCGCGGTGCGTGGGCGGGTCAACAGCCGCGACGACGCCATCTCGATCTATGCCCAGGAGATCACGGTGCCCGACCTGCGGGAGGGCCCACGCGGGCCGGTCGTCGTGTCGATGGCGCTGCGCCAGGCCACCGGCCACCAGGTCGAGGCACTGCGTGACGTGCTGGGGCAGCACCCCGGGGTCACCGAGGTGCACGTCAAGCTGATCCAGCCGGGGCGCAGCGTGCTGATGCGCCTGGACGACGTCTACCGGGTGACCCCCTCACCGGCGCTCTTCGGTGACCTCAAGGCGCTGTTGGGCCAGGGCTGCCTGTCATGACCGGGGCGCTCACCGGCGCCGGCTCAGCCCGGGCCCGAACGGTGAGCACCCGCCGGCGGCTCGCTGCCCACCGCATGGCCTCGCTCGGGCTGACCGCACCGGCCCGGGCCCAGCTGGCCGGTGACCCGCTGGCCGGGGTGCGCCGGCTCGGCGCGATGCAGGCACAGGACCTGGCCAGTGGCCTGTGGAGCCTGGGGATTCGCACCGGTGGCACGGTGAGCGACGCCCTCGCGGCGGTGGACCGGCGCGAGATCACCCGCACCTGGCCGATGCGCGGCACCCTGCACTGGGTGCCGGCCGCCGACGCCGGCTGGATGTGCCGGGTGTTGTCCGCACCGGCGCAGCGCGCCGCCACCCGGATGCTGGCCCACCTGGGCCTCACCGACGACATCGTCGAGCGGGCCGGGCAGCTCTGGGCCGAGCACCTGGCTGCCCCGGGCGCGCAGCTGTCCCGCGCCGAGGCGAGCGCGCTGCTGGCCGAGCACGACATCGACGGCTCGGGGCAGCGCACGTATCACCTGCTGGTGCGGCACTGCCAGCGAGCCCTGTTGTGCCAGGGGCCGATTCGCCGCACCGCGGCCGGTGGCCTCGAGCCGACCTACGTGCGGCACGACCTCTGGGTGCCGGCGCCCCACGACCCCGGGCCCGAGCAGGCCCTGGCCCTGCTCGCCCAGCGCTATATCCGCGGCCACGCCCCGGTGACCGAGCGCGACCTGGCCCGGTGGTGCGACCAGCCGCTACGCCCGGTGCGGGCCGCCCTCGCCGACCTCATCGCGGCCGGTCGGGTGCGCACCGAGACCGGCCCGGACGGCACCGCGTGGCTGCTGACCGCCGAGACGACCTTGCTTCCGGAGCCGGCCGGGCCAGGGGAGGTGCCGGCCGGGCCAGGGGAGGCGCCGCCCGGCCCGAACGAGGTGCTGCTGGTGCCCGGCTTCGACGAATGGTTGCTCGGCTATGCCGACCGCAGCGCCCAACTGCGCCGCGAGGACGAGCCGCACGTGGTGCCCGGCGGCAACGGTGTGTTCCGCGGCACCGTCGTCGCCGGCGCGCAGGTGGTGGCCACCTGGCGGCGCGACCCGACGCGCCGTCGCGGCCTGGCGTTGCTCGTGCACCCGCTGACCCGTCTATCGGCCCGGGTGACCCGGGCGTTGCCGGCGGCGGCCGCGGCATACGGGGCCTTCTGGGAGCACGACGGCGAGGTGGCGGTGCGCATCGATGGCTAGGGGCGGCATCCCGGCCTCGCCACTGCCGCAGCGCGAGGGCATCGACGCGATGCGGCTGCGGATGCCGCAGGGCGGCCCGTGGGCCAGCCTGCGTAACCACCTGGTCGACCGGATCCCGCTGCCGCCCGACCGGATCGACGCGATGCTGGCGGCGGGGGAGTTCGTCGGGCCCGACGGTATGCCGCTGCCGCCCGACGCGCCCTTCGTGCCGCGTTCGGTGGTCTGGGTGCATCGGGAGCTGCCCGACGAGGTGCCGGTGCCCTTCGACGTCGTGGTGCTGCACCAGGACGAGCGGATCGTCGTCGTCGACAAGCCGCACTTCCTGGCCACCATGCCGCGCGGCCGGCACATCCGCGAGAGTGTCTTGGCGCGCTTGCGGGTGCGCCTCGACCTGCCCCGGCTCGCCCCGGCCCACCGGCTCGACCGGCTCACCGCCGGGGTGCTCGTGCTGACCACCGAGCAACGCTGGCGCGGGCCCTATCAGCGGCTCTTCGCCACCGGTGGCGTGGTCAAGCGCTACCTTGCCGCCGCTGCGGTCCGCGCGCAGCTGAGCACCCCGACGACGGTCCGGTTGCGCCTGGACAAGCCGCACGGGCAACTGCAGGCTCAGGTGGTGCCCGACGCCGAGCCCAACTCGGTGACCGACGTCGTGCTGCTGGATCGCCGTGGTGCGCTGGGCCTCTACGAGCTGCGGCCACACACCGGGCGCACCCATCAGTTGCGGGCCCACCTCGCCTGGCTCGGCGTGCCCATCTGCGGCGACCCGCTCTACCCGGTGGTCCGTGCCGTCGCCGACGACGATTTCACCACGGCGCTTGGCCTCGTCGCGGCCGAGGTGTCGTTCCGTGACCCCGTGGACGGGGCTCCACGACGGTTCGTGAGCCGGCGGTTGCCGCCGCCTTGGCCGAGCGCCGCCGACCTCGAGTAACGCCGTTACGATTCTTTGGGGGCAGTTTTCCGGGATTCTCATCGAAGCGCCGGGGCGGTGGGCGAGAATCCTGGGGGGCGAGCCGGCCGCTTCGGGGGTGGTCGGCTCGCCACCCGACTTCCGCGCCGTTCCAGTCGCGCGTAGCCGTGGGGAGACGGCTCGAAGTGCACCGGCGGGGTGGGAGAGGTCGCTGCGGTGGGGCGGCGTGAGATCGCCACCCGCCGTAGCGCCTGTCCCGCGCCGCCTGTCCCGCGCCGCCTGTCCCGCGCCGCGACTCCGGCAGCGAGACCCGCACCTGCCTCGATCGGTCGCCGACGCCACTACAGTTGCCAACCGTGCCCCGCCAGCGTCTCGCGCGACCGCCCCAGGCCGCTCGGGAGCCCGTCGAACGCACGGTGCACGGCGACACGCGCGTGGACGACTACGCCTGGATGTCCGATCGGCGGGACCGGCGACTGGCGGCATACCTGCGCGCGGAGAACGCCTACGCGCGCAAGCGCACGGCCCACCTGGACCCGCTCGTCGAGACCATCGTCGCCGAGATCACCTCCCGCACCGTCGAGACCGACCTGGCGGTGCCGGTGCACCACGGCGGGTGGTGGTACTACACCCGCACCGAGGCCGGCCAGGAATACCCCGTGCATGCCCGGGTCGCCGTCGAAGGCCCGCTGGGCGAGCATCCGCAGCGCCCGCAACTGGCCGACGGCCGCCCACCGCCCGGCGAGCAGGTGCTGCTCGACGAGAACGTCGAAGCCGGTGCGGGTGACTACTTCGAACTCGGTGCCTTGGAGCTCAGCCCCGACGACACCCGCATCGTTGTCGGTGCCGACCGCCGCGGCGAGGAGATCTTCGACCTCGTCGTGCGCGACGTGCGCACCGGCGCCACCCTCGACGACTCGATCCGTGGGGTCGGTGAGGCAGTGGCCTGGTCCCGCGACGGCCGGCAGCTCTTCTACACCCGGTTGGACGGCTCGTTCCGCCCGCACGAGGTGTGGCGACACGTCATCGGCGCCGATCCGAGCACCGACGTGCGGGTGCTGGCCGAGCCCGACGAACGCTTCTTCTGCTCCGTGGGGGCGAGCAAGGACGACCGGTGGTTGGTCTTTGCGGCGCATTCCAAGACGACCTCGCAGGTCTGGCTGCTCGACGCGGACACCCCCGAGCTGGCGCCGACTTCAGTCGCGCCCCGCCAGGCCGGTGTGCTCTATGAGATCGAGCTGTGTGGCGCCGGGATCTTGCTGTGGCACAACGAGACACGCCCAAACTTCGAGATCTGCTGGGTGCCCGCGGCCGGCGCCGGACGAGACACCTGGGTGGCCCTGGACTGGACCACCGAGCACGAACTCGTCGGTGACGTCGACGCCTACCCAGGCTTCGTCGCGCTCGCCCTGCGCGGGGAGGGCCGTACCGTGGTGCGGATCGTGCCGGTGCTCGATGCCGCCCGTCCGGTGGACGGCCCGGCCTGCTTCGGTATGCCGCGGGACGTCCACCCGCCCGGCCCGCACGGCGCGGGCCAGCCAGGCGGCACCATCGGCCTCGGGGCGACCCCCGACCCCGACTCGCCGACGGTGCAGATCGTCCACGAATCCTTCGCCGGCCCGCCGAGCGTGTGGGATCTGCATGTGGCGACGGGGGAGTGGGAGCTGCTGCGCCGCCGCCCGGTGCCCGGCTACGACCTGTCGGTGCTGCGCGAGCAGCGGATCTGGGCCACCGCCCCGGACGGCACCGGCGTGCCGATCTCGCTGGTGCACCACGAGCGGGTCACCCCCGACGGCACCGCGGCGGCCGTGCTGCACGGCTACGGCGCCTATGGCATCCCGCTGGACCCGGTCTTCTCGGTCTCGCTGCTGTCGCTGTTGGACCGGGGCGTCGTCTTCGCGGTGGCCCACGTGCGCGGCGGCACCGAGCTGGGCTGGGGGTGGTACGAGCAGGGTCGGCTCGAGCACAAGGAACACTCCATCACCGACTTCCTCGCCTGCGCCGACGCCCTCGTCGAGCAGGGCTGGTGCGCCCCGGACCGCCTTGCCGCACAAGGCGCGTCAGCTGGTGGGCTGCTCGTCGGTGCGGCGCTCAACCGGGCTCCGGGGCGCTTCCGGGTCGTGCACGCCCAGGTGCCCTTCGTCGACATGCTCACGACGATGCTCGACCCGAGCCTGCCGTTGACCGTCACCGAACGGGAGGAGTGGGGCGACCCCATCGCCGACCCCGCGGCATACGCGAGGCTGCGCGGCTACGCGCCCTACGACAACGTCGGCACCGGCCCACACCCGGCGTTGCTCGTGACCGCGAGCGTGCACGACACCCGGGTGCACGTCACGGAGCCCGCCAAATGGGTTGCCCGGCTGCGGGATCGGGTGACGGATGACCCGCAACGCCCGATCCTGTTCCGCACCGAGTTGGCCGCCGGTCACGGGGGCCGGTCCGGTCGCTATCAGGTGTGGCGGGAGGTGGCGTGGGAGTGGGCCGTGCTCGTGGACCTGCTGGGTGGTGACGCTCACGTCGACGGTGGCGGGGAGCGCGGCATACAGTGAACGCACTCCCCGCTCCCCCGGAGGTGTCGCATGCTCGTGCCGTTCACCGTCAACGACTTCCTTGAGCGCGGGTCGCTCGTCTACGGCGAACGGATCGGTGTCGTCGACGAACCCGACCAGCCGGCAACCAGCCTCGGCGAGCTGACCTACGACCAGATCGCGGCCCGGGCGCGGGCGATGGCGCTGGCGATGGAGCGGCTGGGCATCGCTGAAGGCGATCGGGTGGCGATGGTGTCGCACAACTCGGCGCGTCTGCTCACCGCCTTCTTCGGCGTCTGCGGCTACGGGCGCATCCTCGTGCCGATCAACTTCCGGCTCTCCCGCGACGAGGTCGCCTACATCGTCGAGCACTCCGGCGCCCGGGTGCTGTTCGTCGACCCCGAGGTGGCCGACACGTTGGCCGGCATCGAGTGCGAGCACACCTTCGTCATCGGTGCCGACGAGCACCTCTTCGCCGAGGGTGGCGAGCCCACGCCCTGGTCGGCTCCCGACGAGAACGCCACGGCCACCATCAATTACACCTCCGGCACGACGGCCCGGCCCAAGGGTGTGCAGCTGACACACCGCAACCTCTGGGTCAACGCGATGATGCAGGCGGTCCACCTGGGGGTGAGCGACCGCGACGTCTACTTGCACGTCTTGCCGATGTTCCACTGCAACGGCTGGGGTATGCCGTTCGTCTGCGCCGGCCTGGGCGTGCCGCAGATCGTGCTGCGCAAGGTCGACGGCGCGGAGATCCTGCGCCGGGTGCAGGAGCACGGGGTGACCATCATGTGCGGGGCGCCGGCCGTCGTCGCCTCGGTGCTCGACG
>RRZU011864280.1_pt1 | contig 52627 bp, 40 predicted proteins | sample 2165561 | NCBI WGS metagenome assembly RRZU01 (sample SAMN10456909, study PRJNA506462) | wastewater metagenome | isolation source: wastewater sludge | place: USA: Moscow, Idaho
CAGCACCAAGGCGACCCCCGCAGCGACGGCTGGCAGCATGTCCAGCCGCAGGAGCGGGAGCCCGCCCAGGGCTGTCGTGAGCATGACCCAACTCAGGACGGCGATCGGACCGAGCGCCCGGCCCAGCACGACGGCGAACACTGCATCCGCGAGCGTCGTGATGAGCATGATGGCACCCCGGTAGGAGGTGGGGTCGTCGGCGCCGAGCAGGTAGGGCGCCAGCAGCAGCCATGCGGCGGGGGTCGGGTATTCGGGCATGGCCTGGGACAGCGTCATCGCCCAGGAGCCCGCGTGTGGCGATGCCAGCGCGGCGGCGGCGTCCCTGGCGGCGAGGAAGTAGTAGTAGGTGTCGCTGTACTCACCAACCCGGAAGACCCACCACCAACTAGACAGCGCCTTCATGCCGACCCAGGCGGCCACCACGAAGGCCACCATGCCCCCCTGCCACGGCGCCGGACCGTCAGGCTCACTGTCGCGTGAGGAGGCGTGAGGGGACTCCGACTGCGCGTGGCGGCTCGGGGCGTCCGCCCGACCAGCACTCTCCATGCGCGATGGTGACGACACCCCAGCATCATCCCAGACGGCGGGGACACCGGTAGCCGCATGAGGGCCCGGCAACTACCCTGGGGGCCGCAGGAGGCGGTGTCGCCACGGCGAAAGGGCCACAACATGACGGATTTCGTCCAGGACGCGGACATCTGGCCGACTCTCCGCGAGGAGGCGCAGCGCGACGCCGAGCAGGAACCCTGCCTGGCGGGGTTCCTCTACGAGTCCGTCCTGCGTCATCCCACGCTCATCGACGCCCTAGGTGGGCTGCTGTCGCACAAGCTGGCGAGCGAGACGATGTCATCGATGACGCTGCTGGCCCTCGCGCAAGAGGCGTTCTGCCGGGAGCCGCAGATCGAGGGGGCGGTGATCGCGGATCTGCAGGCGATCATCCACCGCGACCCCGCCACCCGCGGGTACTCCCAACCGCTGCTGTACGCGAAGGGCTTTCACGCCGTCCAGGCGTACCGGATCGCTCACCACTTCTGGATCACCGAGCGGCACGCGCTCGCGCTATTCCTGCAAAGCCGGATCTCGGAGGTGTTCGCCGTCGACATCCACCCGGGCGCGCGCATCGGGCGCGGGGTCATGTTCGACCACGCCACCTCGGTCGTCATCGGTGAGACGGCAGTCGTCGAGGACGACTTCTCCATGCTGCACGAGGTCACCCTCGGCGGAACCGGCAAGGTGGGCGGGGATCGCCACCCCAAGGTCAAGCGTGGCGTCATGATCGGCGCAGGCGCCAAAGTGCTGGGCAACATCACGGTCGGGGAGGGCGCCAAAATCGGTGCGGGATCGGTCGTGCTGGAGGACGTCCCCGCACACGCCACGGTCGCGGGCGTCCCGGCCAAGCTGGTGTCCTTCCCCGCGGAGTCCTTCCCGGCGCTGGAGATGGACCAGCGCTTCGAGTGCGGGGCGATCATCGAGAGCGCGACCCTCACGATCACCGAACATCCGGGGAACTAGGCCGGGTTAGCAGACGCCTGGGTAGCCTACGGGCGTGCCGATCCCCGATCCTCGCCCTGCTGAGGTTGACGCCGTCGCGGCCGCGCTCGCCGGACGCCGTTGGGTCGCGTTGACCGGTGCTGGGATCTCCACCGATTCCGGCATCCCGGACTATCGCGGCCCCCATGCTCGCCCCACCAACCCGATCACCTACACCGACTTCCTGCGGCACCCGCAAGCGCGCCGCCGCTACTGGTTCCGGTCGATGATGGGGTATCGCAGCTTCGGCGTCGCGCAGCCCAATGCCGGGCATCGCGCCCTGGCCCGCCTCGGCGTCCCGATCATCACGCAGAACGTGGACGCGCTGCACGAGCGGGCGGGCAGCCGCGACGTGATCGACCTCCATGGCCTCATTGACAAGGTGATCTGCCTGTCATGCGGCGAGGTGACGGCACGCGCGGAGGTGCAAGCCCGCTTGGAGCACGCCAACCCGACCATCACCGGAACCATCCCGGCCGGAGCGGCTGAACTGCGCCCCGACGGGGACGCCGACATCGCCGACCCGGACGACTTCGTCGTGCCCGCCTGCCGGGTGTGCGGCGGCGTCCTCAAACCCGATGTCGTGTTCTTCGGGGAGTCGGTTCCGCCACGGCGGGTGGCGGCGTCCTTCGCGTGGGTGGATTCCGCGCAGGCGCTGTTGGTGGCTGGCTCGTCGCTCACGGTGATGTCGGGGCTGCGGTTTGCCCGGCGCGCCGCCAAGGCGGGCATCCCGCTCGTGATCGTCAATCACGGCCCGACGCGCGCCGATGATCTGGCGGATGTCCGGGTGGACGCCGGAACGTCGGCCACCTTGACGGCCCTCGCCGCAGCGTTGCCGTAGGGCATCGGGCGGTCGGCAGGCGCGGCAGGCGGGCAGGAAAGTGGCGGGCCGTCCGTCTCTGATTGGGGCGACCAGAGGGGGTGTGACGAAGGGCCCGCCGTGGTTCCCACGTTGCCCCATCCCTGGGTAAAGCGATACCCCGCGGCGCGAAGACGGCACCTAAGTACCAGAAGGGTTCTAGGACGAAAGTAGGATTCACGCCGCAAATCTGTACGACACGAGACACGGCACACAACGAACGCGCTCCTGGCGCCCAACCTCCCCCAGGAGCAACGCGGCATCAGGCGCGCCTCAACACAGCGCAATTCGGGATCAGCGGAAGTACACAGCGGCTGAATCAGACAGCGGGCACGACACGTAGCCTGGCCCCTGCTGGCACACCACCGTGAAGGGCTCTTGCCGCACCGGATCAGCCACCTCATTGAGCTGGACGGGATCGCTAGGAGTCTCCCCAGCCGGAACTGCCGCGTGATAAGCGGTCTGAATCGAACCGGCGAACTCGCAGGTCGCATCACCGATGACCGCAACGTTCTCGCTGCACATCTGAACCCCCGCGGGGAACGTCTGCGTCACCCCGGGCGTCGGACCGGCTCCCTTGACGAAATTGACGACCACCACGATCACCACGAGAAGAATCAGGGCAGCCGTCACGCCGAAAATGAGATTCCGGCGAAGAAGACCGCCTGCAGACCTGACTGGAGGCGGCGGAGCAGGCACCACCTCGGGCATCGGAACAGTGCTGCTGGGGCGCCCACACAACCCACACCAAGGCATCTCATTCGGCGCTGTCTGACCGCACCATGCACACTTCACTTCTTGACCTCCAACAGCTGCTTTTGTGCCATCACCCAGCGAAGCGGGTCGAGCACCCTAAACGGTGCGATGCCCTTCACGTCCTGCCCGTTGATGTTCGCCGGCGCCCCCAGTGCGGAGACAGCAAAGAAACGGTGCCGGACCTGGCGGCCGCTGCGCGGGTTCTCCACCGCGTTGACCATCCCTGTGGCTCCCAGAGCCATCAAGAGGGAACGCACCTCCTCATGGATTTGGTCGCCGTCTGTCTCGTCGTAGGACACCCCACGCGCCTCCCGGTTGAACGCCGCCCCCACATTCCCCAACCGACGGGGCCAGTTCGTGACATGTGTTTTCACACCCGACGCTTCGTCTGGAGACTTGCCCGCCGCCAGCATCTGGACCGTATCGAACTTCGACACGGCGACGCCGAGCGCGGGGGCTCCCTCACCAATCAGCGTGAGAACGTACTGGAGTACTTGGTTGGGTGAACTGCCCACCTTGTTCTTCGACGCCAGCCGCCCCTGCAACTCGTCGGTGATCTCTTTGACCTGAGTTGGGTCAAACAAGAACAGCACCAGATCTGCCTGCGAGAAGAACTTCAGGTGAGGAGGAGCCCCCCGATTCTGAAGGTCCTCCCCGGCCACATCGCGCAGCGCCAGATAGATCTCCTTACCACCGGGCTGGAAGCGCCCCAGGCTGAAAATCAGCGGGTATCGCTGAATAGCATCGGCGCTGTTCGCCGCTGCGGTGGGCCGCAGCATCCCCCGGGCCTGATAGAGCGGACGCTCGTACTCGATCTCGTAGTTCGTCTCGGTCGCCCCAATACGCGTCAGGGTCGACCCCTGCGCTTCGACAAGTCGCTCCAGTTCCTTGATCATGACGCCGATGTAGACGCTCTTGCCCGTGTCGCGGGCACCTGCCAAAGCCAGTGTCACGGTTTCGGTGCCCCTCCATCCGGGAGGAAAGTTGAAATGGCAGGTGGCGCAGACCTCGATCGTCGGCCCCTGGCATTGCCGGCAAGGCACGGACTTCGGAGGATCCCAACGCCGCACCGGCTTGCCGCTGCTATCGGTTGGCCTCTCGAGCACCGTGAGTGGCCGGTTGTACTGCTCACGTCCATGGAACTCCGAGAATGCGGTGTCGTGCACCTCGGGGCACGTGTTGGTGCACAAATACGCAACTCTGTTCTGCGTAAGGGCATGGAAGCAGTGCGGGCACTTAGTCATTGGAAACTCCCTTCATTCCGTCCTGGGTAGCAAACGTCGAGCACCGCACGAATGAGCGCGTTGAGGGCGTCTCCGTGACTCTCGGCGAGATTCATTCTTGTGGCGCCTCGCGCGTCGCCGAAGAGGAAATGAACGGAGGGAGGGGCCCCCCACTCCGTAAAAACGCCAGCGGCGCGTTCCTCCGCCAACACCACAGTGAGGACAGCGTCGGAGGCCGCCCCTGTCGCAGGGACGTGATCGGTGAGGTGAATGCGAGAGTGCTGCGGGGGCGTGGGAGGCGGAGTGACACTCCCGGACTCCCGAGGCGGCTCCTCCTTCCATCCCCCCACCAGCTCACGCACTGTCCCGGCTGGCACCAACTGCCATCGTCCGCCACGACCAGCGAGGCACACCAAGATCCCCTCGTTGGTCCCCAACACCTGATCGATGCCGAGAAGAACATCGGCGACCGCCCCGACCGAACCGTCTGCGACCCAGGCCGCCATCGAGGCCGAGGCGTCCACGCTGAGCGCCAACTCTCGGCTCCGGCCCGCGGGAACATGGTGGGTGCTCAACCCGAGGACGCGGGCCGCGGCTACTTGCGCTGCCCCGGCGAGACCATCCAAGACCTCATGGGTGGCCACACTCACCAGCAACTGACCCTCGATGATCTCCAGCTTCACTGCGTCGACCCGCGCCATTCCCCCCACGGGAAGCCGGTCAAGTCGGACACTCGACACCGCACCATTTCTGGTAGGCGTGGTCGAGAGCTCCAGAGCAATCACCGTTCCGACAGCGAACGTGCCATTCCGCGCCGCAGCCACAGAAATGACCGCCCCGTCGACCTGTTCCTCCCTCACGTAGAGCCGGTCGGGGGGAAGCCCTACATCCCGCGGGATCGCCGTGGCACGACGAGCCTGCAGCTCAGCAGGCTCATCAGACCGGATGATCCGCACACTGATCCCCTGCGGCACCAATGTGACTGGGCCAGCGGCCAAGTTGTAATCGGGCATCGCTCAGCTCTCCTTCTGCTTGCCGAAACCCAAACGCGAAAAGAACCCTGGTCGCGCTCCGCGATAGCCGCCCGCCCAATCGCCAAGGACACGCTCCGCTCCACGAGCGCCTTCCTTCGGACGCACCCACTGCGCGACCCGCGGCAGCTCGCCTTCAAAGGTCGCCTGATCCATGGTTGCCACCACCGCACCCAACAGTTCGAGCGCCAGCGGGCGGACACTACGCGACTCCAGCACGGCCACACTCTCCGGGAAGCGCACCTCCTCCGCACCAAACAAGAGCATCGCCGCCCAGCACAAGGCGGTATTCCCGGGGGGAACAAGGCGGGGGTAGTTTGCCTTCAACCCTGCGGTGCTTGCCTGCACAGTGATGCGGACCATACGCGCCGCGGTCGCTTTCACCGCTTCCTGGGGAACTTCGGGCAGAGCCACGTCGCGTGCACGCGTCGGATCCCCCATGAGCTCGACGACCAGGAACAATGCCAACATGGCCGTCACTGAGGAGTGAGGCTGCCAGTCTGGGCGCTGCTGAACAATCTCCGCCCGAGCGCGAGACAACGTGCGATAGACCTCCCGGAGCGTGCGGAAGCTCGCCCAGGCCACCGTGCCCGTCAGCGACGCCAGAGCTCTCGCCGCAGGCGCCTCCGACAGCGCCTGCGCCAGCGGTGCCACTTCCTCCGGATCGTGCTCCATGAGCACTTTCTGGACGAGGATGGCTGGGAGACGCATGACGTTGTCCGCACCCAGCTGCTCCAGCAGCCTGACTGGCACCGCCACATCTAGAAGGCCTTTCAGGATGGAGGCACGCGCAGGGTGTCCACCCGGGAGCTGCAGCAATGCCCGAAGCGCGCAGGTCAGCACCGAATCGGTCAGCGCTCGAGACTGCGTGTCACTCAACGCGGCCACCACGAGGGACACCCCCAGCGGAGTGATCGTGCCGTCCCCATCAATGATGAGAGTTGACTCAAACACTTCCAGCGTCAGCAAACGCAGGTTCCGAATCGTCGCCTTCGGAATGATGGATTCACGCCGCACGGCACTGAGCAGCTGCTCCGTCAGCAACTCCCGCACGGCAGAGTTCGCGGGCTTCACGCGACCGAACAGAGCCTGAGCCTCTGCGGGATCCAGCATGGTTTGCGCGATCCACTGCTCGCCCACCCGCTCACGAGCGCTCATCGCTTCCGGCTGATTTCCCCATCCAGCAGCGTCAATAACGTGGTACAGACACACCCCGGAGACCGCAGCATCGACGCCTTGCACCGCATCGGACGCCACGAAGCGTTCCAACGCCGCCACCAGCTCGGGGCTCAGGTGCGGTTCGATCCCAGCTTCGGGCACAGCCTCGGGGTTCTGCGCCCACCATGCAGGGTCATCGAGAGCTGACAGGAGGTAGGCGGTGGTCGCCAAACGGCGCACGTACGGGCTAGCGCCCCGCATATGCGCCAAAGCGTCCCAGCGCTCCTGCGTGGCATCCCCCAGAACTCCGACGAGGGCGGCGACGACCGCGGCGGCGACATCCGGTGCAGCCTCCACCCCGTCCGGGGCTGACGTAGCCATGATCTGCTGGCCTTCCGCGTCGATATCGACCGAACCCGACAGCACCGCATCAGCGACCAACCACCACGCCGGATCTGCAGCGTCTAAGCCCGGGATGCGTGCGCTCAGCTCTCCCAAACGCGTCTGAAGCGGGCCGACGTCATCGGCCACGGAGTACGCCTCAATGAACAACTCCGACCACAGCGACGCGGGAATCGGCAAACCGAGCCCCGTCGCATGTGGTTCACCACCGCGGACGCCAAGCGTCGGATCCTCGGCCGTGTCAATGACGTAGCTGTCACGCAAACTCTCGGGCTGGACTTCGTCACGCAGCACACACACCACATCGAACAGCGAACCGCTGCCGCGCCCCTCGCCACCCTTGGGCTCGAGGGTGGAGAAGGCCAACCGCGCAGCAGTGCGGGGGCTTGCGGCCGCGACCAAGCACTGCAGCCACGACGCCGCATCATCAGTGTCGTGGCACACCACCACGAGCGAGGGGCCCCCGCGGCGACGTGCCCGTAAGGCGTCCAGCATGACTCCGAGCACTCCAGGGCGCCACACCTCGCCACCGCGCAGGAACTCATTGAGAGCATCCGTAAGGTCTGGTGCCTCCAGAGTGTCGCGGTGTAGCCGCGCGGCATCGACACCTTCAGGGCCGAACGGAGCCAACCATGACTCCGACCTCCACGTCACAATCGGAGACGTCGGCAATGCACCGGGGTCCACCACGGCTCCATGAGTGAACACGTTGCCGGGCCGTCCGCTGCGATCCATTCCCGCAGGCACGCTGTGCAGCACCACGAAGTAGCCGGGGGCTCCGGGCAGCTCGCGGTACGCCAGCCGGCGCGGCCACAGCCGAACCTGCGACTCGGGAACGAAACGCAGATCGGCCACGTACGGATGCGGCAAGTCGGTGGGGGCCAGGGTCTCTACCGTGTGCGCCCAATCGGGGGGCAGCCCTCGAACCTCTTTGACTTGCCAGCCACCCTGCCCGGACGGAGACTCCCAGGATGTGTAGGTGAGCTGGCCGATCAGCGGGACGCTGAGCTTCCGCATCAACTCACCGCGCCCGCAACGTGCTGAGGCTCGGATCCAGAACTGCCAAATGCGCGAGCCGCTCAGCGGGAGCGACAGCGAACAGCCGGAGATAGCCGCGAGCCGGCGCCTTGCCAACCCACACATCCTCAGTCCAATCCGTCCCCACCCGTGCGGTGGTGATGTGTCCCCCCTTGCTCAGAGTCTCGTCATCCTTCACCGCCAGCGCCACCAATTCACCGTCCTCGTAGTCGAGGGGAAGCCGATCAGCGCGGTACACCAGCTTGAGGGGCGGAACCTCAGTCATTTCTTGGGGCGCACGCAGCTTCACCGCGACGGTTCGGGTGCTCATGAGCGGGATGTGCTTGCTGACCACGCGGTACTGGAGCGTGTCCAGTCCCGCATAAGCAAGCGTGAGGGGCTTGCCTTGAATCTGGCGTCCGTCCTGGTGCGTGATCGGGACGAGTACGACGTCGCAGCCCTCCGGGGGGAGAGCCACGTCGACCGTGCCTTGCCGTTTGTACTGGGTCAGGCTGACGGTCACGTGCGGGGTTCCCTGGATGGCCGTCTCGGCGTCTCCCCCGCGCCGCATCAGGAACACCTGCACTGCGGCCGCGATGTAGTCGTCATCGGAGGGTTCCTGGCCGGGCTCGCGAGATCGCATCGGCCAGGCGAGGACGATCTCCTGGTGGTGCACCCGCTGATGAATGGCTGCGCTCGTGATCGGAGCGCCCCGATCGATCAACACCTGGGTGGGGCCGGGGAGGATTTGATCGTCGCGCACCGTGACAGGGGTCAGGTAGATGCGCGCCCAGCCCTCGGGCCAAGGCGTGTTCTCCATCACGACCCGGCCGTCAGGTAGCCGGTTGGTGATCGGGGTGGGGATCAGCTCCCCCACCCGCAACCGCAGCAACGATTGTGGATCCTGGACCTGCTGGTCGATTCCCGCTTCTGGTTCGTCTTGACTGCGATAGATCTCGACGCGGTCGCTCCCCGGCGAGGTCCACATCAGATCGAGAACGGTGCGGCCCGAGGCATCCTTGCGTGCAGCGATGTTCAGATCCTGAACAGGTTCGATGGGACTGACGACTGTCATGCTCCGCACCACCACCGGGGAATACTGAACCGTCCCGTCCGCTTCCGCTCGGACACGGAAGACGTATACGTAGGCCCCGGGATCGACGGCGTGATCGGCGAAACCAGCGTGGTTGGTGCGTTCTCCGCCGATGCGGAACTCGGGATCGGTCAGCCGTGCCGGGTTATACGCCTCGCTGCTGGGAACCCGAAACACCTCCACGGAGCCCTCCAGAAGCTCCTGCCAATGGCCGACCACATCTATGCCGTCCTGCTGCACAGCAACAGACATGGGCGGGGCGATCACCCATGACTCGGCCACCAGGACCGGCTGGGTAAGCGCCGCAGCCTCAGCATCGGCGCCTGCATGGCACCACACCTGGAAGTTCGTGGCTTGGGTCGTGGGGGTCCGACGATCCAGGTGACGGGTGTCCCGCGTGACTGCGACCAGCGCGGCCTCTTCGGGGAGGAAGCTACGTGCACCTGGACGCGACACCAACCGGTACAGCAACACGGGTTGATCTGATTCGGCGGCGGGCCACGTCAACTCCAGATCGTCACCACGCAACCGCACCTGCAGCTCATGCGCGGTCCGCGTAGCCGCACTGACCACATCGGTCGGCACGAAACGCTGCTTCCAGGTTTCCACGTCGACCGCCTCTTCCGGCCCGACTCCGGAAGTACTTGGCTCAGGCGACTCGGGGGCCGACGGGCCAGGCCCCATCGGTGTCGCCTGGATGTGGAAGGACTGCAGCAGCCCAGTGAGCTCATCAGCAGCATCCGTGGGAAATCCTGAGGGTAGTTCTGTGAGCACCACGTCACGCGTGATCGTCTCCCCGCGTTGCACGCGGGCGATCAGCTTGTGCGTTGCCATGGCCGGCGGGCGACTCTTCTGTGAACTCCGCCAGCGGTCTACCGCGGCCCGAAGTTCTTCACGTGAGCTGTTCATTACGCAATCTCCTCGTCGGCCCCGGAGGGCTGGTTGAAGTCAGCCACACGAAGAGGTTCTGTGGCTTCTGTGCGGATCAAAACAAAGCCGAGGCTGCTGGCCACACGGCTGACAGCGATCGGCATGGACACGACGGTGCGGTTGTACACCTGCGCCTCGTCCGAAAGGAGCTGGTACGAAAACGGCTGTCCAGGGATCTGCTCGTCTGCGCCATTAATGAACTCACGCACGGAGAGAAGTTGGCCGTCTTGCTGCCGAATGCGACTGGGTGAACCGAGCTGCTCGAGCACAGTGGGGAGCGTTCTCGCCCTGATGGACGTCCACGTTTCATCGGCTGCGTCGGTTCCCGCGCCGTGCGCTTCCAAGTCAGCAACCCAGGCATCGAGGGCAGAGTTCACCGTGCCGACGCGCTCATCGAAGATTCTCCCGGGCGCTTCCGACAGCATGTAGAAGTCGGGGCCCAGCCGCGCTCCGACCCCTTCGAGTAACAGCCGCCAAGGATCGCTCAACCATCCGACGGTCGAGATGCTGACCCGGAGCCGTGCCACAATCCCACCACGGCTCTGCTCGGGGTACTCCTCCTGACCCCACTCGACACTTGCTGGCAGCCCATCCGGCACCCTGGCGGATTCCTGCTCGCTGACCACCCGGCCGAAAGGTGCCTGGACAAACGTGCGGACCACACGGGACCACGCCAAGAACTGGCGGTAGCCTTCCACACTCCGCCGAAGGTCACTCAACGCCCGACGAAGGTTCTCCTTCGCTGCGTCCACCTGCGACACCAACTCGCGCTGCCGATTGATGAGTTTGAACAAGATGCGCTGACGACGCACAAAGACCACTAAAGAACTCACCATAGCGACGACAAGAATTCCAGCCGCGATCCCAGCGACGCTGAGCCATGAAATCCATGCCAGAGCCCCGATGCCGACCACGATCCCGATCCCCAGCAAGGCGACGATCACCAGGACCCGCATCAGCGTCGCCGTCTTCCGTTGGCCACTGCGCGAATCGGACAGGTCATCGAGCTCTTGGAGACTGGCCAACGTGGCCGAATGGATGCCCACCTCGTCGTAGAGAGCGACGACGGCCGAACCCAACTGCTCACCAAACCTGTACGCGAATGAGGAGTCAGCATGGGTGGTGCGCCACTGCCGCAGCCGCTCACGGGCCTGAAGCGCGAGACTGCTGACCCGTTCCTCCGCAGCGATGTCCTCCAATCGAGATTCCAGCAAGGTCGCCCCCAGCCAGTCGAACGATTCGATGCGTTCCAGACTCTCCTCCACGGGGAGAGCGGGCTCGCCCAGTGTGAACACCTCCTCCCCGGGAGGCACGACCACCGCCACGGCGGACACCACCCCCAGATCGGCCCCTTCGCGAACGGCGAGGGCACGCCCCCGGTCACGAGCATCCAACAGCGTCAGAGCGGAGCCTGTGTAGTCGCGCCACACCTCAGCATGGTTGGTGACCGCTTCGAGCATCGGTCGGCCTTCGGCTGCTGCCAGCGCATCCTCAGCGCGTGCTGCCAACTGCTCCAGCTCGTCCGCGCTCATCGCATTGAGGCTGGTGCTACGCACCACTTCGAACGCTGACCCGGTGCCGAAGATCGCCTGGCCCACCCGGCTAGCAGCCTCGTTACGCAGAGCATCCGTCACGCTGCGCAACCACTCCAAGGGGTGCATCAGGCCGGACACAAGGAAGGAGAAGAACATTTTGAGTGCGTCCAGTACGCCCACTCTGCGAACTGCCTCACGTTGGGCATGCTGTCGCTCACCGACGAAATGGGTGCTTCTGTGGTCACCCCACACGCGATCCGCCACTAGTCGGGCCGCACGGGCAGGTTCGTCGAGGTACACCACGTTCTCACCCGACCCACGTGGCAGCGGAACTTCGCGCGACAGACTCAGCACCTCGTTGCGGAGCTGGGCGTCGGCTTCTCCTCCGTCCCAACCACGGACCGTGCTGCGAACCATCCGCACGGAGGCGCGACCCGAATTCTCCAACGGTGCAGGATCGCCGATCCCGCGCCACAGCCCCAGTAGGCTGCTCACAGCTGCGGCCTCATGAGCGGAGCGGGGCTGACCGTCGGCCAGACTCACTGACTCCGATGCTCGGTGCGGCCCCTGTGGTGATTCTGGAGAAATCACCAGGTTCTCCCATTCGGCCACGGTCAGCGCATCGGCTGGTATGGCGGGAGTCCGCGGCAGGACGATGCGCAGACGCCGAGCTTGTTGGTTGGTCGCGCGCTGCACCATCACGGTCACCTGCGAGGCAAGCGCGGAATGGCGGGGCTCCGCATCCGAAGGAACCAGAATCCCCACGAGTGTCGAGCTGGCACCCGCCTCACTGAAGGCTCCCTGCCAGGTTGTTCCGTGAGCGATCCCGTCAACGACCCGGAGCGCTGGTGCGTCCTGCCCGAGGTGCGCGGAGTCGACCCAGGTGAACGAACCGACGAGGCCAGCAGCGGACCAGTCGGTCAGGACAGCCAGAATGTCTGTGGTGTCCTGACCGCCGATAATGAGCGCCCACGAATTCACATCTCACCCCAATCGAACACGTCCGACGAGAGCGTCTCGCTCTTCTGCTCGGGCGGCTCCGGCTTCTTCTCCAACAAGGCGGCTTCTTCGAGGGCCGCGGGGATGAGCTCGCTCAACGCGTCGATCGCCCAAATCGTGTCGGGCACCAAATCGCGCCACATGGGGGTCTGCGACGCGATCTCGCGTGAATCGATGCTCAACAGGCCACCGTCGCTGTTCACGAACCGCGACGCTCGCCCGCGCCAGACCGCCAGGAACTCGCTCAGCGCTGCCGCGCGCTCGTCAAGACTCGCGTTGCCGTCCACGGATGTGATCGCCGACTCACCGGGTGAAGGATGTGCGGCCAGCCACTCGGCGAACTCAAACTTGGCGTTACGCAAAGAGGCCTCGGCCAGTTCAAATTCCCCGTGGTCAAATAGCCTCCGCACAACCCGGTAAGGCAGCAGCGCTTCCCCTGGCTCTCCGAGCCCGAAACTGACCACCGCCAGCAGGTACGACTCCATCACCGCGGGCAGCCAGTCCACGGGCTGCCGGAAGCGTGCCTTCGGCGTGAGCATCGGTTCAGGAAAATCGACCCAGCGGTGTTTCCCGGAGTCGTAGACCCGTACCGTTTCCGGGTCACCGACGCGTTTGATTGTGGGCACCTTGACCTTGCCCACCGCCAGACCGACGAACCACCCAGCCACGATGGCCCGCCGCTCTTGCGTCGTCATCGGCAGCGACCCCGGCAGCTGCCGGGCTCTGCGGTTGTCCCAGAATCCCACCCGGGAGGAGGCGGTCAAACCGCTCCATTCGACACGTACGGGTTCGAGCACCGACTTGAAGCACACCGGCGCGTAGTTCGGGTAGGAACCAAAGATGTCGATGCGACGGACCGTCCCATTCTGGGAGAGCGCCTGCTTGAAAGACGTGAGTGTCGAATCCACCAGTGTCTTGTCGTTCGTGAGGGAGTCCAACAGAGTGCTCTCCAAGGCGTCCCCTCGAAAGGGAACCTCAGAGAACTTGTACTGGTACTGCACGGTCTCCCCGTACACCGCATCGACCACTCGGGCGTCCACTGTCGCCAAGGGGCTGGCCAGACGCCGTGCCTCCTGCAGTTTGGAGACGATCTCGTTACGCCGGTTGCGCTGAATCGACTCGTTCGGCGCATCGATAATGTACGAACGCAACGACGCCCGACTGAACTCTCCGAAGGCGCCGCCTTCCCGCGCCACATACAGGCGCCCTCGCCCCAGCAGATCCGACGGCGAAATATGGACTGCCCACGTCGCCGGTTGCGGGGTCAAAGGCCTGCGGCTGTTCGGATCGTGGACGAACGTGCGCGGCACCCAACCGCCACCGTCGATGAGCCCTCCCGGGGGACGCACCCCATCACCGGTTGGCCACACCCCCAACACCACACGATTCGCCGCCTCACGCTCCGATGTGCCGTCTTGAGCCAAGTGCGTCTCGAAGTTCGTGAGGTACTGATCGCTGGTGGTGAGCAAGATTTCGTTCGTGGCCGTATCGAACCGGCGATCCACCTCGGTCGCCGCGGGAGCGGGCCAATCCGCGTAGGCCTCGCTGGCATAAACGGACTGACCGGCCTGCGTGGCCGAACTCGCGCGCGCCTCCCTCAAAGTGGTGGCACGGCTCTCCAACTCCTCCCGCAACGGGGCGATGACTGCCCCTCGGAAGTCGCTCCACAGATCCTCAGCGAGGAACGCCGCCTTCTCATAGAGGCGGCGTCTCGTCCACCCGTTCAACTCATCGCGCAGCGGCTTCGTGTAGTTGTCGCCCCCACGGATGAGACCCCGGACTGTCGCGACGGCTCGCCGAACAGTCTCGGGAACGGACAGGGGGGCAGGGGACTGTCCCGCGCGGGCTGCTCCGGATTCTTTGACCATCAACGCCAGCGCATCGTCGACGTGCGCGAGCAACTGGAGGGCATACGGAACCCCAAAGTCCGCCAAAGCGCGCCCTACCATTGCTTTGAGACTCTCAAAAAGGCTCTGCTGGTAGTTCCACGCCCACGCTTGCGCCCGCTCCAAAGCCCGAGCGTCGGCGTCGGGGGTGGCTGAGGAGAGTTGCCGCCCGACGTGGTCCAACCAACGGGACCCATCGAGCCCGTCGGGACGCGCCAACGTATCGGAGATGCCTTGGACGATGGTGGCGGCCTCGGTCGTGACGGCTTCTTGCGTCCACAGACGCTCCGCCATCCACGCCCCATAGGTGCGCCGAGGATCGTTGCGATCGGGCACGAACACCCCGATCTCCTCGGCGACACGCGGCCACATCTGCGCCACCAGGCGGTTGAGCTCGACATCGCTGCTCGCCGATTCGTCCACCACATGCCCCTTGAACAGGCGGTCCACGGCTCCACGCGCGAGGCGCTGCGCGGAGAACTCGGCGTAGCGCTCCCGCCCCATGCTCAGTGACGCGTAGCCAAAACTGCCCCACGCGAAGTTCTGGCTCGCTGGACCCCAGCCGATCAGATCCCTCCGATACGCCGGAGACTGGCGGTTGCCCAAGTCGTATTGCACGTAGTCGGCTAGGGCCGACGGCGAAACCATGAGGCCACTCAGTCCGCGAGCCAGCCCCCGATAGAGACTATCGGGGGTACCGTCACCGAATCGGCTGGCGCTGAGCCCGACATCGCGGCTCACCGGGAACATGCGGGCGAAGGGCATGTCGGTGAACGAGCGGCTCACCCCGGCAGCGTTCGCCGCCTCAGTGTCCAGCTCCTGGGCCTCACCAAACTGGGTAGCCACGATCTCGCCGAGCATCCCCAGCGAGTTCGCCCGGACGCCCAGCCTGTCACCGGGTTCCAGCGAGCCGAACACGTCGGCGCCCAGCAGGAACGCACCGATCAGCCCGCTTTGGAGTTGATGCTGTCCGGTGAGCAGGCGGCACACATCGAGCGTCATGGATGCCCCCGCGCCGCCGGCCATCGACGAGACGACAAACACCAGAGGTTCGGCGCCTGGCTCGTATCCGCCGAACGCGCTCAGCTTCGCCATGTCGCTGTGGGCCTGGGGGTCCTGCAGGCGGTTCCAAGCCGATTCCAGCGCCCCGTCCATCTCCCCCAACTTGGCCAACGTCAGCATCCGGCCCACCGCCCGGTACTGGCCCGCACCAATGGAAACGATGGCACTGACCGACGACGGATTGGCGGGAGCCCACGTGGCGATCGCCCCTAGCGCTGATTGGTCCGCGAACCGACGAGAGACCACCCGGTCCACCTGAGCGTACGTCGCCGCCTGCGACCCGATTCCCAGATAGGTACCACCCTGCTCGGTCACACTCCGGATACCCGACGGCGGGGCGTCCGGCGTAACCGGGACGTCCAGCACCACGAATTGCCAGCCAGACGGGAGAGGGCCATCAATGCCACGATCGTGCAGCTCCCCACGAAGCTGATCCATCATGAAGGCGAGTGTCTTCGCCCCACTGCCTCCACAGCCCACCACCAGGCAGCGTCGGAGGACAGGGCCTTTGGGTTCCCCCAGTGTGGTTTTCTGCATGCTCATGTTTCTCCTGATCAGGCGAAGGGATCGAAAACGTCGGGGGCTTGCGGGTTCTGAGGTGCGTGGGGAGGCGCCGCAGATGCCTGTGCCGACGGCTCCGCGCTACTCAGGTCGGCGAGCATCCGTGGGACGCGCTGCTGCACGTCGCCCACCATCGCCTCGCGTTCTGCCTGCGAGGCTGCCGAATCGAGGAGGAGGATGAGCTCTCCCCGCTGGCTCTGTCCGGGCGTGACGAGCAACACCCAATGCCCATGCACAGCCAAGGGGAGTTGCGCCGGGTGCCGGGGGGATGCCGTCTCTTGAAGGTCAGACGCGCTTACGCGTCCAGGAGCAACGATCCGCACGTAGCCCGAACCGAACGGGGACCCGCCCATGACCGCTTTGAATTTGACGTCACCAACGGTGAGTTGCCGGGTACCTCGATTCGTCGTCAGCAGTTGTTGCCCATCCGCAGGATGTAGCGCGAGCGGGCGTCCGTCGCGCATGACGAGTCCGTCAACGACTTCGATGTTCATCGCGACGGGGTTCACCGTGGACGGTGGGATCTTGCTCGCCAACGCCCACTTGAACAGGTACATCAGCGCCAGGGGAATCCCTGGCCCCAGCAGCAACGCCACCACGAGCGCGACACCGTAGTTAACCGTGGAGAGTGGTTTGTGTGCGTCGCCCGTGAACGCCACCGTGACGTACTGGGGCACTTGGGGGTCTTCAGCAGGGAGGAGGACCACCCGCATGGTGCCGTTGACCGCCCCGTTGCCCTGCTGAGCGCTACCCAGTGAGATCGGCAATTGGCGGACCGCACCCTGCTCAACTCGGACGCAGGATTGATCACTGTTGGCGGCCGCGGAGATGCTCAGATCTGTGACACCCTCGGGCCGGGTCACGAACGTCGTGGCTGAAGTGTCGACCCAGACGCACCCCGGCCCCTGAATGGGCAGGGATGCCTGCAGCGTGATCTCTCCTTCCACGGCGCCAAAGTCGAGTCGCGCTGGCACGGTGGGGTACCCGTTGGGGGGAAGCAGCTCGAAGGGGACGTCTTTGACCTGGGTTGTGAGTTTCGTGCCAGCGATCGTGGTTCCATCGGGGTTCGTGGCTGCCGCGGTGGTGACGGACAAGCGCAGACGCAATCGGTACTGCCCGGTCGGCAGCGCTCGGGCGTCAAAGGTGATGGGTTGGCTGATCTCAGATTTCGTCAGCCCAGTTTTGAGGGTCGTCTCGACGCTTTGGCTGTCCACTAGCGCGACATCCATCGTGGCCTCCCCGAGGAGGGATTCGGGATCGACAGCTTGGTCGCCACCGTTCACGATGCCGATGTCGAGCGGGATATCGTCACCGATCCGCATGAGGCCCTCCGGCTGATTCCAGGTGGGAAGCAGATCGCCAGTGACGTCGATCGAGGTACGGCTTTGACGTCCGGTAGATCCGGCCGCCTTGTCCACGAAGGTGAATGTCCATGCTCCTCGCCATGCCTGCGCATCGCCGGCCAGCAACGAGACGTTGACGGAGCGGTCTGAAAACCAGCGCACCGTGCCGGAAACCCCGGTGAAGGGCAGGGGAGCGGTGACTGCGCTCGCTGCTGGAGTCGATTCATATTCCACACCGCTCGGTGTGGTGATGAGCAGGCTGATACCTGCGACATCAGTCGAACCGAGAATGGATACTTTGGTGACGGAAGGATCCAGCACTACCGTGTAGCTGCCCTCCGAGCATGACTTCTTCTGGCAGATCGGCGCTGTTTGCGGCGGCTGACCCGTCACGGTCGCTTCGAAGGCGAACAGCATGTCATCGAGGTCCTTCACCAACGTGAAGGCCCCTGGAGCGGGGTTCGTCACCTGCCCACAGGGATGGGGGCCGGCGCCGGTCGCCAAGCTGGTCATCAGGTCAAATTGGTTAGCGGGGGCTGGATGGGCTGCATCGTGCCCCTCGAGGCCCACCCCGAACAGCACGATGCCTTGGGTCCTGAGCTGGTCGGCCACGCCGCCTGGGCGGCACAGCGATTCTGCTGCAGCAGCTGTGGCGGCTTGCCGCTCGGCCTCAGTCCGCAGGGGATTGTTGGGGGCGTAGGGTCGCGCTGGCTGCTCGCCTCTTGGCGGTTGAATGTCCAACTGGCCGTCAGAGAAGAACACCACAGCCTGACAACGGGAGACCTCACCGGTCTGGCGGGCGGCGAGCTCCTGGCGGGCCCCGTCTAGCCCGAGCCAGTAGTCGGTCCCCAACTCGTTGTCCCGATCGCGGTATTGCGCGACAGATTCACGCAACGCTGGCAGGGTGTCTTGGCTCGCAACCACCCACGGGGACGCGTGGTCGAGGTAGCGGGTTCCAAAGCCAACGAGCTTGATACTCAGCTCGCTTCGGGTGCGTTCGGCCAGGTCCGTGAGGCGATCTAGTAAGAACTGGGCCGCGACAACGCGGTCACCTTGGGGATCAGTCCATCTCAGGCTTCCCGATTCGTCCATCAGGACCAGCAGATCTCCGGAGCGCTGACCAGCCAGGCATGAGGCGAAGCGGCCGGTGGCGGGTTCCTCCGCCGCTGCGGGAAGCGCCTGTTGAAGGGCCAACAGCGGTACTGCCAGCAGCACGAACACCAACCCAAACACCCAACGCTTCACAGTCGACCCATCCAATCCGCGATGCGCAGGGCAGACGCCAGCACCGCCGCAAGAGCGAGCCCAGTGCAGGTCCATGTCAACGCTCGAAGCCAGGAGGGTTCTGCGTAAGTTCCGGCAGCGCGGGCGCTGACATCTCGGTTGAAGAAGATCGCGAGGAGACCCAAAGCACCCGGACCGGCAAGGATCCAGGCAATGATCCACCAGATGCTTGAGCCACCCACCCAGGCCAACACCCCGCCCGCGAGCGCAGACAGCGCTGACGCAAACAGCCATCCCAGGGGAGGGCGCGCCGTGGTGATCGGCTCATATGGAAGCTCCGACTCCGTGAACATGACTAAGGCCCACCCACCCATTCAGACAACCGACGCAGCAACTCCATGAGGCTGGAGGTGTCCTCCGCCAGGGACGTCACCTGCTTATTGACGGACGACCATGCAGCCTCGACTCCGAACTTCACTCCGATCAGCGTGGCGAGCGGTGGGAGCAAGACCGCAAGGACCAAGGCGATGATTGCGGTAAGACGCGGGCGACACTTCACTGTTGCCACAATGGCGCCGACCAGACTGCCGAGCAGGACGACCACTGCGAGGAGCGCCAGCCCCGACCACAGACTCAGCCCTGCGGGCTCCAGGACGGCAGTGGGTAGTGCGGCCACCATGTTGTAGACGCTCATCCCAAGACCCAGCCCCGAGACGATGACGAGCGCTAATAGAAGGCGTGCGTGTCGCTGCCCGCGAAACCCACTCCCGGCTGGCTCCGCATGCAGGAGCGCATGGCTCTGGGTCGCCACGGAAGAAGGCGGACTCGCCATGAACGGTGCGGCGTTTGTGTCGTTCAGCGTGGCATTGCCAGATTGTGTATCAGCAAAGGGGTCGTAGTACGGGGAGAGCGGTTCGTCACCTCCCCGCGGTTCGGCGTCTCCGCTCATGAAGCAAACCCCCATTCCCACTCACGCCTGATTCATACATACGATCACAGGTCGGGCTCGACTGTAGCCCTGGGGGGGGTTGTTTCGCACAGTTTCATGTGCCCACGGAATGACATCTAGCGAATCATGCGTCAGAGTGGGCCAGACTCAACACGATGGGAGCGCTCACCACTCCACAGATGGAAAACCTGGAGGACACAAGATGACAACCCGTTGCGAACGTTGCGGCGCCGACATCTCCAATGGTCGATGCCAGAATTGCGGCGCAACCGTCCATGGTGCGGAAGCAGGCAACCCTGCATCGACCGTCCCAGTAGTAACGCCGACCTTCACGCCCCACCCAGCGCCCGCACCGGCAGACGTCCCTCCGGCGGGTGAGGGAGTCACAGAGACACTTCACCCAGCATCAACACCGCGGGACAGCGTGGACGCCAAGCCGACGAGGCAGCGCCTTCCTGTGCGGACGGGCCTCATCGTTGCCGGCATCACGATCATCGCGGGGGTGATCGCTGTCCAGTCAGGATGGCATGGCAGCGCTCCGGATAATTCGGGCGCGCCCTCAGGCGTGTCGACGGCGTCAGCCACTCCGACCATTGCCCCGACCACAGCGCGAACAACTCGGTCCGCCGCGCAGCGCGAGGCCGACGCGGCCGCAGAGCTGGCACGACAAGCGGCCAGCGACCGGACGCGGATCGTCACGAACAATCAATGGGTGGCCCAGATGTCTTCGAAGTACGTGGGCGTTACCGATCCGCTCATGACCACGAGCGCGGGGTCTCACACCTTCTACGCTGTCGACATTCTCGCCGAGCATCAGGAGACCAAGCAACGGCTGGCGGGTTATGACGTAGCGCTTCTGGACAGCCGTACTTACGGCAAGCGCAGCAGCCACGATGGGGAACCCATCTGGGTCACCATGGTGTTCAGCAGCTCATTCACCAGCGAAGACGCCGTGAACTCCTGGTGTGGGAACCAGTTCCCCAACCGTTCGGCCAAGGACCGCACCAACCTGTGTATGGCCAATCGGATGCGTTCTTGACTCTGGGGCTACTCGAAGCTAACCCAGTGACGACCTCCACTCCCCGACGAGCAGGCGTAGGTCACCCGCCTACCCTGATTAGTTCCGCATTCGCTCTCCCCGCTGAACCGCACGCTGTCCGACCTGTTCGGACACCTCCGACCCATCTCCTCAGCACCTCGATCTTTGACGGAGATGGCCGCGGCTTAACGTGTGAGTGAGTGATGCGATGGTGTCGTCAGGCTGACAGAGCCGCAAGATAATCACACGAGACCAGGCAGGACCACGGCACCGACACCCCGGCGTGGCAAAGAGACGGGCTACCCTCACTGACGAGCCTCCCGCCGATTCTGGGTGCCGCCGACTTCGAAGTGTCCAGGGTGGAATCGGGCGTCGGGGATCACTCCGATCTGTACGATCCGGGGGACTATCCCCAGACCCCCACGAAGAATGTAGCTACTTCCTTTTACCGGCGACAGCGCGGGCGATCCATACTGCTTCGACTCCGCAGCCATCACGTCCCGAACCAGACGGCCAGATGCTCCGGTGGTACTCGTGTGACGCGACAAGACACGTTCACAACCTTGGCACTGACCCTGGGTGACTTCATCACGGGAGCGTTGGCGACCTCGACCCTTGACCTTGATGAAACCCATCGACTGGCTTCACACACGATGCGAATGAGCCGCCTGGAATCACATCGCCCGCACCTCTACGCACCACGTCAAGCACTCAGCGAAGAGATGACGCCCTGGTCTCCGTCGCAGGCCACGCCACCAAGCCAAAGTGGACTCATGGGCCAATCAGCAAATTTGCAGTCCTGCAATCTTGCAGTACTGTTGCGAAGCACCTGGCGTTCGGTGGGTGCGCATCACGCAGGGAGTACGTATGACAGCAGTCGCCACCCGGGCCGAATCGGGAGTTGAATCCGAGGCGGAACAGTCAGCGGCCGCCGCCCCACTGATGGATCACCGGCAGATCATGCTGGTGGTTTATGGGCTGATGGCCGCCATGTTCCTCAGTTCCATGGCGCAGACCGTCTTCGGTACCGCCATCCGGACGATCAGCGACGACCTCCACGGCCTTGATCAGCAGGCGTGGGTGACCACGGCCTACCTGATCACCTCGACGGTCACCACTCCGCTGTACGGCAAGCTTTCCGACATCTTCGGACGCCGTCCGCTCATCATCCTCAGCATCACGATCTTCATCCTCGGCTCGGTGCTGTCGAGTTTCTCCACTTCCATGCTGATGCTGGCTGGCTTCCGGGCCTTGCAGGGCATCGGCGCGGGCGGCCTGATGTCGCTCCCGCTCGCGATCATGGGCGACGTGCTCGCACCCCGGGAGCGAGCCAAGTATCAAGGCTTCTTCCTTGCGACGTTCGGCATCGCCGCGGTGGTGGGTCCGCTGGTGGGCGGCATCTTCGCCGGGGCCGACACCCTGTTGGGGATCGACGGCTGGCGTTGGGTGTTCCTGATCAACATCCCGATCGGTGCCATCGCGCTCGCGGCGGTCTTGTTCTTCTTGCACGTCCCGCACATCGCGCACGGTCACGCTCGCGTCGACTGGTGGGGGGCCATGCTGGTCACCACCTCGCTCGTCCCGCTGCTGCTGGTCGCCGAGCAGGGTCGCGAGTGGGGCTGGAGCTCGCCGCTGTCGCTGGCCTGCTACGCCGTCGGTGCCGCGTCGCTGGTGGCGTTCGTGTTCGTGGAGCGCGCCATGGGAACGGCGGCGATCCTGCCGCTGCGGCTGTTCAATCAGAAGTTCTCCCTCGCGGTGATCCTCAGCGTCCTGATCGGCTTCGGCATGTTCGGCGCGATGATGACGATCCCGCTGTACCTGCAGATCGTGTTGGGGTTCAACCCGACCGAGGCCGGTTTCGGCAGCCTCCCGATGATGCTGGGTCTGATGCTGGCGTCCATCGTGACCGGCCAGATCATCGCCAAGACGGGGCGCTACGGCGTCTTCCCGATCACCGGTTCCGCGACCACCGCCGCCGGGTTCAGCATCCTCACGTTCATGACGCCCGAGCACGGCTACCCCTTCCTCGCCTTGGCGATGGCCGTCATCGGTCTCGGGTTGGGGCAGTTGATGCAGACGCTGACGCTGGCCGCGCAGGCGGCTGCTCCGGCCCGCGACATGGGTGTGGCGTCCAGTTCGGCGACGTTCTTCCGGCAGATCGGTGGCACGCTCGGCACGGCGATCATGTTGTCGATGCTGTTCGGCTCGCTGCCCACCAACATCACCTCCGCCATGTCGAACACTGACACCGCCACCGCAGCCCTGGACGCGGCACTCGACCCGGCCGTCGCGAACGCGCCCCAGAACAAGGGCGTCATGGACGCCATGTGGACGCCGATCACCGAGAAGATCACCTCGCAGATCGACAGCAAGATGACTGATGCCACCCAGCAGGTGAAGGATCAAGTCGACGCGAAGGTCCGCGAGGAGGTCTCCAAGGCGGCCCACGAGAAGGCCGCTGAAGGCGCCTCGCAGTTGGCTGACGGCGCGGGCAAGCTCAGCACGGGGCTCGGTCAGCTCGGCACCGGCACCGGGGCGTTCGTCGATGGCGTCGGCAAGATCGGCACCGGCGCGCAGGGGCTGGCGACGGGAACGTCGAAGCTGTCCTCGGCGACCGGCCAGCTGGCCGATGGTGCGGGGAAGCTCAGCGGCGGCTTGAAGAAGCTGTCCAGCGCGACCCAGACCGCGGCGGGTTCCGCCAAGGATGCCACCACCGACTTCGGCGCTTTGCAGGCGGCCATGACGACGCTGGCCGCGGACCAGAAGAGCTGTGCCGCAGGTTCCGCCGCCGCGGACAAGGACGCGCCCACCCCCGCGTCCTGCGCCAAGCTCCCCGAGGACCAGGCGGGCGTTGCCGCCGCGATGAAGGCGCTGGGCACCAGCGTCTACACCACCAGCGGTTACTTGAACGGCTCGGGTGATACCCCCGGTATCGCCACGGGGTTGTCGCAGCTCAGCGGTGGAGCCGACCAGCTCGCCCAGGGCACCACGCAACTGGGTGCGGGCATGGGGCAGGTCGCTGACGGGGCGGGCAAGCTCGCCACCGGCGCCACCACGGCCGCCGAGAAGGGCGGAGCGCTGACGACCGGCGCCCAGGGCGCGGCGGCGGGGAGCGCCAAGCTCAGTGATGGCGCCCAGCAGTTGTCGCAGATCGAGCAGGTGATCAACGACAAGGTGGCCGAGCTCACCCCTGACGCGGAGCAGAAGGCCCTCGAGACGGTCGCAGCCGACAAGAACCTCAGCGTCGTGGACGGCCACCTCGCCGTGAACTACGCCGATCCTGTCCAGCGTCGCGCCGTCGTCGACCAGGTGGTTCCGACCTTGATCGACCAGATCAAGAACGGGACGTCAAGCGACGCCGATACCCACGTCAGCACCAGCGACACCTCGTTCCTCAACGGCGCCGACGCCCGACTGACGGCACCCTTCATGAGTGGCTTCAACACGTCGGTGGTCGCCATTTACTGGGTGGGGTTCTGGGTTATGGTGGCGGCATTCGTCATCACGTGCTTCTACCGTGTTCCGCCGCTGCGCACCCGCTCGGCGCTGGAGGAGAAGAACGAACTGGCTCAGGCTGAACAGGAGGCGGCGACGCTGTGACCGCACACCCTGCGCCGCACGCGTGCTGCGACGCCGCCAAGGAGTCCTTGCGCGAGCGAAAGAAGCGGGCCACCCGGCATCAGATCCATGAGGTCGCCTTGCGGCTGATCGGTGAGCGCGGCGCGGCGGGGGTGACGGTCGAGGAGATTTGCGACGAAGTGGGCGTCGCGCCACGAACGTTCTTCAACGACTACCCCACCAAACTGGATGCGGCTTTCGACATCCCGCAGACTGACATCCCCGACGCGTCGGCTGAGCGATTCCTCCAGGCCGACGGCGATCTCCTCAGCGATGCCTTGGCGTTGGTGGCGTCCAGCACTGAACTGCCCGGCGACTTCCTGCGGATCAAGGCGCTCCTGCACGAGCATCCCGATCTGGCGTTCACGTTCTGGAAGCAGCTCATCGGACGCCTCAAGCCGGTCCATGCCCTGATGGAACAGCGCAGCGACGACCCCCCGAGCGCACGCCTAGCCTTCGCCCTCATGGTGGTCGCCGCACTGAGTTCCATGGTGCGGCCCCGCGAACAGGCCGACACCAACAGTTCCCTGGATCGGCTCCTGGCCGAGGTTGGGGCGATGAAGGCACTGCTGGGCGGCATCGACGTCCCGCACCCCGCCGAGGACGCTCAGTAGCGCAGTTCCCACCGGTAGACGCTCGTAAAGCCCAAACCGTCAGGGCGTGCACCCATGAGTTCCTTCACGCGATCCGCCCGCAGAATCGGCGTGTTGACGCGAACAAAGAAGTTGTCGGCGACCTGACAGTCGGGTTGCTCCTCCACGGACAATCGCGCGCCTTGTTCCTCAAGCTGGGTGACGAGGTCGGGGTGCTGGGCCAACGAATCGACGATCGTCTGGCGTGCGACCACGCCCGTGCACGCTGGCATCGCAGTGTTCTCCGTCGTCCAGACCTCCCCACCCGCAAGGGCTCCGATGATGAGCACAGCACCGGTGGAGACAAGAATCGCTCGCTTGGTTGCGTTCATTATTCTCCCGCTTCCTTCATTGATGCGGGCCTCCCATAAGGGAGATCCTCTGGTCACAGCGTGAAGCTAGCCTCGCGTCATGGGTCGCCACCACCACGGCGGCACCGGCAGATCGTGACGCCAGAAGAAGGGCGATCACGCGATCCGCGTTGTCCTCATCCAGAGAAGCGGTCGGCTCGTCGGCGAAGATGTAGGCAGCTCCCTTGTAAAGAGCTCGGGCAATTCCGACGCGCTGACGTTCCCCACCACTTAATTGAACAACCTTGTCGGCTCCGCGATCAGCCAATCCAACATCGGCCAAAGCGGCGGTCTCTCGCGCTGAGGGCGCTCGATGGCGACGCGGGAATATCCCCCCTGCCAGCGAGACATTATAGGCGACCGTCCCGTCCGGCACGATCCCATAGTCTTGATGAATGAACGCGGCTTGATCGCGCCAGAATCTCCTCCGCCGTCCGGATCCCCACTGGGAGGCATCCTCACCTCCGATGAGAATGCGGCCTGCCGACACGTCCTGGATCCTCCCCAGACAATGAAGAAGGCTCGTCTTCCCAGACCCGCTCGGGCCGACCAACGCGGTCATGACACCCGGTTCGAGACGCAAGGAGATGTCGGTGAAGATGGGGCGCGACTCGATGGTCAGCGTTCCGTCGATGAGTTCAATCATGAGATTCACACTCTCCGTTGGAGGGCATTGTGTAGCGCCGCCTTACACGAACGAACACTGGCGAGCCACCAGTAGGCGACGTAGCAGCCGGCGCCAAGGAGCGTGGCTGCGAGGTGACCCATCGAACGTGAGGATCCTGGCGCGATCAGCTCGCGGCCGATCAAGGTGAGCACGAGAATCGCCCCGAGCAGGATCGTTTCGCCAACGAACCTGGCCGACAAGATGTCCGCCCACCTGTGCCCGGCCAGTCGGACAGGGACGATCCGCCGAATCGCGTTGAGGACGTAGATGTCAGCAGACAGACGCACGGAGATGACCACGGCACCAAGAACCAGCAGCAGGGACAGTGCGCTCAGCGCCGCCGTCAGATTCGCCATCGCCGCCTCCGTGATCGCAAGATCGGCCACCCGGTCGATAGACAACACCTTCGCGCCGACACCCGTCGCCGCGATACCGTCACGAAGGATGTCGGCGTCGGTGAAGAAGAGTTGCTGGCTTGCGTAGGCACTCGACAGCACCGTCGGAGCTAGGTCCGTGGCGCTGTCCACTACGAGGATGAGCGGAGCACTCCGCACGATGTAGGGAGCCTGGGGGCCACCGAGCGAGGGGAAGCCCCCATCGGTCGCTGTGGTGTAAAGCCCCCACCGCGGAGCGCTGCCGCCGGAGGGGGTGAGCGCTTCCTCTGTTAGCCAGAGCGCGAGGCTCTCGCTGACGTCCCAACGCAGGGCGGGATCCAGTGACTCTACAGCCACCGCCTTCAGATCCTTGGTCGCGTCGATCTGCATCGCCTGAAGGTAGCGCCGGTTGGCGATGACGAGGCCGTCGAAGGGTGTCAACGACTCCACCTGCTCACGCAGGTCATAGGCAATAGCGACGGCATCCCGGCTGGCCCCATAGCGCGTCAGTTCGACGAGACCCGCTTGGAGAACGTCGAAGTCTTCGGGCGAATCGGCGGTGACACGCATCGCCACCCCGTCCGCGAGAGAGGTCCAACGAGCCCTTGCTTCGGCGTCGCGAAATGCCGACACACTCGATTGCAGGAGGCCTGGGAGCATCGCCAGAACCAGGCCGAGCGACAGCGCCTTCACCAGCTCGGCCACGATGTCGAACCGGGCCAGGGGGGGCTTTCTCGTCGCGAGATCCCGAACCCGCGGCAACGTGGCGATCGACAGCACGGTCGCGACGCCGACCGCGAACGCGATCATGCACGCCACATACGTCACCTGAATCTCGCTGAACACTTTCCAGTTGGCCTCCCCCCTCCACGCAAGGACGACCAGATTCAGTGCTGCGGAGAGCGCCAGGAGCGGCACGATCAGGGACACGATGATGGCTCCCGAATCCTCCACGTGAAGTCGGGACGTGCGGATTCCCGCGAGGAGACGCACTTCTCTGGAATGCGCCCTCGACGCGAACCACCCCAGCGCAACACCGGCCGTCAGCGCACCCACTCCAACCAGGGCCAGCCAACCTCCAGATCGTTGTGCGACGCTCAGGATCCGCTGAGACTGGGTGGTCTGTAGGACGCTGACCCGGATGCCGCTCTCCTTGCCCCAGGAACGAAGGTCATCGATTGAGGCGTTCGGTAGCGCAGAAACCGACAGTGTGCCTTGGAGGCTGGCATCCCCCAGAGACGCGGCATTCGTGAGGGTTCCACTCAGGGCAGGATTCATGAAGAGCACCGGTTGGGGCGCGTCAGGCTGGCGCGCCCCAACCGATACCAGATCGATCCCCGCTGGGCGGGAGACTGACTTGATGATGGTGATGCCGTGCTTCTCACCCAGACCCTGCAAGTCGCCCAGAATCTGCGCCTTGGAGAGGGATGTTTGGCCAACATCAAGGGAAATCGTGGCTGTTGCGCCGTGCGGAAGCGTCATCTCCATCAGGATGCATTGGGCCCACGACAGCACCGCCACCACCACAAACGTCATCGTCGACGCCAAGCGAGCAACCCGCAGCACGGTCCCTCCAAGTCAGTCATTCGAGCTTCTGCAGACTCAAGGCGAGGAGATTAGCACGATGCCGAGTAGTAGAACTGGCGGCTTTCCCAGGCCCAGTACGTCAGCGCGGCATCGCTCTCCTTCCCTGCGCGAAAGCAGATACTTGAGTTGTATCGGTCCGCCACTCGGACGGATGACTTGTGCGCCTGGGTTGGATGCTGGTATTTAGAACTGGCATAGATTCCGGCCAGCCCATAGTTCCACACCCCACCCTCCTTCGGGTATGCGGTTACGGCCTGAGCGGCAGCAGCCGCCCCGGAAGCGATAAAGACCGCAGCGATGCCACTAGCGATCATCCTCTTCATTGCAGACATGCGTCATGACTCCCTTCAACCAGCTACGAGACGGATACTTTGCGCGCCGGCTTCGGGCCATCCAGCAAAGATGCTGCCGATCCAGTTGGCCGCTCACGCACAGTACGTCGTTGGGAGATTCGCTGTCAATATTCATTCGTGCGATCTGCAGTTTCCACGCGACCGACACAACCCATTGATGAAGGTGTTTTGTGACACTAATAATGGTTTTATGACACTCATAATGACTGCGGGGTCGGCCCGACATTTCGTGCGCGGGGGCATGATCAAAGCCCACACGCTGGCTAGGCTTCGGAGATGGTGTGGTTACGCAGCATCGACGCATCCATGGACACGGCGATCGTGGCCGCCATCGACGACCGGCTCGGCGGGGTCGCGGCCGAGCAGGGCGTCCGGATTCCGTGGGCGATCGAATCCGGGTCGCGCGCGTGGGGGTTCCCCTCTCCCGACAGCGACTACGACTGCCGGTTCTTCTATGTCCGCACCGGGGAGGAGTACTTGTCGCCGTGGCGCCCACGCGACGTGATCGAGACGCCCCTGGACGCCATCTTCGACGTGAACGGCTGGGATCTCATCAAGGCCGTCCGGTTGGCCGTCCGCGGCAACGCGACCGTCGGCGAATGGCTGCGCTCCCCCTTGATCTACGGCGGCGACGAGGCGTTCCGCGACGAACTCCTCGCCCTGGTGGACGCCGTCACGACCCGGCCCCGACTCCGCCGCCATTACCTCTACCTCGGACGCCGCCAGCGCGCCCTGGCCGGGCTGGAGGGTGAGCAGGTGCGCCTCAAGCGGCTGTTCTACGCGGTGCGTCCCGCCGCCACCCTGCACTGGCTCGACACCCACCCGCACGGCACCCCGCCCATGCGGCTCCAAGAACTCCTGGCGGAGGTCGACATTCCGCCCACGCTGCGCGACACCATGGCCGAGCTCATCTCGGTGAAGTCCGTCACCCGTGAACTCGGAGAGGGCACGGTTCCGCGCGTCATCGCCGACTACATCAGCGTCCACCTGGATCAGCCGGTCCCCGTCGACGTCCCCCTCGCGCCGGACGCCCACGCGCGCGCCGCCGACACCTTCCGCGGCCTGGTGACGCGCTTCGCTCCCTAGCGTGCGGCGTCCGGTCGTCGCACGCCGACGCAAGGATCCGTGCCCGGCGCCGGCCGACAATCGGTTGTGGTGATCGGGGGCGCGCCGTGCTCCGCGTCCGCGACCACCAGGCCGCGAAGAGTCAGATCAGCGCATCGGTGAGGTGGTTGGGGGTCCCGAAGCGGTGCGCGGTGATCGAGACGGCCTGCTCGCGCAGGAACGGCAGGATCTCCAGGCGTCCAGCTTCGGTGACCTCCCCGCCATACACCGCCAGGTCCGGACGCCCACCGGTCACCTCCGCGACCGCAGCCACCGACCCGCCAATCAGACGCACCCGCCCCGCACCGTAGGCCACCACCCGGGCACCCCAGGTGGCCTCGTCCTCGACGATGACCTCCTGGGCGGCGCCGCGCAGGGCGGCCTCCACCGCAGGAGGCAGGTCACGACCGGACGACACGACGACGGCTGTCCGCGTCAGGGCGCTCGCCGCCACGACGCGCACCAGGTCACCCACCGGCGCGTCCGCGTCCAGGCGCACCAGCACGGGCCGATCCAGGGGCAGGTAGCGGAACACGTTGCGTTCCACCGGAAGCTGGGACACATCCTCGGCAATGCCGAACTGCAACCGCCACGCCTCACCGTCGCTGCGTGCGCCGCGTTCGACGCGGGCGGCGTCCGCCTCCGGCAACTCGGCCCGGGCCGCCGCGACCAGCGCGGTGACTGCCGGAGTCGTCACGGCGGTGACCGCCGTCGCTTCCCGGCTCCGCCACGATCCCAAGCCGATCAGGTAGTTGGGGCCGCCAGCCTTGGCGCCCGCTCCGACCGCCGAACGCTTCCAGCCGCCGAAGGGCTGCCGCTGGACGATCGCCCCGGTGATCCCCCGGTTGACGTACAGGTTGCCCGCCTGCACGGTGTCGAGCCACTCCCCGATCTCGGCGGCGTCCAGCGAATGCAGCCCAGAGGTGAGGCCATAGTCGACCTCGTTGACGATCGCGATGGCTTCGCTCAGCGACGCGGCCGTCATGATCCCCAGGATCGGCCCGAAGTACTCGGTGCGGTGATAGGCCGAGCCGCGCCGGACGCCCTCGCGGACCCCGGGGCTCCACAGCCGCCCGGAATCGTCGAGGGGATGGGGCTCGATGAGCCATCGCTCCCCGCCTCCGAGAGTGGTGAGCCCTTCCAGCAGCTTGCCGGATGCCGGTTCGATGATCGGACCCATCTGCGTGGTGGCATCGGAGGGATACCCCACGGTCAGCGAGGAGACGGCGTCCCGCAACTGCATCCGGAACCGTCGCGAGTGCGCCACCGACCCGACCAGCACGACCAAGGACGCCGCCGAGCACTTCTGGCCCGCGTGCCCGAAGGCGGACGCAACGACATCCTTGACCGCCAGATCCAGGTCAGCGGAAGGGGTGACGATGATGGCGTTCTTGCCGCTGGTTTCGGCCAACAGCGGCAGGTCAGGACGGAATGAGCGGAACAGTTCGGCGGTCTCGAAGGCACCGGTCAAGATGACTCGATCCAGGCGCGGGTCACCCACCAGCGCCGCACCGTGCGCCTTCTCACCGACCTGAATGAGGCGCAGCACCTCGCGGGGCACCCCCGCCGACCACAAGCATTCGGCGATCAGCGCGCCGCAGCGCTGGGTGAGGGCTGCGGGCTTGAGCAGGACGGCTGAGCCTGCCGCCAGCGCCGCCAGCGCTCCCCCGGCGGGGATGGCCACCGGGAAGTTCCAGGGCGGGGTCACCAACGTCAGCGCGGACGGTTCGAACGAGGCACCATCGACGGCCTCCAGCCGCCGGGCCTGCTCGGCATAGAAGTGAGCGAAGTCGATCGCCTCCGACACCTCGGGGTCGGCCTGGTCGAGGGTCTTGCCCGCTTCGGCGGCCATGAGTTCCCAGAACGCCTCGCGGCGGTTCTCGAGTTCCTCACCCGCGCGGTGCAAGATCGCGGCGCGTTCATCGGCGCTCCGCGCACCCCACGCCTCCCCGGCCGCACGAGTCTCGGCCAGGACGGCGTCCAACGCCTCGGGGGTGGCGATCCGGGCCGCTTCGATCGTGTCGATCCCCAGCCGCGAGCCGGGGACACGCAGCAAAGCAGCCGCAGCCGCCTCACGGTTGCTCCGCACCGACGGATCGGTGTCGGGGGTGTTGCGGAAGGCGCCCAGCCCGCTCGGCGGGACGGCCGCATGCCGGTCGGCGACCTTGTGGGACGCCGGAACCAGACCGTCGAGCCCGGCGACGGCAGCCCGGAACCGGGCGACCTCGCGAGCAAACAGGTCCTCGTTCTCGGCCAGTTCGAACACCGCAGACATGAAGTTCTCGCTGGAGGCGCCCTCTTCCAAACGTCGGATCAGGTAGGCGATGGCCACGTCGAACTCGGCGGGCGCCACCACCGGGGTGTACAACAGCAACCCGCCGACCTCCCGGCGCACCGCCTCGGCCTGCCCTTGGGCCATGCCGAGCAGCATCTCGTACTCCACTCCGGCCCGGACGCCACGGCGTCCGGCGAGCAGCCACGAGTACGCGACGTCGAACAGGTTGTGCCCGGCGATGCCGAGGCGAACGTTCTCGATCCGCTCGGGGTGAAGGGCGTACTCCAGGACGCGCTTGTAGTTGGTGTCGGATTCGCGCTTGCTGCCCCAGGTGGCCAACGGCCAGCCGTGCAGGGACGCCTCGACCTGCTCCATGGGCAGGTTGGCGCCCTTCACGACCCGGACCTTGATGGGGGCCCCGCCGCGGCCCCGACGCGCCGCACTCCATTCCTGGAGGCGCATCATGGCCGCGAGAGCGTCGGGCAGGTAGGCCTGCAGCACGATCCCTGCCTCCAGGTGGAGGAACTCGGGCCGGTCGAGAATGCGGGTGAAGACCGCGATGGTCAGATCGAGATCCTTGTACTCCTCCATGTCGAGGTTGATGAACTTGGGCGTCGGGAAGGACGCCGCCCGCGCGAACAGCGGCGTGAGTTCGGCGACGATGTCGTTGACGGCGTCCTCGAACGCCCACGGATTGTGGGGCGCGACCGTCGCCGAGACCTTGATGGAGACGTAGTCGACATCCTCGCGCGCCAGCAGTTGGTGGGTGCCATCGAGGCGGCGCTTGGCCTCCGAGCGGCCCAGCACCGCTTCGCCGAGCAGGTTCATGTTGAGGCGGATGCCCTCGGTGCGGATCTTGGCGATGGCCGGGCCGAGGCGAGCGTCGGTGGCGTCGATGATGAGGTGGCTGACCATGTCCCGCAGGACGCGGCGGGCGGTGGGGACGACGATCCCGGGCAGGACGGGCGCGAGCGCGCCCCCCAGCGCGACGGCTGCACGCATCGGCGCGGGCAGGAAGCTCGGCACCCGTGGGGCCAGCTCGCGCAGCTTGTGGGCGGCGACTTTGGTGTCTTCGGGCCGCACCACACCGTCGACGAAGCCGACGGTGAAATCCAGCCCGCCCGCGTCGCGCAGGACGTCGGCGAGACGTTCGCCTGCGGGGTCGGAGGGGTGCGCGGCTGCTTCGGTCAGCCAGCGACGCACGAGCGCGATGGCCTCCTCGATCATGGCGGGATCGACGGAGTCGGGGGCGGGCCCGGCGGCGAGCGGATGGGTGTCGAACACGGGAGCCTCCCAGGTCGGGGTCGAGGGACGCGCCCTTCAGGGCGTGACTACGAGTAGTCTCATCCCGATTAAGCCGTCAGGACAAGCGACTGTTTTTGACCACTATTCGTCAGTTTTCGTGATGTATGGAGGGCCATGCTGGACATCCACCGCCTCATGCTGCTGCGAGAGCTCTCGATTCGCGGGACGATGGCCGCCGTCGCCGAGTCGCTGCAATACAGCCCCTCGGCCGTCTCCCGGCAACTCACCCAGTTGGAGCGGGAGGCGGGAACCACCCTGCTGCGCAAGGCCGGGCGCACCGTCCGGCTGACCCCCGAGGCGGAGATCCTGGTCGCCACAGCGTCCGAACTGGCCGACACGCTGGAGCGGGCCGAGGCTGAGCTGCGGGCCTCCGGCACGACGGTGCGGGGCCGCGTCCGGGTGGCGGTGTTTCAGTCGGCCGCCCTCGCATTGATGCCCGCAGCGCTGACAACGATGGCCCACCAGCACCCCGACGTCCGGGTCGAAATGGTGCAGACCGAGCCCGCCGAGGCCCTCCACCAAACGTGGGCCAGGGACTTCGACATGGTCATCGCCGAGCAGTACCCCGAGCATTCGGCCCCGTGGCTGCCGGGGCTGGTCCGGCGCGACCTGACCACCGATGTGATCCACCTCGCCGTCCCGCTCGACTGCACGGCCGACGACCTGGCGGGCACGGTCGATCTGCCGTGGGTCATGGAACCGCACGGTGCGGCATCGCGGCATTTCGCGGAACAGGCCTGCCGGGTCGAGGGCTTCGAGCCGGACGTCCGCTACGTCACCGCCGACTTGCAAGCTCACCTGCGCCTGGTGGAATCCGGCAACGCGGTCGCGCTCATCCCTGACCTGATGTGGGCGGGACACCCGCCCGCCTGTCGCCTGATCCCGCTGCCTCAGATGCCACGGCGCACCGTGTTCGTCGCCCAGCGCGAAGCCGGGCTGCGTTGGCCCGCCTCCATCGCGCTGCTGGCTGCACTCGAAGCCGCGGCGCGCCCGCTCACGCCCTGAGGGTAAAGCCCACTCCTTAGCCTTCCTCAGATGGCGCCACGGGCGGGACGACTTGGCCGCCCTTGATGATCGCCCTCAGATGCGTCTGCGGGTCGGCCAGGATCCGCACGTCCTCCAACGGGTTGGCGTCCACGACCAGGACGTCCGCCCAGGCGCCGATCTGAAGCGTCCCCGCTTTGCCCTCCCAGCCCATCAGCCGCGCCCCGTGACAGGTCGCCTCCTGCACCACGCGCGCCGAAGGAGCCACCTGGGCCCGCAGCAGGAACTCCTGCGACTGCGCCACCTCCATCTCCGCGAGGAGATCCGTCCCCAAGGCCATCGGAATACCGCTGCGCGCGGCGAGCGCGTAGGCGGCCAGACCGCCATCGCGCACCTCGGCGATCTTGGCCAGCGACGCCTCCCCCAGCCCAGCCGCCGCCCCTTGCTGGGCGAGCAGTTCGTAGGTGACCAGGGTGGGGACCAGCCAGGCGCCGGACGCCTTCATCAACGCGGCCGTCTCCTCATCGAGGAGGTTCCCGTGCTCGACACATCCCACCCCGGCACGCAGCGCCTGCTGAATGGCCCGCGGGTGATAGGCGTGCACCGTCACGTAGGTGTTGGCGTTGGCCGCTTCGACCACCGCCGCGCGGATCTCCTCCTCGGTGTACTGCACCGAGGAAATGTCGTCGTGCGGCGAGGCCACCCCGCCTGACGCGGTGAGCTTGAGGAAGGACGCGCCACGGCGCAACTGCTCTCGCGCCGCCCACCGCACCTGGTCGACACCATCGGCGATGACAGCGATGCCCGCTTCCTCGCAGTGGCAGCCCAGGTGCTGTTCGTTCAGCCCACGGGTATCGCCGTGGCCTCCCGTCTGCGAGATCATCCGGCCCGCATACTGCACCCGCGGACCGAGCACGAGGCCCTCGTCGAGCGCACGAACCAAGCCCCGATCGACTCCCCCCACGTCGCGAACGCTCGTGAAGCCTCGCCGCGATCGACGATCCCGCCGTCGCGGCACAGCAGCCAGCCGTCCGGCCCGCTGAGTGTGGGGCCTTCGGGGTCGAGCAGGCGAGCATGGGTAAGGAGAAGTGTTGACATGACGCCGCGTCCTTTCGTTGCGTGCCGCATCCGCCACAGGGCTGCCGTGGAGGTCAGCCTGCGGTGTGCGGGTTCAGCTCGGAGTTGATGTTGGGGACGCGTCGCAGCTTGCCACGATGGATGCGGGCCCGCTCCTCCACGATGTCGAGGATGCGTGAGGCCGACTCCTCCAGCGCCATGCCGGTGGTGTCGATGACGGGGCAGCGCAACTGCTTCATCGTCTGGCCGACCTCATCGAGTTCGGCATAGATCTTGGCCAGGTCGACGTAGCCGTCCTTCATCGGACGCCGCACCCCGAGCCCCTTGACACGCTCGGCGCGAATGGCCTGGAGGCGCTCGGGATCCATCGAGAGCCCGACGATGCGCCAGCGCTCGATCTCGAACAGTTCCTTGGGTGGGGTGATCCCCGGCACGAGCGGAACGTTGACGACCTTGTAGCCCATGTAGCCCAAGAAGATCGACAGCGGCGTCTTGCCCGACCGCGAGGGCCCCACCAGGCAGATGTCGCACTCGGGCAGCGTCGTCGGGGCGGCGCCGTCGTCGTTGCGGACGGCGAAGTCGATCGCAGCGATCCGGGCGAAGTAGTCAGCCTCGACGCCGACGGGGCGCAGCGGTACCTGGTCGGGTTCGATCCCGCTGATCTGTTGCAGCGCGCGCATGGCGTCGGTCATGAGGTCGGCGTAGGGAACTTCCAGCTCTTGGCAAGCGGAGGTGACGAGCCCGGCCAGTTCTTCGTCCACCAGCGTGAAGAACACGGCGGTCGGCGCCCCCGCGCGGGCACGGATCGCGTCGAGCGCCTTCATGAGCGCTGCGGTGGTGGTGACGCGGCGGTGCCGGACCAGCCGGAACTCCATCGAGGGGAACTGCGCCACCGCCGCGCGGGCCACCCGCGCCCCCGACTCGCCGGTGGAGTCGGCAAGAAGGTGGATCTCCAGCGTGGGGTCGTGGACGGAGCCGCCGTTGTCGGTCACGGGTTCACTATGCCTGGCCACGCTCACGCAGGGCTTGAATGAAGGAGGCGTCCACCCCCGGGCCACCCGACACGGCACCGCCGTCGGACTCCTCTGTGCCGTCGGGGCGGTTGTCCCACCGCGACGTGTCCAGGACGCGGTCGCGTTCGATCAGGTGCTCGCGATGCAACGGGGGGCCCTGGAGCGCTAGTGCGGGCAGGTCGGGTGGAGCGGCGGCCGGCGTTGGCGCGTCCGGGGCGCCCGTCGGCGTGGGCGGCGCGGCGAGCGGGACACCAGCCTGACGTGCTGGCTCAGGGGCCGGGCTCACTTCCGACCGCGGCACCTCACCGGACAACGCCCGGCGCGGTCGTGGCTCCTGGGCGGCTCGGCTGCGGCGCAGGAGAAGAAGAATCACCGCGCAGGCCACCAGGGCAACCACCACGATGACGAACCAGAATGTCGGATTGCTCATCGTTGGGCCTCCATCTTCGGATCGACACCGTCAGTCTAGAGGAGGTCCATGACGGCGTCCGGGAGAACCGCTTCGACGACGGTGGGGCAACCGTACTCCCGTTGTTGCACGCACGCCCGCGCGCGAGGCTCGCCGCCGACCCCTCAACAACGAGGCTACATTCCCGCTTGTCACACCGTCTTTATTGCCAAACACCGAGGAGCGCCGCGAGGTCGATGAGACACATCCGTCTCACCAGACAAGAAGAAGCACCCGAATGGTCTGACCAAAGGCCTACAACGTGTAGTATTCAGGACCAGAAACGCTGTCACATCACACAGGTCGGTGTCCTGGGCAAACGCGTCCCGATCACTTTCATCTGCAGGCGTCAGCGTGCCCTAAATCCTTTGTGACTAGGAGAACCATGACGGTCGAAGCCCCCTCGCGGGACGCAGTCAACAGCCAAGATCCGTGGGAGGGCTTCACGCCTGGCCCCTGGCAGAACAGCATCGACGTGCGCGAGTTCATCCTCGCCAACTACACCCCCTACACCGGTGACGCGTCCTTCCTGAGCGGCCCGACCGCCAAGACACTGAACGTGTGGGAGACCCTGCAGCGTGACTACCTCTCCGTCGAGCGCGCCAAGCGCGTCTACGACGTCGAGACCCACATCCCCGGCGACGTGGACGCCTTCCCCGCCGGATACATCTGCTCCGACGACGACGTCATCGTCGGCCTGCAGACCGACACCCCGCTCAAGCGCCCGATGATGCCCAACGGCGGCTGGCGCATGGTCGAGACCGCCATCAAGGAAGCCGGCCTCGAACCCGACGAAGAGATCAAGACGATCTTCACGAAGTACCGCAAGACCCACAACGAAGCGGTCTTCGACATGTACACCCCGCGCATCCGCGCAGCCCGCAGCAGCCACCTGGTGACCGGCCTGCCGGACGCCTACGGCCGCGGCCGGATCATCGGCGACTACCGCCGCGTGGCCCTCTACGGCGTGGACGCCCTCATCGCGGCCAAGCAGGCCGATAAGGATTCGGTGGCCGATCAGCCGTTCAGCGAGAACTGGGCGCGCTACCGCGAGGAGCACTCCGAGCAGATCAAGGCCCTGAAGAAGCTGAAGAACCTCGGCGCCAGCTACGGGCTGGACCTGTCCCGCCCCGCCGCGACCTTCCATGAGGCCGTGCAGTGGACGTACCTGGCCTACCTGGCCAGCGTGAAGAGCCAAGACGGCGCCGCCATGAGCATCGGCCGCCTGTCCGGCTTCTTCGACGTGTACTCCGAGCGCGACCTGGCCAAGGGCCTCATCACCGAGACCGACGCCCAGGAGATCATCGACGCGCTGGTCACCAAGCTGCGCATCGTCCGGTTCCTGCGGACCATCGACTACGACCAGATCTTCTCCGGTGACCCCTACTGGGCCACCTGGTCGGATGCCGGGTTCGCCAACGACGGCCGCACGCTCGTCACCAAGACGTCGTTCCGTTTGCTGCAGACGCTGCGCAACCTCGGCCCGGCCCCCGAGCCGAACATCACCATCTACTGGGATCCGAAGCTGCCCGCCGGCTACAAGGATTTCTGCGCGCAGATCTCCATCGAGACCTCGGCGATCCAGTACGAGTCCGACGCCGACATCCGCGGCCACTGGGGCGACGACTCGGCCATTGCATGCTGCGTGTCCCCGATGGCCATCGGCAAGCAGATGCAGTTCTTCGGTGCCCGCCTGAACTCCGCCAAGGCACTCCTGTACGCCATCAACGGCGGCCGTGACGAGATGTCCGGCAAGCTGATCGTCCCCGGCTACGAGGCCGTCCAGGGCGATGGCCCGCTCACCTACGACGAGGTGTGGGCCAAGTACGACGAGATGCTCACCTGGGCCGTCGAGACGTACGTCGAAGCGCTGAACATCATTCACTACAGCCACGACAAGTACGCCTACGAGGCGATGGAGATGGCGCTGCACGACGACGAGATCGTCCGCACGATGGGCTGCGGCATCGCCGGTCTGTCGATCGTGGCCGACTCGCTGTCCGCCATCAAGTACGCGACCGTGACGCCGGTGCGCGACGAGACCGGCCTGGTCGTCGACTACCTCACCGAGGGCGAGTTCCCGATGTACGGCAACGACGACGACCGCGCCGACGAGATCGCCGCCATGGTCGTCAAGACGGTCATGGACAAGATCCGTTCGCTCAAGCTGTACCGCGACGCCGTCCCGACCCAGTCGGTGCTGACCATCACGTCGAACGTGGTCTACGGCAAGGCGACCGGCTCGTTCCCCTCGGGCCACAAGAAGGGCACCCCGTTCGCCCCGGGCGCAAACCCGGAGAACGGCGCCGACACGCACGGCATGGTCGCGTCCATGATGAGCGTCGGCAAGCTCGACTACGACGATGCGCTGGACGGCATTTCGCTGACCAACACCATCACCCCGCCCGCCCTCGGCCGCACCGAGGAAGAGCGGGTCGCCAACCTGGTCGGCATCCTGGATGCCGGTTTCGGTGAGGGGCTCTACCACGCCAACATCAACGTCTTGAATCGGGAGACGCTGCTGGATGCGATGGAGAACCCGGAGAACTACCCGCAGCTCACGATCCGCGTGTCCGGCTACGCCGTGAACTTCGTGAAGCTGACCCGTGAGCAGCAGCTCGACGTGCTCTCGCGGACGTTCCACGAGGCTCTGTGAGCATGAGCCCACCCAGCGCGGCGGCTCCCGGGGTCACCCCCGGGGCCGCCGTGCCGCCCCCTCCGCCGGTCCGGGCGTCCATGCTCGGCGGCATCCCCGTGGCCGACCACCTCAGCCATGCCGAGCTCATGGCAGCCCAGCGCTCAGGTGAGGTCGGCTCAGTGCACTCCTGGGAGCTGGTCACGGCCGTCGACGGCCCCGGCACCCGCATGACGACCTTCGTGGCGGGCTGTCCGCTGCGCTGCCTGTACTGCCACAATCCCGACACCATGACGGCCCGCCGCGGCGTCCCCGTCCTGGCCGATGACCTTCTGGCCCGGATCAAGCGTTACCGGGGCATCTTCCGTGCCACCGGCGGCGGCATCACGCTGTCGGGGGGCGAGATCCTCCAGCAGGCGCCCTTCGCGGCCCGCATTCTGCGCGGGGCCAAGGCGATGGACATCCACACCGCGATCGACACGTCCGGGTTCTTGGGCGCGCACGCGTCCGACGCGATGCTGGCCGATGTCGATCTGGTGCTGCTCGACGTCAAGGCTGGCGATGAGGCCACCTACCACAAGGTGACCGGACGCCGCCTGCAACCCACCTTGGACTTCGGTCGTCGCCTGTCGGGGCTGGGCATCGAGACGTGGATTCGTTTCGTGCTCGTGCCCGGCCTGACCGACAACCCGGCCACCATCGAACCCATCGCCGACTATGCGGCCTCGCTGTCGAGCGTGAGCCGGGTTGAGGTGCTGCCGTTCCACCAGATGGGCCGCGACAAGTGGGCCGAACTCGGGTTGGACTACGCCCTCAGCGACGCCCGGCCGCCTGAGCCCGCCGAGGTGGAGTCGGTGCGCGCCCGCTTCCGTTCCCGCGGCCTGACCGTCCACTGATCCCCCACTCCCGCTGACCAGCACGTCCCCGTACGCCCGCACGACCCGAAGGACAGCCGTGAGCGCCTCGACCCAGACAGTCCCCCCGCAGGCGGGCTACACCGCGACCGTGTCCCGCGTCCTGGACGCCAAGATGGTGTTGTTGGACGGCGACCTTCCCCGCTACCTCCTCAAGGCCGGTCTGGCGGGCGTCCTCATCACCGTGCTGCTGCTGGCGAACTACCTGGTGGCAGGCCTCTTCGCGGCGTCCGGCATGCCGGGGGGCGCTGTCGTCGGCAAGGTGCTGGGGGCCGGGGTGTTCGGCTTCGCGCTCGTGTTCATCTACTTCCTGGGTGCCGAACTGGCGACTTCCACGATGATGGTCGCCGGCGTGGGGGCGGCCACGCGTCGCCTCAGCCCGCTGCGGTTCTGGAAGCTGCTGGGCGCCTGCATGCTGGGCAACGTCCTGGGCGGGCTCGTCATCGCCATCTTGGTGCGCTTCTCCAGCATCGTGTCAGGTTCGACGCTGGACTACCTGGGCCACGTGGTGGAAACCAAGCTGTCCTATGTGGAGGGCGGCTGGGCGGGCTACGCCGACCTGTTCGTCCGAGCGATCTTCTGCAACCTGCTCATCAATCTGGCGATGGCCGCCGTCTACAACGGCAAGGTCCATTCGGGCTTCGGCAAGGCCCTCGCCATGTGGGCGTCGGTCCTGGTGTTCATCGTCATGGGGTTCGAGCACTCCGTGGCGAACGCTGGGCTGTTCCTCTCCTACGGCTTCGTCGCCCCGATCGACTGGACGGCCGCCCTGACCGCCCTCATCATCGCGTTCCTCGGCAACACCGTCGGGGGCGCGCTGTTCATCGGCGTCCCGTTCACTTACCTGGACGCCTCGGCGCAGGGGCACTGACGCCGGACGCTTCCCCTCCCCAGGGGCATCGACGCGACTCAGCCGGGATAAAGCCCAGCCCCAGCCGGCGGCGGGCGTCCGGGGCAAGGCTCACCGGCGCAGGCTGCGTCGGCGTCCGTGCGGCAGGCGGGACGCCCGCCCGCCGCTAGGGCGTGACGACGTAGGCGGGCACGGCGTCGGTGCCAGGTTGCGACAGCCCCAGCACCGGATACATGACCGCGAATCCATCCTGGAGGCCGCTATAGAAGGCGACCCCGACATGCCCGCCATGATCCAACACGCGTAGTGACGTGTGCATACCGGCCTTTTGCGCCGCCGCGGCCAGCCTGCGAGCTACGGGGAGGAACGTGGCATCGTCCTTGGCTGCGGTGAAGACGGCGGTGCTGTCTGGCAGGTGCGCGTGGGCCAGCATGTTGATCGGCTTGGCCTGCTCATAGCGCGCGGAGTCCCCGTTGAAGAGTTGCTTCAGTGTGGCGGCAGGATTGGCGGAACCGGGGAACTCCTCGCCCGAAACGCTGACTACTCCCCGGAACGTGTCCGGGAACTCGGTCCCGAACGAAATCGCGCATTGACCCCCGTTGGAGTAGCCGACGATCGTCCAGTAGTGCGGGTCGGAGAACACGTTCAGGTTCGCACGAATCCAGGGGACGACATCCTGCATCACGTAGGTCCGCGAGTTGCCGAGCGGGGAGTCGACACAGCCCGTGTCCTGCACGGCAGCACCCACTTGGTCGACGACGACGACGATGGGGGCCAGCCCGTTGTGGTTGGCGGCAAACGAGTCCACCACGCGTCCGATCGGGGCGGGGTCCGGGCTGCCGGGCAGGCCGTACATGAACACGACGACGGGCAGGCGCGGCGCCGGATTGGTGAGGGCTGCCGGAGGCAGGTAGATGCCCGCGTCCCGTGCCGCGAACCCGCTGTGCGTGTTGGGAATGTGCAACGTGCCCGTCTGGCCCTGCTTCGGCATGTCCGCAGGCGGTTTCCACGTGCTCCACAACGGGTGCGCCGGGGCGACGGCGGGATCCGAGGAGGAGGGTGCGGGCAAGTCGACCGGATCGTCCACCACGATCCCCATCAGGCTGGCCAGCGTGGCGTTGAGCCCGAACGCGGCGTTGATCGCCAGCGTCCCCGCCGCCACCACCGCGACCGCCGTGAGGGCAGCCACCACCCGGCGGGCGACGCCCGCCCCGCCTGCACGCTTCGTCCGAGTCGACGCCTGGCCTGCGTCCGCGTCGGCTTGGTTCCGCCGGGCGCGACCGCCACGGGGTGTGCCTCGGCGCAGCAACGCCGCCAGGCAGACCCCGACCCCCGCCAAGGTCGCCGCCAGTAGCGCATACACGGGCAGGCCTAGGCCCACCCCGTAGAAGTTCAGCCCGCGGATGAAGACCGCCCAGAGGCCGACTGCGACGACGACACCGAGGATCGCGCCCACCAGCGCGCCGAGGAGCGAACGCCGCGTCGGCCGCCACAACAGCGTCACGACCAGACCCACGAGGGCGAGTGCGTACACCGTCAACGGCACCGGTCCGTCCATGATGTCGACGCGTAGCAGCGACGACCACAGCCCGGCGAAGAATTCGCTCATCCCCTCAGCCTTCCTGGAACTGACTCGATCCGAAACCGGACAGCATCCACAATCTCATCCCCGACCGGCGGCTCCCTGACCCCCAATCGGGGGCCGGAGTTCCACCGACGGTCACTTTGTCATGCGCGGCAGGTGTAACTCCACGCGGAAGCCGTCCCCCTCGGCCCCATAGACCAAGGTGCCTCCGAGAAGTTCGGCGCGTTCGTGGAGCCCTAAGAGCCCCAGATGTGAGCTCGGGAGCCGCAAAGGGGTCGAGGTGGGACAACCGTTCACGATGGCCACTGCGACACTTCGCTCATCCGACCATTGCCGCACGGTGACCGCCGAGCCAGGAGCATGCTTGCGCACATTCGTGAGCGCTTCTTGCACCGTCCGGTACACGGCCCGCTCACGCGCCGACCCAAGATCGGGTGGCAACGAACCTTCCATGGTCACGGCGAGCCCGCTCGCGGTGACCAGATCCTCGAGGTCGGAGACGGTCGGCTGGGGGGCGAGACCGGGGCTGCGCGTTCCGGCCGCCCGCAGAAGCATGACCATGGAACGCAGTTCCTCCAGCGTCGTCGAGGCCAGCGAGCGGATGGCGGACGCAGCCTCCTTGGCGGCAGGATCGCTGGCGGTGACCTGCAGCGCCTCGGCCTGGACGGCGATCAGGCTGACCTGGTGGGAGACCACGTCGTGCATCTCGCGGGCCAACTGGTTGCGCTCGCGCGCCAGCACCGTCTGGGCGTAGAGCTCGCGCTCATGCTGACGGCTGGCTTCGATCTCGGTGAGCCGACTGCGCAGGTCGGCGGTCGTTTGCACGAGCTGACCCAGCAGGATCGGCGCCGCGGCCGCAGCCAGGCGATAGACGAAGGAGATGGCGGTGTGGTCTTGATCGCTGGTGAACTGGCTGGTCAACGGCCAGCCGATCGCTTCGGCGGCCGCGAACAGTGCCCCGCACGTCAGAAGTAACCAGTACCGTCGGCTGCGTGCCGCCAAGGTGAACAGGGCAATGATCGGTGCGGCGATGATGGTCGCCACCAGCGCGGCGGGCAGCGTCAAGACGAACGCGACGAGGGGGAACCGTCGCCGGACCAGGAGCCCGGCGCACGCGACCAGGCACAGGCTGAGCGTGAGCGGATCATCGCCGCTGCGGTAGAGGAGCGCGTCGAGTAAGGCGACCCCGACGGCGAGCAGGTCGACCAGCCAGGCCGGGATCCGCCGCCATGCCGCCACCACGCGGCTCACGAGGACGCGGCTCCCTTGTTGAGCAGCCCCGCCCGTTGGGCTGCGAGCGCAGCCTGGACGCGGCTGGCAACGCCCAGCTTGGCCAAGATGGCGCTGACGCGGTCTTTGACCGTTCCTGCGCCCACCGTCAGCTGGTCGCCGATCTCGGCATTGGAGAGCCCCTCGGCGACCAGCCGGAGCACCTGCTGTTCCTGATCGGTCAGCGTGGCCACGCGGCGTGCCCCCTCATCCAGCGACGCTCCGACGCCGGAGCGGTCGTCCAGCAACACCCGGGATGCGCGAGGCGACAAGACCACCCCGCCCGCGGCCAGGGCGCGGATGTAGTGGGCGAGTTGCTCAGGCTCGGTGTCTTTGAGGAGGAACCCGGCGGCGCCGCCCCGCAGCGCAGTCATGACGTATTCGTCGGCGTCGAAGGTCGTGAGCATGGCGATGGCGGGCGGTTGGGGGAGGTCACCGAGAAGCCGCAGCAGGGTCAGTCCGTCCACGTGGGGCATGCGAATGTCCAGCAGGACAACATCGGGGTGCGTGGCCGCCACGACGTCGAGCGCATCTTCCCCCGTCGCGGTTCCCACGACGCGAAGGTCATCGGTGGCGTTGAGGATCATCGTGAAACCGTGCGGACGAGCGCTTCGTCGTCCACGATCACCACGTCGATCATGTTCTCTCCTTGTCGTACCCACCTGAACGCTAGAACACTCCTCTCTCTCAGCGGCCCATGACCGCCACCTGGCCGCAGGATTCCCCACCGTAGGGGGATGCGCATACACCGGTCGGTTGACGCGGTGCGGGCGGGAATGCGATGGACTAGGGCTATGCGCACCGTGTCCACCCGCCTGGTGAGCGCGCTGATGCAGTTTCCGCTCTCCCTCACCCTCGGGATGGCCGCCCTCGGTGCTGCGATCGCCCGCTTCGCCTGGGCTGGTGAGGTCGAATTTGCGGGACCGCAATTCAGCGTGGTCTCGTGGCTCTTCCTCATTGGTTCCGTGATCGCCGCCGAGCACCTCGTCGGTACGCGCTGGGCCTTAAGCATCGCCGCCGCAACCACGGCCGGCGGTGTCGTCCTGGCGTGGGCGATCCTGTCGGGCCTGGCGGCTCTCGGGGAACCCATGTCTGAGGAGGCGCTGACCTATCAGGCGTGGACGCCGTCCGTGACGAGCGCAGCACTGCTGATGGCCGTGTCGGGGCATCTGCGTCCAGCCAGCCGGAGAACCATGCGCTGGATCGTGGGCACGTTGGTGTTGGCCCTTCTCCTCACCAACGGTCACGCATCGGATGTGTCCCGGGCGGTTGCGTCGCTCCTTGGCCTGGTCGCCGGCACCATCGGGCTGGGTGCGGTGACCGTCGTCGGGTGGCGTCCCAGCGTGCAGGCGCGCTGGCGCGGGACGCTGTCTGCGGTGATGATCGTCTTGGCGAGCGCGCTGGCGTTGGCCTCCGTCGCACCGAATGCGACGGGCCCGCTGGTCTGGCCGAGCATCACGGTGGATCCCAGCTTCGCCCCCATCGCTGCAGCCCTGCTCGCGGTGAGCGCAGTCCTCGTCGCTCGCGGACGTGCCCTCGGCATCATGATCGGCGGGGCCGTGCTGGGCGCGATCGCCTGCGTGGCGCTCATGGTCTTGGTGATCCTCCCGCTGCTTGACGGGGGGATCGTGTGGACTGGGCTCAGCACCGACGAGTCCGAATGGCAGCTCATCGCCTTGCTGTCGGCGGGGGTCCCCGCAGTGGCAACGCTGCTTTTGGCGTTGGGGGCCCGGGCCGTGCTGCAACGGCGCGCCCCCGCTCCCACCGAGGCAGACCGGAACCGGCTGGAGGAGGTACTGCACGCCTGCGGCGACGGCACGTTCGCGCACATGGCGACGTGGCGCGGGAACTCCTTCTGGTTCGGTGAGGACGGGGATGCGGTCGCCTATCGGGTGCGCGACGGCGTTGCCTTCACCGTCGGCGATCCCATCTCCCAGCACCCTGCCTCGACCGTCCGCGCGTTCGCCGCGTTCTGCGATGCAGGCGGCTGGACGCCTGCCTTCTACAGCGTCCACGATGAGGCCGCCGACGCGCTCCAAGATGCAGGGTGGGCCCGGCTTCCTGTCGGGACGGACACGATCATCGACGTGCCCGAGTTCAGTTTGAAGGGGCGTGCCCGCCAAGACCTTCGCACGGCAGTCAATCGCGCCGGACGCGAGGGCGTGACAGCCCTGTGGACGTCGTACGCGGAGGTCACCCCCGAGGTCCGCTCCCAAATCGACGCTTTGTGTTCAGGCTGGGCGGACGGGCGTCGACTGCCCGAAATGGGGTTCACCCTGGGAGGTCTCCATGAGCTTCAGGACGCCGAGGTACGCCTCATGTTGGCGATTGACGCCGATCATCGCGTCCACGTGGTGACCAGTTGGCTGCCCCGTTACCGCGAGGGAACCCTGGTCGGCTGGACGCTGGACGTCATGCGTCGTGAGCCGAAGGCGATGCCGGGGGCCATGGAGTTCACGATCATCTCGACGGTGCATCAGGCCGCCGAGGACGGCCTTGCGACCGTCAGCCTGTCCGGGACGCCACTCGCCGCCCACGACGGGGACACCTCGGGGCGCTTGTTCCAGCACATGAAGCACGTGTTCGAGCCCGCCTACGGGTTCGCCTCGCTGGAGCGGTTCAAGGGCAAGTTCGGCGCCCGACATGAAGCCTTGTGGATGTGCTATCCGCAGCCCATGCAACTGGGGCGGATCGCTCCGGCGCTGCTGCGGACGTACATGCCGTCGCTTCGCCTGAGCAGCGCCCTGCGCGCCGTCCGTTCCCTCAACTGACCCTGCCGCAGGGCCGAAAGAGAGCTCGTTGCGTCCCGGTCGGTCTGCTGTGGCGTCCGGCACACTGGGACCCATGAGCGACCTGCACCCCACCCGGCCCCGCACGATCCTTCGCGGGATCTCCTCCCGCGCCTGGGAGCATCCCGCCGATCGAGGGGCTCTCGTAGCGTTGCGCAAGCTGCAGGGCTTCGATGTGGTCGTGCGCAAGCTCTCGGGGCTGATCAACGAGCGCATGGTCAAGATGCTGCTGCTCGGCTCGGCCGTCCGGGTCTCAGAGCGGCAGTTCCCCACGGTGCACCGGCTATACGTCGAGGCGGCGACCACTTTGGACGTCCAGGAGCTTCCCGATCTGTTCGTGGCCGCCTCGCCGATCCTCAACGCGTCGACGATCGGCATGGACGCCCCCAAGATCGTCCTCAATTCCGCCCTCATCGACCTGCTGGATGAGGACGAACTGCGGTTCGTGCTGGGCCACGAACTCGGGCACGCGCTGAGCGGGCACGCCCTGTACCAGACGCTCCTCACCTACCTGATGATCGCCGGGCAGACGCTGTCCAGCGTTCCGTTCGGCGGGGTGGGGCTGTTCGTCGTCCGGACGGCGCTGGGCGAGTGGGCGCGTAAGGCGGAGTTGTCGGGTGACCGTGCGGGGCTGCTGGCCACGCAGGATGTCGCCGTCGCGGTCCGTGTCCAGATGAAACTCGCCTCGGGCGGACACCTTGACCAACTCGACCAGACCGAGTTCCTCGCTCAGGCCCGCGAGTACGAGAACACCGACGACCTGGGCGACTCACTCATGAAGATCTTCCTTCTCGACTCGATGACGCACCCGATGGGCGTCGTGCGAGCCGCCGAGCTTCGCCGCTGGATCGATTCGGGCCAGTACGGCGCCTACCTTGCAGGCGAGTACCCCCGGCGCGAGAACGACAAGGACGCCACGATCTCCGACGAGGCAGCGGCTGCCGCCGACTCGTATGCGACGTCGTTCCAGCAAAGCGAAGACGCGGCCACCAAGCTGCTGCGCGACGTCGGTCAGGGCATCGGCAACGTGGGCCGGTGGATCGGGGATCAGTTCAAGGGTTCCTGATCGTGGCCATGCCAGCGCTCCAAGCGTCCCCACGTGGAACCGACGTGGGGACAGCGCCAGACGCCTCTGCGTTGTGCACAGTTTCGGCTGTTACCGTCGAGGGCGTGACTGCGGACGACCATTTCGCCTGGGGAGCCGATCTGCGGCTGGGGCGCACCCGAAGGGAGCCCTGATGGGTGCGGGTCACTCTCACTCGCACGACGCCCCCGTACTGGGGTTATCGGCCACGGCACGCCGGGTGACCCTCGGGCTGCTTCTCGTTGTTGCTGCGGTGACGCTCGCGGGGCTGATCTTGCTGTGGCCGACCAGCCACCCCACCAAGGACGGCTCCTCGTTAACCGCTGAGGGCGTCGACACTGTTCCTGGCCGGATCACTGCGCTCACGCCGTGTGAAGACACGGGCGAGTCGCAGGGACAAGGCCCTCAACACGCCTGTCTGGACGCCCAGGTCACGGTCACGGGTGGCCCCTCAGCGGGGCGCACTGTTCCGGTGGAACTCATCGGTGTCAGTGCGATGAGCGGATTGAAAGTGGGCGACGCCGTCAATGTCGCTGAGGTGCCAGGGATCGACGGTCAGCCGTCCACGTGGGCGTTTATCAACACTGATCGGACGCCCGTCCTGTTGGGCTTCCTGATCGTCTTCGTCGCGGTCGTTATCGCTGTCGCAGGGCGCAAGGGCCTGTTCGGCTTGCTGGGCCTCATCGTCTCGGGGGCTGTGCTGTTCGGCTTCATGATCCCGGCGCTGACGTCGGGGCACCCGGCTGTCGCCGTGGCCATCATCGGCTCCACCGCCATCATGTTTGTGGTGCTGTACCTCGCTCACGGCGTCTCGTGGCGGACGACCTCCGCCTTCGTGGGCACCTGGCTCAGCCTGCTCGTGACGACGGGGCTGGGCGCCTTGGGCGTCTACCTGTCGCGGCTCAGCGGCATGTCGAGTGAGGAGACGCTCGCCTTGGCAGGCGTCCTGGGCAACCTCGACTTTCCAGACATCCTCACCTGCAGTCTCGTCCTCGGTGGCCTCGGCGTCCTCAATGATGTGACGATCACCCAGGCGTCCTCTGTGTGGGAACTCCGGGCCGCAGGGCCGCACCTGACGCGCCGGGAACTGTTCACCTCCGGCATGCGGATCGGCCGGGACCACATCGCTTCCACGATCTACACGATTGTGTTCGCCTATGCGGGCGCCTCACTGTCGCTGCTGCTCCTGCTCTCGCTGTACAACCAGCCGCTGAACCTGTTGTTCTCCACGGAGGAGTTCACCGAAGAGATCATCCGCACCCTCGGCAGCGGCATCGGCCTGGTGTTGAGCGTCCCTCTGACGACCGGCGTCGCCGCCCTCACGGTGGCTGGCTCGGGCCTGAAACCCGACGCCCCCAGCAAGCATGCCCCCCGACGCGCGGCGTAGGCGCCGCTGACCGATGCCACCGGATGAGCCCGTGTGCGCGATGCGCTGATCGAGGCATCCCCGGGCGAACTACACGCGTGTAACTTTTCCCCAGGGTGTGGACAGGCCTGTGGAAAGACCTGTGTGTAGTGCGCGAGTGCGACAGCGCAGAGCCGTCTAGCCAGGGCTGGACGCGTTGACTCCCTCGACCCCACGGATGATCTCTTCTCGGGTCGCGGAGGGGATGTCCTGGCGAAACTGCACGACCAGTGGGTCGATCTGTTTCCCGTTGTCGCCGAGCGTTGTGGCGTACGCCGCCGCTTCTGAATTCGAGGCAAACTTCACAATGCTGAGGTAGTCGTTGCCCACAGCCTGAACGCACGGGAGGGACGCCCCGCACGTCTGTGCGGTTTCATCTGACAGGTCGAGATAGGGCCAGTCCGGGCGGGGCTCAGCACTCGCGAAACTCTGCACCAGATCGACCTGGCTCCGGGACCACGCGTCGGAGAGGAAACCCAGGCCGCTACACCCCGACAGCGCGAGCGATCCGGCCACCACCACAACCGGGACACGCAGTGCTCGCAACACAGTTTTCGTCACCAGTTGCACCGATGACTCAGCACGGAGGTCCGGGTCCAATTCGGATTCGAGGGGCGAGCTGCCTCAAGATCCCATCGCCAGCCGGAGCCGATCACTGGATAGCCATAGCGGACGTGGCACACATATTGCTGCTGGACGGAGGCGGTGTTGGCGCCTGGCTGTCGCGAAATCACCTCGCGCCAACCTTCGTTGGTCATGATCTTGTAGCCCAGGTAGGTGGTCGGCAACCCGGCACCCATCGGAATGGTCACCAGGCCCAGAACCGCACTGCCGCGGTAGATCGTCTGCCCCCACACCGAGAGCTCCATCGTGTAGACAGGCTTGCCGCGGTAATAAGGTCGTACGTTCGTCCGGACGTAGCTAAACAGATTGACCCCGAGCCACGGATCCGCGACGACCGGGTAGGCATCCTGGGACGAGTGCTCGACTACTTGGGTCACCTTGGTGCCACGGACTTCGTAACGGGTCTGGACAGCCTTGCCATCAGCTCCCTTGGCCCAAGCAGGCGCCAGCCCGCCAATGAAGGCGCCGGAGGCGTCGTAGAAAAAGAGCGCACCACTCTCGAGCTTCGTGATGCTCGCCCCTTCTGGCAGGCCGAAGTCGTACTCGTACTCCCGAGGAGCAGAAGGCGAAGCAATGATCGTGTTGATTTGAACAGATCCATCCTCAATCACGACCGGGGCGGTGACAGATCCGTCACGGTTGTCGAATCCGACTACACCTTGCCGGATGGTTGTGGCGGCACTGGCAGCGTTGGCGCGCGGCAATGAGACTTCGAGCCGCGTTGATCCCTCCTGGATCACAATCCCGTCAACGGCCTCAGTAGGGACTTGGACAGTGGCGCCATGGGCGGAGTAATTGATCGCCAAATTCCCGCGCTGTGGCGTGGGAACGACATCCGCAGCCATGCCCATGGTTTCGGGAGTTGCAGATTCAAGCACATCCGCTCTCACTGCCTGAATTCCAGGTGCGGCCTGGGATGCGGGGGCTAACACAACCGTGGTGATGACCGATCCGAGGCATATCAGCGCAGCTGCAACTACACGTGGAGGTGTTTTCATGGTGAGCCTTCCGGGGGTTGGAGTAATCAGGCCACCAGAGGGAGTTTGGCCCGTCGGCGCGCCGCTTCCCCCTGTGGGCGGGAGCGTACCGGCCGCCCAGAAAGCCAGTCAAGGTTTCCCCAGATCCGCACACATTTTCTGTTTTACCCCGAGTTCCACCAAGAGAATGCGTCGTGCACCGTGCTTGGCCCTCGGGAAACCCCTTGTCACAACCTCAGGACAACTCCTTCAGTCGCGCCTCCTCGGCCAGCACCTCGCGATGCACGGTGCGCTCGCGCACCAGCCACGCGGGGGGATCTGCGATCAGGGCGCCGATCTGGTCGGCGTCCAACGCCTCGTCGACGCCGCCGCGGGCCAAGCCAGAACGAGATATCCCCAGCTTTTGCGCCACCACGTCGCGCGGGAACGGGCCGTTGCGGCGCAGGTCGACCAGCCACGCGGGCGGGTCGTCACGCAGGTCGTCCAGGTCGGCCCGGGTGATCGGGGACTCCTGGAACTCCGCCGGGGTCGCCGGCAGGTAGACGCCGAGCTTCTTTGCCGCCGTCGCGGGCTTCATCGTCTGGCTCACCAGGTCAGCGTATCGGCGCGATAGCCTGCCCCCGTGACGGAGAGGGCGCGACTACGGGTGGGATTCGTCCCCGGGGTGACGCTGCGGAAGTGGCGCACCGTCTGGGAGGAGCGCTTCCCGCGCGTCCCCCTCGACGTCGTCGAGGTCACCGAAACCGACCAGCGGACCGCGCTCACGTCCGGCGAGGTCGACCTGTGCCTCGTCCGGCTGCCACTCGACACCGCCGGACTGCACCTGATCCGGCTCTACGAGGAGGTGCGTGTCGCCTGGTCCTCGAAGGATCACCCCATCGAAGCGGTCGCTGACCTGACGTTGGACGACCTCGCGGGCGAGGTGATCCTCGACGCGGCCACCCCCGAGGCCATCCAGCAGGCCGCCTTCGCCGATGCCGTCTTGCTCGTCCCGATGTCGATCGCCCGCACCTTCAGCCGCCGCGACATGGTCTACCGTCCGGTGAGCGACGCACCCACAACCACGATCGGGCTCGCCTGGCGCATCGATGATGACAATCCGTGGATAGCCGAGTTCATCGGCGTCGTCCGCGGACGCACCGCGAACAGTTCCCGCACCGCCCAGGAACGCAATGCCACACCCCCGCCCGCCCAGAAGCCTGCACAGCGCGGCCAGAAGGGGCAGCGCCCGGCCCATCCCCGTCAGCAACGACGCGGGCGCCGCTGACGCCGACACAGGGCGCTAGGCGTCTCACGATCCACTCCTCGCCGCAAGAGGAACCACCCCGCAGGCCCAGGACGCCAGCGGTTCAGGCACCGTCACGGACGGTTGGTTACCCCGCGAGGTGCCCCGTGATGACGAGATTCTGCAACGAGCGCCCCTGGGTGCGCTGCAGGCAGGTGATGACCACCACCCGGCCTGGCACGTCCGCCCACAGCTTGCCGGTCTTGGGCAGTGCGGTCTTGTCGATCAACTGGGAGCCGTCGATCACGTAGTCGACGCCGCCGACCGTCAGGGACTCCCCAGGGTTGACGAGAGCCTTCGCCGACGGCACGTCAAAGAGGTAGTTCCCGGGCGCGAAGCCGTTGTTCACCGAGTGCATGACCACATAGACCGTGCCGGTGGACGCCTTGTCCAGGGGCACGCCCAGGTTGCGGACCCGGTAGGCCTGAACGAAGCCAGGCGGGGTGAGCGTGGAGCGCACCACCGACAACTCCCCCAGCGGAACGTTCATGGAGAGGGCAGGGACGGTGAACCGCAGGCCGGTATCGTCCGCGACCTGCATCTCCGCGATGACGCCAGCGTCGGGGACATCCCCATCGCCCAGCGCGACAGAGTTTCCGTTCAGGTCGACGGGTATGTGGGCACGCATCACGAGCGTCCCGACCACGAGCACCGCCCCAGCGAGAAGAAGCGCGACAAAGAGCAGCAGCACGCCGCGTGGAGTCTTGCGCGTGGCGGCCCTGCGCCCAGTGGGGGTTCTACTCATGGATCCTCGTTCCTGATCGATGGTACAGACGACTAAGGGCGGGAGGGGTTTGATGGCCCCTCCCGCCCTCGTCTATGCGCG